>JACCDQ010806760.1_pt1 | contig 92669 bp, 81 predicted proteins | sample 7446031 | NCBI WGS metagenome assembly JACCDQ01 (sample SAMN15323442, study PRJNA562643) | freshwater metagenome | isolation source: river surface water | place: USA:Blue River Watershed | collected 2017-08-17
CATAATTTTCATTCTAAGATTTCCGCTGAATTCTGGTTCTGATAATTGCATCAATTTACGATTTCTTTCGCAAATTTCCAAATTATTTAAAAACATATCATGCGCTTTGGTTTTTTTATCCAAAGTATTTACATATTCAACCATTGTTTCGGTTGTATGTACCTTCTCTTCTGTTAAGATTGGAAATGCTTTAATGATTGTTTTTGCACCCAAACCATTGATGCCTTCAATGTTATCGGATTTATCACCATCAATCATTCTGAAATTGATAAAATTGTGTGGATGGAATCCGTATTCTTCTACTACCTCATCAATGTTGTAAACTTTCTTTTTTGTTGGTGAATATACCGAAACATCTTTGTTTACTAATTGTAAGAAATCTTTATCGGAACTCATAATGATAACCTTCTCACCATCTTGTCGAAGTTGAGTTGCTACATATCCAATAACATCATCAGCCTCAATACCATCGTAAACCATTAAAGTTACAGGTAGGGCTGTTAATAGTTCGGCTAAACCAACCATCTGCCTTCTCATTGATATCTGCTCATCTTCGGGATTCATATCCACAGTAATAGCACGATTTAGGCGGATTTTGTTTTTAGCTCTATCGGCTTTATAACCTCCGTAAATTTTCTTTCTGCTGTCCGAACCGCCCTTACCATCGAATACAATGATACATCGGGTTGGGTTTAAAGTACGGATAGCGTAGCCGATACTTTTTAAAGTACCGACTATGCCTCCAATATGGTCACCATTATCGTTTAGATTTGGTGCAGTTGACCAAGAACGAATGAAGGTATTAAGACCATCAATGATTAGGGTTTTAGAATTCTTTTGTAAGTCTCCAAAACTCTTATGTTCTTCATCTATTTGTTTTAGTATATCTAAATACTTCTTATTAATCTGACTCATTAGCTACATCCGTTGTTTCATCAACTTCCTCTGAAGCGGAATTTTTATATTGTAAAATACAAACCTCACATATCCTACGATAAATTTGGTCTTTTAGTTCTTCGTTTTTAAGAATATCTGCGAAATCCTTTGATTGGAATTTGATAACTTCGCCAGTATCAGTGTCGATATATTCATACCAAGCACCTGCTTGCTTTACTAACTTATTATCTTTCATAACCCCCAACCAACTTCCGAAATTATCAATACCTCTATCAAAGAAGATATTGAAATCTGCATGTCTCAATGGTGGTCCTAAACGATTTTTGATAACCTGTGCTCTCACTTTGATACCAACAATCTTATCACCAACTTTAAGTTGTCCCATAGATTTCAAACGGAAACGAACAGAAGCATGGAATGCTAATGCTTTACCGCCTGATGTTGTCCAAGGGTCACTAAATGCCATTGCGTTCATCTTTTGACGAAGTTGATTAGTAAATACTAAACAAATACTTTGTCTACCAATCATATTGGTGATTTTACGCATTGCTTTGGAAATGATAATTGCTTTATCCGTAGCGTAACCATCTTTATCATAATCAGCTTCTAACTCTTTCTTTGTAGATGCTGCTGCTACCGAATCTACTACGATAGTTACTAAACGATTCTTATCGCCAGTTCTAACCTTTTCAATGATAGTTTCACACGCTTCAAAAATACCTTCAACCGTATCTACCGATACATAAAGTAATTTTGAAATATCAACACCAATTGCTTCCAAAAACTCCCTATTAACGGCAGTTTCGGTATCAATTAGTACTGCTACTCCACCTTTCTTTTGTGTTTCAGCTAACAGATGGGCGGAGAGCAGAGATTTTCCACTCTGCTCTAAACCCGTAATCTCTGCTATACGGCCAACAGGCAAACCACCATAAGGTCTATTAGAAACTGCTACATCCAAAAGAGCGTTACCCGTAGATACCCAATCTTTTACATTGGTAGGGGCATCGCCTCCACCATCGTTTAGGAAGTATGCAATCTTACCATCCTTATTTTGTTTGTTTAATGATTCTGCAAGAATACTTGCTAAATCCTCTTGTACTTTGGCCATAATTGTAACCTATTATTAGTTGTTAAATAAATCATCAAATGCTGATGCTACATCATCTTTTGGAGTTGCTACTTTTGGAGCTTCTTCTTTTTCCCAAGGTAAATCACCAACTTCTTGCGTACCACCTAAATCAGCGGATGGTTGTTTTGGTGTTTGCTTAGGAGCTTCCAATTCTTCAACAACTTCATCAGATGCAGGTGCTGAACCTGGATTTAACCAATTCTCTAATACACCTTTCAATTCACTATAAGATAACTCTGAATACAATTCGGTAATGTTCTTTTGATTTTCCAAAAGAGATTGAATTTGGTCAGCGCTCTCTGCTAATTTAGATTGAGAAGGTTTAACACGAATAGTTGTTGTTGGATAAGCTGCATTTGAATCTTCAGCTGATTGAATTTCTACAACGATATCTCTACCATTCATCGGGTCGGTGATATCTCCGTAATCCGGGTCAGCGATGTATCCTAAAATATCCTGATAAACCGTCTTACCAAATCCCCAAAACTTAACGCCTTCACTTTCCTTACCTCTTACGATAACAGGTGCGAAAGTTCTCAATTTTGGCTCCATCTTCTTACCTGCTTTCCAATCATCAGTATCGCCTGTACGTTTAAGTTTTTCAGCGAACTCAACAATTGGGTCAGGTCTGCCAAAAGATGCAGGACTCAAATAAGTTTTGTTGTTAATATTGTAGTGAAAGAATAATTCAATGAAAGGAATATCTTTATTGAATTTGTAGGGAACTAATCTGATTTGATGTTTTCCCGGTGTTGGCTTCCAAAGTGAATCTGATTTTTTGGAAGTGTTTTGTAACGAGTTGAATCTCGAAAGGGCAAGTTTAATGTCCATTTGTCTTACGTTTTAAAGTTAATAATTGTTGTTTAATGTTTAAGGTTTTATCGATATTACCTATATCTAAATATAACCTTTTTATGTTTTTGTTCTACAAATATAGAACTTTTTTTTCTTATTTCCAAATTTATTTTGCCCATTTTCCTCTCTGAACTAATTGGGCAATAATACCATAAACTGATAAATCTTCGTAGGTATCTTGCACCGATTCACCTACCTCATCGGGCTGTCCTAACACTACCAATTGCTTCAATCTTTGAACCTTATCATTGATTCTAAACCAAAGACCTGTTAGTGATAATTTTACATCTTCTTTACTTTGTAATGCAGTTCCTACGGAAATATTGCCAGGTCCATAGTTTCTTTGCTTCTTACAAAACGTTTCATACATTTCGGCTTGAATCTTTTTAAATTCTTCCATCATTTCAGGATACATTCGTTCACAATGTTCTCTTGCTGTTTCTTCTTTCATATAACTTATTTATCTAAATTTAAATTGTCTGCTTCTATTCTTTGTAGAATTATAATAGAACCTACATTTTCTCTAACATTGGAAAATGAGTGTATTCTATATTCGGGGTTTTGTCTTACAAAATCTAATACTGCGTTTTGTAATTCTTTTTGAGTCCAAAAATCATCAATCATAATGAATTTAGCTTCCAATGATTTGGTTAGCATCATTTCTTCTAATAGCATATCATATGTATGTGTACTATCTAACCAAGCTAAATCAACTTTGATTCCCGTATTATTTAATTGAGTAAGAAGTTGAATACTATTGATGTTCTGATAAAAAACTTTATTATCATCATAATATTCGTTAATGAAATTTACACATCGCATCGATTGATTATCGGAGTGTGCATCGCAGGTAAATAATTTAAAATCTTCTAATGTTTCGTATAAAACATAGCTAAAAGAACCATAGTTAGTTCCTGTTTCTAAAATTGTAAATGGTTTTTGTTCAATGAGAAATTCTCTCATAAACGTAGTGCCTCGTCTGGAGTTATTCAAATCATATTCGGAAATACCATCAATACTTCCGGCATTTCCACCCCAACCCATTCGGTTGTTTAAGCTTTCATTTATAAGGAATTCGTAAACTGGTCCTTGGTAAATATCCTTCATAATTTATTAAATTGTTTGATGTACAAATATAATAAATTAATTCGGAATTTCCAAATTAAAAAGTATCAATATTTAGTTCCGATAGATTTAAGTTTTTGTAAACCTTTGTAGGAATTTTTTTGTAGCCGTAATTTGATGTAGTAATTATACAATTTCTAAACTCATTCCAATCTAACTGATAAGATGTATCTAATTGACCACCCGTTTTGGATTTGATAACTTCGTTTAATGCGTTGATTGTATATATTGTGTTTGATTGCTTTTTTCTATGAACTAAAATGGTTTTCCATTGAGAATCTACTGGCGCTGAACCTTTCTCTACGTTATATGTTATAAACAAATCGTTTTCTACTAACTTACTTTCTAATACAAATATATTTGGATTTATAAGCGTGTAATTTCTTAATACAAATTCCAATGATGTATCTAACTCATTTCTATATGTAAACAAACATAAAAGTTGTGTATTCATTTTATTTTTTCTTTTTCTCGCAAGATACTATATGTGATGGGTTAACATTATTTGGGGTCATCCATTTTTTACCACCAAATGAACTGAATTTAAATCCAGGATTATAAGACCATCCCATACAACACTTTTTAATAATTCCATCTAATTCCTCATTAACAACAGCACCCGTTCTCTCATTAACCTTACTTCTTTCGTTTGAAAAATAATTAAAGTCGGTATCGTTATTATTTATTGATTGAATAGATGCTCCAGATAGTGTGTGTAATCTTAATAATTTTTTATATTCTGCTTTTTCTGATTCTGAAAACGGTCCTACTCCATTTCTCATAGCAGTTTGAAATGCGTTTTCAGCCTGTCTATCAGCGGTTTCCGTAATACGTTTATATTCTTCTTTTGAAATAATATTATTTTTTACTGCCCAATTCAAATGAAACATTATTTGTTTTTCTCTTTTAGCAACATCTTGTGTAGATGGTGGGTATTTACCATCTTTACTCTTTCCATATACGAATTGATGTGTAGTTAATAGATTTTGTAGTACTACTTTTGTTTCAGGATGTTTATATTCTGTTTGCTCTACTTTAGAATCACTTTGGCCTGCACCACCTTCTGCAAATTTAACACTTTGTCCACCAACTAATACCATTGATGTTTTAATCATTTTAAAATTATCAGCAATAGATTTTGCAACATTACCACCTTTAGATAATTTTAAATTAGGTTCTTTAAATGCAATAACATCCGATACTTTAAATGTTTCGGATGATGGTAAAAATGCGTGATATCCTCTACCCAACATTTTTCCGAATACCAACACTTCTAATAAATCAGGAACGGCAGTTCTGAAATCTTTATTAAGAGTCATAGCTCCTAATACATCATCTAACTCTTTTTCAAAGTTAGGATTACTTCCGTTTTGATTAAATTTAATACTATTGAATTTATCTAAAATAACTTTTTGTTCTTTTGTGATAGCTCCGGTTCTTTTGAATAGTTCTGAAAACTTATTTGTATAAAGTTTTTTAACATTATCAAATGTTTTGGCTCTACCTTCTGGTGTAGCTGTATCACCAAAATCAACTACCTCAAATTTTCCGGCAGTTGACATCATCTCTAATTGTTTATTATATCTTTTTAATGCGGCAATAGCTGTCTTTGCTTCTATTTGAGCATTTGGTATTCCTAATTTATTAAGTTCTAATGCTAAATCTTTTTCTTTTGGTATAGAAATTGGTTTATGAACAACGCCTTCCAATGTAACAGACCCATCCTTTCCCCTATCGGCACTAATAGTTTTTCTAGCTTTTGTTATTTTGTTTGCTACAACTTCCTTTTTACCCAATGCACCTTCTTGTGCTTTTGTAGATTGTAATCCAAATGATTGAGTAAGTTGTTTTAATGCTTCTCTTTTTGTAGCACCAAATTCAACTTTCTTATGTTTTTTGAATTCACCAGGAGTTACATTTGCTATATATAATGTAGCTTCGCCCTCTTTATCTTTAAATGCTACAAACTTTTGTAATAAATCTTTTTCCTGTGCATTAACTTTTTGACCCGATATCATTTTTTCAAATCCACCAACCAAAGTTTTTATACCTTTATCTCCTAAACTTTTCTTTAATTCGGGTGTGAAATCTTTCTGAATAACATGCGATAATGCGGCTGTTCTTTTAGAAACCTCATCTGGCTTCAAATTTAAATCAGTTGTAGGTGATGTGGGCTGTGATTTTGTTGGGAAAACACTTGCGCCTTTACCTTTACCAAATACATTTGGCTTTTCTTCATCATCGGGCCCAGCATCAATTGTTTCCAAATCATCCTCACTATATCCACTTTTATCAAGCATATCACTAGCTATCTTATAAGCCTGTGATGATTTTTTATATCTCAACGCACTATCTACCTTTACCAAATTGCCTGTTTCTGGGTTTTTGAAAGTAGTAGCCAATAATTTTTCTAAACTTTGCTTCGCTTCCAATGCCAATTGTTTTGCATTAGGAATACGGTTTTCCTCTAAAATACTAATTAGTTCTTTTAGATGTTCTTCATTTGTTAAATCAACAATACCATGCGGTGTTCTGTAACTTAATTCCAATAATATTTCTTCAAAATTTGGAGTCATTTATTTTATATTTACAAATCTAATTTAATTTTTGATTTCACCATATCCAAATTCTTCATAAAAATATCAGCCGCTTTTTTAGCATCTTTAGTTTTTCCGAATTTTTTTATGATATCGCCATCTTCTGTTCCTAATGTAACATAGTAATCACCATCTTCTTTAGCAATTCCATACATATACGCACCATCTTTTGTAGATAAATAACGAAACTCATTATCACCTTCACCAACTCTCAAATCCATCTTACTCATAATATTTTTAGGAATTTCTCCCGATGGTGTCGATGGTTTAGAAAAAACATCCGCGCCACCATTTTTACCAAAAACAGATGCACCTTTAACTGGTTCACTATTTTTAGCTGCTTGACCGGCTGTTGTAACTTTACCTGCTATTGTAACTTTAGTATCAGGTCTTAATTCGTGTTGTTTAATATACGCATCAAATTGGTCCTGATTTCTAAAATCAATCTCTTTTAAAGGAATTAAATTTACTAATTTCATTTTTGCCTTATTATTTAATATATAAGTATCGGATATAAATATAAAGTTTTATTGTATTACAACCAAATTGTCATAATTACTTCCTTCATATGCACGGATTGGAAACCCACCTCTTTCTAATATATATTTCAAATCCTTTATTATGGTATCCCTTTCGCCGGGATGTACATCAATTAAGAACGCATCATAGGTATATAAAATCATTTTCGATACTCTCCCATCCAAATACTTCAGTACTTCCTCAATCTTCTTATAATTGATTTCAGTTTCTAATGCCTGAAGTAGGTAGTTGAAAACCTTTTGTTCCGTAGAACCTTCGATTCGTTGGAATGGGATTTCCCTTTTATAGAGAGGAGTCGTTAAACGACCCGAAATTACGAACTTTTGGTAAACGGATTTAATGTACTCATCTACCTTTTGAAAGAAAGGAATCCCTCTCGCAAAATCATCCAAACCACCATAAAGATATTTGAACGATAACGCCTTTGATTCTTCGGTCGAAACCCCATAATATTTTGCTAAATGTTCGTGCGCAGTTTCACCTTCGGGAAACACATAACCCACCATCTTACCAATGATACGGATGTGATAGGATTCATAATCGAATTGTAATAGAGTACCCCCTCTAAATCTACTAATTACGTTTCCCCTACTCCCATCGGATTTATTCATCGCAGCCCAATTAACCCCTAAGTGTCTATTGCTCGGTCTACCCGTTACCGTATATGGATTGTATTTGGTGTAAGCAAACCCTTTAGGTAAATACTCTTTGTTGAAATGAAATCTATCAATAAATTTTTCCTCTTCGACTTTCACCCCAGCCCCCTCCAGCCTCCCCAATGTTTTGATGGAATCTGAATATAATCTATACCAAGGTTTGATTTCTGATATTAATGGGATTTGTTTTAGAACTTCGTACCATCTCATTATAGGTACACAATCATTTAGATATTTAAAATCGATTCTATACCCCTTATAAACCTCTTCAGCGAACTCATTGAGTATGAATGGTTTACCATACTCTTCGAAGTAGACCCACTCATAATCAAGTCCTTTTGTACCTAAATAACGATTACCAAATACTAATGTATTGGATGATATCATTTTATCAAATTTAATCAAATCGCACTTTTGTGCATCAATGTGATTAAAGTTTATAATGTAATCGGAATCCGGCGTTCTAAGATATAAGAACGATATGGATGTATCGTATTCGTGTGCTTTGGGTGAACTCCAAACGGGAACAGCCAACTCAATCTTTGGATTGGTTGAATAAAATGATAGTAGGGCTTTATTTGTTTCTATTAGGTTCATACCCTACAAAGATAATAAATTTTTTTGAAATTACAAAACTATTCTCCCCAATATTTACTTTTTAATTCGTAAACATCAATTGGCTCTCTTTTCATATGTTCTCCTTGTCTAAGGAATCCACCCTTAACCATATATCCACTTAGAATGGAATATCTCGAATTTGTACCATTGTTGGTATCAGAGCCGTGTACTAAATGAGAATGTATTAAAAATGCTTGTCCTTTTTTAAGCGTAGCATATATTTTTGGGAAATTATGTCCTTCAGGCATTTTACTAGCTTTACCTCTTTCGTTTCTCCAATTGCCTGGGTTTGTTTTAACTCTCTCTTCATCAACTTCAATATCCAACAATGGTAAGTAGTGTGAACCTTCGTATGCCCATAATCCACCATTACTCTCATCGGATGGGTCTAATGATATTGATATATTTGCAATCTTATTCCAACCCGCTTGTGAATAAAATCCATCTTGATGTGCATCTCTACCCAATTCACCAACTGGCTTAAAATATGCCCACGTTTGTACACCCTGAATTTCTGAATCAAATACTAACTCCATCATTTCAATTGCTTTAGGATGTGCTAATATTTTATTTATCAAATCGGATTCTTTGTGAGGATGCATATATGGTTCATATTCTCCCCATTTAGCATCGGATTGATTTCTATTTATTCTCAATCTATCTAATTCATTTATTACCTCATCTACTTCCTCTTCAGTAAGTAAATCTACGATTGCATACCCTTTGTATTTCCAATCGTGTAATATATTTTCAGCTTCGGTTTGTGTAACGTACTTCATTATTTATGAAATTGTTTTAAGTTTGGTAAATATAAGGAAATATTTTTAATTTTCAAAGAAGCAATTGATATAGATGTTTTATTAGAATTTACAACACCCTTATCTTTTACAGAACCATCTTCATTATACACAATATCAATTGGACCCGTAATTCTCCACAATAAAGTTTCTCCTACCCAAAAAGCATTAGTTGCATATAAATTATATGTAGAATTTGATACTTCATATACAAATCCATTTGAATCAAATGCTACTCTTAAAAAATACCTTTCTATAAATCCGTTTTCATAATCTGATACAGATGGTGTTGGTACAATCGTATTTGGTATTTTGATTTTATACCTATCAATATTTTTAGCTACATCTTTGTACATATTATTCTTTTATAATTCTCCAACTAGCTTCAATTGTGGTATCCCACCCATTTGCTTCTACACTATGTCGAACATTCATAACTTGGAATGCACCGGTTTTATTATAAATTTCGGGTACACCATCTATTCTAAATAATTCACCACAACTAATTCCACTCAATCCATCTATAATCAATGTTACTGAAAAATCTGTTAACGTACCTTCATTGGATTGTGGACTAATTTTCATACCATGATATATAACTCCAGCATCATTAAATATATATGGTAAATTTTTATTACCATTTTTGAATTTGATAACCTTTTCATCAATTACTTCGGTATCACTTGGTTGCTTTTCCGTTGTGGTTTTCTTTGGTTTAGATTCTTCTTTTTGATTTGGGAATGGATTATTTTTTTCATCCTCTATTGCTTTATCAACATTTTTCTTAATAAGTTTAGCTTCTATTCCATCAGCCGAAATATATCCATCTGCATTTGTATAATTACTATATATTGCATTATTTTTTGCAGTAGCCATCAATGCTTCATCCGCTTTATCAGCACCTTGTTCTTTTCTCGTATTTAAAATACTTTCAATAGCATTTGTCATTTGAAAAACAGTTTGACCAGCTATTAAATTTCCCAAATCCATTTCAAAACTAAATGCCTTAACAATACTATTAATAGTATTTACTTTGAATCTATAAATTTTATCATTTTTTATGCTATCGATTGCTTCTGGATTTAATTTTTTAAAATTAGTATCTATGATAGTTAAAAATCCACTATTAGATGTATTTGGTGCAGCTATTAAATTAAACAACTTAAACGAATTATCATTTATAGTTCCTAATATAGATGCTACAAAATCAGCTCTTGTAGATGATTTTTTCCAAGCTTCAAGCACTATATCATAATTAACAAATATATTTAAGGCATTACCCAATCTGTAATCTCCTTCTGCCGAATATTTTATTTTTTTAGTCTTAGCTGAAGTTGTAGAGGATGAGTCTATTAATTCTATTTCCACTTCTTTTTCTGCAATATTAAATTCTAATCCATTTATTTTTGCATCTATTGTTTCGATATCATCCAACATTAAATTATCGGATTTTGGGTTACCCTTACCAACTTTTATTTTTGGTAACATTCCTGGGTACAATACATCTTCAGATGATGATATTATTTTTCTATGACTTTGGCAAATTATGGTTGGTTTATTATTTATTTTTTTAAATTGTATTGCAAAATTCTTTTCAGACTGTGCGGTTACCCCAACTATGTAATTTGCAAAATACTCCAATATAAGATGTAGTGATACATATCTTAATTCAGAAGTACTTTGGTCTTTTTTACTATCATTTGCTTTTATAAAATTAAAAGTATGGATTTTTAAAAAATCAGATGGTATAGATAATGCAGGTATAGCAAAATCTATTTGCATTTGTTTTAATATAATTTGCTCATTTGATAAGTTTTTACCATCCGGCCCTTTAACTCCTATTTTTGCAGCTTGTGAAACATTCGCTAATGGAATTGCCAATGAAACAGTATTTCCGGCAGAAATTGTTAATCCTACTTCGTATGTTGAATCTTCATTTATAGAATATGTAAAGTTGGTAACTTTTCCAGCAAACGCATCATATTGTCCTTTACTTTTTATAATTTTACCCAAATACTCTCTATCATCATCTTCATTCATTGCAAAGTATTTTTCAAATATTTGTTCAGTATATACTTTGTAATCGGTTTTTGGAACCAGAATGGAATTGACTTGCATATCATTAAATGATTGCCCGGTATAATTATTTATCGTTTCTATACCATTGATATTTGGAGTTTTTGCAAGTTTTATAAAATCTTTATATTTTTCTATTTGCTTTTGAGTAACTTCAAAATTATTTCCAAATTCCAATAATAAATTCATACCAGGTCTACAATAAAACAATTCAAACATTTCCAATTGTTTTAATGAAAAACATCTAACCGTTATTTGAGCTTCCTTTAAAGCATTATTTTCACCATCTGTATTTATATCAATTCTTTCAATTATTGGCATTGGTTTTCTTAGACCAAATTCACCTTCTGCTGATATATACTTACCATCAAAATCAATACCTACAATTGTTTTATTTGCAGTATTTGTTCCAATTAAATCTTTACCATAATTTAATTCTCTATCCAGCACATTGCCTATAATACACCCTCTATATACATTAGAACCTATACCTTTTAATTCCAATGCATCATTTAAAGTTATACCCTTTGCAACAAAAGCAGCAGATGTCAATAATGCAAATGGCATTTTAAATATACTTAATTCAGGAGCAGCCTCTCTGAATTCTAATTCATTCTGAATCCATTTACTTATAGGTCTTAAATATAACATTATTTATTGATTTTTTCTAAATCTTTTAGTATAGTTCCAATGTTTTGAGGTATTCTTAATTGAACACCTGGCTCAATATAAAATACGGCATCATTTATATTATTAGCAACTGCTATAATCCACCATAGTTTAGAATCACCATAATAATTTTTTGCTAATATATCCAATCTATCACCTGCTTCGGAAATTATATATGTATCCGTATTCGATGGTTTTACTTTTGGATATATGGTTGATTCGTAATATTTTTTCTTCGTAGTTGGATTGGTTACAATCTTAGTGTTAGAATATCTACTAGCCATTATTTAATTTCTTTTTGATTTCTAAAATTGTATTTAAATTGATTATTTGCATTATCGTATCCTAATGTATTTTTTGAATCTATGATTTTCATCCCAAATTGTACATCTATAACAGTTGGTGTAGATTCTTTATTAGTATCGGATTCAGTTTGTAAACTTCCTTCAAAATTTGCCCAAGATGCGTTATCATCTATGGTAAAGCTCAAATTATCTACAAACCCAAATAAATCAGTATAAAATGATTTTACACTTAAAAATATAAAATTTGGTGCAAACATAGTTTGTTGAGTTGCACTATCATTATATGTTGTATTTACTAAATTTTTATGCGGATATACAAGTGATGTTAAATAGTTTAATTTATTTAACATAATATCTTTTTCATTTCTAGTAGTACAATATAATTTAAAATCAAAACTTAAATTTCGTTCAACGCCGGTATATGTGTGAACTTTGAATGGAGAACCAACATATTTGTATGTATTCCATTCAGGTGAAAATGTTTCATTTATTCCAGATATTGTTCCATTAAAATATACGGAGCCGGTTTCTCCTAATATTTTAATTTTCATATATGTGTAATTCGATTCTTCTATAAGTTTTGTCTTAGCATCGGTATCTGTTAAATACAAATTGTTCTGAATTGTATCATTTACCACATCCCATTTAGTATTTTTCAACTCTCTCCATCCAGTCACTGTTGGGAATGTATGCCCTTTTTGAGTATTTATTCCAAATATTGGTTCATATTCACTACCCAATTTACTTTCTTTCTGAATTTTCCCATCAGGCTTTTCGCCTTTTTTAAATGCCAATGCTATATCGTTGGATTGTTTTTTTAGTTCATCTCTATATTTTTTTATATCTTCCAATCCCTTTTTACTTCCAAACTTATTAAGAGCACCAATAGCTGCATTGCCTAACATACCTAATGGAGATGTACCACCTTGTTTTAATTTTGCAAAAACTGATGCTGGCGCTGGGTCTTTTTTTATATAATAAGTTTCACCTGCTTCAATAGCATCTTTAATACCTCTTTGAGTTTTTCCCAAAGTTATTGGTTTAGCAAATGGTGTGTTATTTTTAAATATAGTGTCCGATGGTCTATTTGCTGAACCCTTCAATAATCCACCAATTTGATTACCAATCATATCAGCCAAAGCATTTGGTGATGATGTAAGTAATGCAGCTGCTCTCGGTGGATTAATGATACCTCTACTTTCAATAATAGCTTTACCACTTAACCCATAAAGGTCTTTATTTCGTTGTTTAAATAAATCTTTTATTGTTGCCATTTATTTTATTTTGCTGCTGCTCTTTGAGTTGCCATTGTGTTATATAATGTAGATGCTCTATCGTAATTTAATCTTGTAATTCGTTTACCATCTAAATAAATTTCTTTAGTCATATCATCTTCATCATCAGAAGAAAATGCTATAATATCCAATAATCTAGTTGCTTCAACTAATTGTGCGACTACTGCGGCTTGCCAGAATCCTGTATCTTGTGCAGCTGCGGCTAATGTAGCAGATTGAGATTTCATTTGTTCTTGTACTTCAACTGCTTTAGCTTGCTGCTCTTTTTGAACTTCCATTTGTTTTAATTGTTCTTCCTTCTTCTTAGCATCTTCACTAAACCAATTATCCCAAACTCCTTTAATAGTACCAACTACACCACCAACGGCTCCACCAACGGCTGTTCCAATTCCTGGAATTATACTACCAATTGCTGCTCCATATCCACCATATTCCAACGCAGTAGCACCAACTTTTAATGCTTTACCCTGATTTACCTTACTCCTGTCTCCTTCAGCCATACCTTGCTGTTCTCTCTGTCCACCAAAGTAATCACCAGCCATAGATGCAGCTGCTCCTAATACACCCGTTAAACCACCTTTCATAAGTCCTTTACCAAGACCACCCATTATACCTTTAAATCCGAATTTTCCGGCGCTTTGTAATCCTACCTTAGCTACATCATCAGTTAAGCCAGCTGCGGTACTTAATCCCGTTTTTGCAGCCGTTGATGCGGTAGTTTTACCCGCTTGTTTCAACGCTAAATCTCTCGCCTCTTTTCCAGCGAAGCCAGCCATTATTTGTTTTTGTGAATATTTTTTAGCAGTAGCACCTAATGTTTGTTTTGCAACATTACCTGTAACGGTAGTTGCTGCCTTTTTGGTAAAAACTTTTGCAACACTTTGTCCGATTTTAGGTCCCAATTTATTAAATAGACCCTTCATCAATGCACCAGCTCCTAATGCCAAAGCAATACCAGCCAAATATAATCCAGCTTTGTCCAATAGGTCTAATATTTTTTTATCATGCTCCGCTTGTTTATTTGCTTGTTCTTCGGTTACTTTTGCAGCAAAGAAACTATCTGCGGCTTGTCCATTAACTTTTGCAATATTTATTCCCGTTGCTGATAATACTTTTGATAATGTTACACCTAAGTTATTGATTGAACCAACCATTTTTTCTTGGTCAGTTTGTAAAGGTCCTCCTTTTCCACCTTTACCCAATTTCATAACAGTATCCATGTCCATTCCAGTTGCTTCTTGCAAAGCCTGTCTTTGGAACATATTCATTTTATCCATATCGATACCTTTCAATTGTGCTCTTAAAGTTTGAGCTGCACCAGCTGCATCTCCCGATGCAAATTGTTGCCTAACTTTTGAAAGGTCTACTTGTTTACCTAATAATGCTGATAATTTCATTTCGGCTTTGATACTATCTTTGTAGTTCAAAACCATATTTTGACCCGCTTGTAAAACCTTTTGAGCCGCAACACCCATTACTCTTAATGTTGCAACTTGTCTAATCATACTCTTTTCATTACCATAGTTATTTTGTAAGAAAAGTTCTGATGATTCTGCTAAATCTTCAAATAAAGCATTTATTGGAACTCCAGCTGCTTTTGCAACATTTTCAGCCATACCTAATGTATCAGCTGCTGCTTTTCCACTTAAATTTCCAATATTTCTAAATGTATTAGCTATACTTCCCAATTGGTCTGAAGATACTCCGGTTCTAGCAGCCATCATAGATACATTGGCCGCTACTTCCTGTGCGTTCTTCCCAGCTAATCCTAAATTATTTGATACAAACTTTGTTGATGATGCGAATTCTGCTCCAGATACTCCCAACTTAGCCATATTTGCTCTCATTGGTCCACTAAGAGCTATATTTTGTCCTAATGCAAATGATTGTTCGGTTAACTCTCTATTTAATCCATTTATAGATTTGGTTAATTGGAGATTCATCTCCTTTTGTGTTTCGGTTTGACCTGAATATAATCCAGCAATACCATACACATCCATTAAGTATTCTGCTAATTCCGCAAGTGCCATACCCAATGCAATTGCACCACCTATAAGACCAGCTTTTCCAAATCCACTTAATGCGGAAATTAATCCGTTAGCTCCGGGAATGCCAGCAGTTGCGTTTGATGCAACATCTTTCAGTCCACCACTAATATCAGAAAGAGCCTTTTTACCATCACCAAATGCTTTTGCTAAATCTTTAGCTGAATCGGTTGCTGATACTAATCCTTGCTTTATATTAGCTATTTCTTCATTAGAATCATCTAAATCATCTATAAATGTTTTTAAAGTATCATCAGCCATTTTTATTCTACTTGCCAATTCTTCAGCTGATATATTACCTTTTTTGAATTCTCTCATAGCGGTGGAAACGCTTGAAGAATAGTTTTGCATAGCGGATGCCGATGCGGTAGCCGCATCCGCTGCTTCTTTACTATGGTATTTTTGTTCTTGTAGATTTTTTGCAAGCTCACCTGCAAACCCTACCATAACATTGAACTGACTTCCAACTTTTTTAGATATTGAGTTGGTTTGTTGTAGATTTTTATTTATTGATGTTGCAGACTCTAAAACATTTTCATAACCTTTATATTGAGTATCTACCAAATTATTAGCTTCATCTCTTAATTTAATTTCGTTTTTAAGTTGTTTTACTAATGCTATTTGAGCCTGTCTTTGTTGTTCATTTATTTGTCTACCCTTTGTTCTCTCTAAGTTAATTTCTTTAAGAACTTTTAAGGATTCTTCATACGATTGCTGCAAAGACTCATCCGTTGCATTATCTGCATTACTAAATTGTCCTCTTTGATTTCGTAGATTAGCCATTTATAAAAAAGATATTATTATAATTTTGAAGGGTCAATACCTTGCTTTTTTAAGTAAGGGCCGGCAGTTTTATCTATTCGATTTTCGGCATCTTTGATTTTTCTATCAAAATCTTTCCAAATATTCTTTAAGCTAGGATATTTGGCGAATGTTTTTTCAATCCAACCATCTTCATTATTGTCACTTTTGTTTTTATAATAAGTTACAAATAAATCGGTTAAATCTTTAAATTCTTTTAAAGTTATTTTAGACATAGTAATGTATTTAATCTTTTATATAAATATAAGATTATCTTTTTCTTATTGATTGTTTTTTATTACTATCGTTCTTCTTTAATGAATCCGCTTCTGCTTTTTTAGTATCCAATAGTTTTTTTAGATAAAACTTACGGAATTTGGTAGGCATGTTGTAAACATCGTTCCAATTGAATGAACCATTTGAGTAATATAACAAATCAAATATCTCCGAATGGAGTAAAGATGAGTAATTAGATGGAAGGGTAAAAAAAGTCCATCCCAAAGGGAATGGGAAGAGCCTCCTCCTCTCCCGTTATTGGACTTACATAATTAAACTTTAAATCAACATCCGGAGTAATTTTCTGAATATGATTTCTGAATAATCTGGAATCTTTGGCTAAAAATTGATTTTTAATAAAGTTTGTAATGTATCCCACATCATTATTACCATTTATAGATGTAATGATATATCGTAATCTAGTTGTAATTTCCGATGGATTATCTTTATTAAATTTAGTTAATGCTTCTAAATCAGCATCTATTTTCTTTTCCAAACCATGCGTTAATAGCTGAAACTCTATTTTAGTTCCGTTAGATGTTGTGAATTCGTATCTATTATTTCTATTTAAAGAAGAATAATCAATTTCCTTTAACTTAACATCACTCATATCAATCGAATACTCAACATCATCGCTGGTAATTGGGTCTGTAACTTTAACAACATACTCTGGTCCGTATGCTAAAACTCTACTTGATATTAATATAGCATTTTTATCGCCCATTAATAAATCATCAGCCTTTACACCATCTTCTACTACAATAGCTTCCAACAATTTATCCAACACAATACCCTTTTTAATTAAATTAGGTGATGCTAAAATATCTTCTTCTCTAGCAGTCATTAATTTAATAGTAACTTCTCCCTTAGATAATGGATGCGATTCAGGATAACATAATCCTTTAGATGGTAAACTAATGACTTCTGTTGGGAAATCGTAAGATTTTTTTGGTTGTGGAGTTGGAGTTTGAGTTTGAGTTGCTCCTAAACCTCTTGTAACTTGTTGTTCTACGTTTTGTTCCATAATAATAACTAATGTTGTTTTATATATAAGTATATATAAATAAAAAAAGAGGGTAGAAAATCTACCCCCTTTTAAAAAATTACTATTTTAAATTTTACAATTAGAGATTAGTACTCAAGAATTGCGTAATCATAGCTTAAAGTTAATTCTATCGATAATGGGTCATTCGAAGCCCAATCTAATTCACCAAAGTTTGCTGAGTTGATAAACGCTCCCTTTAAAGTCCATTGTTCAACTTTATCACCTACTGGTCCTAATAGATAGAACGTAATATCTTTCTTATAGAAAGCTGCGTATCCATCTCTACCCGTCAATGATTCGTGTGATTGTCTAATCCACTCCATAACTTGCTGTGCACCTGATGGTACAATTGGGTCATAAAGGGTGATAGTTACATCATCCCAAGTTGATTTTCCTTTAATTTTTCTCTTTACATTAATATGGTCCAATTCAACTACTTCTGATGTGAAAGTAGGTCTAGCAGCGGTTTTAATCATATATGATTCTATACCGTTGATTTCCATTATAAATCTATTACCTAATTTTGGTTCAAAATTGGTATAGAACATTTTATCAAACTCTAATACTTCTGGCATTTTATTTCTCTATTTAATTGTTTTCTTTATATAAATATTTACTTTTTAAATTATCCGTTAAATGCTGCGCCAGTTGGTAAGATGTTGAAATCAATTTGAATGAATTCAGCTGTCTTAGTTGGTTGTAAGTAGATAGCTCCTTTCATAATGTTTCTATCAATTACATCTGGTGTGTTATTAGTTTCATCCATTACCACTCTAAAAGCGTAAAGACCTTGTCTTTGTTGGATTGATTCTAAATAAGGGTTAACGATATTTAAAAATCTATTTCTAGTCTCTGATGTGTTTTGTTCGAACACTAAGTAACGAGAAGTAGAAGCGATATATTTTCTAACAGTCAATAATAATCTTCTTACGTTGATTCTATCTAATGCCGATGGTTTATCTTGTAATGTTTTTTGTCCGAATACTACAATACCTTGTCCTGGGAATTGTACGATTGGGTTTACTTTACCTTCATATAAATCATCTTTTTCAGATTGAGTTAATCTATTTAATACACTAACTGCTCCTACTAAACCACCTCTATTTAAACCTGCTGGTGCGAACCATTCAGCTGCTACTCTATCATTTGCTGCGAATACGCCAGGCAATAATACTGATGGTGGTACAGTGATTAATTTATTTGTATTAACATCAATTGTTTTAATCCAAGGATAATAAACAGCTGCCATATTTGAATCTACCGATGATGCCTGTGAAATTGTTGCAGTTAACGATGTAGATGCGTTTCCAGCATCAGCGATATAAAATGCATCATTTCTTTGTTCAACCATATCTAAGATAGATGTGAATACTGAAGAATGGTCTGCTCTATTAACGTGTGGTGCTACAACCATATTGATATCCCACTCATCAGCGTTAGATAATGCTGCGATATGCTTAGCGTATGCTGCTTTACCATTTGTTGTTGCTGCATCAATATCAGAACCATGCGTAGCCGGAGAGTATCCATCAAAACCTTCTTGGAATGCTACAACGAATTGTCTTTTTGCAATATCAGTTGATGCAGTTGAAGTTAATGTTAAACCACATATAGTATCTAATGAGAATACAGAGTTTGCACCATTTCCTGCTGAATTAGGAATTGGTTTCATATAAATTTTATTATCAGCATTATTATCAAAATCAATACCACTATACTTTGTTGTATCAGTTACAGACCCTGTTGAGAATGTTACTCTAGGGATTGCGTTTGCATGAACTCCAGCTTTTACAAATAATTGATAAGCTGCATGTGCAAATGGTACTGCTTGTACAGGTGCATTTTCATTAAAGTTCGTAATTCTAATATATTTTGAATTATTTACCCAATCACCAATTTCGGTAATTTTACCAGTAGAAGCGATAGATAATTTTCTATCACCAATTACTCTACTAATAAAGTTTGGAGAATTAGGGTCTAAGTTTACATTAGAGAATGTTTCTAAAATTACTTTCTTTTTATCAGTATCGTTGAAATCTCTTACTACAACAGTGAAAGTACCATAATCAGTACCAGCCGTTGTACCTGCTGCTTTAACGTTTGTTATACCAATTTTAATCTTAGTATTTGCTGCATTTCCTGCAGTTATTGTTTCAATTTGGAATAAGTTATATCTTTGACCACTAATTAATTGAGATTGAATGTATGGAGTAAGAGCTTCACATGCTTCGCCTGTTCCTGCTGAACCACTAAACGATTGGTCATCTAATACAACAACACTAGCACTCACATTTGCTGTGAATGAACCCGTATATGCTCCTGTATTTAGTCCATCTGAATTAGATAGAGTATAAGAACCTGTGTTGAATAAAAATCCGTTTTGCTTAAAGAAAGCGTATGAGTATGCTCCGTTTGTACCATATGGAGATGTTCCAAATACTGCCTCAATATCATCCACACTAGCCAATGCTAAAGATGCACTATATCCTAAATTAGTACCTGTTAATGAGAAATCTCCCAAACCATTTCTATCGGATAAAGCTGCGTTTGAGAATCCAGCATTTGCACTACCAGATGTATTAAATAATACACCAAGAGCACCCGATTGAGAACCAGATGCTGCGATTAATAATAGAGGAGATTTTTCGGTATATCCTAATGTACCAGCTACTCTACAAATAGTTGCAGTTCCTGCTTCTCTTAAATAGTTTTGTACTGCTAAAGGAGTGTAATATGTGTCATCAACACTACCAAACAATGTTTCAAATTCTGCTTGAGAATTAACAATTGTAGGGGTTAAAGGTCCTTCTTTGAAAGGTCCGATGAAAGCTGCACCTATTTCAGATACACCTTGTTGTAAGAATGAAAGGTCGTTTTCTTTTGTAAATACGCCTGGTGATACTATTTTCTCTGCCATTTTATATCTTATTATTGTTTTTAATGTCTACTATAAATATAATCTTTTATTTCAAAACAACAAATTAATCTTATTTATATGTTGGTGAGAAATAATCGTATATTTTTGTTATATTTGTTGAATTCAATTGAGTGTTATAGAATAATACAGGTCCCATTTGTCCATTAAAGTAATAGTTGTTATCACCATATCCACCACCAATTTGAATTAAAGCACCTGTTGTGTAATCTTTTGAACCATTTGATACAGTTCCTCTCGATGTAGAATCCATATATGCAACATTAGTACCATTCAATGCTGCGGTATAAGAAATCATATACCAAACATTTGTAGATAAACTAAATGTGTTACTATTAAATTGTACGCTTGTACCATCATGTATAAAATATGTACCACTACCATTTGAATTTAAATACAATGCCATTTCTCTCGTTCCACCACTATTTTGCTTACCAAAAATTTGATAATATCCATTCGCAGGATGTGATGCAAATCTTACCCAAGCTACTACTGAATATGCCGATGTATTAAATTGAGTATATCCACCATTTATATTGGATGTACCATCTTTATACCAAAATTTATTGCTAGATAAAGACCAATACTTTTCTTTTCTACTTGCTCCATTATTATATGTAGGATTTGCACCACTAATACCAATACCATTTGGTGCCCCTGCTGGTCTAACACCTGTACCCCATCCACTTAAATCTAACCAATCCGTACCATCCGTGCCATTGGTTGATGATGCTTTGGATGGGTCTAAATACATTCTTAATCCTGCTGCAGGAATTGCTGGTTGTGTTGTTGTTCCTTTGTTATGGGAAATAAATCCGTTTGCTATGTAAACGTCAGCTTGCTCTACGTTAATAGTTGCAATTTCAACATCTTCAGTTACTATTTCTATATTAGTTACTTCAACTTCTACTGTTTCGCCTAAGAAATCATCCCACTTAACAATCATATCACCAATAAGAATATCTTCTACATTCTTAAAATGATATTTTTCAATTTCAGAATCAAATACCCAAAGAGGGTGAGTTCCGGTTGCTTTAATTTCTCCATCATTTAATGAGAAGTATCCACTAGCAAAGTTGTAAACAACATCTGCTACAACAACATTTTGTGCCGAACCCGATTGTGCTTCCAATTGATAGAATCTCCAATCAACTTGGTCCGATTCTGGGTCTTGGGTTTCATCAGGCAATCCTGCTGGCACCCACGCTTTAATTTCATCACCCACATTTAAATCTTCAACTGCTACCGATGTACCATCAGCTTTTTCTACCATTGTACCAAATACCAAACAAAAATCTGGTTGGTTGATTGTATTGTAAACATCAACTGCGTATAATGTTTTTGTTGATGTACTATTATAGTTTGTTGCTGCTAAATTATACCCATCCGCATATTTCATAGATAATACAGAAGATGCTTCGGAATAATTAGATGCGGCAATTGATGCCGGTGTGATTGGAAATGATGGAGATGCCCCTAATGTGGCAGTACCTACTGAAAAGTTTGCATTATCAAAGGTTACCGAATAGTTTGCAGCTACACTACCAACTCTACTACCATGCAATGAACCCGGACTTCCGAATGAAAATGTAGCTGTTTCTTCAGTGCTTTCTACTATGTATGTATATGTTGGTAAGTTTACAGTTACCGAATCAATTGCAAATGAACCTAATGAAGCTTGTGTTCCAGCTGCTGCGTTCATAGCATTCATTGAAACCGCTTGTGTGGTTCTATCCGAACCTTGCGTTGCTCTATATAAGTTTCCTAATGATAAATTAGTTTTTGGCATCTTATTATATATTATTCTCCGTTATAAATATCTAAAAGTTTTTCTTTCCACTTATCTTTATTCGAAAAGTGTTTTATCATCCAATCTTTCAGTTTTTGAAACTCTCTTTTACGGGTTTCATAATCATCGTTACAAATCGTTTCGTAGGTCTGCTTAAATGTTTCCTCGTCAGTCGCTTTGTATTTATAATCAAGCGGTACGTGCCATCTTTCGTGTAGTATTGGAAGTTTACCCCAATCCACTGCCTCAAAAATTCCGTATCCAAATGGCTCAGATTCAAAGCAAGAATGAGATACTCCCCAATCAAGTGCGTAGAACCTTTCCTTATATTTGTAATCAAATTTATAAATCTTTGATTTTTCGAATCGGTATCCATATTTTCGTTTATAATATTTGTTGAATGTTTCTGAATTAGTAGAAATGTATCCACCTAATCCATCCATATATTCAACATTCTTTCTACCCTCCGCTCTTGCTGCAAATCCTATTTCTATTGAGTTAGAAAGTTCTTTGTTATTTTTAAATTCATAAATATTTGGAATATGATGTAAATTTTCCGTTTTATATGGAAAATGATATAATCCTACCCAAATTTTATTTTTAATTTTATCAATTAATTCTGATTCATACTCCCAATTACCATACCAATGTAAATATTCATTTTTTTGTTGCTGCGCTATTAAAGATACTTTGGTTAAATTATGAAAAACGATTGAATCAATCTTTTCCAAATTTTGATGAATAGCTCTGGTTGGAGTATAATGACCGTGCAATATGTGAATCCTTCTAGCACCATCTAATATTTTTATAATTTCATCTTCAGATGTTTCCCAAATATGGTCTATATCTATTGGGAATTGTTCGTAATTTTCGGGCTTATGTCTATGGAATAGAAGAAGTGGCTTCACTTCTAAATGTGGTGCCACTTCTTTTATCCATTCGGTTACCCATATATCTGCACCGCTGTTGAACCAAGGACCTCCAGCGGTTGTGTAATAAACATCATACATTAATTATAACCCTTTTTGTTTTTCTAATTCTGCTATTTTTAAAGTTAAATTATCTATTTGCAATTGTTGTTCTTTGATTGCTTCAACCATTAAACCCATCATTTTAGAATAATCCAATCCTAAAAATCCATCAACTTTTTCAATTACTACTTCTGGCAATACTGATTGAACTTCTTGTGCTATTAAACCTGTCTTTGGAGTCGATTTAGTTACTTCGTTCACATCATCATTCCATTCCCAAGTCACACCATTTAATGCTCTTACTTTTGATAAAGCGTTTGGAATAATTTGAATGTTATTCTTATGTCTTTTATCCGAAGTATAGTATGCGGTGATATCACCTGTTGCGGTAATTGCTCCGTTGATTGTCAAACCTGCGAATGTAGGTGAAGATGTAGTTGCTACTGCCTGTCCAATCGAAACCGTCACTGCCCCCGTTCCAGCACTTACACCAACTCCGGTTCCAGCCGTTAATGATGTTACACCCGTATTGGTAATTGTTACATTTCCAGTTCCAGCCGATACCGAAATACCTGTTCCTGCTACATTTGAAAGTACGCCGGCGTTTGTAATTGTTACTCCGGTAGAACCATTATATGATGTACCACTTAATCCACTACCAATTGTTAAAGTTGCTAAGTTAGAACCTAATGAAATGCCTGAAATTGTATTATTAGTTAATGCAATTGTTGGAGTTGCTCCTTCACCACTATTATTAGTAAGTGTAATATTTGTCCCTGCTACTAAACTTGCAACATAATCTCCTGTTGTTTGAGTTGATAATGCAATATTTCCACTTGCTGAACCTAAACTTACTTGCGATGAACCACTAAATGCTCCAATTGCGTTACCAATTGTTGCTGCCGATATTGTACCACCTAATGATGTGGATGCACCAGCGATTGTTATTGCGTTATTTGTTAAACCAATTGTTGGAGTTGCACCTTCACCACTATTATTAGTAAGTGTAATATTTGTCCCTGCTACTAAACTTGCAACATAATCTCCCGTTGTATCCGTACCCAATGCTACTGAATTTGCAGCGATTGTAGTTGCGAATGAAACGTTACCTAAATTAGTAATAGTTCCTGTACCAGTCACATCACCTGTTAAAGTGATTGAAATATCAGTTCCTTCTAAATTACTCAATCTAGTCAATGCAGATGAACTAAACGTTTCCAAATTAGCGGTTTCTACTTCTAATGTATTTAATCTGCTAATTGCTGAACCACTTGCAGTTGATAATTGGTCTAATCTACTATTTTGAGTAGTATTAGTTGTATCATTGGAGCCTGTATAACTTGCTAATGTAGCAAATCTACTCTCAACTGAACCTGTGTAGGTTGCTAATGTATTTAATTGAGGCGCTTTGATTGAACCTGTTAAATCCAAATTACCTGCGATAGAAACAGTTGTACCATCATCAGTAATTTGAGAATCAGCTAAATGTTCTTTACCTGTACCCTTTGTTAATTTGTTATTTGTTAAATAAGTTTCATTACCTAAATTATCATACGTTTCAGGTCCTAAAATGAAATGAGATGAAGTTACATTAGTTCCGTTTCCTTTATGGATAAATAAAACTTCATCATCAACTGCATCATATACAATTGAACCGGAAGAACCCACCGAACCACTATCTATAATTATTAATCCAGCATATCTCGATGTTGGAGTGTTTGTATTTAAAGTTACATATGCAGTTCCAATTGTTAAATTAGAAGAACTAATATTTTGAATTGATGAAGAACCTTGTACTATTAAATCTTGTGTTACATATAATGAACCACTAATTGTTTGAGTTCCATTGAATGTGTTTGTACTATTTGTTCTAGCAAAAGTTCCACTAACCGATTCAACTGCTTCTACTCTTTGAGTTAAATTAGATGCGGTTAATATTAACGAACCCGTTATAGTTGCTAAATTAGTATTTTGAGTTAATTGAGAACCACTAAATGTATTTAAATTTGTAATACTTACATCTTGCGAATCATTTGTAGTTTTTGCAGTTGATGCCGAACTAATCAATGAACCACTAACTACTCCAATTTCAGTTAAACGAGTTTCAACTGAACCTGTATAAGTTGCTAATGTGGAATCCTTCGTTAATTGAGAAGAAGAGAATGTATTTAAATTTGTAATTGAAGTATTTAAACTACTACTAAATGCAGTTACATTACCAATTCCATTTACAGACCCACTAAATCCAGCGGATGCTGATACTGCGTTTACTAATAGTGAACCCGATGTAACATACACATCTCCAAAAAAATGTGAATGATATTGTGAACCCGAATCAATTCTAAATGCACTTTGTCCTGTTGTAGGAGCATGTACAGAGAATGAATCACCATCGTATGATATTAAATGAAATCCACGGCCTGTTGTTGAGTTAACTAATTCAAGTTGAGAATTACCATCCGCTGTGTTTATATTTACAGAACTAGCACTTACTGCTAATTGAGCTCTAACTCTTCCTGTTAAATAAATACTACCACTAAATGTTTGGTCATTATTAAATGTATTACTTAAATTTGTTCTAGCATATGATGAACTTATTGATTCGTTTGCCGCTATTCTTTGTTCGTGATTAGATGCAGTTGATATTAATGAACCACTAATTGTAGCTAAACTTGCGTTTCTACTTTCAAATGAAGATGCCGAACTAATTAATGAACCTGTAATAGTTGCTAAACTTGCATTTCTACTTTCAAATGAAGATGCTGATACTATTAAAGAACCTGTTACCGTTGCTAAATCATTAAATTGAGTACCTTTAATTGAACCTGTAATTTCTACAATACCGATTAATTGCTGTAAATCATCTGCTGAATCTCCAAATCTATTTGAACCACTATTATACATAACAGATGATGTTACAAATGTGGTATGGAATTCGTTTGCAGTAATTGTACCAGTTACATCTAATCCACCACTAATAATTTGATTAGTAGTAAACACATTAGTTGTATTTGTTCTTGCAAATGATGCGGTTTCAGCTTCAGTTACCCAACTACCACTAACATTTTCAATCGCCGTTAATCTTTGTGTATTTACAGATGCGGTTGATATCAATGAGCCTGTAATTGTAGCTAAACTTGCGTTTCTTGTTTCAAATGAACTCGCAGATGCAATCAATGAACCCGTAATGGTTGCTAAATTAGTATTTTGGGTTAATTGAGAACCACTAAATGTATTAATATTGGAAACAGAAGTGTTTAAACTTGCAGTTGTTGAATTAATATTAGTTATTGAAATAGAAGCCGCAGATGCTGAAGAAATTAAACTTCCACTAACAACTCCAATTTGAGTTAATCTTTCTTCTATTGAACCTGTACTTTGTAAAAGGCTATTTACAGTAGTTGCAGATAAACTTGATACAACCGAACCCGTTGAGTTTACGAATTTAATTGAACCTGTTGATATATAAAGGTCTCTCCAAATTTTTTCAGAAGAACCTAAATCAAATGCGTTTGTTTCCGATGGTATAAGAGATGAACTTAAACTAGCTATAACATTTACGGTATCGGATGATGCATCACCTATTGTAATTTTACCACCCAATGTTAAATCGCCATCAATTTTTGCATTTCCTGTAATATCTAATGATGAACCCGAAATGCCAGTTGATGATGAATTAATTAATAATGAAATATCTCCATTTTGTCCACCAATTTGTAGTGTACCTAATGTGGTATTTACATATGGTTCTCCGAATGCTAACGAACCTGATTTCTGTGCGGTTGTCCCACGTCTAAATTTAAGTGCCATCTAGTTTACCTTCTTTTTAGTACGTTATTGTATTGTTATATATATCTTATTTATTTTCTAATCTATCAATTTTTGCAGATAATTCTTTAATTGCTTCAATTAATAATGGAATAATTTTTTCGTATTTAACCGCCTTATATCCATTATCTCTTGTAGTTACAATTTGAGGTAATATTTCTTCAATTTCTTGTGCGATTACACCCACATCGTTTCCTTCGTATCCGTGTATATCTTTTAATTCTGCTTTCCAATCGTAAGTGTTACCACTAATCTTTCTGATTTTTTCAATTGGATTTTCAATTGGAATAATGTTCTCTTTAAAGTTTCTATCTGAAGAAGAATATGCCACAACATCATTTGCTGCATCAATTCTGCCAGATGTTCCACTTGCTGCCATACCAACACCAATTGAAGCGAATTGTACGTTTGCCGATGTACCAACTGCTTGTCCGATTGCGATTGTAGGTGTTGCGTTCTCACCACTATTGTTTGTAATAGTAACACCTGTACCTTGTACCAACGATGCTACATAATCGCCTGTTGTTTGAGTTGCTAATGCGATATTACCCGTAGCTGAACCTAAACTTATTTGAGATGAACCCGATACTACACCAACTGCATTTAATCTCGTCAATATACCACTTGCATAATTTGTAGTTGCTGTCAAATCAATTTGAGATGAACCACTTACAACTCCTGCGGGTAATAATGAAGTTATTTGTGTAGAAGATGATATTACGTTTGTACCATTTAATATAGTTGCTGCGGTAATAGAACCACCCAATGATACCGAAGTACCTGCTATTGTAATAGAACTATTAGTTAATTGTGCATTACTTAAACCACTAACTTGCGATGAACCACTAATTACAGTATTTGTATTTAATTGAGTTTTAATTCCGGTTGCCCAGTTTGTAGTTGCCGTTGCATCAATTTGAGATGAACCACTAACTATACCTCTACCCGTAGTTTCATAATTTCCTAATTGACCTGAACCTGATATTACTCCCATTCCATCTGTCAATACTTTTGCTTCACTACCTAATGGGCCTGCTATCCATCTATCGTTTGTAGTATCCCAAAGTAATGAACCCGAAACCGTAGTCGAAGCCGTTGCATCTCTTACTACTAATCCACCATTTGTTGCACCCGTACCATTCAATTGGATAATATTATCACCAATGTTAAGCGTTGTTGAATTAATTTGAGTTGTTGCTCCTGCTACTGTCAGATTACCATTCAATGTAACATCAGAACCAACAACTGTAATTGCTGTTTTCAAAGATGACGAATATGAATTTAATTCAGCAATTGAAGTATTTAAACTTGCGGTTGTAGATTCTAAATTTGTTAATCTAATTGCATTTGAACCTGTTAGAGTTGCTAATGTACTAAATCTAGTCTCAACAGATGCAGTATAAGTTCCTAATGTACTATTTTGAGTTAATTGAGATGAACTAAATAAGTTTAGATTTGTTATCGAAGTATTTAAACTTGCGGTTGTAGATTCTAAATTTGTTAATCTAATATCAGTAGATGCTGTCCATGCGTTTGTACCCCCAACACTTGCAGTAAATAAATTTAAAGATGCGGTTGTTCTATTAAGTTCACTCAATGCAACCTGTGCACCCGTTCCTAAGTTTACCGATGTTGTATATTCCAATTCATCTAATCTAGCTTCGTGATTTGAAGCTGAACCATATAAACTAGCCGTTGCTGCTATTAATGATGATGTTACTTGCAATAATGTACTAAATCTCGTATCAATAGTTCCACTCCAAGCATTTGCAGATGCCGTATATTCATTTAAAGATGCAGTTGCTACATTTATATTACCCACCGAAGATGATAAACTTGCAGTTGTAGATTCTAAATTTGCTAATCTAGTATTAGTAGATTCCGTAAATGAATTTAAACTTGCAGTAGTTTGATTAACACTTGCAGTATAAGCTGCTAATGTTGTAAATCTGCTATCAACTGATGTTGTATAAGTTTGTAAGTTATCAAATCGTGCATTAACATTTCCACTAAATGCTTGTAAAGCAACTACCGAAGATGTCAATAATGATATAGATGCCGTCATCAAAGATGAAGATATATATAAACTAAAAGTTGCTTCATTTAGATTACCTACTGAAGATGATAAACTCGCAGTTGTTGAATTTAAATTTCCAATTGAACTACTTACACTTGCTGATGTAGTTTCTAAATTTGATAATCTACTATGTACTGATGTCGAAAATGCAGAAAAATTGGTTGAGCCCGATAATACTCCATCTCCACCTGCTAATAATATTATCGATTCAGAACCACTTGCGCCGGCTGTCCATCTATCAATTGCCGAATTCCACAACAATGAGCCAGATGTTAATGTGCCAGTTGCATCTTTTGTATAAATACCCGCAAGTGTTTGAGAACCACCATAATTTAATTCAATGATATTATCTCCAATATTAAGAGTATTTGAATCAATTTGTGTAGTAGTTCCTTTTACGGTTAAGTTACCATTGATTGTTACATTTGCTCCACTCGCAGTTATTGCAGTTTTTAAAGATGAAGTATATGAATTTAAATCTGCTATTGAAATAGTATTAGCAGATGCAGTTGAAATCAACGAACCACTAATCGTTGCTAATGATGTAAATCTAGTATCATATGAACCTGATTTAGTTTCTATCTGTCCTAATCTTTGTTCGTGATTAGATGCAGTTGATATTAATGAGCCGCTAATCGTTGCTAATGATGTAAATCTAGTATCATATGAGCCCGATTTAGTTTCTATTTGTCCTAATCTTTGCTCGTGATTAGATGCAGTTGATATTAATGAACCTGTTATAGTTGCTAATGAACTATCTTTGGTTAATTGAGAACCACTAAATGTATTTAAATTTGATATTGATATCGTATTTGCTGATGCGGTTGATATCAATGAACCTGTTATATCTGCTAATGTAGTATTAAATGCAGTAAATCCATTAATAGATTGTAATGTAATTTGAGATGAACCCGATACAACACCATTGGTTGCTGCTAATGCGCCTGATATATTTGTAGCATATAAATTTGCCCAATATGCATCGGTTGAACCAATGTTTCTATTACCTTGTGGTATTAAATTTGTAGTAAATACACCCAATGATTGAATTGTATCCCCAGCCGCTCCATCTCCTAATATAATATTACCATCAATTCTTACATTATTTTTAAAATATGCGTTTGATGCGGTAACATCACCAATTAAATCTATATTACCGGCAACGGGTGCATTTAATGGTAATAATGTTATTGGGTTATTCGAACCACTACCAAATTGGATAGAACCACTCCCTTTATGTAAATATATTTCACCATCGGCGATAGTGATATCCGTAGTCCCCCTTCTTATTTGAAATATAGCTGCCATTTAATTCTATTATGTTTCTTATAAATATTGTAATATTTTTTTATTATATTCTATATGCCGTAAGTCGATTTTATTGCGTTATAGTTTTGTGTTATTTCACTTGTCGATAATGCTTTATTGTATAATCTCATTTGATAAAATACAGGTCTATTTTCTGTAATTGAACTATTCATCTTATCAGTTGCGCCCGTTCCTGCATTTGTATGTCTTGCACCAAATAAGAATTCGGTTGTAACAAATAATGTTTGGTTTGTAACAGTATCAGTTGTTCCTACTTGCGAACCATTTAAATACAAACTATGAGATGTTCCGTTTATAACAAAAATCCATTGTCTTATTGAGTTACTCGCAGTTATTGATTCGGATGTAGAGGCAGTTGATTTACCATAAGTTATACTGGTTGCACTTGTCATATATGCCAAATATCCACGACCTGAAATCCAACCTTCGTTACCCCAAATAGTTGCCCAATGAGTTGTTGGGTTAAACGATGCTACAATTTCAACCGTCACTGTATTTGAAGCGATATTATATGGAACACTAATATAATCAGTTCCACCATAATTTACATTATTTAATCTTATACCTCCACCATTATTCGATACATATGTTGGTGTTCCTTGTAATGTTGCGTTATATCCATTTCCACTTGCATCTGTCCAAGTTGTTCCAGAAGATGGTGCGGTTTGTAGATTAAATATCAAACCACTACTTACCAAACCGGAAGATGATGCTATTATGTTTCTTCTTTTTTTAATAAGTAATGAAGATGCTCCTTTTTGTCCGGAAACTCTACCTATCATAATTATGCAAATTTAGAAAGTGAACCAATTACATTCCAAGTACTTCCACTTCTAAATGCCGTTAAACCTATAACATCAGTAGCGTTTGCACTTCCTGTTGGAATTGTACTATCTAACCATTTAACACTAATAGCAGTACCACCTAATTGATATGCCGATGCCGAATATGCGGTTGCACCTTGCTCTACTACGAATGTTAAAGAAGTTGCTGTATTTGATGATGATGGTATATTTTGTACATTCCATGTACCACTACCGGTCAATCCTGCTATATAAAATATAGAACCACTATTAAAATCAAAATTATTAGTTCCTAATCCTAATGATGGTTTTAAAGAAATTACTTCTTGAATTTGTTGAAATGTTTGTAATCCCGTAAATGTATTTGAACCCGTTGTTGCTAATGTGGTCAATTGTGCCGCTCCACTAATAATTCCACTTCCATTTAAAATTTGCGATGATGAACTTATTGCACCATTTAAAGAAGTCAAATAACTCGCAGATAATGCATATCTTACATCAAATGATGCCGTTAATTGAACCGAACCACTAATTGTACCCAATGGCGTATTTCCTATAATACCACCCTCATCGATTCTACCAACTTCTAAATCATTTACAATAAAAACAATACCATCTGTTCCTGGTATAATTTCAGTACTACCATTTGTATTTGTTATGAATGTTTGATAACCAACAGGTCTTGTACCATATCCTTCCGCTTGGAAATCTATTGTATATTTTGTAGATTGATTGTTACCATCACTTAATGTTCCCGAATCAGGTAAATTATAATCCCAATCATTTGTAGGAATTTCAGAATCAGTTGTTCCTGCTGAAATACCTGTTAATTGAGAACCATCTCCGTAATACATTGATGCCGATACTATTGATGCAGAAACTGCGCCCAATACATCCACATCACCATTTACAACAATATCAGTTGTTACATATACACTACCACTTACATTAATATCATTTGTTACATTAATCTCACCAAATGAACCTGTTTCAGTTATAGTAATTGAACCCGTTGTAGTTGAGTTTGTTACAACGATTTGTTCTATCGATTCAGTTGAGCCCGATTTATGGATAAACGCTCTACCATCATAGGTATTTAATGCAATTTCCCCTAAATTAAGTGAACCCGTATCTGGTACCTTTCCTGGTAACGCAGAACGTTTGAGTATAATGTTTTGAGCCATATATATGGATACCTTTAAATTATGTAAGCGATGGTAGTATATACTACTTCAATAAATATAGATTAAAACAAAAAACCCTTCCGAAGAAGGGTCTTATTAATTATTTATCCATTCGTTAAAATGCACCACCATCAATAGTGTTACTCATTACAAAATTAGTACCATCCCATTGTACTAAATCTCCATTTGTAGTTGGTGCTGCAACAAATTCAATGTTATCAGCCGTTCCTCTAAATGCTATTCTTTTAGAGTTACCACCACCCGATGGAATGTTTATAGATGCCGTTACTGCAGAACCTGTGATTGGTTTATTAAACTGCCAAGCATCAGGCGTAGATTGATATGTAATATTTGCACTTGCTCCCGCAATCTCAATACCAGCACCATTTGCTGCTGCCGCATTTGTTGAACCACTTGCTAATGTGATTATTTTATCTTCAACTACTAATTCAGCGGTATTGATTGTAACCGTATTACCTTGTACTACTAAATCACCACCAATTGTTAAATTTGCGGTAGTTGTTAATGTATTGAATGTAGGATTATCTAATGTACCTAAACCTTGTATTGAACCACTACCTTCTAATGCTTTGAATCTTGTATCAGTAGAAGATGAAAATGATTGTGTAAATGATTGTAAAGATGCACTTGCTACTTCTAATTGTCCTAATCTACTCGTTACACTTGCTCCACCACTTCCACCAATTGAAGATGATAATGCGGAAATCGAAGATGAAACGTTTGTAATATTATCAGATAACAATCTACCAACATATTGATATGCGGTAATAGTTACTACTTGTCCATTTGATGGTGCAACTGCTGATGTAGCAAATTGTAAAACACCCGTCTTATAATCAAATGCGTAGTTGTTAGTTGATACCTGCGTACCTGCTACAATTACTTTAACACCATAACCAGGAGTTGCATCTTCCGTATTTGCGTTTGCTAATGCTGGAACTGAATATTTTGGTGAAACAAAGTTACCTAATTGATTTGAATCTATAAGTTGAGCTCCAATACCACTATTTGAACCCGATGGATTTAAGAAAAACCAAACCTCATTATTAAGGTCAGATTTTGTTAAAGGTTGTCTATACCAATACTTTACAACATCTTGTCCATTAACCGAATATGTACTTCCATTTTGCCCACTTCCACTATATGGTAAGCTACTCGATGGAATCAATGATTGGTCAACGTAAACCTCATTAGCATTTATATCCAACGTAGAGGTGAATGCTTCTTGCGCATCGGTATATGTATCGTGCGTATATCTTCTACTTTGGAGTAGCCTTGAGGATTTTTTTGTACTATCTATTGCTGCCATTTTATATCTTTATTATTAACTGAATGTTGTAGTTATTGAGGTAACTGGAGATGGGTCTCCTTTATATCTTACAATCACATAAATGTTCGTATAAGTTGCGTTTAATATCATACCATCCGCATTTCTTAATGGAATAGTATAAGTTGTAGATGATAACGAACCGCCGGTATTACCATACAAATCAAAGTTTGCACCAAATGGGTTTTGTCCATCAGTATTTGCAGTTTTGGTTGCCGTAAAGTTATCGGTTAAGTTTGATGGGTCATATAATCTAGCAGGCGTATAAATCGTATTCTTAGATGATTCAAACAAAATAGCTGCTGCTACTGAATCATTTGTTGTTGCTCCCCAATTCACCAACGTTTTTCCCATATTAAGGGTCATTGAGGTTTTAGTTCCAGATGTTGTAAATTTACGAATATAATATTTGTAAGTTTTAGATGAATCCGGGTCACCTAACCAATATCCATAAGTTCCACCAGGTTTTACTAAATATCCAGGTTTAACTTGCAAATCATTTCCCGTTAAATTATAATAAACAGCTGTTGTTGTCCAAGCTGCTCCGTTAAATGCTAATACATTATCTGCTAATACTATTCTATAATTTTCGCCAGTAAATGATTCTACCAATGCGGTTGAACTATCTGCCCCCTGTGTTCTAGTGTAGTATGCCAACGAACCACTACTTGCGGGTTGTCCAAATGTTCCAGCAACGTGATATGATAATGTATTACTATAAGTATCGGCTGCTCCATTATAATCATACCCAACCGCACTTACAGTAAATGTTGTTGGTGTATTTGATGTTTGTCCAATATTTGTAATGTTTGAACCACCAAATGTATATAATCCGTTTAATCTAATTAAATCAGTTGCGAATGGAACTGTTCCCGTTGCTCTTACAGTTGTATTATCTGAATCATATACTGCGTTTGCCGTTGATATTGTACCAGCTGATGTTGCTACCGAAGTTACACCCGATGTCGATGTCATACCTGTTCCACTCAATGAATGTGCAGCTACTGTTCCATTGAAGAATAGGGGAGCAAATGCGCCACTTATTGAAGATGAAACTATATATGTTGATTGTGATAAATAAGGTGCTCCCGATAATGAACGAGATACTGCGGTTACATATGATAATGTTGAAACCGATGCAGTATAGGTTGTTTGTGCAGGGATATTAGTTGCAATTGTAGTTAATGGTGCGTAGAATATTTCTGAACCATTAGCCGCTACTGCTGTTGAATACCCACTACTTCCACTAGCAATACTAATAGAAGATGATATATGGTAATATCCAGATGCACTTATTGCCGTTGCTGAACCACTATAAAGATATTGTGTCAATGTAGATACAAACTTACCATCCTGATATGCAGGAGGGATAACGTTTGGATTTACAGTGTTTATTTTTGCTAAAGTTACACCACTTGTCGTACCTGCTCCACTTTGAGTTATTAAAACTGCTGAAGATGAAGTTGCGGTAGATGTTTTAGAACTATTATCCATAAAACGGAAAGTGAACGAACCACTAACATTAAATGTTGTTGGCGTTCCACTACTTAATAATCCTAATCCAAATAATTGTGCATCTGCTGATGAAGTAGCTACTGTTGAACCAGCTGCCACCGATGTGTAGTTATATCCTAAATTTGAAGTATAAATCGGAGTAATTCCACTAAAAATAGTAGAACCTGCGGTTGCAAATCCCTTACTTGCTAAATAAGTAATGGTTGTATTTGTAGAACTTTGAGGAATTCTACCCGTTAATGCGGTACCTGTTGTTGTATTTACTGCCGTTGCTGTTACTGAACTAAATGTTCTAGTATTAGGCGAAGCATCAGGTGCTGAAGCAGATAATAAACCTGCAACAAATCTTAATATTTCGGAAACATCAGTACTCGAATTAAAATTATTAAAATATGAACCATTTAGATTTGTTTGCCATGCATTTGATGTTGGAGTTCCCACATTTATATTTGATGCAGTCATTGCTCCAACTGCTTTAATTGAACCCGATACAGTTAAACTACCTGTTACTTCTAAATTATTTGTTGTAGAGAATACCGAACCTGTTGCGAACCAAATACCACTTGCACTAATTGCAGTATTGATATTTGTTATAGATGTTCCAACTGAAGAACTATATGTACTAAATCCAGTCGTATCTCCGATTGTAATTTGAGAAGAACCCGAAACTACCGAATCACCACCTGCTAATAATACTTTTGATTCTGAACCACTAAATCCTGCTTTCCAATAATTGTTAGTAGAATCCCATAACATAGAACCCGTACCAGTATTTGGTGCGGTTGGGTCAGAAACATAGATACCACCATTTGCTACATTTGCACCATTTAAATTGATGATATTATCACCTAAATTAATTGTAGTAGATTCAACCGATGTTGTTGTACCCTTTACAGTCAAATTACCTTGTACTGTTACATCATTGCTAAACGTTACGTTTCTACCACTTGCCGTTAATGCGGCTTCTAATGATGATGTATAAGAATTTATATTAGATACGGAAGTATTTACACTTGCCGAAGTTGTTTCTAAATTTGATAAACGAGTTAAAGCAGATGCGGTAAATGTATTTTGATTTGCATTTGAAATAGCTGCCGCACTTGCTGATGAAATTAATGAACCACTAACTACACCAATTTCAGTTAAACGAGTATCAACACTTGCAGTATATGTTTGCAATGTTGAATCCTTAGTTAATTGTGAAGAAGAGAATGTATTTAAATTCGTAATACTTACATTAGCCGCACTTGCTGATGAAATCAATGAACCGGTAACTACACCAACTTCCGTTAAACGAGTTAATACCGATGCACTAAATGATTCCAATGAACCCGATGCAACTTCTAATGCACTTACTCTACTACCAATGCCTGTTCCTCCGCCACCAATAGATGTTTCGATTGTATCTAATCTACTATCTACTGATGTAGAGAATGGTTGGATGTTACCAACCAAATTAATAGCTTCGTTTGAATCCGAACCTAATAAATATAATGTAGAACTACCACTAGCATAATATGGAACACCATCCATCATTCCGTTATAAACGGATGCGGAGAATATGTTTGGAGCGTTAGTTCCTCTTAAAACTCTATTTACTGCTTTTACAGACCCACTTTCAGGTACAGCAAACACAATGGATGTTCCATTGGATGCAGTAATATTAGAAGAGCCAGATGCAATAACTAATTCACCTTTTTGTAGTGAACCAGTTACAGATGATAGGGCTTCTAAACTACCCCTTCTGTGTTTAATTATTTGTGCCATATGTTATTCTCTATTTCTACGTTTATCCATTATAAATATACTTTTTTTCACTTTACCATTCACCTTGGTCAATAATATTAGAAGCGGTTAAGTAAACTTCCACATCCGTTGCAAATGTATCTCCTAATGAAGCGGTAAATGTATTCAATGGTTGTAATATATTCAATACTTGAGATGAACCAGATACAACTCCATCTGGTAGAATTCCGACAACTTCACCGGTTACCACATTAAGTACCGATTGTGAAAAATCACCACCTGCCGCACCTGCCGCTATCAACGCAGAACTACTTTCTATTTGTTTTAATCTTATTAAATTTGCCATTTATTTAAATTTACCTATAACATAAATATCATCAACAGTAACATTATCAAAATCTATGTATGAATCATTTAATGATACTACCACATTTCCATTTTGTTCATATATTCTATAATCACCTGGTATATGCAATCCGAATACTAATATTTCAAAATTATTTGGAGTTGCTCCTTCAGTGCCATAATCCAATGATGAACTATAAATTGTTAAACTACCATAGCCCGAATTACTAAATTCATCTACTGATTTTCTAATACTTCTACCACTAAATTGTAAAATTTCATTATAAAAATCAGATATTTTATTTTTATTATTTACTAATTTTGTAGGATTTGTATTAGAACGAATTTGTGATTGATACGAGGTTGAAGTTGGTATTTCTATATTCAATAAACTTCCCGTCAAATCGGAATCTATCAGATTTGCTGTATTAATCTTAGGAATTATTCTATTTAATTTTTTATTATTTGAATTAAATTGTTTAAGCATATCGTTCTATATCTCCTTCTATTTCAATATAATCGTTATTATCTAAATTATATTCAAAATTATTTTTTATAAATTTAATTAATAATCCATCAATAGATTGTTCAACCACATAATCTCTAGCACTTATCGATTGTGTATTTATATAAATTATTAATCTATCTTGAGTTTCTCTTAATTCAATTTCTCTTAATATATCAACAAACTTCCAACCCTTAGCTTCAAAAATCCAATATGTAGGATTATTTAAATCATTTGGAATTAATGTAGTTCTTTGTGGGTTTCTACTTATTTTTTGAGTTATATCTAATAAAGTTCTTTTCATTATACAACATCTATAAATTTGCCTGTTATTGTAATTTCATCTCCGCTATCAACATCTTGCCCTCCTCCCATTATTCCTGAAATAAAATTTATAGTAAATGATGTAGATGATATTGATACTGTAAAATGACTCGTTTGATAATATCTAACTCCGTTTATATATACTTTAACATCATATGAACTATCACCAACCGTCAATGAACCAACAACTATTGATGATAATAATGCAGGTGCTTTTATAAGTTTTACATTAGTAAATGTTATAGTATTATTTGTAACAGGATTTCCAACTTTACTATTATTCAAAGATAAAAAATCAATTAAATCTTTATTATCATAATATGGAGATGGAGTATTTAATATCCCTTCTAATCTACCACTACCGCTGGTAACATCAACTTCCGTTGACATAACAATTCTCTTTGTAGATATCGATTTTCTAGTAGTTGATTCTCCATCAAATTTTTCAGGCAATAAATACGCTTTAACATTCAATGAAAACTCTACTCTATTAATTCTTTGAGAACCTTCACCCACTTCGTTTATTACATTGAAATCTGAAAGCGATGTTCTGAATTTAAATTTATCTCTATCTCCCCAATATGTTGATGTGAAATTTAATTGCTCAATTACTGAATTCAATTGTTCGGTATAATCAGTCCAAACCATACATTCGTAATTAACCTCCACATAATCAGGCATCACAATATTGAATAATTCATATTTTGGTTTTACTGAACTACCCAATGCTGTAAATCTATCGTATCTATTATCTTTGGAATATTTTGTAATAGTTGGATATGAAACATGTCTATTTTGCATTGGCATCGTTTCATCCTTAGCAATAGATGTTCTACGAATCATCATCAATGGTAATTGTATAGAACCTTTTTTATCTCTATAAACCCCATCTCTTCGTGCTCCCTTCCATCTTTCGGAGTTACCATATATAACAGGAATATTTACTGATTTACCATTATAATCTAATTTTGGTAAAGCAACATCTTCCAAATATGTCATCATAGCATAATCTATATCAAATAGACCTACACTTTTTTTAACATCTCCAACATTGGATTTTATTTCATTTGACCTGTTTAAATTGGCCTTTATTGGATTTATTGACATATTATTTAATTAATTCGTTCTTCTATGTTTAATGATGATTTATTAACCATAAATGTACTACATACAATACTAAAGTTATTATCAGGTTGTCCTCCTACAAATTGAATTTCATTTGTATTATCAATTTCATAATAAGAACCATCAAAGAATATAACATCTCCAATTTCAGGATATGCACTTTTTTCTTCACACATAAATCTATCTAATCTAAATTCTATATTTTGATTAGCATCAGAACCAAATCCTTCATAGTTGGCGGTTTCAGGCTCTTTGTTGATTAATGCATATAATTGTACGCCAGGATGCCAAGTCTTATTAATCGATTCGCCATACAAATTGATTTTCGTTTCACTTAAATTAACTTTAAATAATACAATCGCATTTTGTATAACAACATCAACAACTTCTCTGGCTATTCCTTTAAAAAATGCTACATCTCTCTCTGATATAAACTTTGGCATATTATCCTACATATATTTTTAATGGAACTTTTCTTAACATTTCCTGCTGATGGTCGGCTTCATGTGCTTTATTTTCCATCACATTTTTCCTACTTAACTCTTCCAAATTTTCCCTTAATTGTGTAATCAATGCATCCTTCTCAACCTGTGCTTCTGCTCTCAATGCTGCTCCATCTAAACTGATATCCGCATCTGGAATTGGAATAGTAGAATATTTTTCTCTAATAGCACCTAATAATTCTTTAGAAAGTGCCAATGTATATTTTCTAATCCATTGTTTACCCACATCGTTAATATTTGAATATTGGATAAAATCGTATGGAATATCTGAATAATCTGAAAGTGAATCAGCTTGAATAGTTTGTGAATCGTGTTCAAACTCATCTCTACTCATATAATCAAAATATAATCGAGTAGGACCATATCCTTCTTTTGGTAAAGGAAACACTTCTATTTTATTATCAACTATATTAAATGTGTGGTGTGATTTACGAATATGGTCATTTAATTCGATAGCTTGAATTCTCAATACATCTTCATATAAAGGCATTAATAAGAATTGTGCAGCCGGAGAATATGAACCGAATCCCATTTCATCCATTAAGTTCAATGTACCCTGCCCACCAACTGAATATGGGTCAAAGAATCTTTGAATAGCGGGCGTTGCTTCATAGTAAACTTTAGTAACATCTATCGTAGATGAGCCTGTAAACATTGTAGTAAATGATGCAGAACTTTCGGTATCAACAGATGCGCTCATTAAATTATAGCGTTGTTGACCTGGAACTAAATCTATATATGCCTTTTTTATTTCAGTTGTTCCACCAACGCCTGCCAAAGTTCCATATTGTTGGGACATACGAACTGTTGTTGGTAAAAATGAACCATCCACTAATGTTTGAGAATAGTTTGAAACTTTACCTTTGGGTTGACCTTTTAAAATATCTAAGTTATTTCTAAGGTTGAATTGATTAACCTGCGCAGAGTATTCCGATGTTGCTTCTTCAAAACAAGCATAAAACTGCTCATCAACCATTTCGATATCTACAATTGGGTATCCCAATCGTTTTGCACACCAAACCGCTGTTTTAGGTCCATCGCTTACGAAATCCGTATCAGTATCATATATTCCAAATGGAGTTTTACCTGCGATAGCCGAACCACTACCTGGCCATTTTAAGTTTAAAGACATATTATTCCAATTATATTTACATATAAATATAAGAATAAAAAAAGAGTAGATAAATCTACTCTTTTTAATTTAAGTTGAATGATTTTGGGTTCGTTGTATAAAGAATATTACATCAGCTATACTTACTGTATTTCCAAATGCTTGAACATTCCATCGGTTTCCGTTTGTTACAAAATCATCATCTGCGTAATATTGAAAAACTTCGTGAAATTCATGCCAAGTATCATTTCCTTTTCCAAAAAATAAATCCTTACCAACTCTTTCATATGGAGTTCCGGTTGTATTATCCAATTGAACTCTTATAGATGTTCCATTTGCATTTGCAGTTTTTGCTTTAAATACAACAGTACACATATAAACATCTCCTTCATTTTCTACTTGGATTTTATTAGAACCACTATCATAGAATGAGATTGATGAGTGTAAATGAGTTTCTATTGTGTTACCACCATTATTTGGAAGTGATTGCTCTCCTGCTGCAACTGTTAATGTGAATACCGATGATGTTGTATATTGAGTACCATCGTATCTTCCCCATCCTAATTTTTCAGAAGTTCTTAAATTTATATAAGATGTTATATCAGATACGGCAATATATCCCATCATACCATCTTCTTGTTTTGTAAGAATATGGTCTGCATTATCTAATGTGTATATAGATAATGTTTTTGCTTTTTGATAATTATCGTATTGTGGTTGTGGATAAGACATTATGATAATCTAACTTTAACTGCTCCTTGTGAATGATACATACCTCCAACAGGTACTCCTGCCGCAGATGCAGATGCATCATTCCATGCCGCAGATGCTGAGCCAGTTACATATGAAAATGATGTATTTGCCATTTTAGTTGCAATACTACCACTTAATGTAGATACTTCCGCATCGGTTGATAAAAATGTAGGTCCTACTCCTGTTACTGTATATTGTGGTTCTGGATATGTCATTTTTTAATTAATTTAAATTGTTTACATATAAATATAAAAAAAAGAGGGAACATCACTGCTCCCTCTTTATTTTTTTAGTTTAAGATTCTAAAATCTACTCAAAGATTAAAGAGTGTTTAAACCATCAACGATAATCTTACCGTAGAACTCTGGTCTTACGATTTTCTTAGCGTATCTAGTCATAACACCTCTTCTCGGAGTGAAGTTAGTTGGGTCATAAACTAATGGAGTCATAATCAATGGTACATATGGTGCGTAAACTGCTCCTGTTTCGAAGAAGTTAGAACCTTTGAAACCTAATAAGATTACATTCTCAGTCATGTAAGGGTTTTTGTAAACATCGTATCTATTTGAGATAGTACCGATGTTAGTTACACCTGCTGCAAATTGTAAAGCGTCTTTACCAGGATTTGCAGAGAAACCATTCATTGATTCTAAGATAGTTGCAACGTTAGGAGAAACTACTAAGAAGTTAGCTCCACCTCTCATTGTTAATTGGTGAATCTTGTTAGATACCTTTTGTAATTTGATACCTAAAGTTTGATACCAAGTGCTCTTAGTGTAAGCAGATGCTGCTGCAGCGTCTGAATCAATAGAGAAACCTGCACCATTCCAATCGTATCCAACTTTTGCAGACCAGTAATCAGTTGTGAAAGCGTTTTGTTGTAACATTTCTAAGATTTCTAAGTCGATTTCTAAAGAGATGTACTCACTTAACATTTGTGTTAATTCCGCTTCTGCATCAACAGAGTGGTATGCGTTCAAATCTTGCGCCAATTCAGGAGTCCAGATAGCTTTTAACTTTCTAGTCTTAGCCACGATAGGCTCAGATTTCAATTCTAATTCGATTTCTGGAATCGCTAAATCAGAACCTCTATCTTCGAAATCACCACGAGATACATCAGTTGGTTGCTTGTGGTATGCTAAAGATACGCCAACAGTTGATAAGTTAGTTAAACCAGTTGCAGTTACAACGAACTCAACGTTTGAACCATTTTTAGTTGTGTATTGAGGATAGTATCCTGATACAGAACCTGTCAATAAAGTTGCTTCAAATGCTCTTACAGCATTGAAATCAGCGTCAGAAGGTAATGCTACAACAACCTTCTTCAATGTGTTACCTGCGTAAGATGCAGAAACTGAACCTGAAGTTAAATCGTAATCGATATCTGCTAAAGATGCTGAAGCAAATGTTGCAGTGATTGCAGCAGTAGCGTTATTGATTGTGTATCCAAAACGTCCTGCTCCGTAAAGACCACCTTCAGTAGTTTGAGTAGAACCTAATTTGTTACCTGATGGAGATAAAGAATCTTTACCAAAAGTTCCACCATTACCAAATAAAGATGAACCTGTGAAATCTGGGTTACCCGCTGGGTTAGAACCATATTTGAAGTCCATGTAGAAAATAAGACCAGAAGGTAAGTTCATTGGTTGAACTGAAACGAATTCTTTCGCTGCAATAGAACCGAAGATTCTTCTTACCAATGGTAATGCTACACCAGCCCACTCTTCAGAACCTGCTGAAGTACCTGTTCTTGTAGCCTCATCTAATAATTGCTTAGCTTGGTTTTCTAACATTACTGCCATACCATGCTTTGCAGTTTCAGTACCTGCGTTTTCTAACAAGCCTGTTTTTTCCCACTTTGCTTTCAAACCTCTAGTTTGCTCAAGCATAATGCTTTGTGGGTTAGCGCCGTTCATTAATTTTTTTAAGTCCATTTTAAATGAATTTATTTTTTTTTTGTTAATTACTTAATAATACCTGCTAATTTCTTAAATCTATTAGCGAAGTCTGCAGATTCTGCAATTACTTGCTTAGCTGCTGCTTTTGGAGCGGTTGATTTAACCACTTTAGAAGCGATACCTTCTGAAATTGATTTCTTAGCTGTTTTGTTTGTAGTAGAAGTATATTTGAAGTTCTCTGCTAATGTAGAGAATACCAATTTAACCTCTCTTACTGATTTTGTTCTATCCAAAGTTTCAATAACTTTAACTTTTTGTTCGTTAGTCATGTTATGAGCTCTGAATAATTTATTAGCGAATAATAACTTAGCGTTTAATAAGTTTACTTCGTTAATAGTTTTTTGTAATGATTTGATAGTTTTGTAAGCTTCTTCGATTTCCTTATCTTTTTCGGTTTCTTCAGCTTCATCAACTTTCTCTTCATCACCTTTCATATCAGCTTCCATTTCTCTTAAAATTTCTTCTAAGTCAACTTCATCTGATTCTTCTTCTTCGTTAGTTACAACAACTTTAGGGTCTTCGCCTTTGTCTGTACCAGCTTCTGAACCATCTGCTAAATTTTCGTTTTTAGCTTCCTCTTCTTCTTCTGCTTCAGCCATTGGAGATTCTTCTTCAGAACCTTCTTCGTCTCCTAATTGTGCTTCTAACTCTCTGATGATTGCTTCTAAGTCCATGTCATCTTCGGTTTCTTCTTCTTCAGAACCGGTAACATCATACTCTTCACCATCACCTTCCATAGATGCAAATGGGTCTGCGTCTGCATCCATTCCATCTTCACCTTCTGCTGCTGCAAAAGGATTTTCTTCTTCTGAATCTTCGCCTTCTAATTCAGCTAATCTAGCTTTTAATTCAGCGATTTCAGCATCTTTGTCCATTTCTCCGCCCATTTCTTCTTCTTCGGTAATGTCTGCTACTTTTTTGTAGTCTGCAACTTGTGCACCTGGCTCACCAGATGTAGTTTCAGTAGAACCACCTTCGAATTCAGTATGCGCATCCAAAGTAGGATTAGATGTAGAAGAACCGATTCCTGTTGAATCTAATTCCTCATCTACTTGCTCTTCATCGCCTTCCATTTCAGCTTCAGCTCTTAACTTTTGAGTTAACATAGACTGTAGTCTTGGTGTAAAGGCTTCTTCTAAAGCAAGCTTTGCGTTAGCCAATGCAGTTTCCTTAACCGCTTTAGCATCTGCGATTGCTTCTTTTAACAATTTTGAATTTGCCATTTTTTAAATGAATTTTGTTCCTGTGAAGTTATTGTAATTGTGGAACTTCAATGATATTTTGCTGGTTGTTCGGTCACACCTTATAAGAGAAGGGTATTCATTAACCAACTAAGTCGTAATAATAAATCCCATATAGTAATGGGATATTTGAAAATAAATATATAAATTTTTTAGAAAACTAAAGAAATTATTTGTTTTTATCAAAAAAATTTTGTAATTTCTCTTTTCTTACTGCCTTTTGTTTTGCAATTCTCTTAGTTACAGATGGTTTTTCAAACTCTTTTCTATCTCTAAGTTGTTCAATTTGCTTTACGCTTTTTACTTTGGCTTTGTAAGCTTTTAATGCTCTTTCGATGTTTCCATCTTTTACATCAATAATCAACATAACTTCTTATTGGTGATTTACTAATTTATATTTTGTTTTATATAAAAGTGATACTACTGTATCTATATCGTTTTGAATCCAACTATCTTGCAATTTTGGGTTTTGTCTTAACTTTGCAACCATAGTACAAAGTTTTTCAAAATAGTTGATAATGTTTTTAATATCATTATTTTTGTCTAACACTCCAATACCGGATAATTGAATCAATCCTTCTTTACCCTGATATACCTCTACTAACCCATCGATTAATCCACCAATTGTATCATAGTATTCACCCAATGCAACGTGTGCTGAATGTGCTCCTACTCCTCTAACTCCTAAATGAAATGAGTGAGCTTGTGTTCTACTTTGTAATAACAATGATGCTAATTCTTCCATTATTTGCAAGTTTTACATTCTTGTAATCCTAATCTATTTCTCATAACTTCTTCGGAAACATCTGCTATTTCAAAGTATCTATTCAATACATGTCCCATATCTTCATAAAGAGCTTCTAATCTTTGTTCTTGTGCTTTTGCTTCTAATGCTTCTTTTTGGAATTTTTCATGTAATGCTTTTAACTCCTTCATATTGCGTTTAATAGTAACTCTATCAAACCAATCACCACCTTCTCTCAAAGTGTATTCTTGTGCTGCATCTGCAATGCCACCCAATGTTTCTGCGATAGTTCTGATATCGGATTTTCTATTCATTTGCTCACCAAATTGACCAAATGTAGAAATTATTTCCAAAAAGTGTTTTTTGATTTCAGTAGGAAGTTGTTGAAACTTCTCTTCTTCATTAAGTAAATCTTTTAACTTTATCATAATTATCTCTTTACTATTTTATATTTTCTAAGCTTTTGAACCGCTTGTTGTAGTTCTGCTGGACTCATACCCAATGCATCTATCAATTTAGCTATTACTAATTGTTCTTTTTTTCTCGATAGGTTATATGATTTAATAACAGATAATGCTCTATCCAAAAATTTTTCAACTTTAGATGGAATTGAAACATCCATATCTTCCAAATCTTCTTTTTGGATTTCTTTTCCAGGTATTAAATTTACTAGCTTTGCCATTTTATTAATTTAATTCAACTATAATTTCTCTCATCAAATCTTGTGCCTTGCACCACTTACCACACTCTTCTGCAATTTGTTTCCATTGTTTAGATTCGTTCATTGGCGCCATAAATGCTCCATGCGTAGATGGGTTAGAAACAAAATCCCAACCTACTAATTCGAAATCTTCTTGTACCATTAATGTACCATCGTTCAATTCTTTTACTGAACCTAACCCTCTCGATGAAATACCTAAACGGATATTGTTCTTTAATAATTCTCTAAGGATATTGCCTGATGGAGTTGAAAGGATTTCTACTACACCTACTACATCATCACCATCCCAACCAATTTCTCTAATATTGTGAGAAACATTCTTTAGATTGATAACGGGAGAATCTGGATGGTCTAATTCACCCAATGCTCTTCTCTCTTTAATAAGTTGTTCGTATTTCTTACACTCTCTTTCTAAGATTTCTTTTGGATATCTTCTATTATTTTGATTAGGCGCACCTGCTCTTTGTAAGATACCCTTAACTAAATAAGTACCATTATCTTGCTCCACCATTTTGGCTTCGAACAAATGCGTTTCTATTAGTAATCCCTTATTCATCTATTTTATATCTTTTTTTACCTTTTCAGCGGCTTTATTTGTTAATCCTTTATCATCCCACGCTTTTAATATAGCGGTTTTTAAATGATTAACCAATTCAGTTTCATCTAACTCACCATTTGTACTATCCACCATTTTTACAATTTGTGTTTGTACATATCCCATCTTCACAATTCTATCCGCAACTCCGTTATTTATTCCATCGTTACTATCCATTAGTTTAGCTATATCGTTCATAACTGATTTGTTATTTGATATAGATTCTAATATTTTGATAACGGCTTTTTTGTAGTTTGGGGTGCCGTTTATATAGTTTCCTGCTTTTTTTACTAATTCATAAAAAAAGTAAAGAACTACTTTACCCAATATAGCGATTGATATAGTTGCAAGTAAACCTTCAACTACACCTTCGTTAACTACTTTTTTTTTTGAGCCCCTTCATTTTTGGCTCTCAATGCTGCTAAATCACTAGCCTCAATTTCACCATCTTTATCTGTATCTAACTTTTCCTGATTTCCAGGTAAGTTCTCATTATATCCTCTTAATTTACCTTCTGATTTTGCTTTTGCTGCTTTATCTACTGCATTGAAAAAAGCCTTCTTTTCAGTATCGCTCATAGAACCAATAGATTTTCCAGTCTTATCCAACATAGTTTTGAATAATTCTTGGTAATCGTTTTCTTCTCTAACGACTTGTCTAATAAGTTCTTTTAATTGGTTTGGTTTCATTATTCTGAAATTTGTCTAATTTTTTGGTCTAACTTTAACAGTCTTTCCTTTATACTATAAATATGACTATTTGTTCTTTTCCAATAACTTTTATTATCTACCCCACTTTCATTCTTAATCTTACCATACCAATTAAGAAATCTTTCCATTTCTGCCAATTGTTTATTGATATTAGATATACCTCTACCAATTTTAGCTTGTGCAGTTGATTCATCTTTTTTTAATTCCAACCAACGATTTTCATTAATCGATTCTGATACTAAATCCAATGAAAATGGCTTGGTAACTACCTCTCCATCATCTTTGAATTTACCATACGCTATACCCTTTGTACGGCTATATGCATCAAAGACTACATCAAATTTTTTTCCGTTCTTTAATTTGATTTTTAACTTATCACCTTTTTTATATGTTTTGGCTTCTTTTACTACACTATACCCCGTCAAATCAGCTTGCTTTTTTCCTTTCTTCTTTTCATCGCCAGGTTTACCAAATGCATATGGAGTACCATATCCATCAACATTACCCGTTGTATTCATTTCATCTACTTTCAATTCCGCATCTTTATACATACCACTAACCTTAGCATCTAATTCTGCTGCTAATTTCTTTTTTTGTGCCGTTAAAGTTTTTAATTGTTGGATGTGTTGTTTTTCAGCAGGAGTACCTTTAGATTTTTTATATGCATCTAAATGTTTTTCCATTGAATCAATTACTTTTGCATAATCGGTTTGAATAGCTCTAACTGAACGAAGTTCTTTAATAATTGCCTCTTTAACTTTATCGGGCAATCCTTTATGTGAAGTTGATGCGAAATCTTTTGCATCTTTATCAGACATTGAATCAGCAGCTTTTTCTACTTCAGGGGATGGATTTTCCATATCACCTTTTTGAGCTGCATGAACCATACCCATAAATCTTTGTTGTGCTTTTGATACTGCTGGCATTTGTTATATGTTTATGCTAATAAATATGCTGAACCTGTGGTTACTGTGATACTTCTAACATACATTGGTATGGGTTCTCCTTGAATCAAATGTTCTAATTTTAAAGTAGAGTGATTGCCTGTTTGAGCAATTGTTCCACTTAAATTATTATCAACAACACCTTCCAATGTTACTGAACCTGAACAAATTGCTGAACCTCTCATTACACCCCAAGCTCTTTCTAAAGAACCAGATTGTCCTGCAGTATATTCTTTTGCGTTGAAAATTCTATAATTTACCATTTTTATTTATTTAAACTATCTTTTAATTCTTTCAATAATTCATAACTCATCATCAATGCTGATAAGTGTGATTCTCTTAATCTCTTAACTGTTTTGATTTTTTTGATATTAGAAATCGTTTCAGCTAATTTAATTTTAGTAACTTTATCACTAACTTTAGAACCGACTTCTTTTAATCCTTCGGATAAAGTATTAACTTCGTTGTTAACGTATTCTTTTAATTTACCTGTATTATTAATGTTATTAATATATTCTTTTAGTAAATTCTTTTGTCCAACTGATAAATTATTGTATTTTTTGTTAAAGTTTTCAACTAACATTTTATATGATAGCATTCTAACTTCCTCATCTTGCTTTCTATATTCTTCTAATACTCTATCGTTTACTTTTTTATCTTTGTTTTCAATTGATGAGTTAATCATACTTTCAACAATTGTAAATTTAGAATTAACAATATCTTTTGGTTCAAACGATTCTTTGGTAATAGTTGCTTCAAATATTTTATATATAGATGCTAAATTTTTATAATTTGAAATAGGAGATTTAACAAATTCATCTATATTATAAATTTGTTTAATTTCTTTAATTAAATTATATTTTTCTTTTGTAAGCTTTTGCTCATCTAATCTCTTACGAGCTTCACATACTGTTTCTACAAACTTTTCTGCTTTTGATTCTGAATTATATTTTTCGTTAATCAAATATTGATACAATTTTAATTCTTTCGAAAGCTCTTTTTTTGCAGAGAAATATTCTTTCAATATTTTTTCAGCTTTTGAATTTGTTTTGCCAGACATTATTTCCGATGTAATTTGTCTAACTAATAATTCAAAAATGAATCCTGTGTTTTTAAATTTCGAGTGCTTAATATTTTTCATTAATTGTTTAATTTCTCTGATATAAATATACTTTTATTGTGGAATATTACTTTTTATCCAAATCTTCCATCAAAATAGTCTTTTTATTACCTAACATATCTTTGAATATTTCTTTGGATTCTCTTTGAGTCTTTTGTTTTAAACTTTTAATACCTAAAGGGTCTCTTCCTAAGTGGTGGTCATCTTTACCATATCTAATAGGGTCTTTGGGTCTACCAACTTTATCTTCTTCTGCTAATTCAGCCTTTATTTTTTGAATTTCTTCTTCTACATTAGTTGGTTCTTCTGTTCCCGTTTCTTTAGCTGGGTCAACACCTTGCGTTTCAATTGATGTTAAACGGAATTGTTGTTTAGTATCTTCAATAACATCGACTGTCAATTCATCTTGCTGTTCAGGAGTCATATTCATAATTGCATCATACATCCACTTTTTAGAGAACATTTTAGTTTGTTGCATTTGAGTAATTAATGCAATCTTAGAAGTGTATAATTCAACTTTTTCTTGCTCATAGATTTTAGATGGAGTAGTTAATTCCAATGAAAAATCTAAATCTTCAGCTTTATCTAATCCCTGTGCATATAAGTGAACAATTGCAATCTTAGTTAACTCTGATACTAATACTTTTTGAATCCTTTCGATTGTTTTTGCAAAACGAACATCTTGTCCTGCCAATGTGGCTTTACCACTAATATCTTCTTCGTATCCTAAATAAACCTTTGGAATTTGTAATGCTGCCATCAATTTACCTTTTAAGTAATTGATATCATCAATCATATTATATTCCAAACCTTTCAATGTATCGATGTTAGTACCATTATCGCTACCACGAACTGGCATATAATAATCTTCAATAAGATTTTGAATGTTGTACTTTAAGTTATACTCACCTGTATTTGGGTCTAAAAATGGAACTTTCTTAGATGAGTTGATAATTTTTTGCATATAGTTATCAACTTCGGTTGGTGGAATGTTACCAACATCTACTTTAAATATTCTCTTTTCAGGTGCTCTCATAATACGATGTATTAACATCGCATCTTCCATAAGAGTTAATTGTTTCCAAACTCTTCTACCACCTTCAATCATAGATTTACCATAAGGTAAGAAGTTTGAATCCGAATATAAACGGAAATGAGCTATTTCATAATTTTCATACTCTTTCTTAGCGGATGTAGTTGCAATCATACTATTTGGATTTTGAAATGGTGAGTAAACAAATTTTACTCTTTGAGGGTTATCCATATCAAATCCTTCAACTCTCGATGTTTCATATACAGAAAGCGGAGTTGTGTTTACAATACCCAATTCAGGTGAAATTTCCAATTGTAAAAAGAAATCACCATATTTAACTAAGTTTCTTGTCCAAGGCCATAAATTAAATTCTATGTTTAATATATCATAGAATAAGTTATGAAGTATTTCTTTTGTGTTTTCGTTAGGACAATTGATTTTTAATACATCGCCTAATTCATTTTTAACTGTTGCTTCATCCGAATATATGTTCAATGCTGAAGATATAATCGGGTCATTATCCATACCATCGTAATCTCTGAATAAATCAATACGAACTTGCTGATATGCCATTGCTGATTCTATCAATCCCCCACTATATTGCGGAGTACGCATACGATTATATCTGTCTACAAGGTTAGTTGATAGAGCCTGATATTCATCAGTGTCTATCACCTTAACACCTTTAGCCGTTTTACGAACTATGGTTTTTGTTGAAAAAAGTTTTTGTAACCTACCGAAAAATGATTTATCTGCCATTTGTTATTTTATAGTTTGTTTAAAGATATGGAAATTATTTGATATTAACAAATAAATTACCATTTTCTGCAAGACCAATATCTCGCTTTCCATCTTGGTCCTGGTGTATCACAATTATGTCTAGCTCTGAAAGATGCTCTTCTATCGGGATTATTTTTTTTAATTTTTACTCCTTTTTGTCCAAAGTTTACTTTAACAACATTACCACTAGCGTTCTTAACATATACTTTGAATTTCTTAACATCACCTGCCATTGGTTTACCCAATTGAACTTTTCTACCCTGATATTCAGCCTCATATACACAATTACAATTTGCTTCCGCAAGATATTGTGTGTACTCCTTCATAAACTGAATAAACTCTTTCATATCCTGTCCGTTTTCTACATCGTATTCTTCAACATCATCCACTTCTTCGTTTACGTGCTTAGCATTTGCAGGCATTAAATTTACTAATTTCATATCTTTAATATTTTCTTTTACAGGTACACAATTTGGAACTTGTTTGCCGTTTTTATCCTTCATACCAACTTGCTTATAACCATCCCAGCATCCTTCATTTAATTCTATCCCCTCATTGCAAGTTTTCCAACCACCACCTTTTGATTTGTAATTTTTTGCTGCCCATCCATTTGCATATGCCGATGGATATACATCAAACTTTCTTTTTGCTGCTGCTTTAGATGCTGACCACTTTGCTGAATCAGTTGGGCAATTCTTTTCTAAAAATAAATTTAGTTTTTCTTCTATACTCATTGTTTCATTTTTTGGTTTTGTTGAAACATATATTGGTGTTTTACCTTGTCCTTTACTATCCTTACCACCTCTTCCTGCATCATTTTGTGCATCTCTCTTTCTACGAGTTGCACTTTCCTTTTCTTTTTTACTCATACCAGCCGCTTTTGCAGCAGGTACACATTTCGCATAACCCTTTTTTTCTCCCGAAGTTCCACATGGTGGGTGTTTACCATCAACCTTTTTGCCGATGTTTACCCACTTCTCTTTAAACCATTTATTTAAATCTTCGTTCATCTATAAGAGTTTCAACATATAAATATATAAAAATTAACGAAGTAACCAAGTTAAGTTTTCCGTTTCCCCTCTACCCAACTCCATTTCATATGGATTACGTTGTTGTTGCCAATTTGAAGAGTAAACTCCTGTGTTATTTTGGATAGTTGTGGAGTTTAACATACTCTTTGTCAAATCTATACCTTCTTGTCTCAATCTTAATGCAGTATTACGAACCCAAAGTCCAATACACAATGCCATTGTAAGGTCATCATTATATCCTTTCATAGCTTCCGCTCTACCACCGCTCCAAATGAATGTAAATAATTCATCTATCAATCTATTAGAACGAATTAAAATATCTTTATCCTTCATATAATTATCCAATGCTGATATGATTAAAGGACGAGTTTTAGATGTTGTAGAAAATCCAGCAACCATACTTCTTTCATTTCTATAAAATTTATTACTCATCTGCCTTTCCACATCAACATATTGTAAATCATTACTCATATAGAATAGATTTGGATATCCTCTATCAATTACTTGCTGAATAGCTGCCCAACCTACGTTTGAGTTTTCTATTACTAATAATGCGTTGTTATATTCGGTTGCTATTGCTGTAAGGAAGTTTCCAAAATCTTTGGTATCAATCTTTCCCCTATATTCTCCAACCTGTGAACAATCTTCGATATCAATAATTTGAGCAGTAGAATAGTCACTACCATCACCCCTCGCCACGTCGGCTGATATCATATATTGTCTATTGTAATTGGGATGTTCCCATATCCAAAGGTTTCCATCGAATCCTCTTTTTTCAACCGGGTCCATTACATAAGTTTCTTTATACCAAGTTAGTAATGCCGGGTCGATTACAGTATCACCAGAACCGATAAAGTCACAATCACATTCTTGTGCTGCACCTTTAACTCCTAAGATACGAGTTTGTTCATCTCTCCACGCTTGATTTCTTTCAGGGTGTACAGTCCAATGTAGATTAATACAATTGAAACCATTTTGCCCAGCTTCACCTGCTACCCAAGTTTTGTGAAAGAAGTTACCCACACCATTTGGTGTAGAAAGGATAATAGCAGAACCACCCGTTGATAGGGTTGATTGTGCTGATAACCAAATTTCATCGATATCTCTAATAAACGCTGCCTCATCCACAACTAATAGTGATAGGGCTTCAGAACGTCCGGCATCAGGTGAAGATGCGATTGCTTTTACTTGAGAACCATTTTTTAATTTAAGTGATAGTTTGTTATCTTCCACTGCGGCAGATGAACCATCTCTTAACCAAATAGGAAGTAAATCGTGCATAACCCTAACCTTCTCTACTAAGTTCTTTGCAACAGTTACTTTAGTTGCAATAACCAACGCATTGAAGTCTTGGTTGAATATCATTTTCCAAAGAATATATCCTGCTGAAAGAGTTGATAAACCCAACTGACGTGATTTAAGAATAATGTTGAAACGATTATCTTTAAAATCCGTTAAACACATCTCCTGGAAAGGATAAAGGTGAAAGGGTATTTTTCCTCTCACCGGATGCTGAATCATACAATACTTTTTCATAAAGTGTATCGGGTCTAGCGCACACTTTTTGTATTCTTCAGCAATAATTTGCTTTAAGTTCTTAGTATTTTGTTGAACTTGATTGCTCATTATTTTTTTACTTTAATCTTCCAATAAGTACCAAACCCAACATATGGAGAAAATCCACCGGTAGTACCATCCACAACTCTATTGTTCACACCTAAAGTAAATTGATATATTTTATCTTTCTTAGTTTTTAACATTAAGCCTGCTCCTACGGAAGAAACAACATCAGCTTTATTAAATCCACCATTTAAACCATAATATACTTGATTTCTAGCTGGCTCTTTAACAATAAGTTCTTCTTTGATGATTCTTTCTTTTACTTTAGCATCCCAAGTTCTACCTAAGATTCTATTTTTTGTAATAGTATCAGTAAGGGCGATAGTTCCTAATCCACCATCCAATACTAATGTATCTTTGTAAACTATCTTTGCTAAATAATCTTTAAGAATTGCTGCGCTATCCACATTTACCAATTCTTTTAAAACTAAAGTATCTACATCAATTACTTCATGTACGATATCTTCACCTTTTTTGGTTACTACTTTTACTTTTTCAACTTCAATGGTATCAATTGTATGCTTTAATACTTCATACTTTTTACCATCAATACGAATAGTTCTACCACCTGGCATAATTCCACCTGGGTTAAACCATTGTAACAAAATCCAAATTACCAATGCTACGATAGCAATGTTCTTAAAATTAACAAATTTTTTCATAGTTTTTAATTTTTTATAAGCTCTGAATGATTTAATTCACGTAACTTATCTTCTAATGCTGCTTTCCTCTCCAATAGAGCTTCAATTGCTTCGGTTGCACCATCAATATCTTTTTGTAAATCTTCTTTTACTTTATCAATATCAACTTCATAATGCCATTTTTGAATTGTACCATCTTCATTAACAAATTCCAATGTTTGAGATACACCACTCAATGCTTCTTCAAATTGAGCTTTTAAATCTATAACATATGATAGTTGATTATTTGTTATTTTATAATCTTCATAAAAAGGAAATGTTCCATCTTCTCTTAATGTATGTTCCATTTTTCTCAAACACGTTACACATAGTCCTGTTTTACGAATTACTTTTTTATCTGCATTACTATATTGTATAGTTTTGCAATCATCAGCTTGACAATTATTTAATTTTTCTAAATATTGTCTAACATCATCCATTTGGGAAAGCGATATTTTATACCCATCTTTTTGTTCCCAAGTCTTACCTTCTTTATCAGTCCAAATCTCACCTACTTCTCTTTTACTTTCAGCCTCACCTTCATAACCATGTACTTTTTGAGTATTATCTTCTCTACCAAATACCGTATCTATAATTAGTTTACGACTTGGATGGATGTAATTATTTTTTTCTTCAAAGCTTTTTCTCTTCGCCATATTATTTTTATTTATAACTTATTTATATATACATATATATATAATTTATCTTCCAAACTTAAAAATTCCTAAAATTTGATTCAACGGAGCGAATGTACCCGTTAATTTATAGGTATTTCCTTTGTAGAAAAATACTAATCCTTCATTTGGAACTAATTTGTCAAACCCACCAATAGCGTTTAATCTAGCTAATTCTTTTTCTAATCTTTTTATTTGAGCTTCACTACCACCACTTCTAATATCTGATATTGATGATTCTAATGATGCTTTAATTGATTGCAATGCTTTATCAGGTTGAGCCGTTAATACCGAACTCATAAATGATAATACTTCTGCTCCAACTCCTAAAAAGATATCTTCAAATTTACGAAGATTTCCTTTCATAATTTTATCTTTTGCATCTTTGTCTACTCCATCTGCCCATTTTCTGGCATCCTCATCTGCAATTGATTTGATTGTAAATGATTTGTTATCAAATGCCCATCTTCTTGCCAATCCTTCTTTTTCTAATTGTGCTAAATTCTTTTTTGATTTATTTACAAAATTCATCCACCAAGCATAATGATATTCAGCTACACCATCTTTATCAGATAATCCAAATTCGGATTGTAATTTTGATAACATACCATTGAACTTGCTCTTTTGAGAACTTAATTTTTCATCTTTTGGTAATTTAGTAATTGGAGGCCCTTGTAATGTATATTTTGATTGAACATGTGCATTTATGTTTTTAATCATAGATGCTAATTTACTTTCAGCACCTTTTACTCCACCAATTGCATTTCCTTTTTCATCGTATTCAACTACGTTATGAAATACTAATAGATTTTGTCCATAAGGAATAACATTTGCGTTTTCTGGGTATATTACTTCTAAATTACAAAACGCTGAACCATCTTTGAATATACTTTGTCTTTCTTTTTCACCCAATCCACTAATTGCTGCAGATAAATCTCTCATTGCGAAATTATATGCATCACTTAATGCACCTCTTCCTCCAAACTTAGATGCTAAAGCACTCATATCTAAAGCGTTTGCACCACCATTTGCTAAATGTCCTTTGTTACGAGCCGCAATTAATTTACCATTTTTCCAACTGATTGCTAATGCCTGTCCATCGGTTTTTTCTCTAACTACTCCCAACTTACCATCTAAAGCATTGTTGATAATTTTTTTTAAATCACCAAATGTAAGGTTCATTGAAATATCAAAAGGATGGTTCATATGTCCATATGCTCCACCTTCATTAATCATTTGTTTTGATTCGTAAATGTGTCCGTTTCTTCTACCGAAATCTCTCAATAGGATTCCAGCTGCTGCGTTGGCTTCATTTTCAACATCGGAGCCTGTTTCGCCATCTTTATAACTTCCAACAGTTCCAATTTCTCTTTGCTTTAAGTGAACTAATTCGTGTGCCAATGTTCTTAGAATATCAGGCATACTTCTATTTGATACATACACATATATTTCATCGGTATTTGGGTCATACCCACCATATGATTTAAATGTTGTAGCAAATTCGTTATCCTTTACTAATTTTATTTGAAAAGGAAACTTATTTAGTGTTAATCTTTCTTTTGCAAATTTAATAAACTCACCTATAATTTGAGCTTTACTTTTTTTTTCTGCGTTTTCGTATAGGCCCAATTTATCAGACCAATCTGAAATTTCTTCGTAATCAGAATCTCTTAAATCTCTTTCAATTTGTCTTCTGTTTGCTTTTGGGTCTGCCGATACTACTGATGCAATTTTCTTTTTACCAAATGATGTGGCTCTATCATACATTTTCATAATAGCTTTATAGTGCCAATCACCAGAACCAACTTCGTTAAATGCTGATGGAGTTTTTAATTTTACCCAACCACCATGTCTAAATAATCTTGCTGGTATTGGTAACGTAGAGCCAATCGGTAATTTATTTTGATATTTTTTATCAATTCCTATTACCTTAGTAACAAACTCTCTCGTTTTATTATCAGCTCCAATTAACTCAACTTCCACTTCAACAGGCTGTCCACCTATCTTAATTTTACCTTTAAAAAATCCTTTGTTAATTTCGTTTATTGTTCTAAATGTAGTTGCTTGCTTACCATTGATTGTTGGCATTCCGTGTTGGTCTTTACCAATATCTTTAACGGTAGTTTTTTTATTCTTAAACTTACCCATTAAAACTTCATCACCCTTATCAACATCTACATTAACATCTTCTTTAACTAAATCACCAAAGTTTTTATTTTGTTTATACGATTTAATCGATTGTAATAATTGTTCATCTGACATTTCAAATGTTTCCATTTTCTCTGCCATTTTATTTATTATATTCTGAATATATTTTTCAGAATTCATTTCCTCTTCTTCCGTAACTAATGAACGTATTTCCAATAATCCCATAGTAGCTCCAGCTAATCCTGCCCCACCAATAGCGGCTTGAGTTCCACCTAATCCCATAGATTCTAATGCAACGTGTTTAACGGCATCTTTACCTAAGTGTGCGGCGAACCCACCTACACCGTGAGTGAGTGCTCCAACTGCACCATGTGCCGTAGCGGATGCGGCTCCTCCTAAACCGGCGCCACCTGCCAATGCCTTAGCTCCGGCTGCCAATCCACCACCTAATACAACACTACCAACTAAGAGAGCTATATCTTTATAAAAGTGCTTAATATGATGAACTTGCTCTTTTCTTTTTTCATCGGAGTATTCCCATTCACCGGTTTCTTTATTTTTAGTAGAACCAAGCTTCTGTCCACTAGCCAATGCTTTATGTCCTTCCCAAGCACCTTTTATCATTTCTCCCTTATGTTGTAAAACATGTCCAATTGCTTTAACAACTTTGGTATCAGCTACTTTCTTAATACCATCTTTAAGAGAGTTCATAAACTTAGAGCCTTTCTTATGTTCTCCCTTATCTATAAAATCTTGTTCTTCTTTACTTAAATCTTTAATCTCATTATCTAACGCAGCTTTTATCTCTTCGGCTTTTCTTTCTTTTGCAACTCTATCTTCAGCCGATGATTTTAATTCTGCTCCTTTTAGTTTTTGCTCCGGAGGTGGTCCTTGCTCTTTTCCACCTTCACCACCATCACCTTTTGGTTTAGAATCGGTTTTACCTTTTTCAGTATCACCCTTTTTAACAGGTTGACCTGGTTGATTTGGCTCTTCTTTTTTCTTTGGTTCATTTATAGGTGCATCATCCGGTCCAACCAATTTAGAAGCTTGAATATGTGCTTCGTGGTCTTTTGGTAATCGCAATGCACCTCTTACAGTAATTTTCTTTTTCTTACCATCGGATGCAGTATATGATATCTCCTTATCCATCACAGGATTTGGCTCTTCTTCTAAGAAATATTCTTCAATAAAGTTATCAGCTTCAAATACTAATTTTGCTATTTGTTCTGCAATAGGGTCATATACATACGAATCATCGGTAGTTGCTACTGAACGAATATCATCGTTTTTCTTTTGTATCTTTTTAACATCCTCTTTCGATGGATAACCTTTTATAAATTCCTCTTTAATCAATTTGTTAGTTATCATTTTATAAATTTCTTTATCGAATTTTGGATATGCTTTCAAAAATAATTTTTCAGCTTTATCCGAACTTAACCAGTTTCTTACATCAGTTCCACTAATTGGATTTGATTCAGGTGGTATAATATAAGTATAACCAATCTCATCATAACCATATCCCGTTTTACCATTATATGGTTTAAAATATTTTCCTGCTAATCGAGTTGCATCTTTTTCACCAACTGCGGCAATATATGCGGTAGTTTTACCATCGAATTTAGAAAGTATTTCTTTTGGAGCGTATGGATTCGATACTTGAACAATTTTGCTTGGAGAGATTCCAAACATTTTACCCATTATAACAACTTTCTCTTTGAAATTAAATGGAGATTTACCACCATCGGTTTTATCCGATGTACCAATATAAACATTATTAGCGCCAAATTTTGACACTAATTTTTGATATGCGGCATAATGTCCTTTATGGAAAGGTTGAAATCTGCCCGAATATACTACAATGGTTTTCTTAACTACTGGTTTATCCACAATTCTTTTTTTGTATATAAATATTCTTAAATAAGGTTATTGGTATTTTTTAGTAAAAAACTTACTATACCTTCTTGCATTCTCTTATGATTTACCGAAAAATCTAAGAATAATTGCTGATTGTGTTTGCAAATACCTTTAACACTATTTAAAAATTCATCCTTTTCTTCTTTTGATTTTTGTGCAAATCTTGCTATTTCATGTGAAATTAAATGAAGTCGTTTATCATCATCAATACAATCATCATAACTTTCATCGATGAATGGTGAAAATGTTTTAAATCCTAATGATTTTATATATTCTAAAGATTTTGCAGGTCCAGCCAATATAAATGGTTGACAATGTCCGATTGGTTTCCAAATCTTTTCACTTAAATACCCAGTTGGGAATTCGGATTCAGGCTCATTATTACCATTTTCTCTTATTTGAAAAAATATAGATTCGGTAACTATACTCAAATATGAATTTAAATAAATATTTTTATCTTCAAATCCATATCCTGCTATTTTGGTTAAATCATCTATATCTAAATGTCTGGATTGATTTTTTATTAAATTAATAAATTCCCCATCATTGAAGTAATTTAAATTATTTTGAATAAATCCTTCATCGTAGAATCTATTATCCCAAGATACTAATGAATTATCTAACCCCAATTGATATAATTTATACAAAATTACCAATCTATGAATTTTCCAATGTCTACAAAGAAATAAGAAATCTTTCTTTTCAAAACCTATACTAGCTTCAAACTCATCGTAAGTTACAACAGTGTTTTTACGTGGTTGTATTTTTCCAACTTGCGGTTCGTGGTTATCTTCCCCCCAATAAGAAAAGTTTGGATTATTTAATGTATTAAAGAATTCTTGCGATTTTGCTATCAATGCTTGATTATAATCCAATACATTATAGTTATATCCTAACTTTTTAATATTTTTACCTAATTTAAAATCCTGAAAAACTAAGAATATCTTTTCTTCAGGTATTTCATGCTTTTTAAAGAATTCAAATATTTTTTCAAAATTCTTTTTAGTAATTCCCAACCCACCATCAATAATATAGTTGATTAATACATTACCATTCCATTTTTTAATTTCATCAATTGCTTTTTGAGACATAAACTCCAATGCAAATTGATAATGTACATCGCTATAATTTCCAAAAAATTGTTCTATATTACCAAATGGTTCTATTACATAAAACCATTCATATCCTTTACCCTTTTTCTCTCTATCCCAAATTATTTCATATACCGATTTTCTTTCTATAAATTCCCATAAATAGTTACTATTATATACAGGCCAATCGGATTGCCATCTTTGTTTGAAGTATGCATCAGATTGGTCAAATTTAAAATCAGATGCTTTATGTATCGTTGGTAAAAACTTTGGATTTAAACAATTTGGTTGTTCACCATTATAAGTCATTACATCATATCCAAATACTAAATTCATGCTATATTATTTTTTTAAATATTTTATTATCATTTAAAAATGAATATAAAACTTCATTAACGAATCTTCTATTCATATAAGATGAAACATGCCCTAAGTACCACTTATTATCCATATATTCTTTTATATCATCTAATGAATTAGTGCCATCACAATGTTCCATAAATAATAAATTACTCATATTATTACCTCTATTATTTATACCCTCTACCAAATTAAATTCAGTATTTAAATCAAAACTACGAATAGCCCATTCTATTTGTCCACCATATTTTGTAATACCTTCTTCCGAATAAAACCAATGATTTTTATTAACCAATGGTAGTAGATATTTTATATATGGATTGTCGGAGTAATCGTATGTTGAATCTTCTTCCCAAGTATTTGGAATGTATTTTCTATCAAATATTGCTTCGGAAAACTTAGCATCATTCGTTTCCTTATACATGGGAAATCCAAAATAAGAATCCATTATGTAGGATTTGGAAAAATTATTCTGAATATCAAATGAAAACCATTTTATTCCTTTATTCGTTAAATAATTTTCTAAATATAATTTTGCTTCTAAATGATTTATAAAAGATTGTTCAACGGATTTTACATATTCAAAATATTTTGGTAAAAAGTTTTTTGCTTTATTTTCCACATGGTCTAAATTAAATCCACCCGTTAACATCCAATATCCATACTCACCATTGAAATTTTTTGTATCAATCCAATCGGTAATATGTGCATGAGAATGTTGTGTTTTATTTTCTATAACAATATCCAAATCTTTCATTTTGGATGGTGAAACGTAAAAAGATTCTCTAGTCCAAGCAGACCATTGTATAATAGCGTATATATCTTCAATATTTACACCGCTTTTAAGTAATGATTCAATTTTATAAATAGTAGTTCTAGCTATCGACCAATTGTCGTGAGTTGCACTACCCATATTATAAACCTCCGCTTCGTATTCCTTTTTAATCCAATGTGGCCATCTCCACATTTCTATCCAATCTTTTAAAAAATTGATATCATCTCCTTCTAAATTTATTCTTCGTTCTTGCCTTGTAAAAGAACAACCGCTTGCTACAATATGTTTCATTAGGCTTTATTGTAAATATTTAAAATACTTTGTGGGTAAATTTCTTTAACCATTTGATTAAAATTACCCGCTGTATAATGATTGTATTCGGTTTTAAATTGTTTTAATTCCTTTTTAGTCATTTTCATCACTTCATCGGTAAATGATAATATAGATGCCATTCTACTTTCATCATTTAATATAGAATCATATTCATATTTCCAAAAATCAAAATTGTATTTTAATCCCATTGATTCCAATGTAGATATAGTATTTGGTTTTGATAATAAAATAAACGGATGCCCCATCAACGTTGGCTTCATTATTTTTTCAGAAATATTATTCCAACTGGATTGGGTATCGGTTGCACCTGGAGAACGTTGTATATGATAAAACCTAGTTTCAGCGGCTACATCGAAATATGAATCCAAATAAGATACAAAATTATATGCATTTGCTCTATCCCTATAATCATCGTAGTTTGCATAATCGTTTAAGTGTGGTAATAATTTAACAACATCTAACGTTTTATAATATTGTTGAAATTGTATAGGAACAAATTCATTAAACAAATCAGGCTCATAATCTGGGCCTGTTGCTGACCATATAAAATCCTTTAAATAATCATTCTTATATAGATGATTTAAAAATTCCAATTTATGAATTCTATTATGTCCGGCATAAAACATACCTTTAAACTTTCTTAGTATTCTATATGTGGTATCTTCTACTCTTTTAAATGCTAATATATTTTGTGGTATTAAACTATCCGGCTTTACATAGTGAAAAAATAACTCTTCAAACCATAGATGATTTTCTTTTTTTGAGATTATATTTTTACTAATTATGTAACTTTCTACATCTAATAAATTGGAAAGAGAATTCATATTTGATTCTGATATCTCTTGGTTATCATAAGTAGCTAAATCGTAAAATACGTTCTTTAATTTAATCGATTGTAATTTACTTTGTAAAGTTTCCCAAAATGTTAAAATAGAAAAATCAACAGATTGAAATGAAATAAATAAAGAAGTATCCGAATCAATCGAATCTAATTTAACTAAATCAAATACAGTAAATAAACAAAAAGAACCAATTAGTTCATTGAAATCTGATTTTGGTTCTGCATCTTTAAAGTAGTATTTTCCTTCGGAATCTCTTCTATAATGAACGAAGCATAACTTCTTCATAATTAAAACGATTTATAGATGAATGGGTCTCTTTTTTTAAGCTCCTCTAATTTTTTTTGAATTCTTTTTTTAGTTTGTCTTTCTTCATATTTTTTTATAAAAAAAGAAATAATTGGAATTTTTTTAAGTATCTTTTTCATAATATTAATTTTGGTAGTATAATTCAGGGTATTCAACTAAACAATGAATACCGCCTTCCTTCATAGCATAAGTATATGCCAATTCAATATCAGTTGGTGTTTTTAAATCGTGAAATTCTATATTCTTGCATAATGATTTAAATTCTTCAATATAATTTCCTTTGTGTTGGTGGCCAGGGTCTAATGGTTTATCAGAACCTTTACCCAATCTAATAATCACATTTGGTTTTTTTCCTGTCATTATTTCGAACTTATCTAAATGATTAATCATTTGATTTGCTGCTGATATAATAAAATCCCATCGAGGATAAAATGTGATAACTCGTTTACCGGTCATTGCCAATCCTAAACTCATACCCATTTGCGTTTCTTCCATAACAGGCACTTCAATCATTTTTTCTTTTGGAACGTTTCCCAAAGTTGTACTCATTGGGTTTCCTGCGTAAACTATTTGCTGTCCAATAAAGATTGTATCATCTAATTTAGATAATTCCGTCATTGCGTTTGTCAACGCATCTTTGTATGGAGAATATTGTGGTGTACTCATATTATTTCTTTAAGTGATGAAAATTGTGGTTTACAAATTTCTTATTATCTATTTTATTTACTTCTTCTAAAAAATCATTGAATAATTCATGCTCTTCGTTAAATACTTGCAATTCCTTTAATGTTTCTTGTGAGTATGTTCCCCAATCTACCAATTGCCTGTAATTTATTACTAAATCGAATGTTGAATCTTTAAATATATTCGTTATTATTTCATAGAATGTGTACATTTCTTTATAGTTGTGTTTACTAACAACCATAGAACATATAAATTCATCTATTGTATTGCGAGTTGATAAAAATTTTAGATTGTTTATCAATCTATCCCAATTACCATTCAATCTAGTCTTATTTTCGTAAGTATCTTTTGTGCCAGCATCGATACTAATTTCTATTGTTTTGATGTATGGGCTGGCTTTCATTTGATTCCATAACTTTTCATCTAACAAATTACCATTTGTAATTATTTGTAATTGTTCTAAATTAGGATATTTTGTTATATCAAAGTTTATCAAATAATCTCTATAAATTTTTGAATAGAATGGGTCACCACTACCGGTTACCATAATTCTTTTTAAATTACTGGCAAAATTATCTTCAATGGATTTTAGTAAGTGTAATTTTGCTTTGTGTTGCGGAGATTCTAAATCATCGTTTGGTATTAACGATACTCTACACGATGGGCATCTTAGATTACAACTTCTATCAAACCCAAATAAAATTTCTTCAGGTGGTGTTTTATAATTTATAATATCTTCTTCGGTATGGATATTGTAAACCTCTCTAAACTCACCAATCTCTCTAAACAAATATGGTTTTCTGCCTGTATTTATTAATTCATTTAATCTCGGGCATATTTTGTGGTCACAATATTTGTAAGTACCATCTAATACCGATTTACGAATATTTTGAGCTTGAGTAGATGTCCAATTTCTCATTACATCATCGGTTTCATTTACTGGCAACCAACTTTCATTTCCGTTAACATCTACTCGGATACTTTGTGGTGCCCAAGATGGACAGCATACGAATTGAGATGACCATTGTACATCGCTGTACATAAATGGCATCTCACAAACGTATTTTTTAAGTATCTCTTCTTTATTATCCATTAAGGCTTTGAATTTGGATTAAATTCATTCTTATGTTCTTTGTACCATTTCAATGCATCTTCTAATCCACTTCTCAAATCGTATTTTGGTTTCCATCCTAAACTTCTAAGTTTATCATTAGAAAGTAATCTAACGGGAATCATTGGTGCTTTATTATTCACATATTCGATTGTATTGGTATTACCTTCAATATCCTTTATAGTATTCAATACTTCATTTACGGAATATCCTTGCCCATAGCAAACATTATAAACACTATATGTATCAACGTTTTCAGCTACACATATAAATCCACTAACCATGTCATCAACGTGAATTACATCTCTAATCTCACTACCATCTCCCCAAACAGGAATAGGATTTAATCCATCTGCTACTTTACGAATATTTGCAGGAGTAACGTGACACTTTTCATAATCGTATTTATCATTCGGTCCAAATGCGTTTGAAGGTCTGATAATTACACACTGCATTGGGTTGTGAATATGATTTGATAGGAAATCACAAAGTGTTTCACCATATCTTTTCATATTACCAACTGCTTTGTAAACAGGGAATATATTTGGTGTTTGGCAATTTTCATCTTCATAACAATATTCACTACCCAAATCAGGATATACAGTATTAGATGAAATGTACATAAACTTACGAACTTTTGCTTTCCAAGCCTGCTCCATTAAGTTTACATTCATTTCTACGTTTGCCGTAACGTGTAATAGTGGATTAACTTTTGTATCCAATGCGTTTGATGTATTTGCTGCACAATGAAAGATTACATCTACTCCTTCGGTAACTTTGTTACAAAATTCTGCGGTTTGTAAATCACCTTTAATGTGTTCTACGAATTCAGTTCCTACAAAATCATTTCTCAACTCTCTCGCAAATGTAGTTGCTCTTAAATTGGTGTAACCATTTTCATATAGCATTTTTAATAAACGTGAACCAATGAATCCACTTGCGCCTGTAACTAAGATTTTATCTGTTTTTTTCATATTTTTTATTTAAAAATTTCCCAATTTAAAACTACATCATTTACAAATTTATGAGTTAATAAGGATGATGTGTGTCCATACCAACTTTTTTCTAAGTATTGTTTTTGTCCTTCAATATCCAAACCATTCATTTCTCTCCATAATACTTTTGGTAAATCGTAATTACCATCAGATAAATTATAGTCGAAGTTTCTAATACTCCATTCTATAATACCGCCATACGAATGTACGGAATTTTCTTCAAAAAACCAAAAATATTTATCAAAATCTATTCTATCGGAATACATTTTTACATAAGGGTTATCGTATATCATCAAACCACTACCCCAAGTATTTTCTACTTTCTTTTGCTCTATCATTTGTTGGTATGGAGTTCCGAATGTTGGATTATCCCAAATATGAAATGGTGGAGTTCTTGCTTCTAATGCCGGCTTTGAAAAGTTATTATTCATATTAAATGAATGGAATTTAGTAACTCCAACTTTCTCCAACCAACTTAATAACCCAATTAAAGAATCAAACCAATCGATATATCTTTCTTCTTTAGACATTACACTATCTAAGTAGTGTGCACAAAACTCATCTACTTTGCCAGGATGGTCTGTTAAATTATATCCACCTGTTAAATAATAGTATCCGTACTGATAACAATGTTCCTTTTCTCCAAATTTGATAAAATCATTTGTATGTGGATGTGAATCATTTTTTTCCAACCACAATTTTGTTAAATCGTTTTTTGGATTTTCTTTATATTTGGATGGTGAAATAAAAAATGAATTACGAGTCAACGTAGTCCATTGTGCGATTACAATAATATCTTTCGGATTAACATTTTGATTAAAAATCAAATCATTTACCTTATAAAAGATAGAACGGCAAATGGTTTTATTATCATTTGTAATAGTTCCATAATTGTGAAATTCAGCATCTTTATCTAACTTTCTCCATAACCAATGAAACCAAGTGTAATCTTGCTTTGGGTCGTTTTTCCATCTATCCTCCATTTCTGGCAAAGATATATTCATTCTATAATTGTGAGTGAATGAACAACCCGATGTAACAATGTGTAACTTATTTTCCATTAATATAATGATTGTACGTTTTTCTCAATGCTTCTTTAAAACCTAATTTTGGTAACAATCCAATTTCAGTTTGCTTTGTAGTATCCATCTGCCTACGCATATCTCCGTTTGGTTTAGATGTATCCCATTTTATAGATATATCTTTTCCACTAATTTCTATTAGTTGCTCAATCATAGATTTGATTGTAATTTCTTCACCTGCTCCAAAGTTTATTGTAGTGTGAATTTCCTTTTCGTATAAATCTAATATAGCATCAGCTACATCACCGGCATATACAAAGTCTCTAATTGGCGTACCATCTCCCCATGCTTCAATTTCATTCTCTGCTTCAAATACTTTCTTACATTGTGATGCAATCACTGTTCCATTACCATCGAAATTATCATATTCACCAAAGATGTTTGCCGGTCTGATTATAGACCATTTATCATAGTTAAACTGAACTTTATAAGATTCTAATAGAATTTCTCCCATTCTTTTACTCCACGATGGAAACCAATCTGCTTCCGATGGTAATGTTTTCCATACCGAATCTTCTACAAACTTTTCAGCCGGTGCGTACACTCCAACTGAACTTACAAATACCAACCAAATATTGTGCTTAGCACATTGATGTATAATTTCAGTATTAATTTTGAAGGATGGGTATAAGAAATCTACGGGCTTTGTTTTTGCTCGTAATGGAGAACCTTTAATACCAAAACAATTTAATACCACATCTGGCATTTCGTAGAAAAATAAATTTCTTACATTTTCTTCGTTAGTTAAATCCAATTCATAAAACGTAAATTTATCCGATTTTGGTAAATCATTTGAATATTTTAAATCAACTCCGATTACATCGTATCCTTTTTCTAAACACTTTTTTACTAAATGTATTCCCACCAAACCGCTACATCCGGTTATAAGAATTTTATTATAGGTTTTATCCATTGTTTTTCTATTTTTTCTAAGTTATCTTTAAACATTGTTTTATCTGCAAATGTTAATAAATGATTACGATTATGAATCATAACATCGCTTATAGAATTATACCAAATATGCAATTGCTCTAATGGTAAATTTGAAATACGTTCTATTTCACTGCACACTTTTACATATCTTTTTTCGTTATCCTTTATATCATCATAACTCTCATCTATAAATCCATCAAATGTTTTAAATCCTAACGATTGTAAATATTTTAAATATCCATATGCTCCAAATATAATAAATGGTTGTAATACAGCCATCGGATTACATATTTTTTCTGTTAGGAATATATCATTCTCAAAATTAGTTTCAGTTACAATGTATATGTAAGAATCTAAATATATTTCCTTTTTAAAAGCCCTTGCAACCTCAAAGGATTCTTTATCTTCCGAGTTTTGAGTATCCACTTCTATTGGAATTTTATTCATAAAGGATTCCTCTGCTTCTTTTGTTGCCAAATCAAAATCTTCTACGCCTGTTAAATAAATTGCTCTATTATCTGATTTTTTTAAGAAACTGGCATAAATTTTATTCCACATATTTTTAGATTCTAAAAAACATCCAAATGTATATCTAAATGGTTTTTGTGAATTTCTATTTAAACAAACGAAATATTTACTACGTTGTACATCCATTTCGGATTCATCAATCCATTCCGTTGTATAACCCAAAGTATAATTTGGTTGATATTTTAAGTTTTTAATTTTTACAGCGGTGCTAGTTATAATAGCATCTTCAAAATAAAAATTATATTTTTTGGTATCAGGCAATAATTCATATAAATTAGATGTTCCTACAAAAAAAGAAAACATATTCATATTCAACCCCATATCTACAATCATTTTTTCAAATTCTTCCATAAACCAATTATCAGAAAATGGTTCGTGAGAGTAATTAATAATGAATTTGATTCTATCTTTTTTAGCTAAATCTATTATTTTTTGAGATACGCCTGTTCTGAATGATGTTGAGTATTTTATACTATTAGAAGTTGTGTAATTATTATTATCCAATAATCTCCTATGATTTCCAAAAATTTCGATTGGATAAAAATATTTCTCATCGTTATTTGGTACACCATCTTGTGCTATTATGTAATTTTTTGATTTAGCTATTACATTTCCATATAATTCAGAATGACATGTTGCTAATACAAATTTTTGATTATTTGTATCGTAATCGTATTCATCTGAATGTTGATTATAATACGAAACTATTGCCTTATCAAATAAATTTGGATATGGTTTTCTTCTTTTAAAATCGTATCTATCGTATATGAATTTTAACATATTAAAATGCTATCCACTTACCCGTTCCGTAATGTGGAAATTTTGATTTGTATTTGTAATAAATTACATCCGAAGGTATTTCTCTTTTGTTATTCCAAGTTGCTTCGGTTGGCGTATAAGTTGAAACATCATTATCTTCAACTACAAAATAAAGTGGTAAATCAAAGTTTCTAGCATATTTGTGAACTTCATAAAATATTCCACTTTCAAAACTCATATCCCCCACAAATACCCAAACTTTTTCACCACTACCCTTTTCTTTTATTCCCATTGCTACACCTAATGCAATTGATAACGTTCCACCTACAATTGCAGATGAATAAAACTTTTCATCAATATTACAAAGAGTAATAGATTTTCCTTTTAGAATTTCTTCTTCAATCCAAACGGGACAAACTCCTTTTAGTAATGCATGGTAGTGAGAACGCCAAGTACTGAATACCCAATCCGATGTTTTAATTCGTTTGAATATTTCAATTAATTGTTCTTCGTTTCCATTTGATAAATGAATTGGACCTCTAATTTTTCCTTCTTCCCAATGTTTTACTATTAGATTTTCAAAATCAATTAAAGTTTCTGAAGTTTGTTCAATAGTTCTTTCTATTGAATATTGATTTAAATTTTTAATCATTTTCTATTTTTTTAATTAAAATATCTGCAATATTTTTATGACCCGTTGGTGAAAAGTGCCCATCACGATGATTAACTTCATCGCATATTCGTAACTTATTTTCGCAACTATAATCCATCATTTGGTTGTGCTTTTCAAAAGTAATATAATCAGATGTATTCAATATATTAACCAATCGTATATCCGAATATATCATAAAATATGGTTTAATATTCTTTGATTTCAAATATTCTCTAATTGTATATATTTCTTTTTTTGTTCTTTTTGCTTCAAATTTTTCATCAAAACTATTTAAAATATACAATTCATACCACTTTTGTAAATCATCATAATGTTCTCCTTGTGTATATGGATAATCATTTTTTGAAAAAGAATTTATGTTAATAGTACTACCTTTGTAGTTTATAGTTTTTCTAGATGACATTGTTGTTTGTATAAAACAATATACATTTTTATAATTTTGCAATTGCTGCAAATTGAATTCAACATACTCAAAAACTTTTTGAAAAATATTTTCATTTGAATTGCCTGATTCCGATAAGTTAACATATTCACAATTAAAATACTTTGCTGTTAGATTTGCAAAACTTAATTCTGCTTTTATTTTATGATTTTCTACATCCAATGGTAAATTATATCCATATAAATTTAATATATGCGGATTTGATAATCCACCTCCTTCTGTAAAAGAACATCCATTAAATATCAAAAAATCAGGCTTCATTATCTATCTCTTTTTTGTAATGTTGGATTATTTGTAGGCCATTCCATTTGGAACTCGGGGTCATTCCATTTCACAACACCTTGCTCTTCTGCATCCACATAACCATCTTTGTAGAATAGATTATAATGAAACATACAATCGGTTAATGCGTAGTGTCCATTGGCAAATCCCGGTGGAACTAATATTTGGTTTCGTAATCTCTCACTTATAATATAACTTTCCCAATCTCCATAAGTAGGTGAATCTTTCCTCATATCCAATACAACTAAGTATATATCACCAACTGCAGCTTGAACCAATTTCCACGTTTTATTATCCCAATGCAATCCTCTTAATACACCTTTGTATGAACGAGAAAATCTACCATGTATTTCACACCCATCGCTCACATAATTCATTACAGGATGCTCTTTCGAATGAAAGGTTGTAAATATCTCACCTCTATATTCTCTAAATACGGATGGTTGAAATTCGGGAACTTCTATACCAAAAGTTTTTGATGGAGTAACTTTAAACTCATCCCACTTATTACTCATATTATGCTTTATTTGCGTAACCCAATGGAAATCCATTTCTAAATTCTGCACCCATCTTTGGTACAATCATTTGATAACCCTGAATTAATTGTTGGATACCTCTATCCAAATCCCATTCGGGCGTCCATCCAGTCGCTTCTATTTTAGCGTTTGATACAATGTAATCTCTTTTATCGGGGTCCTCATAAAAATCGTTGTATGATACCGCAAAATCCTTTACATGGGATTGTATCTTTTCTAATAATTCTTGCTTTGAAAGATTTGCAGAACTTAAACCAACATTGAATATTTCACCTCTATATTTTTCATAGTTTTCTAACATAAAAAGAAATGCAGATGCTACATCTTCAACGTGAATAAAATTTCTTTTGAAATTCTTTTCAAATACAACAATGTATTTATCAGTAATTGCTTTATAAGTAAAATCGTTTACCAATAAATCCGTTCTCATTCTCGGTGATACGCCAAATACAGTTGCTAATCTGAATGTTATTGTAGATGTATTTGCTCTTAAAAAGTTTTCGGCTGCACATTTGGTATTACCATAAACCGATATCGGATTTAATGGTGATTCTTCGGTGCATTCCGTTTGCCCTACACCTATTCCATATCCACTATTTGTATTTGGATATAAAATCTTTTTATTATTTCCTTTAGTAAATTTAACAATATTAAAAATTTGTTTAAAATTTACTTCGTTAGCCAATTGAGGGTCAGCCGCACAAGCAGGAAATCCTACAATTGCTGCCAATGGTATAATTACATCTGCTTCGTTACAAAGTTTTTCTAATAATTCTTCGTTACGAACATCTCCATAAATAAATTTAAATTTTGAATTAGATGTATATTGTAATAGAGAAGTTTGATTGAATAATAACTTATCCAATACTACGACTTCATATCCGGCTTTCAACATTTTGTCTACAATAACCGAACCTAAATAACCTGCTCCTCCTGTGATTAATATTTTCATTAAAAGTAAATGTTTTCTAAAGTTGCTTTTGATAAATAGTTTCCATTGTGAGTTAACTCCCACACTTTATATCTATTTTGTTGTTTAAAATCTAAAAAGAATGCTAAATCTTTTTTGTAAGGAGTTTCATCCTTAAACACTCTAAGTTCTTCCAAAAATTCAACCAAATGTTCTTCATATGAATTCGATATAGTTTGCATTTCATTTAAAGAACGTAATCCTTTAATTAAGAAACACATATCAAATTCACATTCTAAGTGCATTGCGATATCTGGTACCTGGAAATTGCCATTTCCAAATTGGTAGAATCCTCCACCTCCCATTTCACCGAATTTATATGATTGTTTATCTTTTTCAACATATTCTTTCGTATCAACTAATTTAGAATTTACATATAAAGTAAATGTTTTTGAATTGGTATCATCGTTCAATACAACAACTTCTACAAATTCGTTTACTTCCGATGCTTCTAAATTATAGTGGAATTGAACAAATGAATCATCTGTAAACCAATAAGTCCACATCAATGTAACAATATCAACTCCATCATTACTTCTTACTTTGTAAAAAGATAATCCCGAATGCTTACCACTTCTACCAAACGCAAATCCTTCTTCATTATATTCCATTGTTTCAGGAAATATCTTCACTCTAAGATATAATGAAAAATCATCATCCATAAATGTATCAATTTTTCTATCGGTAATATCATATCTACTTTCGGGCAAAATAACCCAAGGTTCTTCTTTTTTTATTAATAAACTCATATTTTTTAAATTTGAATAGTTCCACAAAAATTATAAAATTCTTCCAATTCAGGGAATGTTTTTACGAAATCAGTTCCTCTTCTCTTATCATGCTCCGTAAAATATTTGTGGAAGTTATAACGATTTCTAAGTTGTTTACCTGCATCTTGCGGTGATATCATCCAATCATAAATTCTTTTTAATTTTTGAACTTCAATATCAGAAAACCCAATATACTTTGGTTCAAATACAGGAATTGCGTAGTATGTAATTAACTTAGTTTGCTCTAATATTTTTTTAGAAAAATCATAAGGTAATACCTGTACAGTCTGATGTAGTGGGTATCTTAAATATGATGAATCTAAAAATACTGCTGAATTCCAATATCTATCGTAGCTACCATACAAATCTTTTAGATTGTAAACTTCTTTAATTAATTTGTTATAATTAAATAAACTCAATGCGTTGTAAGTAGACATAAAAGTAATAATAACTCTCGGGCATTTTGTTAAAATCTTATTAACATTATCCCAAAATCTATTAAACTCTAATCCGGTTCTAATATATTCAGCTTGCTCTCCCCAAGTATCTACCGATGTGAAGATTACAATTTCACTAACTCTACCTTCATCTTCAATTCTTTTAATCTTTTCAATAAACTTATCAATCAACGCATCAGGTGCACCTAAGTTTGAGTTAATAGCTAATTTTAACTGCTTATTTGGATTTGGTTGTTCGATGATATAATCCAATACTTTCCAAGTATCTTTTGCTAACAATGGTTCACCGCCTGTAATTCTGAAAGTGTGTAAATCCGTATATAATTCTGGCCACCATTTCCAAAATGCTTCGGTATAAGGGTTATAATCCTTTTGAGCAATTGGCATTTTATGTTCCTCAATCAAATATTGAGTATCGTTAAACCTATCCGTTGTTGGATATGCACCATGTTGTTCAATTTCTTCTACCCATTGAGAACTATATGCAGGTCCACAATAAGAACATTTGAAATTACAAGCATTACTGAATGCTACCTCAACATATTTAGGATTAAAATCATCTCTCCAATCGGAACTTTTGATTTGTTCCATAAATGGTAAAGACCAGCTTTCTGATGATTTAAAAATTCTATCAGAAAATATATTTGAGTTATCCTCAACTCCCCAACAATAATCACACTCCGAAGGCCTTGCTCCACTTAACATTTCTTTTCTACGAAGTTTTTTATATCTCGTATTATGAAGTGCCGATGGATTTCGTGCAATCTCTTGCGGAGAAATTGCGTGTGTTCGAGGGTGGTGACAAGAGTGATTATGTCCTACCTGCAAAGATAGAGTTACCTGTGTCCATTTTGCTAAACACATACCCGGTCCTACCGCATCCAATGTTTTCTTCGTATTAACATACAAAGGATTTTGTTGTTCTAAATCAACTTTAAATTTATCTGACATTATTTTCTATTTTAGCTATTATACTATTAATTGGTATTCTTTGTCCTTCTTTTATTCCTATATGAGTTATATATCCACTCTCCCACACTTCCAAATCCATTATTGCTTTATCGGTTTCAATCTCTGCGATAATATCACCCGATTTAACATAATCTCCCTCTTTTACAAACCAACTAACCAATACGCCGGTTTCCATTGTATCAGTCATTCTTGGCATTAATATATCACTCACTTTCTTATAGTTTTTACATTAACCATAAATGCGTTTGGAATATCCATTATTTGCTCTTTACTGATAAATTCATATCTTTCTTTAGCATTTGATAATCCATCCGTTTTGTGGTTGATGCTACCTTGCTGCATATTTAAAACATATCGTCTTTCATTTGCTGCAGTAGTTTCTCCTTTTGCCCATTTTTGAATTCCACCTTCTTCAATAATACCTTCAGTTTGATGTGGTAAACACTCAAATTTACCATCTCGTCTATAAGGAAGTATTGTAGATGGAACTTCTATGTTATCCGATTCTATATCCACATTTTGATTAACCAATCTATGTTTTAAATAAGAATCATCTTTAGCCATTCCATTGAAGTTTAGATTTAATATCGCTGTTTTCTCAAATGAGTTTTCAAAAATACTATTTCTAACTTCATCGTTATTAAATGCTTTATTCCAAACTTTTATTTTAGCTATATTACCTTTAAACCATTTAGCATGCGTTTGTGTGCCAGGCGATGGAGTATGTCCAACAAAAAATGGTTCGACTCCATAACGTTTTAATGGAAAATCAAAATACATCGGCGAAGATGTGCCTGTACCATTTCTAGCATCACTTTCATTACCATTCATATATAGATGCATCTTTTTGTTTTTTGCATCCAATACCATTGTTACCCAACTCCATTGATTCTCATATCGTTTCATCCATTGATAAATGTGATTCTTACGTGAATCCCATAGCATAGCTGTATATGCTCTACTATTATTGAATGATAATCCATAATCGTAACCTGGCTTTCTAAAAATTGGGTATTCTACGAATTGTCTTTTAGTATCGCCGATTAACCAAATGGGAACTTTTTCTATTTGTTGGTCAGCCTTAACCAACACCGAAATTGTATGAGAATCTGATATCGCATTTCTCAAATTACTCGATGGTAAGATTTCTAATAAAGAATTTATACCATTAAATTTACCAAATGATTGATTTTCAATTGTTTGATGAATTTGCTTATCAGCCATTCCTTCTAAAACACATCTCCAAAACAAATCATCATCCTCCATACCCCAATCCCAATAATCATTTGAATAACCATTGGTTTTGTACGCCTGCTCTTTTGAAAATAATACTGCTCCACCAAAGTATTCTTCATACTTTAACATATAATCAGATTGTGAAATACGAACTGCTATATGTTGTGGATTATCGGTTGGAAATGAATAATCGCAACTATCATCTTCAGGCACCATATCGATATCATGCCATACAATGTAATCACAACCATCTTCAAATGCTGCTATTGCTGCAACATTTTTCATCAAACCTCTATTGAATAATTCATCATCATTTTGATGTCCCAAATATATAGAATGTTCAATTCCTCTATCATTTAAAAATTTATGAATGTGAGGAACGAACCTTTTCATATGTTCTTCTCTATTTCGATATGGAACGCAAACTCCTAATTTCATATTATAATAGTACAGATAAAAAATGATAATTTTTAACTGTTGCTTCGTTTAATAATTTATATCTACAATTCGATAATCCATCTAATTCTATATTAGTTAAATTTCTCGATATGTTATTAAAAAATCTTATTTGATTTTGACGTGTAGTTCTATTTTTCCATTTACCAGCTTCGTAACCATTCTCTCTATGAGATAAAAGTTTTATTAATGATTTTCTTCTTTTCGGAACATACACATCCAACTCATCTGAAATATCCATTTCTACTAAGTGAGTTTGCTTAGTTAAAGCATCGTTACCATTACCACTCAAATCAATTAGTGTTCTATTTCTCGTTATAGATGTATCGTAATAACATAGTAATTTTTCTGAAGATTTGTATTGTTTAAAGTTTTCAGTAAGTGGATACATTTTGTTTTCGGATATTGCTTTTATTTCCGATGGAGTTAAAATACCATCATATATTGCAAACTCCTTTATTATTCCTTTGAACCAATTACCATCTTCATTTCTATACGGGTCACCACAACCTAAAAAGAAAGATGCCTCATCTTTGTAATCTTTAATTTTACAAAATTGCTTAACTTCTTTTCCATCTCTATTGTATGTTCGTGATATTGTAGTTTCTCCAATAAATTCACCATCTTTATACATTGATATTTTTCCATTCAAAAAATCCAAATTAAAAACAATATTAACGTATGTGTTTGATGCTATTTCTGAATTTATAGAATATACATTATTGTCAGTATCCCATGTTTCTACTTTATATCGTTTGAAAGAATTAAAACTTATATTTGTATCGTAGCCAGGAATTGAAAATATAGTATAATCATCCCATTCTTTATTTGGGTTACAAACTATATCATCGGATTTGAATTTTGCAACAATGGTTCTCGAATTTTTAAAATCAAAAATATCATGCAATTTATCAATTTCAACATAAGAGTTTTTACCATTAAAATATAAGCCCTTTACTTTGTTATCTGATTTTATTGTTTTCTTATCCAAAGTCAATCCTGCTTCTTTACATCTATAAAGAAGGTCATCATCTTCAAACCCCCATCCCCAATATTCATTGGAATATCCATTTATTTCCTCAAATATAGGAACTGGAAATAATGTTATGCCGCCAAAATATTCATCAAATACAATTCTTTTAATATTTGCATTATCTTCAAATCCGGTCGCTAAATGTATAGGCGTTTCTGAATATGAGTAATCAACTTTAATTGGTATCATATCCACATCGTGAAACGCTACATATTTACATCCTAATTTTTTAGCTCTTTCAAATCCAATGTTTAAGAGTTTACCTCTATTAAAAGGCTTTTCATCTAATTGTTCTACTACAATTAATTCATATTGAATTCCTTGCTTTTTTAGAGCAGCATCAACACTTTCTCTAAACATTTTTAGATGAGCTTCTCTATTACGATATGGAACAATTATTCCTAATTTCATTATTTTTCAGAATCTTTTTTAGGTCTGCCTGTTGGAGTTGGAGTTGATGTTCCTTCCGTTGCATCTGCTATTCGAGAAACATTATTGTGGAATTCATATAAATAATACTGAATTCTATCGCTCCAATCTTGCTTTTCGATTTCTTCAAACCAAACAGTCAATGCATCTAAAGAGTTTGCAATCTTTTCTAATGCTTTAACTTTTCTTTGTTCTAAAATTAGATTTTCAACAGCTTCTGCTGATTCTACTTGTTGTGTAACAACTTTTTTTGTACCTGCCATATTTGTTAGTTTAATTTAACTGAAATTCTTTTTATGTTTTTATCTATTTTGGTTTCGCCTGTCACTTTATAATTAACTGAAGATAATCCAAATTTTGGTTTATCCTTATGCTTACTCTTAACCGATTCATAGAAAAAGATATTCTCATTTTCTACAAAGTTGGGGTCTGGCTTTTTATAGTTATAATTGTCTAATATAGTGAATTTTTCTGAATTTTCCAAAATTTTAAATTTACCTAAGCCCGTTTCTGGCATATTAAATTTATAAGAATATTGGAAATCTTCTTCGATTGTATTTTTTTGATTTGAAATTAATATCTGTCTAGCGTGGTTTTTTAAACTAGCCGTATCGATATAAAATTGACCTACCATCTTATTGAACGAAATATCAATAACGGGTTCAAATGTGGTAAGTCCTTTGTTATAATTTTCTTTAAACACTAAATCAACTTCGGTATCACTTAGTGCATAATCAAAACATAGTAAATTTGATATCTTACCATTCAATTTATTTTTAAAGAAAAGTGAACCCATCCATAAATCTTTATTTGAAAAATCCATAAGGGGTTTGGATGTATCAAAGAATACTTCATCTACTAAACTACCATTTACGAATAAAGATGCAGAACCTTCAGCTGCATCAAATTTTAAAGTTATATGTGCCCATTTGTTTTTAATATCTGAATGATTCCACCATATTTGAATAAGTTCTCCATCTTCTAACCAATGCTGAAATACTAATGCTTCGTTATTTTTTACAAACAATCCAACATCATATCCTTCTTTGGCTATAAGAGTACCATCTTGTGATAAATTACCACTAATGTATGCATCAAATGATATTGTAAATGAATCCTGAAATAAATTATTGATGATAGGATTTGCTTTAATCATCAATGAGTCGCCTTCTACAAATTCAAATGATGTTAATTTTTTAGTAATCTCATATTCATTTTCAGTAACGTCTATTAATCTATGATGTTTGTAAATATCTTTATCAAAGAATTTAATCGTAGGTAGTAACACCCCATACTTATCCATTCTCCACAAAAAATCCATATACTCAAATCCACCATCCCAATAATCATTACTGAATCCGTTTATCTTTTCAAAATCTTCTTTTGATATTTTAAAAACACCGCCTATATAATGTGGGTATGGTTTACCATTTTTAACATCGGCTATATTGCAAGCCATATGAATTGGATTTAAGAAATCGCCGGAATAATCACAATTGTCGGTTATCGGAATAAGATTAACATCGTGAAATATGAAATAATCGCATTCATCTTTAAGTAATTCGTAACCAACGTTACATAAACTACCATAATTAAAAAATTCAGGGGATTGTTGTTCTACGAAGTAGATTGTATAATCTAATTTGTCTGCCAAAAACCACTGCATGTGTGCAGCAAATTTATATAACTCTTCGTTTCTATCACGGATTGGTACAATAATACCTAATTTCTTTTTTGACATAACCAAATATAACCTTTTATATAGATATAATTTCTTTTAATAAAACACTCCAATTTTTATAATTTTCAAAGGTAGCAGTAGGGCAATATTCAAATTTATAGTGTTCATCATTCAAATCCATTTTAAAAGATTTTGAACGTAAAGCTAAATACATTTTTAAATATTCATCCGAATATGCGTAATCCTTTTTAATATCAGCTACTGCTTTTATTCTTTCCACACAAGTACTATCCCATTTAAAATGATGTACCTGAACATTATGTGTATCTATTGGTGCTATTAATTTATTATCTAATTGTGGCCCCCAAAGTGTTTTACTTCTAATTTTAGCGTAATGTTGTCCATTAGTTATTTCAACATCCCCCTTTACTATACAAATCTTATTCGGACAAGCCCCACTCATTGGATATCTGAAAAACCCAGCGTAAGGGAATTGACTAAATAGATTTTCATTTTTTGAGAATGGTTTTACTTCTTTAAATTCACCATCTTCACCAATTCTATCTACAAAGCCACCTCTAACAATTTTCCATCCATTATCATCACATTCTTTAATAATTTCTCTTAAATCTTTAGAATAAACGTGAAATTCATCATCATCCGAAACAATCCACCAATCATCGGGATGTGTATTTTTTATAACATTATATATCAATGTTACAGTTTCCCAATTATATTCTTGCTCATCGGAATGCTTATACAATTTTACTTTACTGCCGAACAAATCGCATACCTTCTTAACCGCATCATATTGATTATTATTGGTATCATATGCTACAACAAATATTTCATCAACAATATCAATGTAATGTTGAATCATATATGGTAGAGTTGTTGTTCTCGAACCCGTTACCGTAACTAATCTTATCATATTTTATTTTTAGTAACTATTGTTAAGCCAGTAGATGTAGTTTTATGTGTAAAGGTAAGGAAATTTTTTAAATTTACCAAATTATATTTAGGATTATTTTTTAATTCTTCAATAAATTTTGCAGGTCCATCAAATTCTGCAAAATCGGTTTTTTGTGTATCGGGTATTAAAAACGTATCGTGATATGATTGGTCTGTATCGTGAATTGTTATGATTCCATTTTCTGACATTATTTGTGAATATAATTCAAAATCTTTTTTAACTCCCTCATATGAATGGTCGCCATCGATGTGTAAGTAATCTATTTTAATATCTTGTCTTACAAAATAATCATAATATGCTCTTTCCGATGTTTCTATAATAACTTGCGGTGCAAAGTGTTGTCTTAAAAAACTATTCTCTTCTGTCCAATCGGTAAATCCACCAACACCATTTGCGGCATCAATTACTATCGTAGTTCCAATATCACCCCACTCATTTGATGGATTACCTTCAAATATACCTTGCTCCCACAAATCGTGCCTCGCTTGAGTCATAAGACGTGGTATAAATCCACCTCCCGTTCCAATACAAACGCACACCTTTGCTCTAATAAATTGTATGAGAGAATATATCATCAACCCATCACCTAGGTGTAAATCGGTTGCACCATGCGACCAACGATACTTTACGGGCTGATATGTTACATTACCTTCATCATCTTTTGTGTGATTATTGGTAATGAAATTTTTTACTAAATTTAAATTGATAAGACTTTGCATATTTGAGTAACCCATTTTTGTTTGTTAGTATATTCATTTAATCCATCTCTTAATTTACAAAATTCTGAATTGATGGTGGTAAAATCATCTTCAAATATTTGTAAATATTTGTGATTAAATTCTCCTTTTGTATTTGCTCTATATTTGTAATCAATATGTTTCATCCAATCGGTATGTATGATTGGAATTTTTCCATTATCTACTGCATCAAATATCGAATAACCAAATGGTTCTTTAGTATAACATCCGTGAAATATTTGAAAATTACTTTCAAAAAATTTTTGATGAAATCTATAATCAAACTCCATAAATCTATGATGTTCAGAAACTATCTTACTACCCTCCAACATTCTCTTATAATCATATTTGTTTGAAAATATTATAGCAGGTTGATTATCTAAATAGTGTGCATTTTTTCTCGTTTCGCATCTTGCTGCATATCCAATTTTATTGCTAATAATTCCTAAAAATGGAATACTTTGTTTCCATTCATAGTAATTTGTAATGTTAATAACGTGTGGATAACTTTTATGTATAGTATCATCCTCATATCCAATCCAAACAATGTTATCTGAATTATCTAATATTTCTTTCTGCCATTCCCAATCAATACGCGTCATTAGATTTTCATATTCATCATTTAATCCTAACATATCAGGAATAAAAGCATGAACAAAGGTTGTATGGGTTTTGTGAAGATACTTTTTGATTATAGGATTTGGTTTATAAGAATGATGTAGAAAAACTATCTTATCACATTCATCTAATATCCTATCTATTTCTTCATCGTTTTGGAAAGTGTATATTGCATATTTTTCTGGCAACAAAGGTCTACCATCAACTACAATTTTGTAATCTTCTGTAACTAATGGTAAAATGTTCTCTACAAAGTTGTTACACCATATATCCGAACCTCCTACTATATTTTTTCCGTAACCTGTTGTTATGAATACTATCATATTTCTTAGTTATGCTCAAAGTATATATTCATATCCAATTTTGAGTTTACATAATCATTCAAAATTGTATTAGTTGAATTGCCATATAAACACTTTGGATGATAGTTCTCTATATAAGAATCCAATATAGTATTTGTAAAAGAATATATTGCAAATTCTTCTATTAATGTAGTTAAGTTTTTAATTTTTGCTAAATTTAATAATTCAGTAGATATTGAACTATCTGATATGTAAATAAAGCCAGCGTTTGGTAATACAAATAATTCATCCCTTTCCCAACTAAGTGTATTTAATAAATTAGATTGTAATTGAGCCCATCCATCAGCTTTTTCATATATAGCTGAGTAATCTGATTTTGAATATGAATATATCGGAGCTAATAGTGTTTTGTTTTCTAAAGAATTAAAAAAAGTATCATCTAATTCTTTTGTAAGATAACAATCCCAATCTAAAAATAAAATTTTAGAATAAGTTTTCATAGCACTTTCAATACCAATTAGTTTATGTAAAAATTGATAATTTGGATTAGTGTATTTATAATCAAAAATATCTCTATTCATTAAAATAGTTTGATATCCCATATTTTTTAAGTTATCTCTATTTTCTTTACCCCAAACATAGATTATCTCATTAAATTGAGGAGTATTTGGAATGTTTGAAATATCAAAATTTCCAAAAACTATTCTTATAACTTTTATATCTCTAGTATTTTGTATTGTTTCTATTTTATTCATTTTCTTCTTCTATTTGCTCTTCTAATTCTAAAATTCTATCTTCTAATACTTCTATTTTAGATACCAGTTGTTTAATTGCTGCAGTGTTTAACGCTATTATTGAATTATAATCCAATGTTAATAAATTTTCAATAATAGTAGAATTCTTAACGTTTTTAACTAATTCAGGAAAATAAGTTTGAACTTCTTGAGCTATGAATCCGTAAGAATATCCTTTATCAGTCAAAGGTGCGGTTGCATCATTCCATAAAAACGATTTGGGATTTAATTGTGATAATTTAACCATTGGTGAATCGATTTCTCTGATATCCGTTTTTAATCTTTCATCGGATGTAGATACAAATGCTGCGGCCTGTACCGAACCTTCTACTTTAACATCTCCCGTAAATGTTCCAGCTAATCCTGCTCCGGCTGCTGCACCAATGGCAGTTAAACCACCGGCTGATGAAATTTGGATACCATTCGTTCCTATTTCCAATTTAGTTGATAATTGATATGCGGTTACACCAAATGTTTGTGTAGGTATTGCATATTGAGTGGTGTATAAATACCAAGTATAACCAAGACCAGAATAGTTGGAACTAGCTGCTACTGCTAATATTGAAAGATTCCACGAAAGAGATATACCAACTCTGTGTTGGTATGATGTATTCAAACCACCAAATGCAGCAGATGTTACACCGGCAGCATATCCCCCATCGCTCCATCCTGATGATTGTCCGGTATTACTTACACTATGTATAAATTTTATTTGTGGTGATGAAACTGCTACCCAAGATGAACCATTATAATATTCTAAAAGAATTGCCAAAGTAGCAGAAGCTCCATGTGTAGTGTATTGATAATTTGATATTGTACTTATATTACTTTGAAACGTACTACCAAGACCAAATTGTCCGCTAGGTTGTCCACTAGATGAACCTTGATATGTTATAGCAAATGTTAATGTATCTTGTGATATTGAAAAAGCAGGACTATAGCTAGTTGGAGTACTATAACTAACACTTCTACTGGCCTGATAATTCCAAGTTGTACCAGATGTAGAAGTTCCATTCATATTTGTACCAGCATTAGGCCCCGTTACCGTTAATGATGTAACGTTATTGGATAAAGCATCTTTAGTAATTTTAATTCTTTCAGTTGTACCATCGGATAAAGATATGATACCATCATTATTTAAAGTAGTACGACTATTATTTGATTTAATTTGTGTAGGGCTAATTGTCCAACCACCAACAGTTCCTGCGGTTTTATCTCCGCTATTTGTTTGATACCCAGAGTTATTATTTAGTGATGAAATATTTGCTCCAGGTTGTAATGCGGCATTTGCATTACTAGCAATTGTACCAATAGTACTTGCTCCAATTACAGCATTACCACCAATAGTCAATGTAGTACCATCCCAAGTTATACCTTTAGTAGATGCATCTCCTATTGAAAATTTGTAAGCTGCACCACTATATCCTAAAAAGAAACCTGTTCCAGTGTTGTAATCGCTCTGCCCACCTCTAACATATCCACCATTACTCATAGCAATACCACCGCTTCCAATTGTAATTGCCGATTCTATTCCAGAAGTAGCTTGTCCAGCTGCATTTAAATTTTGAACACTACCCAATCCAACATCTGATTTATTTCCTGATGTAGCAACTGCTGCTAATCCGGAAACCCCCGCTGCTGGAATCGTTGTTCCACTTAATGTCAATGATGTTGCCGTAATTGCACCCGTTATATTTGCATCTGTGGCAGTTAATACCCCAGCCGGCGTTACTCTAAATGGAGCGGATGCAAATGTAGCGTTTCCTAAGTAAATTCCGTTTGAATCTGCTTTGAAAATACTATTACCACTACCAATTGAAATTGTACCACCACTTAAAGCGCCGGTGAATGTTCCAGCAGCTGCCGATAGAGTTCCTGCGAATGTACCGGCTGCGGCTGATAATGTTCCTTTAAATACAGCATCACCATTTGCATCTACATAAAATGTTTTAGTAGCAATTCTTCCATTATCCAAATCTATAATACTACCTGCGGCTGTATATGGAGTTCCTGCTGAATAGTTTGTAGAAATTATTTTACCTGTTGATATATTACTACCATTTATTAAAGTAGTTCCGGCAACACCGAAAGATAAAGCGTTTGTACCATCACTAACACCACTTGCTCCACTAAATGAAACCAATCCACTAAATCCTATTGCTTGTGTTGGTGTTCCAAATGTTGGAGTACCCGTTCCACCGCCGGCGGTAGTTTCCACAACACTATAAGTTGAATACCAATATTTGTTACTATTACCACTAGCGTATGTTGGAGCTCCCGTTCCCCAATTGGCTGTTAAACTACCAAATGTACCATTACTAAATGTATATGATGTTGCGGATGGTGTAGAAGGTGCCGTACTTGCATTTAATTGATAGTGAATCATTCCAGTTGCGGTTCTTCTACCATCTGCTCCATTTGAACCGGGGTCACCTTGAGCGCCGGCGATTGCTTTTGAAATTGTAAATTTAATTGTAGATGTTCCAGAAGTTCCTTCAGAATCTACATAAGATATAGTAACAATACCCGTATTATCGTTTGATGATATTCCCGTAACATCTATTGTGGATGTGGATGGTGTAGTACTAGCAACTGTTACACCTGTTACATTTGTTATTTTATATTGAGAGGTACTTAATGTTCCTTGATTATATGTTAACGCTGATGAACCTTCAAATGCACTTAAAACCGGGTCAACGATTGTACCTGTCAAAGTTCCTGCACTATTCGCTGCTACTGTTTGAGATGATGGTGTTATAGAAAATGTAATAGTAGGAGGTGCTTTTTTAACTTTTGATAAGCTCAATGTATCAGTTAATGTTCTACTCACACCTTCCGAATCGGTAACCACTGCCGTTATTGTTATAGTAGTTGAATTAGTCCCATCTGCTAAAGTTCTACCATTCAAAGTAACAACTCCCGTTGTATAATCGGTTACAATATTTAAAATATCCGAAGATGTTGCAGTTAATGATGATAAACTTTTTGAAGTAGTTGCGCCATTATAAGTTTCGTTTACACTTACGGTTACATTTGAAAACGAATCAATTTGTGCACCCGTAGATTTAGCCGAAACCGATTGTACTTTATTTGTAGAAGATATAGATAATATAGGTGCCGCTTTTTTATTCTTTGTGTAAGTTACAGTTTTAATAAGACTTGTTGTATCACCTGCGCCATCCTTATAATTAATTGTGATATCTAATGAACCACTATCCGCTGATAAATCAGTTATACTATATGCATTTGAAGTTGGATTACTATTATTACCACCATTTGGAGTACACCCAGTTCCACTTAAATTTGTAATAGCAAATGTATTATTTGCTCTATTACTATCATTATCATCATCGAATGTAATAGTTTCATTTCCAACTTTTACATTAACGGAACCTGAAGTAAAATAAAATGAACCGCTTGCTACAAATCCATTAGAAAGTGCCGGCAATGATGCGTTATCATTTGTAAGAGTTGCAGATAATCCATCCAATATTTTTACAGGAGTTATCTTTATTGCATCTGAAAATTCATTTCCAAATTGGTCTGAACCCGAAATGTAATATGTAGTTTCTCCCGTTCCATATGGATATGCCGTACCAGCTAATGTATATGTATCAACTCCATTTGTTGCGTTTGTAGATACAAATGTTAATGGTGGTTTTCCGCTTCCTGAATTCACAGTCAATGGAGTTGTTGCAGATGCCAAGTTCTTACGTTTAGCTTCAATCGTTATGGTTTGACCCGATGGATTTAAAGATAAATCGGTTGCCTTATAAATAAATTGATTTGTATTAGATGTTACAAATACACCAGGTGCATTTTCACCATCTTCGAATCTATAAATTGTTTCATATTCTTCAACACCTTCGCAAGATGCGGTGTAAACGATAGAACCCACCACTACACTACTAACACTTCCACTAAATTTTGCTATACTTAATAATGCACCCGCATCACTAACATTTGAAAGTGCTCCTGGATATTCTCCACCATATGATGCAGGAACTATATAATTTCCATCAACATCAAATGATGCACTTGAATAAGTTATTGAGCCTGTAAAGTTTGTTCTTTGTGTTTTGAATCTTACGAATTGAGTTGGTGGATTACCTACTGAACCTGATGAGAATCTAAATGCCGTTCTATCCGATTCAAACGTTAATAACTTTGTAATTGCATTTGAACCTCCGGTAAAGTTAGCACTACCGGTTACCATAACCGGCACATAGTTATTATTTACATCGTAAAATTCAAATTTAAAATTAAAATCTTCATCACCAACAACAGTTGGCATTGTAGTTATAAAAGAAACTTCATCAGGTGAAAATGCAGTATCTTCGGATAGTTTTAAACTAATATTTCCCAAATGCCACTCACCATTTGATTGCGAAAAATATAATGATGCGCTTGCAAAATCAGAATCTAATTTAAATGGTATAGTTGTATCTAATAAATTTTTTGTAGGAGAAATACCATTTAATGAACCTACCAATACATCGCCCCCATCAGACCCACTAAGATATATACCTATATTACTATCGATTGAAGATGAATAAAAAGCATCTAAGTTTATTTCGTATGTATTTGTGGATTTTAATTGTAAAGATGATGAATATCTTAGATTTCCACTACCATTTAATTTTAATCCACTCTCTACTTTATCGGCTGATAAAGTTGCTTGTAATGAGCCCGTATTCCAATATTGCTTTAATGTTTCCGATGTAAAAATCCCCGTATTACCAACTACACTACCAGATAATCCATATGTTGTTAATAACTCTTTTGATTCAACCAAAATATCCTGAATCATATCATAGTCGGAGATATCTCCCAAAGATGTTCTAAATACTTTAATTCGTTTTACATCACCTGCAAATGTTTCTAAGTTTGAAATCTTTATATTTGCAAAAGATTGATTTATACCACTATTTATTTTTAAGCCTGTGTTTGAATCAATTCTATAAATTGGTGAAATCAATTCACTAATATTCGCAGATGGTCTACGATAAAAACGAATCTTTGTAGTATTTGCTAATGTAGGATTTACATTAACTTTTCTTTGCCATTTTACATTATACGTTCCCTGCCAATCCAATGGTATAGGACTTGATAATCCATTATTATCAAAATAAGAACTTAATTCACCTAATATTGTAATTGTGCACGGTCCATATGCGGTTGTATCGGGATAAATGTAAACCGCTACAACTTTGGATACACCTTCAAAATATTCATTTGTAAATTGTTGACCATTTATGGTAGTTATCAATCTACCTTCACCTGGCTCGTGATATATAATGTTACCAGAAGCATCTTTAATTTCTATTTTTATTAAAGTATCTGCTACCAATTCCGGCGAACCAGCTATTAAGAAAGCATTTTTACCACCCGTAAACGTATCCGGTAATTCGGTTATGTTGAAATATGTGCTAGTTGGATTTGTATCGGTTATGAACGTATTATACCTATCTAAATTCTCAGCGAATAATGTTTTTTTGATTAATGCCATCCCTATAATATCTTTTCTATAAATATTCACAAAAAATTATTTATTTCATATTTATATAAAGAAAACTAATAAAAACTAAAGAAAACTAAATGTTATGAAATACGCAATGTTACAAATAAAAAAAGAAACCCACGAACTTCTCAAAAATTATTGCGAAGAACATGGGTTTAAGATGGGAAGTTTAGTTGAAAATCTAATTAAGAAACACGTTGGTGTTACTAAACCTCAAGCGGGTGTGTTAAGAGCTGATAAGGTTAAAAATCAATCTTACTAAACCCATCTACTTTCTTTATTTCAATTAATCCATCTACGATATCTCTCATTTGTTCTAAGTGAGAAATCATCCAAATGAAATCGAATTGAGTTTTTAAATACTGCATCATCATAAATAAAGATGATAGGTTATTTGCATCCAATGTACCAAATCCTTCATCAATTACTAAGAAGTTTGGACGAGGTAATCCACAAATGTTAATAAGTGCAACTCTAATTGCCAATCCACTTACAAATTTCTCCATACCACTACACATCTCCAAAGGCCATTCTTGGTCTTCATAAACAATTTTTGCATTAATAGATTTTCCATCAATATCCATTACAATACTAAAATCAACAACTTGTCCTAAGATATTATTGATTTCATTTTCGATAACCGGCATAGCTTTTGAAATCAGTTCATATGGAATACCATCACGTTTGATTGCATCTAAATAATAAGTGTATAGGCGGTTCTTTTCTTCCAAATCCTTAACTTCATCCATCTTAGATTTTATATTCCCTATAAACGATTCTAATGAAGAAATAGAGCCATTCAATCCTGCTATATCTTTGTTAATGGATTTAGCTTCCGATTCTATTTCACCCTTTGTTCTACTCAATCCGGCAATCATAGATTCGATTTGTTTATTACGTTTAATCGTATCTTCATTATCGTGATATTTTTGAATATCAACTTTTACTTGCTCTAATTGAGTATCATATAATTTCTTTTGAGTTTCAAATCCATTTAACTCCGCAATTGTTTTTTCTTTAATCATAATTGCTTTCTGATATTTGGCTTTTAACTCTACTAATGTTTCCCATTGTTCTTCTACATCGGAAATATAAGATGCTTGCTGAATTAGGGATTGATGTTTGTTACCTAACTCCGATAACGTATCTTCTTGCTCTTCTACTTTTGATTTTGTTTCTAATGCATCTTTTACGAATACGTTATTCATGCAAAACTTACAATTAGGGTCATATTCATGCTCCTCCAAATGTGAAAGTTTTTCTTTATTAGATTTAATTGATTGCTCTAATAATTCGATTTGATGCTCCGTATCATTAATCTCACTTTTGTATTCATCCCACTCTCTCTTAGCTTCTTCGATTGATTTACCATTGATTATTTTATTATCTTCGATGGATTGTGAAATTTCTGCTATCGCATTTGTATATTCATCCAATTTTGCATTTTTACTTTTTTCTTCTGAAAGAACGTGTAGAATATCCAAACCAATTTGATTTTTCTTTCTTTCTAAAGATTCCAAATCTAAACTAACATCAACGGGAACTAACTCCTTAGTTAAGGAAAGTATTTTATCCGATAAATCATTTATATCAGTTGTCTTACTTTCTAATTCCTTTTCTTTTTGTCTTAGTTCACCTTTCTTAGCTTGCTTTTCTAATCCCTTTTCCGCCAACTCTGTCGTAAAGTCGGTTTTCTTAAAATTTTTGATAAGTACTGCAACTTCCTTAATATCTTCGGTAGCAGTTTCATACAATTTATCAAAGATATTCAATCCCATAAATTGTGCTAACAAATCCTTTCTCTCCGATTGTGATTTATCAATGAATATAGAATTGTTACCTTGTAAAGATAAAGCAGTTAATACGAAATCTTCATACTTACCAACATATTGCTCAATTACCGCGTTTGTATCTCTACGTTCCGTTCCATTGAGTGATGTGATTACTCCACCCTCTTCTCTCCAAAATTGAACATCTACCTTTACGTTCTTTCCTTTGTTGATAGTTCTTGCAGTTCTCTTAATGTGGAAATCAGTTCCGTTTACTTGGAAATGTAGTTCACATTGGAAATCGGATTTACGATTATTCATAATGTGGGTAGCTTTAAATGCCCTACTACACTTATCGAATAAACAAAACGATATAGCATCAAATAGTGATGATTTACCACTTGCATTTGGTGCGAATAATCCCATCAATCCACCTACTTTAGCAAAATCAATTTTATTGTTCTCACCATATGAGAACATATTACTGAATGTGAATTTGATAGGTTTCCAATGTATGTTTCTATGTACTTCCTCTTGTACTATTCTATTGTTTATGTCTGTGTTGATTACTTCCAATGCATCTAAGTCCGCATCGGTTGTAAACGGCATCATTCTTTGGATATAATCTCTTACCAATGTATTTTGATAATTAACATCGGTTATATCCTCAAAATCTAATTTGTTTAATCTATTTCCAGTCTTTTGTTTGTTAAATGAATCAGTTCTGATAATTGTGAAATCATCAACTCCATATCTCATTTTTATTTCGGTCATTACCTTTTTAGTGTCAGCCGTATCGGTATTAGATAAACGTACTCTCAATCTCGGATACTTTGGCATATCCGTTACAATTGGAACTATACCATTATCTACATCTAAAGTATAATATCCATAATCGTTTGGAATATCAATTGCTTCATATTTAAATGAATCCAAATCCCAAGCTAAGAATCCGTGTCCGTTTAAACTTTCACCAAAGTTTTGTTGTACTAACGAGCCGGCATAAACTACTTTACATCCGCTTGGAGAAATCATAGTTTGTCTTTTATGAATATCACCTAAAAGTGCTAAGTCATATCCATCAAACATATCAGTTGTAAAATGTCTACTACTTACAACATATCCAACATCGGTTTGAGAATTATCAACTGGTCCGTGAAATAAAGCAATCTTTTTGTTTCCACTCAAGGTATCTGCTTTAGGCCAATTCTTTTTATCATCAAAAATACTGAACACTCCAAAATCTACTCCACCAATAGAGTAAACTTGCGTATCTCTCAAATATGTAAAGTTTGGTAGATTTAATGCCTCTACTATTGGAGTAAGTACATCCAATCTATCGGAATTATTCATATTACAATCGTGATTACCTGTAATAAGGATTGTTTCACAATGTTTAGAACATTCCGTAAATAACCAACTAATCTCTCTAACCAATTCAGGTGAAAGTTCTAATTTAGCATGGGCAATATCACCTGCTAAATAAATTATTGCACCATCCGTTCCTCTTTTACGGATTTCTTCAAACATTTTTTCGAATACTAATCTGTACTCTTTATGTCTTTGTACGTTACGGATGTGTACATCGGCAATATGATAAATTGTCTTTAATCTGTTCATATTAATGTTTTAGTTTTTTTTGTATTATCTGATATAATAAAATCACCAGCAAATACTATTCTATTTTTTGTTGAATTTGGTGCGTGAATAGGAGCATGGGATAAATTTGAATTAAATACCAAAACTTCGGTTTCTTTAGGTAAGTAATTTAATACGTTACCATCTACATCTTTGAATAAAATATTACCATATAACCCATTTAAATTATCTGGCATTTGAAAATAATATACAAATGAATATAATGGAATCATTTTATTAAGCATTTTAGCTTTATCTACGTGATTGTGGTATGTGGGTTCTTTATGCTCAATATCCAATTCCATTGGTTGAACCGGATTACTTCTTAAAATACTTATCCATTTATGTAAATTAAATTCGTTTTTATTATTAATCAATTCATTACATTTTTGAGAACAAAATTCATAAATATCTTCTAATTCTTTAGGACATTTTGAAAACATATAAGCATCCGATTTAACCCAATACTGAGTTTTCATCATCAAATTAACTCTATCTAATATATCTTCTTTTGAATATTTTGGAATATATTCATAAGAATACGCAATTAAATTATTATTTAAATAAATTTCTTTCATTACAAACTATGTATTTTATTTAATAATAATTCTTCCGATGAAAACTCTTTAGTTTTCTTTAGTTCTTCATAAAATTTTACATAGCCCATATCTGATGCATCTTTATCTTTTAGATACATCATCTTAACGTTTATACCATTCTTTCTAAAATAATCAGCTGCTTTC
>JACCDQ012232160.1_pt1 | contig 92119 bp, 97 predicted proteins | sample 7446031 | NCBI WGS metagenome assembly JACCDQ01 (sample SAMN15323442, study PRJNA562643) | freshwater metagenome | isolation source: river surface water | place: USA:Blue River Watershed | collected 2017-08-17
AATGGACATGCTCCAGTTGCAATACGGTTCATCATCGTGATATCAACTCAGCGAAAAACATTCTCGCGTGCGGACGTGCACGTCTAGCAGTAGGAATCCCCGCCGTTTAGGGCGGGGAGGACGTCAAAGTATTTCATTCTTGACAAAATCTTATTTTTTTTTAAATTGGAGAAAAAGAGATGAAAAAATGAATGAAAAACTAGAAACAACAACCAGTTCCAATGCAGCAACAACTGTGGCACATGAGTTGATAGCAAGAGATGAACAAATCATAGGAACATTTTTTAGTGCTATTGCTATTCAATATTTCTTACATAAGGATATGTTAAATAACAAATTAATTCCCCCAACTTTTATTACAATTAATTCTGATGTCGAAACGTTTGCTACACAAAGAATGTTTATTAAAAATTTAATCGGAAATACCAAGTACATTAAAGTTATAGAAGAATTACAAAGTTTATTTCTTGAATATTGTTCAAATCCTAAAAAAAATCCACAACCTTATCTATTATTTTTATCAAGAATTAATAAGGCATTTTTGATAAGACAAATTTTTAATCACAGCAATCAGATTTTAGAAAAATATCAGTTTGTTGAAGATTTTATAGGACAACAACAAATTGATTTAGATAAACTTAATGCTAAAATGTGGCACTTCCCAGTTGAACAACAAATTTTAATTTTGGCTAGAATTTACTCAACAATAAATGATACCTATGAAGATAAGAAAAAAACTATTTTAAATTCTTATAAGGAAAATGTTCAAAGATTAATAGCAGAAGTGAATAAAAATCCAAATAGATATCAAGTTATTCAAGTAAATAACTTAAAGCTTTTTGTTCAAGAGTTAAATTCTTAATTGAGATTTAAACAAATATAAAAAAACAAAACCAATGGTTTTGTTTTTTTATTGCTATATATAATTGTTAATTAATATCCAAATTTGTTGTTCTTTTTATTTTCAAAAGATGTGGTATTGGTTTGCATCAATGTGGTATCTTCCCAATCTGGTGAAATATTTACACCTTCTTGTTGATTTTTCATATAAACAGAAGCTTGTTGGCAATATTCATTCTGAAAGTTTTGACGATCTTTAGTTTTAAGAAAATCAATACATACGGTTCCAACTTCGGTTTGATTGCTTGATAATTTACCATTGTGTTTTGTGGATAAATCTTCAATAAATTTATTAAAAGAAGTTTCATCAGTAACTTGTGTAACATCAAGTAATACTTTAGGTTGATGTTCATTGAGTGTAACACTAATATGGGAGTGTGTGTTTTTAAAATTTTCTAAAACTTCAGTAACTGTTTTAACAGCTAAGGCTGGTGTTCCATGAAAGTGAAAGATTGAGTCAATAAACCCATCATAATCATCTGTGCTAGAAACAAATTCTGCTCCTTTGGAAATCATCAATCTTTTTACTTTTGACATTCCCATTTTGGCACCATCTGTATTTAAATCACAAGAGTATGTAATGTGAAATTCTTTTTCCATTTTTAATTCCTTTTTTGTTTATTCTTATATTATTTTAACATCTGAAAAATAAAGTTCAAGCAAATTTTTATTTTTTTATCAAGATTGACATAAAGTGTTTTTTATTTATTATTTTTATTAGATGGAGATAGCTATGTTTTTCAATCAATTATCAGAAGAATATTATGATAAATATGTAATTAATGAGTGGGTAAGTTTTTGGTTATTTTTTGATGAAATATCCTACGAAGACAACAATTCATTTGAGGGTCATGGTTTTTTTAGAACAATTAAAAAAGATCAATTTAGTGACGATGAAAGTGTTTTTGGTTACATATTAAAATTAAATAATAGATATTTTGGGTTTTTAGGAACACAAATAAATGAATTTAAAGAAGGTGCTAATTTTAAATTTAAACATGTGGTTGAATTTTCTGAAAAATTTCATGTATCTGATATTTTTTCTATAGGTGAAAATTATTTTAAAAAATTTGATACAAACTTAGAGGTCGATGTTAAGTTTTATTCATATTCAACAGAAGAGAAAATTTTAATCTCTAAAAGAGGAGATGGCAATATTGATTTGTATGCCTCATACCAATATGACTTTGAAAAAGAAACTATTAGTGGTAAAGTTTTTCCTTCTGCTTTTAATGCTCTAAAAAGTAAAATGTTCAACATAGCTATTGAAGAAAGATTTTCAAATATAAAAAAATAATTGTTTTTTAATCTTTATATGGTATAATTTCAATTGTGATTGTAATTAACAAAGGAAATTTATGAAGGTTAAAAAAAATATACTCTTTACTTTAATTGGTGTTTTTGCTGTTCTTCCAATCCAGGTGAGTGCTAAAAGTAATTTAGTAGATATTGTAAATCAAATTTCTTCTGGTGCTGAAGTTGTTGTTCAATATCAAAAAGATAAAAAACTTGAGGCAAACAGAACAAATCAAGAGTGTTCTGAACATTATCCAATGGGTAAGCCTTTGGTAATGACACAAGAAAATGAAAAAATTCAAAGAAGATCATTTTTCCTTTGCCAAATTAATTATGCTGTTCAATATGATCCAGCAACCAAAAATCCTATTTGGGTATCTGAAGTGCTAAATGGTAAAGAGCAACAAAATACTTTTATTGAAAGAGTTGATAATTTTCAGCCTCATCCTATGGTTCCAAGACCGGCTCAAGCATCTTTAAGTGATTATAAGGGTTCTAAGTTTGATAGGGGGCATATGGCTCCTGCTGCGGACATGTTAAATGAAAAATCAATGGAAGAAAGCTTTTATTTAACAAATATGGTTCCACAAGTCGGTCCAAACATGAATAGGGGTATATGGGCAGACTTGGAATCTGTAGTTAGGAAGTGGTCTATTTCTAGGGGTCAAGTGCTAGTAATCACTGGTCCAATTTATGAAAAACAACCTCAAACGATTGGAAAATCAAATGTATGGGTTCCCACACATATATATAAAGCAGTGCTAGATCCAAGCAGCATGGAGTCATTGGCTTTTATTATTCCTAACAGACAAATTGTAACAAGAAAAACAAATAGTTTAGATGAGGGAAATCCTGATTATCCACAAACAACCCCACAATATGCTGTAAACTGTGGAAGAACTTGTATTATAGATGATTTTATTGTTCCATTATCTAATATAGAAAGTGTAACAGGTTTGAATTTATTCCCAAAAGCTAACATTCAAAATAAAGTTTCAAAGGGAAGAATGTGGAATGCTAAATTTTAATAGATTTTGATTTTTTAAAGTTGTTATTAGAAAAGCTTTTCTCTAATTGATATTTGAGGTAAAGCTTTTCTATATTTTCTTTTAGCGGTTTTAATAAATTTCTTTTTTTATACAAGTAGCTAATTAAATCATTTTGGGAGCTAGTTTCTTCTTGAATTTTAATGATATAGGAAATTAATAATTCTTTAATTTTTGAGTCTACTTCAACTGTTATTTTTGGGTAAATTTTTAAAGATTTTTTTATTATCCAAAAATATCCATCGCAAGGGTGAACATTAACAAATTCTGGCTTAATAATAAAGTGATTCAAAACAGAGTTAAACAAATCTTTTTCTAAATCAAGTGGATATAAAAATCTATCTAATGCTCCTATCATTTCTTTTCTTAGGCTGTGTTTTGAATTTTTTGATATGTGTTTTTTTCTGTTTGTGTAAATATAATCTAAGTCATCAATTTTAATGTTGCTATTCACACAATACTTAAAACAATTATTAAATTCACTCCATTTAATATCGCCTAATTTATAGATGTATTGACATAAAATTTCTTTTCTATGTAAAGAACAGTGGCTTTTACGTGCTTGGATTAAGAAAAATTGTAGGGTTTTGGAATCATAATCTTGTGTGTAAAATGAAGAAATGGTTTTAAATGCCTCTAAATTGTTGAAATAAAAACAAAGCCCCATATAGCTTTTAATTTTTGAACTAATTTCTTTAATTTTATTGTGTTTCTGAAGTAATTTAAAGAAAAAATCAAGTGTTTTGTTCTTTTTTGGATCTGAGATTAAATCTTTAATACCGATAATTAAAGCATTATTATAACTAAGAACTATTTTTTTTATTTCTTCTTGGGAAAGTTTCTTTCTTTGATAATAGGATAAGTCAGTTAACTTTTTTGGATATTTTTTTTCAAACAATAACTCCAAAAGACTTAAGTTGTCTTCAATTAGAGACAAGTATAATAAATTATTGTTATAATATATTGTATTTTTTTTCATATTTAAATAATATAAAGTATATTTCAAAGGAATGAGTGTGTCAAATTATAATGAGCTAATTGATATATATAAAGATTTTTTGTCAACTCCCAAATTAGGGTGGCAAAATCAAATAAGAAGACCTATTAAAGCAAATATATTAAAGGCAATGTCTGCTGTTCAACAAAAAATAGGCAAAGATCCAAAAGAGCTAATAGAAAATACTATCAAAAATGGTGGAAGGTTACTTTTTTGGTCTGATCAGCATTTTTTTCATCATAACATTATTCGTTATGCTTCACGTCCATTTGATAGTATAAGCCATATGAATCAAGTAATGATTAAAAACTATTGGAACAACGTAACAGATAAAGATATTGTTGTTTTTGGTGGAGATGTTGGATTTGGAGATGTTGAAGAAATTAAAAAGTTTTTAAATGTTTTACCTGGCAAAAAGATATTGGTGTTAGGTAATCATGAGTTTGAAAAGAATAATTTAAGATATAGGGATTATGAAGTTTTTGATGTAGTAACGATTTCTTTTGTTTTAAAGCATAAAATTGAAGATAAGGAAATAACAATCTATATAACTCATTATCCTATAGATAAGATTTATTTAAGAGAAAATACAATCAATATACATGGGCATATTCATCAACACAATATAGGATATAGACATATTAATATGGCAGTTGAGAATAACAATTACTCACCAGTTGATTTAACTGAGAAAATTATCGTAGCATCTAAAGAAATTAGCTAGATATTGTTTTTTTCAAGGAGTCAATAAATACATCTTTCAATTCATCAGAATTGGGAATAATTTGCTTTAGAGCCTTATTCTTTATTAAATACCAGATTTTTTGTTTTGGGTATTCAATAATTTCTTTGGTTTCAACATTAGCAAAAAGGAAGAAATGTTGTTGTGTGGTATGGTCAACAAGTAATAATTGTTTGTTGCTAAATGAGAACCAAGGTGTTTCTTTCAAATAATTTCCTAAGTTAAATTGATTAGCTTCCATGTCTTTTTCTGCCTTGTAAGCTGTAATGATCGGAAGTATTAACTTATCAATTTCTCCAATAAAAGAAGTTTCTATTTGTAGTAAATTGTTTTGGTCTTCAGTATTTTTCTTGTTAATAAGTTCAAGGTTTAATTTAATGAGATAGTTTATTGCTTTAATAAGTTTTTCAGGGACATTTAAATCAACAGATATTTTGCCTAAACGAGAGTTAATAGTTCTAATAGTTTCTCTTATTTTTTCTTGTTGAGATATTGTAATTTCTTTTAAATTGGAAATAAATATCATATCTTCAAATAATTGAATATATTGATGCCATTTAACTTTTTCAGCTAAAGGTAATTTTTGAATAAATAAATCATCAGAAAAAATATTCAAATCAATATGTTTAGACATTGCTTGAATATAATAATAAGGGAAAACTTTATCAATAAAATATTGAACACATTTATTGCTTGTTTTCTCGGCAATTGAAACCATTTTCTGTGATACGATATTGTAGAAATGTTCTATTTTTTCTTGGTTTTCTAGGTTTTTTATTAAAATTGGTGTTTTCTGTTTTAATTCGTTTAATTGTGAATTTTTTATATCTATAAGTTGTTTAAATATTTTGTGGAAAATAGGGGAAATATTAATTTTAAAGATATCTTCACCATTTAAATTATTAGTATATTGTTCAACTAAACTATATAATTCATTATTTATTTCTAATTCTTTATTTAATAATAGATTTAAAAACTGAAGCTCAGAATTATTTGAGTCAAAAAAGTTTTTATTATTTAGGAAATTAAACAGTATAAATAATTGTGTTTTATATATTAATATTTTTGATTTCAAATTTAATTCATTATGATTGAAAATTAAATCGTAAAAATTAGATAATGTATTAAAAACAAATCTGTCATGTAAGTTCATGTGGTTTTTAAATGTTTGATTTGCTCCTATTTCAAAAATGATATTTTTTTTGAAAAGAGCAGGATTGGCAAATTTTTCATCAGATAAAGAGAAAAGTTTACTGTTAATATTTTTTAATGTATTTAAAAAGGGGTCGAATGTAATAATTTTAGAATCACTCAAGCCAAAAGATTCTTTGAACTTAATTTTAAGATAATCTTCATTTAATTGATTAGGAAAGTTCACTTTTTCAATTAATTTAATATTTTCAACAGATAACGATTTTAGTTGATTTTTTATTTCAACTTCTGGATCGACAAATTGTGGTTCAATTTTTATTTCTTTCTGTATTTTAATTTCTTTTTCTTTCTCTTTTTGTTTTTTTTCTTCTTCCTCTTCTTTGGATGTTAAGAAATTATCAAGTAAGCTATTGTTAGAATTTTCTTGAAAATTTAAATCCAAATTAGGCTTGGAAGATTCGATTGTCGTGTTGGTTTGGAAAAATTGTGGTTCATCTTTTTGTTTTTCCATTTTTTCCAAAAATGAATTAAAATCTGGAACAATATTTTTATCAACTTTTGGTTTTTCATGTGACATCGTTTCTTCAATTTTTTTAAAAACATTATTTTTTGTTAAATAATCATTCATATGCTCATAGTATAACTTTAAGTTTTGAGGCCATATATCTTCAAAGATTGAAAAAACTAAAATTAAACTATAACTGTTATTAAAGAATTCCTTTAAAATATTATGAAGAGTTTCAGTTAAAAGTTTAGCTTTAAATATATCTTTGTCTTTTCCTAATAAATAATTTGTAGCTTGCAAAACAGAATCTAAAGAAGAGCCTAGTGATTTTGTTATTGCTGTTTCTAAAGATTTTTTACTTTCTTCAATTAGTGTGGTTTCTTTGTCAAAATTTTCGGACAATCTTATTTCAATAAAACCAAAGTCATTACGATTTGATTCAATTAAAAAATGCAAATTATACTTTAATTTAACTTTAAACTCTTCACAAATATTCTTTTTGTTGGTGCTTATTTTTTTATGAATATCGTTAAGTATCTGTTTGTCTTTAAAAGTGGTTGCGGTGCTTATTTTTTCAGTCACATTATTCAATATGAAATCAATATGTGTTTGAAAGTCATGTGATAGTTGCTCAACAAAATATTTCTCGCAAAAAGAGATGTTCTTTTTGGAAAAAACTGCAAATAGGTTGTCATCTTCTTGTGTGTAGCCCATATTTTATGCCTTGAATTGAAAGTATAGTATTGTTTAATACAATAGAATGTTTAAAAAATCAATACCACAAATCTTTACATTTTGATTATTTCTCATTATCTATAAAAATAAATAAAAAGCAATAAAAAAAATGAGAAAATTAAATACAGAATTAGCAAACAATTACATGCTAAATTATCTAAGAGAAAAAGATTATGTCGACTTAACATTAGATGATTTGGTTGTTACAAAAAAATATAAAAATTTTAATTCAATGTTGTGTCGTGATTTTTATGTAGAAAAAATAAAAAGAAGTTTCATTTTGGTGGAAAATTTAGATGTTTCCAATATTTTTATTATAGAAAATGCTACTTTTGAATTGTTTTTAAAGATATTAAGGCAAAAAACATTATGGGTTTTTGTTCCATTAATTACAAATGATGGTTTAGTATTTGTGTTTAAAGAAAAAACAGAAGAAAATAATATCACAACTGAAGAAGAAAAGGAAAAATTATTAAATTTCATATTAAATAAAATTTTTGGTAAAAAATACTTTTTTATAAAAGATGAAAATTTTTTAAAGGTTGGTTTTTTAGAGTTAGATTTAACTGAAATTGTATCCTTATTAGAAAAGCATTCAATTAAATACGATAAAGATTTAAGTGAAGAGATTGAAAAAAATAAAAAAGGCACACCAATTACTCCAGATATTGCCTTAATTTATTATCGTTTTCCTGAATATTATTCATTTACACAAGAGCAAGCAATTAATGAAATTTTTTCTATAATATCCAAAAAGAAAAATTTATCAGAAAAAGAGTTTTCTGGGATTAAGATTTTATTAAGAAAAGTAAATAAGCATGAATTTCCAGGAGTAAAAAAAATAGCCTTAAGTTTTAAAAAGGATAATCCTCAAGAATTAATTGATATTTTTGAGCATGAAGAACTTAAAATAAAATCAAAATCAGTTATTGAAGAATTAAGGTCATATTAAGGAATAAAAGTATGTATTATAGAAAAAAAAGATTTAATAAAATTGGCTTACTTTTTATGGTTCCATATCTTTTAATAATGGGTGTAGGATTTGATATGATATTTTTAGGTAATAAGTTCTCTTTGTTTTTAGAATATCAAGATTTTTTCAAAAAGCCGATCAAATTTCAAATGATGATTTTAAATAACTTAGGCATAGGTTCTTGGTTAGAAAATAATCTATCTTTTTATAAAACATATCTGTTGATTACAGCAATAATGTCTATTTTTCTTTACAATGTAGGAAGAGTATTGGGTAAAAAAATGGGATATTCAAATAATTGATTTTATTTTCAATTGATGTTATTATTCCTTCTTTTGGAGTAACTATGCAATTTAATTATAATTTCCCTAAAGTCTTTTTTGATGATAAAAAACAATCTGAATCAGCATTGATATATTCTTATTCTTATAAGGATGAACAATTTGTTTTAGGAAAAAATGAAAATAAGCTTAAAAAATATGAAAACTATTTAAACAAAAAACTTGGTTCTGTTTATGGTTTCTATGACGGTAAAGAGTTTATTGTTTTAGTGAATATAAAGGATGGTGATTGCGAAAAGTCTATTATTAAGGCTATAAGCTCTGTTCCTGAAGCAATTAAAAATGTATCTGTATGTTTAGCAGAAGAAAATTTTTATGATAAATTATTAGTTTCCAAGGTTTTGTTTGAACTGAAAAATGATTGGTCTTTAAAGTCAAAAAAAGAAGATAAGTCATCTAAAAATATTTGTTTTGTAGTCTCTAATAAATCAAAATACAATTCAAAATATGGTGAAAACTTAGCTTATGCTCAAGCAGTTGTTCAGCAGTTTGTAAATATGCCTGCTAATTATTTGACACCCTCTAATTTTGGTAAATATGTAGAAAATTTAGTGGGTGAGATTAATAATAAAAAATTAACATGTGAAGTGCATGGGAAAAAATATATTAAAGAAAAAAATATGGGTTCTTTTTTGGGAGTAGCAAAAGGTTCTGAAGAAGATCCAAGGTTAATTGTAATTCAATATAAAGGAAATGAAGAGTCCAATGAAAATGATGTTGTTTTGGTTGGTAAAGGTTTGACGTTTGATTCTGGTGGTATTTCAATTAAACCGTCTTTGGGTATGGCTGCTATGAAAACAGATATGGCTGGGGCTGCTACTTCTGTTGGTTCTATATTGTATGCGGCTAAATCACAATTAAAGTTAAACATGGTTGTCATAGCTGCTTGTTGTGAAAATATGCCAGATGGTAAAGCATTAAAGCCAAGTGATGTTGTAACAGCAATGGATGGAACAACGATTGAAGTGATTGATACAGATGCTGAGGGAAGATTGGTTTTAGCTGATGCGCTATGTTATTCTAAAGAGTTCAATGGGAAATATACTATTGATATGGCAACCTTAACTGGTGCTTGTATTGTTGCGTTAGGACATGTTCATACTGGCATGTTCACAAAAGATGATAACTTAGCTAAGTTGCTAAAAGATTCTGGATACTTAATGAAAGATAAGGTTTGGCAATTACCCCTAGAAGAAGAACATGAGGAAATGCTAGAAAGTAAGGTGGCTGATATTGGCAATCTTTGTATTGGTAAGGGGGCGGGGGCTCAAAATGGTGCTGTTTTCCTACAGAGATTTGCTCCTAAAAATGGTTGGTGTCATTTAGATATTGCTGGTACAAGTGCTTCTAAGGCTGGGGAAGCAACAAGTCGCCCCTTGGCTATGATTTCAGAATTCTTGGATAAGCTGTAATCTTAATTTAAATTAATAAAAGAGCCCTTCGGCTCTTTTATTATATCTTCTTAGATGTTATTTTAGATGGAGTTTCGTTTTTCTTAGGTAGTTGCTTGTCCAACTCAAAAGCAAAATACAATTTTTCAAAATGTGTAGTTAGTTTTTCTTGTATTTGATAGTTCTGCTTATCTTTTATGAAATAATTAGCAATAATGTCATCTAAATTATTAATTATTGTAGAACAAAATTGTTTTGTTTTATTTTTGTCTTCTTCATTAGAAAAAGATAGTGTAATAAAAAATGGACCAGAATTATTACTAAATTCCATGCCATTAAATTTTGAAATAATAAATTTTTTTAAGCTATGGGTTAAAGAGTGACAGAGGCTTTCTGAAATAGATTCTGAATAATTTGTTTTTTGCATAACAAATTCTTTATTGAAATAAAGTCTATAAGTATAAAACTCTTCTTCTTCACCCCAAGGAATTGTTTTTGATTGATTTAATTCATGTTTTTTAATAATATCTGCTGGAAATAATTTTACTTTTTCATTCCAGTAGTTTTTAATTAAACCAAATTTCTCAATTTCATCCTTTAATTCATTAGATATGTGCTTATAGAGTGGTTCTTTTTTTTCAAAATTAGTTAAATAAGCATTTATTTTCTTTTTAATATTGTTAGTGGTCTGTGGCTTGAAAGAATTAATATTGTCTAATATTTCCTTTTTATCAATTTTTGAGAAAAAATCTTTGGCGGTTTTGTTTTTTAAAATTTGAAAATAAGAATCATAAATAACAAAGGGTAAGTGTTTATCTTTATTTTCATGAATATATTTATGAATCATGAAAATAAATGGTGGGTACTTGTCTTGCATTCCCTTTAGAAATGATGCTCTTTCTGAGTCATTCTCATAAGCATATGAAGCAGTAAAAAAAGTTTCACCAAACTCTTTGGCAGATATTTTCTCATTAAAATAGGTGTGGTAAAGAACAAATGTTTGTGCGTTATTTTTTTTGCTTTCTTCAGTATACAAATTATAGAATTGGTCAATTGTTCTCCTTAAGTTAGGAGCATTTTTTAGAACATTAATAAATAATTTTTCTTCAAATATTTTAATCTGTTCTTCAACGGTTTTTCTATTAAAACCATAATAATTACCAATTCCATTAAAAATAGCTAATTTTATTAATTCTGTTGATTGCAAGCAGTAGGGAGTTGAGTTCATAATTATTAATTCCATTTTTTAAATTATAACAAAAAAAAATAAAATTGAAATGTTGTTTTTTTTTATTATTATAAATTAGTTTTTTAAAGGAAAAAATATGAAAAATAAAAATATGATTATTATTGGTGCTCAATGGGGAGATGAGGGTAAAGGAAAGATTGTGGACTTCTTTGCTAAAGACTACAAACATGTTGTTCGTTTTCATGGGGGTCATAATGCTGGTCATACATTGTGGGTAGATGGAAAAAAAACAGTGCTTCATTTGATTCCATCTGGAATTTTACATAAAAAAACTGCATGCTATATAGGAAGTGGAGTAGTTGTAAGTGTCCCTGATTTATTAAAGGAATTAGATGGGTTGATTCAAAATGGAGTTGATATAAAGGGAAGATTGTTTATTGCTGAAAATTGCACTGTGATATTACCATTACATTCTATGGTTGATAAGGCAGCAGAGTTAAGAAAAAAAGCAAATAAAATAGGAACAACTGGTCGTGGCATAGGACCAGCATATGAAGATAATGTTGGCAGGAGAGCTATTAGAATACATCAATTATTTGAAGATAATTTAGAAGAAAAAGTGAAAAATTTAGTTCAATATTATCAAGAAATATATAAGGAATCAGAAGAATTACAAAAATTGGATGTTAAAAAAGAAGTAAAAAAACTTAAAGAACAAGCTGAGAAGATAAAAGATTTTATCGCTGATGTTCCAAATATATTATTCAATTTAAAACAAAAGAATGTCCCAATATTATTTGAGGGTGCTCAAGGGGCAATGTTGGATGTAAGTTTTGGAACTTATCCTTATGTTACATCTTCTCATTGTATTGCCTCTCAAGCTGCTTCTGGCTCTGGATTGGGGTTGTCTGAAGGTTATGCTGTAATAGGAGTTGCAAAAGCATATTGCACAAGAGTGGGTTCTGGTCCATTCCCTACTGAGCAAGATAATGAAGTTGGTCAAAAAATTAGAGACTTGGGGGGTGAGTATGGTGCAACAACAGGTCGCCCAAGAAGATGTGGTTGGTTTGATATTCCAGCATTAAGAAGAGCAATACAAGTTAACGGAATAACAAGTCTAGCTATTACAAAAATGGATATTTTAGATAAGTTTGAAGAAATAGAGGTTTGCACACACTATGAAGATGAAAATGGAAATCAATATAAGGTGTTGCCACTATCAATAAATAAAGTAAAGAACTTAAAACCAGTTTATAAAAAATTTAAAGGTTGGTTAGTGAATACACAAGATACACAAGACTTTAAAGGATTACCTAAGGAAGCAAAAAAATATTTTAAATTTTTAGAAAAAGAGTTGAATGTTGAAATAGGGATTATATCAACAGGTCCAGAAAGAAATCAAACATTATTAAAATAATATTTAATTGAATTTATTTTTATTTATGCTATCCTTTTAAAGGGTGGCATAAATATGAAATATGAATTAAATTATCCTTCTATAGAAGACTTAAGAAAACATCATTTACATTTAATGGAGTTAATTAAAAATCCTTTTTTAAGCAGAACTGACAATGAACAAGAAGAAATTTTACAGTTAAAATTAAAGGGTATTAATACATTAAAAAAACAATACTCTCCAGAAGAAATTGAAGCTAACAAAATGAATTTTTTTAAAAAAGAATTGTCTATTGAGTTGGCAAATGTAGGAATGGTAGAAGAATTGAGTGATTATGCTGTCAAAAAAATGGGAATGAATCCCAATGACAGTGAAGAAGTTAAAATGTCTTTAGTAAAAAAAATAAAACTAGAACTAGAAGAAAAATTAGAATTAAAACCCAAGCAGAATAATGATGAAAATAATAAAGAAAACGAAGATGTTTTAGACATACAGCCTGTTGCAATTAATCATCAATTATTAGAACAAGAAATAAGGGCACAGGCATCTTTAAGTGGAGAAACAAAAGAGGTTGTTTTACCTGGTGCTTATCAAAATCAAAATGGTCAAATTGTAACTAGTTTAGTAACAGACATTTCCGAACAAAAAATAGAAAATATTGCTGCTAATATTGACAATGTTTATAATCAGCCCAAAGTGACAGAAAAAGAAACAAATCAAGAACAGGCTAAAAAAAATAAAGGTAGTTCTAAAGAAGACAAATCTAAAAATAAAAAAGAAAATGAATACGAAAATTCTTACTTAAAAATTTTAAGAAAAATAAGAATTAAAAGTGCTGTAAATGAAATAAAAAAACAAAACAACGGTAATTTACATTTAGAAGACTCTAAAATGATAGAAAGAAATACCACTGTCGATCCTCAAAAAATACACCTAAGTGATTTGAGTAGTATTGGAGCTAGGATTTCTAAGATGAAAGCAGATTATATGCAAGAAAATCCAAAACACTCAAGTGTAATGGATTCTAGCGGTCTTATAACAACAACGGTAAAGTTAAAATAATTTTATTTTAATAAATCATCAAAAGAAATATTAATTTCTTCTTTTTTATTCATATCTAAAAATTGATAAATAATTCTTAAAATATTGATGTGCATATGTCTTATGCCCATTATGTATGTTTCTTGATTAAGGTAAGATTCATAAAGCTGTTGAGCATTAAAAGACCAATCATAAAATATGCCTTGTCTCTCTTGAATGTTTAGTTTTCCTTGACCATGCCAAATATCTAATGATTCAAAATGATTTTCAGCAAAAGCTTGATAAATTTTTTCATCTCTTATGAGAAAGCCTATTTTTAAAACATTTCCAATTTGCCAAACACTGTATAGCATTTCAAATTCTTGGTCAAAAAATTTATGCTTATATTTACAGATTAACTCACCATTAATCGGGTCAGTAAAAAAATTATTTTCGTTTAAGGGGACTAAATATTTATCTTGTTGGAAAATAGTATCTAATTCGCATAAGTTTCTTTTAAGTATATGTATAATATCATTAAAAAAACTTATTCTTTGTATAAAAACATCTTCTTTGTTCATTTTATATTTTCCTGTGTTTTATCTAATAAATATATAAATAGACATTTAAAAATTGTCAATATTTAAAGATATTGAAATGTTTTTAGATGTCTTTATACTATTAATACCTTAATTAATTATTTTTTAACTATATATGATTTTATTATGAAAATAAAAAAACAAAGAAGTCCTTCAGAGTATGCTCAATATTGTATAGGCTTGATACAAGAATCTGGTGCGGTAGGATCTTGTGATATAAAGTTCATGATGGGTGGTTGGGCAATCAGTATTGATGGATATAATTTTGCTTTTATAGTTGATTTGGGTAATGGGGAAGAACTTTGGTTAAAGGTAGACTCAGATACAGAACAAGAGTTTATAAAAAAAGGATGTCATAAGTTTACTTATATAACAACATTTAAGGGACAAAAGATTAAAAGAAGTTTAAATTATTATTCTGCTCCACTTGAAGCATTAGACAACCCAAATGAAATGAAAGAATTTGCTCAGATGGCACTTATTGCCGCTTTAAATGCAAAAAAATAAACATCTACTAGAATTATATTGGAGATGTTTATTGGTCCATTGCTTCATTAGGGATGTGAAGAATTTGTTTTTGTTTTTTCTTGATTAGGAAGTTCGGCAGATTGACCAAATCCATTGTGAATAGTAATTCTTGAGAATCCCTCTTCATGAGTTGGTTGTTGATAGCTTAAAAACATGCTATTCATAACTTCTCTAGGAATTCTTTTCCCAGTAAGTTCTGCTCTTTTTTGAACTCGCTCCATTACAACAGATTTTTCTGTTTCAAAACAAATAGCTTCTACCTCGTAGCCATTGCTAATTAAAAGATTAATTTTATCTTTTCTAGCTTTTGGATTTAGATTGGTTTGATCCCAAATAAAATCTTTTTGAGAATCCATTAAATATTTGATTTCAGAGTTCATCCATTTAATAGCATCAGATATGTGTTCTTTATGAACATCTGAGTATGTTAAATTCATTTTTTTTGCAACATTATCCAAGTACTCATCACTAGAGACACTTCTAATCATTTCTGTTTGCTGTAATTCACTGATATAAGTAGATTTTCCACTTCCAGGAACACCAATCATCATATAACATTTAGCCATTTTTCACCTATATTTTGTTTGTTTTGTTTTTGGTAATTGATTTATTTTCAATCTTGTTGCTAATTAAGTTCATTTGAAGTATTTTTAAAAAATTGTTTTGTTCTTGTTCAAAAAAATTACTATTAATATCATCTGAATTTTTAGATAAATCAATTGTAAACTCAATAATATGAGTATCTTTTGATTTATTATACATTATTCTTTCTGTAAATAAAGTATTTTCACCATTGTTTATAAAAAAAGAATTAGAAGATTTTTTTAGGTGAACAAAATAAGTTCCACTTTCATTATGATATATTGGGACCATAGATTCATTAACTGCTATAATTTTATCTTGATGCTCATTAAAAAAATCTGACAATCTACCATTCATTAAGTCGCAAATAAAAGAGGTTTCTAAGGCAACGGGATTTTTCAATATATTACTACTCAATTTTGAATCGATATATATTCCATCTTCTTTAATGGATAGAGACATATTTTGAATTCTAGAGCAATAAATTGTGAAAAGGGTTAATTGTTTAACATCGTCTGTTTCTAAAAGTTCTTTGTGTGTATAAAATGCTTTCTTGAAGTTACCAATGCTATCTTCAGAAAAATTATATTGCTTGAATGTTGAAAAAACATCTTCAGGAGATTTACAAAGATTTAAATCTTCATTTAGGTCATAAAAAGAGATATGCTTTCTATAGTTTGTGTTGGAGAAGTGATCCAAAATGGATTGTGTATAGCAATTTTGATTGTAAGGAAATTTATCTATAAAACTATTCCAAAACAAAAACTGTTCGTAAGTAAGGGGTTTTTCAAATTTTATGTCAGCAGTATTTTTCATAATAAAAATAAAATATGTTTTGTTAAAACAATATTAATGCCAAGCATTATTGGTAAATAAATACTTTGTGATGTTTTTTTCTTTATGGGATCGCTTGTATTTGATAACTTGCGATAAATAAAACTTAATATGATAGCATTAAAAGAATAAAAGCAAACAGGAATCAATAGGTTATTTTGAATTATATCTATATCTAAAGAATAGATATAAAATATAGGAAAAACTAAAATTGAAAATAATAGATACATAGAAATATTGTTAGTAAGTAACTATATTATAGCATAATTTGAATCTAAAAAAAGAGTGGTGTTCAAATTATTGCCAATAAGCATAGGAGTATTATTCTTAATACCTAAAATTATTGGAAAAATAACCTATTATTTAAAATTATAATCCAACATTCTTAGCATAATTATTTAAGTTTGTAGTGTCATGACATGTTTTGTCACTATAGGCAATATTTAAAGCTCTCAGTTTTCTTTCGTAAGAATCAACCATATAATTAAATGAAGGTCTTAAATCGGTAGAGGTGACATTATTCTCTAAAATAGTTTTAAAATCATTCAACATTTTAGAGTTAGCAATTTTAAAGTTGAAATTGGAGTCACACTTAGAACGTTCAATAATCCTAGAAGCACCACCAGAACTGATTTTATCTAAAATTGGAGATATCCCATCTGTAATGTTTCCAAAAGGAGTTTTTTCTGCATGAGCAGATAAGTTAAGTAAAAGTAAAGATAATAAAATAATTTTTTTCATAATAATTTAAAAATAATAGGTTTTTAATTTTTAATAAAATTATGTTTTTGTCAATAAAAAATACTGATATTATAAAAAAATAATGAGTCTACATAGACTCATTATTTTTTATTGTTAGGTTAATTAATTAGCGAGATTGTAGAACTTTTTCAATTTGTTCAACAGCACTTTGTACATTAAGAATTTTGCTTGATTCTTCATCAGAAATTTCAAGATTAAATTCATCTTCAATACCCATTACAAGTTCAACCAAATCAAGTGAATCGGCTCCAAGATCAGCAAAGGTTTTTTCTTGGGAAATATCTTCTTTGGAGATGCCTAATTTTTCTGAGACAATCTCTATAACCTTTTCTTGAATTTGTGTTTTTTGCATTATAGCTCCTTTAAAAAAAAAGATTATAGATTAGATTTTATAATTTTGTCTAGTAATTTGCTTGTTTTTTTTTAATTCTTTAGACAAGTTTTTTTTTTGATATTCTAAAATAATATGTTGGGGTATATATTTCTTAAGTATTTTTTCTTTTTTTAAATCATTAAAATCAGTTAAAGACATTTTTAGATATTTTTGGTATTGTGGTTCACATAAAAGTTCTTGATGTAAATCATTAATAAAATTTTTTAAGTCATCAATAAGAGAGTCAGCATAAAAAAGCATTTCTTTATCTGTAATGAGTTCATATTTAAGTAAAAATGAATATTTAGACAATAAAGTTTTTTTATATCTTGTGTTGCCTAATTCAAGTTGAAAAAAACAAATATTTTTATCACTAAAACTAAAAGAGTAATTAACATTGTTTATTGTTAATAAGAATCTTTGAGATTGTTCACAAATGGTTAGTTTTTCATCTTTTTGTAAATTTTCATAATTTAGATTTTTATCTAATATGCTAAAAAAATAAATTGGAATTATTTGTTTAATAATTTTATTAATTTTGATGTGTGCTTTTATTTTAAAGATAATTTTTTTATAAATGAACATTTTGATTATTCTGATTTTTCTTTAAGTTTAACAGACCCATCATCTTGAGCAATACCAGTCAGCACTTTACCATTGGGCATTTTTAGTTTAACTTCTTGCCCCAATTTTGCTACTCCCATTGATTTGCCTCTGGCACTTACTTTATAGTTACCGCTTCCATGAGTAATATGTATTTCTTGGTTATATTGGATAACGATAGGTAAATCAATCATATTGTTTTTAAAGGGTTGTCTTTCTCTAATTTGTTGTGTTAATTTTTTGCCTAAGATATTTTTTTTATCACTAATAAGTTGTTCTGGGAAAAATCCAACATTATCAAAAATTTCTTCAATATCTTCTTCTTTTATGATTTGTCCAGCATTTATCTTTTTATTAGAGACAAAATATTTATCTTTTATAGAAATCTCTACTGGTATAAAAACATTTCTTTTATCAGTATGGTTTTCATCTTTACAGTTGGTTGCAATAGTTGTTTTACCTATTAATCTAGTACCTTTAGGTATAAAGAAATTTAAATTTTTACACTCATTAAGTGGAAATTTTTCCATATTAATGTTTGTTACATTAATTGTCTTTTCTCCAGATATTTTGGAGAGTTCATTTTTCAAGAATGAATGAACTTCTTCTTGAAGAGTTTTTTCTTCTTTACTAATGGCGAAATTATTAATAGAACAAAAAATAAAAAAACCAACAATTAAAATTTTTTTCATGATTAAGTTAAATAATTTACTTATTTATAGGAGATATATGGAAAAAAAGCAAATACTATTTGACATATAGTGAATAATTTCTATTATTACATAAAAGTTAATTTTTTGGGGCAAAAACTATGAGCTATGAATATATATTAAAAGATGATTGCGCTATTATCTCTACAACTGACAAGAAGGGAAAGATAACTTCTTGTAATGACGAATTTGTAGAAGCTTCGGGTTATACAAAGGAAGAATTGATAGGGAAACCTCATAATATTATTAGGCATCCAAGTATGCCTAAAATAGCATTCAAAGATTTATGGGAGACAGTTAGAAAAGGAAGACCTTGGCAAGGGTTCGTTAAAAATAAAAGAAAAGATGGTTCTTATTATTGGGTTAAAGCAACTGTAACTCCATTAATTGGAACTGAAGGTTATATGTCAGTGAGAATAAAAGCAACAAAAGAAGAGATTGCTAAGGCTGAAGAATTATATTCTAAAATAAATTCCGGGGCAGATATAGGAATAAAAGAAGGAATACCTTACCATAAAAATGTTTTTAAAGATATTTTACACAAGATTGTTGCTCCGTTTACTAAGTCATTTGAATCAAAAATAATGCTGGGAGGATTAATTTCAATATTAAGTGTAATTATTTTCAATGTGTTATTTATGTTTTTTATAAATCAAACATTTGATCCAGAGATTTTAAAAAATATGAGTGCTGAAAAAGTTAGTACAATTAAAAATCAACAAGATATTTTTTCAGTTTTATCAGTATTTGTTATAGCTTTGATAGGTGGAATAAATGTATTTATAGCTAAAAACATTAAAGGCGTTATATTAAAAGCTAAAAATCTTTCTCAAGAAATAGCAAGTGGTAATTTAGTTAGTGAAGTGCCAAAACATAGTGAAGATGCTTTGGGTGATTTAACTGCTACTATGGTTGTAATGAGAAATTCATTGCATGAAATGGCTGTAAAATTACAGAATACTGCTAATAATTTAAATACAAGTTCAAAAAATATTCACAATACAAGTCAGTTGGCAGCAGAAACGGCTGAAATTTCAAGCAAATCATCAAATAGTATTGCTAAGAGTGTTGAGGAATTGTCAAAATCTATTGATTCAGTTGGAAATAATGCTATTCAAACAAAAGAATTGGCACAAAAGGCTTCTGAATTTTCTCATCAAGGAGTCCAGACTATTAATAAAACTTTGAATTCTGTAGAGTTAATCAGAGAATCAACTCTTGAGACATCAAAGATAATTTCTAATTTAGATAAGGAAGCACAGCAAATAAGTAGTATAGCAGTAATGATAAAAAACATTGCTGATCAGACCAATCTTTTAGCTTTGAACGCAGCCATTGAAGCGGCTAGAGCGGGTGAAGCGGGTAGGGGTTTTGCGGTAGTGGCTGATGAGGTTAGGAAGTTATCTGAACAAACAACACAATTTACTGATAATATTACAAATATGATTGTTGAAATTCAATCATCTTCATCAAAAGCAGTTAATGTAATGAAATCAAATATAGAAAAGACAACTCATGCTTCAGAAGAAGCAAGAAAGGCGGAAGATTCTATAAGGTTAATTAATGACAGTTCTAGTAATGTAATTAAATCAATGAATAGTGTTGTGGTAGCTCTTAATGAACAATCTTCTTCAGCTAAGGATATAGCTCAGGAAATTGAAGTTATAGCAAGTAATTCAGATAAGTCTTCACAAACAATTAATATAACTTCAAAAGAATCAGATGAGTTACAACAAACTTCTAATGAATTAAAGTTAATTGTTAATAAATTTAAAACGACACAAATTTAAAGTAAGTAAGAAAAGAAAAGGCTCGTATGAAAAGCCCCTCTGAAATCGTGTTGACAAAAATTGAATAGTTTCATATATTTTGTACATGATTAACACCATAGAAACACGATTATTATTGAATAAAACACAAGAATCAGAAATTGATTCTTGTGTTGTTTTATGGTCTAAAATTTATAGACAAGTTTGGAAATTGTATAATAATCAAAAACTTTCAGAAATTGATATTTACCATAAAATAATGGGTTTAAATTTGCTCACAAGTTATCAAGTTAAATCTATTATTAATAAAGTTAAATCTGAGCATGGAATTTATTGGTATAAAAATATCATGAATTTTATCAATCTTGAGGTAGATAAATCCCTATCTATTCAGATCAATCCATTTGAACCAAAGCTAGCATAAGCTAGCCTTGGATTTGTGGTTTTATCAGCTTGGTCTTACAACCCCTACCAAGCGACATGTTTTTCAACATGATTTCAGTGGGGGATTGCTCGTATGAGCCTTTTTTTTAGTTCCTTGCTATATTTTATTTTTTTTATTAATATTCGTTAAATATATAAAGGTATCACCAAAAATGACTAAAAAATTTAAATTTTCATTATTAGCATTATTAGTGCTTTCAACATTATCTGGCTATTCTCATGCTCAGAGAATAAAGGAATTGGCTACGATACAAGGTGTTAGAAATAACCAACTAATGGGTTATGGTATTGTAGTGGGTTTAGATAGCACTGGAGATCAAACTGCTCAATTTACAAATCAGTCAGTTGGAACAATGCTTTCTCAACTTGGTGTTAATTTAAATGCTGAGCAAACTGCCAAATTGCAATTAAAAAATACTGCTGCTGTTATCTTAACTGCTACATTACCTCCATATGCAAAACCTGGTCAGCAAATAGATGTTACAGTATCTTCTTTAGGTAATGCTAAAAGTATTAAGGGTGGTACATTATTAATGAGTCCCTTAAAGGGTTCGGATGGTCAAGTTTATGCTGTAGCACAAGGAAACATAATAGTTGGTGGTGCTGGTGGTCAAGGTGGTGGTTCTAAAGTCACTATAAACCATTTATCAGCAGGAAGAATACCTAATGGTGCAACAGTTGAAAAAACAGTAAGCAGTGAAATTGTGCAGGGAAATGTCATATTTTATGAATTAAATGAAACAGACTTTGGAACAGCAAGTAAAATTGTTGAGGCTATTAACAAAATAAAAGGTGATGGTGTAGCAGAAGCATTAGATGCTAGAAGAATAGCAGTTCAAGTTCCAGAGACAAATAATGCTAGAGTTAAATTTTTAGCCGAAATAGAAGAGTTAAATATTGAGCAAAAGGCAAAGGCAGCAAAAGTTATTATTAATTCAAGAACAGGTTCTGTAGTCATGAATCAAAGTATAAAATTAGAACCATCTGCTGTTGCTCATGGAAATTTGTCTGTAGTGATATCTGAACAATCAAATGGGGGAACAGATATACAGGTTCAACAAAATAATGGCACATTGATGAACGTAAAAGAAAGCACAAACTTATCAGATGTTATAAAGTCATTAAATGCTTTAGGGGCAAACCCAATGGATTTATTGGCAATACTTCAAGCATTAAAGGCGGCTGGTGCTTTAAAAGCAGAATTAGAAGTTATATGAGGATAATATGCAAATACAAAAATATTCAAATGTTTTGGCAGTAGACCCAAGTTCTAGTTTAAAGAATTTGAAAAACTTAAAAAACATAGATAACCAAACAAATGCAAAAGAGGTTTCTCAGCAGTTTGAAGCTTTGTTTTTACAAATGGTTTTAAAAAGCATGAGAGATTCTGTTCAAAAAGATGATTTATTTGGTTCAGATGGTGGGACAGATCAATATGTTTCAATGTTTGACCAACAGTTAGCATATAATATATCAAAAACCAACAAGGGAATAGGGTTTGCTTCCAAAATAGAAGAGCAAATTATGAGATATATTAATACTAAAAATAATTTAGAGGAAGCATTCCAAACAAGTGAACAAACTAAATTTAATCCTATGCCAGAGTTTAATCCTAAAATGAGAATTCAATCAAGTGATAACTCTTTAAAAGGATTGATTGAAGAAGCAAAACAAAAAAATTTAGCACAAAATAATAATATTTCTGATTTGGAAGAGACAAAGCCAAAGAACATTGTTCAAGAAATGATTGAAGAAGTAAAACAGAACAAAATAGTACAAAATAGTACAATTTCAGAAAATGTAGATGTAAAACCAAAAAATTTTGTTCAAGAAATACTTAAAGAATCATTGAAAACTGCTCAAAATTTAGGTATTAAGCCTGAATTTGTGTTGGGGCATGCTGCTTTAGAAAGTGGTTGGGGTAAATCTATTCCAAAGTTTGAAAATGGTGAATCTAGTTATAATATTTTTAGTGTGAAAGCTAATAAAAATTGGACTGGAAAAACAATAGATGTTACCACAACAGAATATGTTGATGGAAAGCCAATAAAAGTAGTGGAAAAGTTTAAAGCATATGCTTCTTATAAAGAAGCCTTTAATGATTATGAAAATCTACTTAAATCTTCTCCTAGATATAAAAATGTGGTTAACGCAGAAAACAGTCAAGAATTTGCTTCGGGTTTACAAAAAGCAGGTTATGCCACAGATCCAAAATATACAGAAAAATTAAATCAAGTTATTAATGGAAACAGGTTGAAGTCTTCAATAATTGCTTAAGAGTCACTAAATAATTTATTGAGTTCATCTTTCATGAAGGAACCAATTGTTTTGGTTCCTCCATTTTTAACAGAATTTTTTGATTTAATATAGAGAACTAATATTTTTTTGTTAACTTCAGAAAGCAATTTTTTAATTTCTAAATCATCATTGTATTTATTTTTAAGTTGGGTTAATACTTTATAATAAAGCTTCATGCCTTCATTAAAATCTTGTGTGAAATAAGACTTTTTAGTGCTACCATTTGATTCTATGTCTCCACCACCAACACGTTCTAAAACATCACTTGTTTTTTCTGCGAATTCTTCTTCCAATATACTCTTGGCAACATTTTCAAAAACTTCTTTCCATCCTAATTGTTCTACTTTTGCTTTAGCTAATTGGTTTTCTATTTCATTGTTTAGTTTATCTAAAAATAAAATACTTTCTTTTGTTTCTGATCCACCTAAATTATTAAATTGATTTTTTAATATTTTATCTGCTTCTAAACCAGCAATTTTGTTTGTGCCACTATTAGAGGCATACTCACTGAATAAACTAGGATTTTTAATTTGGTTGTTGATTATTTCTTCTCTCTTAGAAATCTTATTTGGCTGATTAATTTCTTTACTGTCAAAAGATTTATTGCCCATAATAGAATTGGCACTATTTTTAATGATAGATGTAACATTTTGAATGTTATTCATGAAGTTGGGTTTAGGACTTTCTGTTTCAATTGAGTTAGATGTATTGTTGCTAGAAACATCAATATTTTGATTTGAGCTACTACCACCCAAATATTTTTCAATATGATAAATACTCATAAATGATAATTTAAAAACTTTATAAGTAAACAAACAAATTAAAACTGTGTATATTAAACTTTGGAAAATTAGTCCTATTAATGCATTTATGGTATTGATATTTGAAATGGTAATGCTAGACAATGAAAAGAAAAAATTATTAATAATTCCACCTAGTACATCTACAACAAAATAAGATATGAGTAAAAAGCTGATTAAAAATATTGGTTTAATAAGAGCCATTAACAAAAATTTATATCCTTTTGATCCTTTCCCAAATATTTCATTTCCGTCAGATAATAGGTGAGAAATAGACCAAATTGGAGAAAACAATAAGAGCGAAAGAGACATTATTAACCAAGAAGATAAAGCAACAACCCAAAAAAATGAGGGCATTAATAGTATTGAATAAGACAAAATAGAACCTATGGCTATAAATGGAACAGAGAATACCAATACAACTAAATTAATAAAACTAGATTGATTATTGTTTAGCAACATTAGTTTTAAGCTATTTTCTAGGGATTCTGAACCTAGATTTGAAAGCTTATTTCCAAAGTCTTGAATTTGAAATAATGTATGTTCTTGGCTTCTGGGCTGAAAGTTTTTTTCTAAACTAATAAAAAAATCAGACTTTAAGATATTATTGATGTCATTCGAGCTAAATTGCTTAGAGTTTAGGCTGTCAGGGTAGAAGAGAAAACTTTCTTGTCCTAGACTACTTTGTAAGATTTTTTGGTATTCATCATGTTTTGCTGCCAAAACTTTATTTTCTATTATTCCCGGTCCTGTAGAAAGACCAAAACTGTTTACCTGAGTATCAATTATTTGTTTGATTAAATATATCTTTGAATAAAAGAATCCTGACATAATCCAATCAGTGTTGCTTTGTGATAATTCAGATTTTAGGGATTCCTCAATGGTGACTAGTTTTTTATTTGCTTGGGATTCTATGTTTTTGTTATATTTATCTATTACAGAATAAATTTCTTGTTTGGTAAGCTCTTTTTTAGATTCAACAAGTTTTTTGGCTAATCCATTCATATCTTTCATCATTTCAATAGAGGAAGAATAATGAATATTGTTTAAGTCTGAATTGAAAAGAGAATCTTTAATAGTAGTGCTTAAAATTAAATTATTATTTAAATTATTTACTAAGAATGATTTTTTAGGAATTTCAACAACACCACAGGTATCTTTATTTATTCCAATTTGTTCAAAGAATCCATATTCATAAGTTATGTAATTTTTATAATCTATTTTTTCTATATTTGGTTTAACGTTAAGTACACCATTTTGTGAGAGTATTTTTTTTATAGATTCCAAACATACATTAGAGCTAAGAATTTTTAAAGCATAAGGACTAAAATCTAGATTTTCATATTTGGTTGAAGAGATTACGGTGTTACCACTTAATATATATTTTTCCCATACATTTTCAGCAAAAGAAGAACTGTTTATTAAGAGTGAAGTAATTATAACTTGTATAAGAGAAACACCACCAGAAAATAGTGGCATAATTAATGCTGTTCCAAGAGCTATTCTAATTGGTCCCCATAAAGAACTATTTTTATTTAAGAATTTACCTTCTTGTGCAGTTTGTGTTACCCATAAAATAATAGTGTAAGCAATAATAAAGCCACCAATAATTAAGGATAATGAAGTAAGTCCACCTAATATATAGGAAAGATTATTCTGTTCATTTAGATCAAAAAATTTATTGACGATATTTTCAGTGGTAGTCTGAGAATATGAAACACCTGGTAATAGAAGTAATATTAATAATAAAAAATACATAAGATTCATTGACAATTTATTTAAAATTAAATTAAAAAGATAATATGTCAATAAATTTTATACTCATGGGGAAAATATTGATTAAATAAGAAAAAGAAGGGCATATTATGAGTGATTTTGAAACACATCCATTAGGTACAAGATTTCAATTAGAAAACTATCATAATTTAATTAAAGAAATAGAATCTGTTGGTAAACAATATGGTTTTGGAGTTTTCCCAAGAACAGTGTTAGCTCTATATGTAAAAGCTAAAGAACAAATTGATAATGAAGAAATAAGTTTTGAGAAATTATTAAAACAATAATAGGGAAGATTTCTTCCCTATTTGTTTTTGCTTATTGATTATATTAAATCAAATCAATAGTCTTTTCCCATGGTAAATCTAAATCTATTCTTCCAAAATGACCATAAGAGGCTGTTTGTAAATAAATAGGATTTCTTAACCTTAAACTTTCTATAATTGCATTTGGTCTTAAATCAAATCTATTTTCAATTATTTTTATAATCTGTTCTTCTGGTATTTTGTTTGTTCCGTAAGTGTTTATAAAGATAGAAGTAGGCTTAGAAACACCAATAGCATAAGATATTTGTATCAGGCACTTTTCAGCCAAATTGTTAGCTACAATGTTTTTAGCTATCCATCTTGAAACATAAGCACCTGATCTGTCTACTTTTGTAGGGTCTTTACCACTAAAAGCCCCACCACCATGAGGTGCATAACCACCATAGGTGTCAACAATTATTTTTCTACCAGTAAGACCACAATCACCTTCTGGACCTCCTACAACAAATCTGCCAGTAGGGTTTACTAGATATTTGATATTGCTTGTATTTAACTCTTTCGGTAACACAGGTTTAATGATTTCTTCAATAACTGCCTCTCTTAAATTTTCCAATGATATATCTGGATTGTGTTGGGTTGATAAAACAATTGTATCTATACCTATTGGTTTATTGTTTTCATAAATAAGGGTAACTTGTGATTTAGCATCAGGTCTTAAAAAAGAAAGAATATTATTCTTTCTAACAAAAGACTGTCTTCTAACTAAGTTATGTGCTAAAACGATAGGGGCTGGCATAAGTTGTTCTGTTTCATTAACAGCAAAACCAAACATTAGTCCTTGATCTCCGGCTCCAATATTTAATGGGTCATCAGAAGATGAGTCTACACCTATTTTAATGTCTGGGCTTTGCTTGTTATATTTAATAATATATTCACAGGCATTACCGTCTAAGCCAATATCTTTATGATTGTATCCGATATCAAGAATTGTTTTTTTAGCAATTGCTTTAAAATCAACTTCACAATCAGTTGTTATTTCTCCAGCCAAAACAATTGTGTTGTTTGAACATAGTGTTTCCGCTGCTACACGTGCTTTAGGGTCGTGTTTTAAAATTTCATCTAAGATAGAATCAGAAATTTGGTCTGCTAGTTTGTCAGGGTGTCCTTCTGAGACAGATTCGCTTGTAAATGTGTATTGTGTCATAATATTCTCCTAATGATATTAGACAACAGCATCAGGAAAATAATACCTGGACGCTTTAGCATTTATTTTAATTCGCTGCAAGTTGTCTGTTAAAAACGAATATTATTTTTATAAAGAAATTTTAAATAAAACGCAAGTGATTTTAAATTTTTGAATTGATGTTAGGTTGTTGGTTTTTGTTTAAATTATTTTCAAGAAGAGAGTAATATAAAATACTGTTCATTTTACTAGAAAGAATAAATTCATATAGTTTGTTTAAACCTATGGAGCTAAAATCAAAATAATAAGTGTTTCTATTTTGTAATTCTTTATTTATAAAATCTATGCTGAAACTATGATTTAATTGATTGGTTAGAGTATACAATTCTCTAATTAAATGTTTATTTTTAGTCCTATTGTTTGGTGAAGATATTTTGTATTGGTCATAAAAGTAATTGTCTTTTGTGTTTTTGACTTTAAAATTTAAAAAATCACCTATCTCAGGGTCAAAGTCTAAATTAAGGGCTAAACAAATATTTAATTGTGGATGAACTAAATTTTGCAATTTCTTAAACACATATAAATAATTTAGAAGAAAAATCTTAATTTGTATTTCATACTCTTTTTCGTGCAAAATGGACATTGCTGATTCAAATGTACCTTTTTGCATTAATAAGATTTCTTCTTTTATAGATATCAAGACTTAACTTCCTTCTTTTTCGTTTGGTTTAAAACCTCTTTGTTTTTCTTGTTAATAGATTGAATTGTAGCAGAAGTTATTGAATCCATTTTTCCTTCAGAACTAAGTGGGTGATAAGAGAATCTTTTCTCATAGGGTTCATTCTTTTTAATAAAAATAGTGTTTTCTGATATGTCTTCTTCAAACTGTTTTAAAAGTTGAGCATTAGTCTTGTAAGATGCTGCTAAGTGATTGGGAATATCTGATTCACGCTCAAAAGATTTTGGAATTTTTTCTAAATGTTTTTTCTTTAAAAGATCCATTAAAGTAATTTTCCATGGTCTATCATCAACAATTTCAATATGTGGAACAACTCCTTTTGCTTGAATTGTTTCTCCAGATGGTGTGTAGTATCTAGCAATTGTAATTTTAATTGCACCGCCATTAGATATTGGAATCATTTTTTGGACAGAACCTTTTCCAAAAGTTTTTTCTCCAACAAGTGTGGCTCTCTTATGATCCTTTAGGGCTGCTGCTACAATTTCTGAGGCTGAAGCAGAACTGCTATTAATCATAACATATAATGGAATATTACTTAAATTTGGAAATTTTTCAATTAATTGCTGTCTTTTTTTCCAAAACTCAGGTCTTGTAGATTCTTCATTAACTTTTAAAATAGAATCTTCTCCGATTCGTTCTTTTGTAGACACAACAGTGGAGTCTTTCTTTAGGAACAATGAAGAGATCTCTACTGAAGACTGTAACATTCCACCAGGATTATCTTTTAAGTCAAGAATGACTGCATTGGGATTTTTAGGTAAATTTTTCATTAAAGCTTCGATTGCTTCATCACCTGTCTTTTCATTAAAACCTACAATTCTTAAAAATAATGAATTGGAGCCATCACATTCACAGAAACTAGAAAAGACAGAATTGGTGGGTATATTGTTGCGAGTAACAACTGTTTCTTTAACTTCGTTATTGCGTAGGTATGTAACCTTAACTTGAGTTCCTGCTTTGCCCTTTAAAAGTTTTATATTTTCTTGCAAAGCACCGTTGAGTTCTTTGTCGCCTGCTTTTATAATAATGTCGCCCTCTATTAGCCCAGCTTGGTCTGCTGGTCCCTTTTTAAGCAACTCTTCAATTTTTACGCCCTTTGTGCCATTTTCTGGTCGCTTTGCGATCATTCCTAATCCAGCATATTGACCATTCATTTCTTCACTAAATTCTTTTAGGTCTTCACTGCTTAGATAATTTGAATGGGAATCAAATTTAGATAGTATTCCACTGATGATTTTTTCTTCAAATTCTTTTGGCGGAATTGGATCAACATAAACACCACTTAATATGCTGATTGTTTCAACAATAGATTTAGCAGCGGTTGGAGACAATCCTATCTTTTCTTTAGCTGCTTCTGTTGCGAAAGCAGAAGGTGTAGAAGCAAGGAAAGATAGAGAAAGTGCTAACAAAGATTTTTTAAACATAGAACCCCATAAGTATTTTTTTGTATTATATGGAATATTTTAAAAATCTTCAATAGAAAAAGTAAGATTTTTAAAATATATTTTTTAATAATAAATTTTTATGCTAGGGGTAAATATAATGTTAATTATGAAAATTTATCTTCTTTGATAATAATTATTGTGCGATATTTTAGAGATTGGTTCTCTCATGTTTTTTAGATTGGTTGAGAAAATAACTTCTGGATTATTATCTTTAAATTTTGATATGGTTTCCATAAAAGATTTCTTTAAGTTATCTTTTAATTCTTGAGCATTGTTTAGTAATTCAGATAAACTTAATGAAATTTTTTCAGTAATCATTAAAAAAGAATTTTTAAAAGAGTTTTTTGATTTCTCAATATCCAGCATGGTATTTCCTATTTGACAATTATTATATTGTATATAAATTTTAAATAAAATCAATTCAATGAGGTCATTTTTAAAATGAATAGTGTTTACTGGGATAAGAACAAATACATATCGCTAATGATGTTTGCTTCATTATTTTTTATTGTATTTTTTTCCCATATTAATAACAGTGTTTTTGATTTAGATGCTATTTTGTTTGAAAAAAATGAAATTTACAATAAATATTATTGGCTCCTTTGGGGTTTTATTTTGCTAAATATGTTTTTCCCATATGGTGTATTTCAAAATTTTGACAATAAGAAATATTTTCCAACATTGATCGCAACATTGCCTACCTACGGATTGTTTATTTATTCTATTTTATATGTTAATGGTTATTTAATTCAATATTTTGTTTTATTCTCACTTTATCTTGGGGCATGTGCTGCTTATGTTGAAAATAAGGGTGAGAAGTATTGGTTATATTTCATATATATATCATTGGGATTTTTTATTGGAATAAGTCTGTTTATTTGTGGGCAAAAAGAAATCAATTTTATTTTATATATAAAAGAACTGTTGGTTGCTACATTAATGTTTTTTTTAGTTAAAAATAAAATTTTATTATTTCTAGATGAAAATAAAAAAGAACAGAAAAGCTTATTTTATATTGTTGGCTTTATTGCCTTAAATTTAATAGTTAATTTTGTTTTTTTTAATTCTGATATAGTCAATTATACAAAAATATTATTTATATTGGTGTTTTTTTCTAGTGTTTGTTTGTTGTACTTTACAATAAGATATAAAGAAAAAGAAATTTACAAAAATTATGTTTTGCTATTATTGGTATTTTTAACATATATAGAGCTTTTATTATCAAATTTTAGTGCTATATATATTCCAATAATTGCTTGGGCATTTGGATTTTTAACTAATAAAAATTTTAGGGCAACTGCTATATTATTAGCATTTATTCTTTCTTCATTGTTAATGATTAAAAATTTTAATGAGATGTATTATTTGTATAACTCAAAATTTTTAATAGGTTCTTGTTTGATTATTTTTGCTTGGGTTTTAAATAAGCAAACACTTATTGAAAATAAGAATATTGAAATTCTTTCTAAGCAAGAAAAAAAGCTAATTTTTAAAAAAATAAATTTAATTTTTTTATTTTTATTTGTATTTTTAACAACAACAATATTTTATTCGGGAAGTTACTTAATTAAAAGTTATAAGAGTCAAAATCAAAGCATTATAAAAGAGCTATCCAAAAACATATTAAATCATATTGACTATCCAATTTTAAAAATTGAAAGCTATGCTAATTGGCTAGCTGTTATAATGGAAAAAAACAATGAAAAAATTGATAATAAGAAAATAGAGGAAATATCTAATTATATAAAAGACGATATTGGAGATTTCTTTGAGTTTAGTTGGGTTTCTTTAGATGAAATAAAAAGCAAAAACATAGATGAGGAAACACTTAAGTATACAAGAAAATATGGAGTTTCAACTTGGTCTAGTCACTTTGATAAGGCAGAAAAAAATTACAGATTAGATTACTTTGTCCCTATATATTCCAATAAAACAAAAATAGAAGATAATTTTGTAGGATTAATATCTTTATCAATTAATTTCAAAGATTTATTAGGGAGAGAGTTTTCAAGTAATATTAAAAAAGAAATGTTATTTAAAGATGTTTTTATTTGGATTTCTAATAAAAATAATGATCAGTTGATATGGTCTTCCAACGGGATAAAGAATCAAAAGATAGATTTAAACGATGGATATTTATCTTTTAAAAAGCTTGGGACAAAAAACTCACAAAAATATGATATTATCGTAGCTGTAAAGGAATTAAATGCGTATAAAAACCTTAATGATTTATTTATTTTGGAGTTGAGTATTATTTTTTCATTTATTTTAGGATTAATTATTAAAGATTATTTAAATATTAAAAATTTAAATAATTTATCAGTAAAAAAATATTATGAGCAAAAGATTAGGGCAGATAAGTTGACTTTGGAAACAAATGAATTAATCCATAATATTTCTATTGAAATGCTTCCAATAGGAATACTTAAATTAAAAAAAGAAAAGTTTAAAAAAGACTTTACCGTAGATTCTTTTAATAAAGAATATTTAAATTTATTTGAAATAGAAGGTGAAAATTTAAAATTTTCCCATTGGAATCCAAATGATTTATTTGAAATTGAAACTGAGTATGAAGAAGCTTTTTGGGGAGATTTTAAATATTTAATTCCTAATACTGAAATAAAAACAAGTGCTACAAGGTTAAAAAATAATGGTGATAAAATTTATTTGTCCATTAATATAAAAATAATAGAGGATTATTTAGATGAGAATAAATCTGTATTCATTTTAACTTTTGCTGATCAAAGTGAGGTTAGAAAATTACAGAAGGAAATGGAAGTTATTTTAAATACAATCAATATTGGCATTTCTCAAGAAAAAGTAGACAAGTTTTTAAATAGAATAGGAGAATTAGAATTTTACAACAGTGCTTTAAATCAAGTTTTTAAAGTAAGTGAAAATGAAGACTTAAACTCTCTATCTTTTAAAGATATCTTTGGGAAAGAAGCAGAAGAAAAATTCCTAAAAGAACGAAAAGAACATTTTGAAAAAAATAGTAGTGTTTTTTCAACAAAAATAAAAGGTATTAATAAATACAATAAAGAAGTTAATTTGTTGGTTGAAGTGTCTTTATACAAAGGACATGATGGTTGGTATCACATTATTCATGTGTTTACAAATTTTTAATTAGTTCATCTATTTGTTTGTTTTTTGTAATTAAAATAAAGTCTGAAAGAGATGGATTAATATATTTTAGGTCAATTAAATCTAAATAAATTAAAAATAAAGATTTAATTTTTGGTTCAATTTTCATATTGTTTTTTAATTCATTGGCAATTTTATCATGTATAATTTTATTATTGGAGTAAGCATAGACATAATATAATATTGAAATATTACCAATAGAATCAATAACGAAATCTCTATTATTTTTATATAAAGTCTTTAGTTCTTGGGTTTTAGGGTGATTTATAGATTCCAAATAAACATAAAGGTCGTCTACATTTTGAATTATTTGTTCAATAGAATCTTTTTTGGCTTTTTCAATATCCATAATTTAATTATTCTCTAAGATTATTAATTTAATATTCTAATTTTAAACTAAGTCAAGAATTTGAATTATGTTGGCTGATTGACTTATAAGTTTTATTTAAATATAGTTTCTTAATAATTTGTTTATAAGCCTATGAAAGATAAAATAATAAAGTTAAAAGATTTGAAAATTGCGATAGTAGATGATTCTTCTATTTCCGCACTTGCATTAGGAAAGATGCTTGATAAGAGAGGGGCTATAACATTTACATTTATGAATGGCTTGGAAATACTAAATAGAATTAAAGAAGAAAATAATGCTTTTGATTGTATTGTTATGGACATAATGATGCCAAAGATGGATGGCATTTTAGCAACGAAAGAAATCAAAAAAATATCGAAAACTCCAGTCATAGGATTAACATCATATGATTTAGACCCTATTCCTCAATTAATTAAGGATGCAGGTATGTACGCCTATTTATTAAAGCCATGTCAGCTAACTAAAATGGAAAATTTAATAGTAGAAGCTGTTAGTTTGAAAAAAAATTGATTTTTTTCTTATTTTTTTGTAGCTTATTTTTAATTTGTTTTTTTAAGGACTATATAAATGAATAAAATGAAAACTATAGCTTTATTATTTGGTGGTTTGTTGTCTGTAAGTGTATATGCTCAAGGTTATCCAACCCCAAATACAATGCCTAAAAGTGTTGGATATATAAATATTATCCCAAATGAAATGATTAAATCCCCCAAAATAGATGGAGAATGTAAGGCTTACTATTATATAGATAGCGGTCAACATGTTTTTATGACTGTTGATGCAGTAAATGCTTTGGCAAATTTTCCTTCTGTAAAAACAACTAATGGATTTGTTTTGTTGAAACCAGATACTGCTTGGATGTCATTAAAAAATAAAGAAAAAATTGGTGAAGAATCTGTAGTTTTAACATATGAGGATACACAAAATAGTAAACCATATTATGTTGCTGAAGTTAGATTAAATTCTAAGAGGGAGTGTAAGGGGGAAAAGAACTGCTATACTTATGATGGTTCTGTAGATGTTACATATAATTTACAGCATGTTATTAACATAGGTTCTCCAATAAAGGGAACCACTACTGGTGTAAGCGTAAAAGAGTATTGCTCAAGGTCAGAATATGAAAAAAATGGTTTAATGGAAACCAAAACAACTCCAGTCGGGAAGTTTTTTGACTTCTTTAAGTTTTAAGGAATAAAAATGGCAAAAGAAGAAAAAAAAGAAGATGCAAAAACTGTTTCTGAAAGTCCACCAAAAAAGAAAAGTAAATTAAAGTGGATTTTGATAATTTTATTATCCTTAATTTTAATGGGTGGTTCTGCAATAGGGGGATTTTTATATATTCTTAAAAAAAATAATACTGAAGCAGCAGGTGCTGAAGATAGCCATGAAAAAACAGAAGAGGTTGCTAAGCCAATTAAAAAGAAAGAGTATGTTTCATTAGAAAGGTTTGTTACTAATTTAAAAGCAATTGATGAAGATGGCAGGGCATTAGATAAGTACATTTCAATAGAAATTAGTTTTGAAATTTTAGATGATGAAAATAAAGAAGAGAAGAAAAACTTTTTAAAATCATATAGCCCAAATATTAAAAATGTATTACTTTTAACAATAGATAAGTTTGACGATAAGAAATTGCTTTCTGGTGATGGTAAAAAACAATTTGCTGAAGCTTTAAAAACAACCCTAAATGATTTGTTCAAAGAGCAGGGAGATAAAGAAAAAATCAAAGGTAAAAATGTAAATTTAATAGAAGATATATTATTTACTTCATTCATTATTCAATAATTATGAGATAAATTAAATTATTGGTGTGACTATAGGGAGAATTTATTTCTCCCTTATTTTTTGCTATAATTAAATCAACAAAAAGAGGTTTGTAAATGAATGATAATAATCTTGAAATCTTATTGGAAAATGATGTGTTAATTATAAATCCTAAAATTGAATCAATAACATCTGTCTATAAAGTAAAATTTGAAGAAAAATTTGATAATATTATGTATTTTTTTCAATTTTGTGAAATAGGTGACGAAAATGATTATTATAGTTATGTATTTTATGATTTTGATGGAAAAAATTTTTGTTTTTTAGAATATGATAACCCAGAGCATATGTCTTTTCATACTGAAAATACAGAAATGAAAGAGGAAGAGTTTTTAGATAAAATATCTGATATAGATAAAAAAATGTCACGAGATAAATTTGGTTTCAGTTCTTGTTTGGAAAGATACAAAAACAAGAACAACTTAGAAAAAGAACTTAATTCTCAAAAAAATAGAAATAAAAAAATTAAATTGTAAATTATTATTAATTCCATCTTGTTTTTTGATTTAATATTGTGTTACAATTCAGGACAGTTTTTAGGAGTAATGATGGGTCCACAATTCAATGTTTTTAGTAAGTTAAGAAAAATAACTAACAATGTAGATGATGAGATTATAAAAATTAAAATAAACGATGAAGTTAGTGCTAGATATATATCAGGAATAGACCCAGAAAATAAATATAAATGTGTAGGAAGAAAACTTAAGTTTAATACTGGGGATTATAAAGAGTACGAAGAGTTTAACGAACATTTAATTAAGATAGCGGGTTTTAAAGATAAGGGTGATTTTCTAAAAAGTAGTGGTCCTATTTTTTTTGAAGAACTGATTAGAGTAACTAGTGAAAGCTTTACTATTGGACCTATTATTTGTAGGAAGCTATATAATGATTTCAAAGAAAACTTTGGAGTAGCAAGAGATTATTTTAAGCAAAACAATATTGATGATAAATATTTCAAATATTACTTTATGTGGTGTAGAGCCTTAGATGCTGCTAAAGAAAATGGAATTTTGGTAAAGTCTTGAAAGATTTAATATTTAATCTATAATCTATTATTAGAAACAATATAAAAAGAGGATATAGATGAAAATTATAAATTTATTTGGTGCCCCTAGTGCTGGCAAAAGTACAACCATGTTGGGTTTAACTTATCACATGAAGCTAATGGGGCTATCTGTTGAAAACACTCCAGAATTCTTCAAAGAAATGATTTATGAAGAAAGCAATACGGAGCTTTTTGGGGGGCAATTATATGTTTTAGGTGAGCAAAACAGAAGAATTGCTAGATTAAACGGGAAAAATGATTTTGTAGTTACAGATTGCCCATTACCATTAATAGGTTTTTATACATCAAGAGATTATATTGAAGGGTTTCATGAGTTCATTAAAAATCTCAATCAAAAATATGATAATGTAAATTATTTGATTGTTAGAAAACATGAGTTTGAAAATGAAAAAAGAATTCATGATGAAAATCAGTCAAAAGAATTGGAGCGGAAATTACCTATATATTTAGACGCTTTAAATATTAAGTATAAAGTGATAGAGTCTGGGGAAGATTTAGTAAATAATTTAATTGAAGATATGATTGAAGATTCTGTTATTACATTAGATAATTTAAAATCCTCTAGAAATAAAAAAGTTAGAGAAAAATATTTAAAAATGAAATAAAAAATAAGGCTCAAGAGCCTTATTTTTATTCGGATCTAACCAGTTGGCGACACATCAAAAATAAAGATAATTCTATTTGTGATATGTTCATTTTTTTATGAGAAAATAAATCTTTATTGTTTTTTACAAAATTATTTAATGAGTTAATGAATAAAACATATCCATTTTCATTTAAAGCGAAACCTAGTCCTTGAGATAAAACATCATCTAAAACAGGGAAAACATCTGGTTTTAACATTCTCAAATGTTTACTAACAAAAGATATTCCTAAGCCTGGTATATCATCCCCCATTTTACTAACTTGCTTTATTTCTCTGCTTTTAGAAAGTTGGTTGTTCTTAACGAAATTTAACCAGTTTGCTAATAGTTCTTTGTAATTGTTTGGCGATAGTCTTTTGATGTTAGCATAAACCCTATTTTGTCTGCCCCAATCACAAACCATTTTGCAAAACAAATCAGCATTTTCTAAATTAATATGATTTGATTTCATAAGGTTATTGCCAAAATTTTCCAATTCAGCAATTTCTTTCAAATCATTTTCTGAAAGTGTGTCAACACCTTCTATAAGAGCACTTTCTGTAAAATTGAGGGTGGAAAAACTATAAATAGTATTGTTTGTATTTAAATCCTTCAGGGTCATGAATACATCATCAACATTACAAAATGGGACAAATATGTATTTATTATTATATTGAAAAGATAGAAGCTCTTCTTCTTTGTTTGGTTCTATGTAAAGCCACGAAGTAACATCTGAAAAAGGAATAGATTTGAGTTTTAGTTTTATCTTTTCATTTAACGCTATGTTTTTACTCTTCGATAATTGTAATTTAAGAGCATTAATGTACGTTCTCGTGTTGATTTTATATTCCATTATTTCGTTCCATGATTGTTTTAATCAGTGATATTTTACACTAAAAAAATATTTTAGTAAATGAGAAAAAACGAACGGTTATTTATTGAAATCTTAAATATTTTTTATTAGAATTTTTACATGTTTTATTAAGTGATAAGGATAAATAATGAAACTAGATCCAAAAAAAATAGAGAATTATTTAATTGATTCAGATGGTTTTAATGAGTCTGATTTGGATAGGGAAGAAATTCAAAGAAAAATGATGCAGTTACATGCCAAAGAACGCAAAATAGATAGATCAATCTATGGGCAAAAAGATTCTAAAAGAAAACTGAAGAATAAGTAAAATTAATACCATTTAGATATAGTATTTTCTAAATCTAGAATGTTTTGATAACTCAAACCATCATCTTTATCAATAAAAATACTATTTTCAAAACTGATTAGTGTATCTTCTAATTCTAGATTATATTTTAATTCTGTTGGGGCAATAAAAACATAATTATTGGGATTGATTTTTTTAAGGGTATTTGAACAATTCATTCTTGCAGAAATATTTTTATTTAAGAAATAAAAATCAGAATGTAGATTTAATTTTATTGAATTGTGTTCTATTAGTGTATGAAAATCATTAATTGATTCTGAGCTTATAATTGAATCAATTAATACAAATTCAATATTTTGTTGATTTAAATTATTGAAATAATCAACTGCAATTTGTTCTGCTCTTAAATTATGTATTTCACCATTTAAAAAGCTTGGAACCATGGGTTCATTATTTTTTTTAGAATAAAATTTATTCTTATGTGGATAAAATACTGATAAAAAATCTAAAAAAATAATATTTTTCATAATAGTTTCCTAATTATTTCTTGATAGGCTTGTTTGTGATTTGGGGGAGAGAAGCCCCTTTTTGTTCTTTAATAATTTTTTTTGGTTGTTTACTTAAAATTTTATTAATATCTTGTGGTTTTTGTTTGGGAAATTTCTTTTCTAAAATTTCAAGCTGTCTATTAAAGCATTGTGAGTATAGCTCATGTTTTTTTAATTGTTTATTTTTCAAATATTCTTTTTCTGTAAACTCAATACATCCCTTTTGATATTTGCTTAATTCTTCTGAATTTATTTTTTTTCCTATGACATAAGTTCTTTGTTTTTTTTGAACATCAGAAACACATTGTTCAATAAACTTTTCTTTTGAAATATTTATTGGGTTTTTCTTAATAAATTCATTTCCGCATTTTTTTTGATAAAAATTTGTTTGATTATCGGCAAAAGATTCGTTACAAGTTAAAACACTGAGTATGCTAATAATAAGAAGTTTTATTTTCATAATGATTACCTTTTAGTTTGATCAGTGTTTTTTTTAATATCTAATTGTGTCTGAGCAGAAATACATTCATATAGCCATTGACTTCTAGATGCTGCCGTTATTTTTTTATCTGTAGTGTTTTTATTTAAATAATTGGAGCAAAAAGCAACTTGTTTTTGCATATTGTTTTGAGATCTAGATTGGTAATATTTTAATTTGTCTGGTGAAACTCTCTGAGAATTTGTTCCAAGTTTAGATTGCCCAGCATTAACACAAGATTGTGGATTTTTATCTTGTTTACACATTTCATTTAATGTCTGTTTTTTAATACTATATTGAGATTTGCCCAAAACACATTCATTAATATATTCATTTTGGTTTACTAGTGGACTTAATCTAAAAGCTCTTTGCTTGCTCAACTCGTTTTTACAGAATATTATATCTTTTTGATAATTTTGAGAATTATGGGTTTGAAATGTTTGATTGGGTGGAGCAGTATAAATAAATTGTTTGGGCTGTGGTTTTTTAGGAGGTGCTGTTAAGGTTGCCCCCTGAGATTTGGTAGTAGTATTTTGGCTATAAGCCTGCCCTTTATTTTGATTATTGTTGTTACCCACAGTTTGAGCATGTGCTAAAAATGGGAGTAATATTAGTAATAAAGTTATTCTTTTCATTTTTTACTTTAAGGTGTTATATTTTAATAAAATAACATCTATTTATAAAAAGTAAAGATAGTGTGATTATTTTAGATCATGTTGATTTAAATATTCATAGAATAAATAAATATTGTTATTATGTTCTTGATGAAAACAATCTAGTAGTATTTTTTCATGAAACTTATAATATTCCAAACTAAATCTCAATAAAGTGTTTTTATCTTTTTCAATTTGGTTAATATATTTTTTGCTTAAATGGAAAATATCATGAAACAAAGACATTGTGTAAGAAATATGTTCTTTTATGAAAATAATATCATTAGGTTCAAATTTATGTTGGTCGTTTCTATTATTCTTAATTAAATTTATTTTAAAATCGAAATTCTTAATATATTTTTCAAAGGTTGTTTCAATATCAATATTCTTGAGAGAATTATCTTTATAAGAAAGACATTTTGGAAACTTAGTTTTAAATTCTTCAATTTGTTTTATTAGCATAATACATTTTGAAGTAATTGAATACTCTATTTTTAGTTTATCATCACTAAGACTGTGTTCTTCTAAAGCACTAAGTATTTCAGTTCCATTTTTCATAATATTTGAACTGCTATCATATATTTTTAAATAATATTGGTATTTATCTGCCTTCCAATTTTGACATAGGTTTAAAAATTTCTTTTCAGTTTTTATAACAACCTTATTTAATTTTAACAAATAAGAATCTATTGGAAAAAAATCTTTAATATAATCAATTAATTTTAGAATGATTTGCTTATACTCATTTTTTATTTTCAAATAGTTTTTTTCTCTAAAATACAGTAGAGATTTTTCCTGGTCTTTTAATTGTGATTTAATTTTTAAAAGTTTGTTAAGGAAAGATAAGTTATAATTTTTTATCTTAGAAATTTCTTTTATTTTTTGATTAATAGATTGTAGTTGTTGTTCTATTCTATTATGATTTGACTGAAGAAGCCAATCATAATCCATCATTTTTTGGATTTTTAGTTCTATATCTTTAAATATTGTGTAATCTTTTATATTATTAAAAAAATTGATATATTCTTGTTGATATAGGTTTCGTATTTTAAATAAATCTTTTAAGTCCATATTTTTTATACTTTTAATTAATTTAGTTTTTTAAAAAATATAGTCAATATAATTATAAAAATTAATTGTTAAATTGTCTTAGAGATCTTTCCATGTTTTGCATAATCACCTCTTGTTCGTCAATTTGAATGTTTGGTGAGTTGGATTCAGATAGTCCTAATTCTTTATTAATGGTAGAGAGCCAATTAAAAATAAAGTAGTTAACCATGGTTGGAGTTGGAAAGTTGTTAACAGTTAATAAGCTATTTTCATATTTCAATTCAAGTTTAAATTTATTGTTTATAAATTTTAAATTCTTTTGTTTAGCCATGTTTGAGTTCATATCTTCAATGGTAGAGTCAATAGATGTAACAAAAATAGAATTAATCATTTCTGAAAATTCACCTTCTGATTCTAAGTCAAACAAAAATTTACTTTGATTCGGCAAATTAAAACTATCTTTCTCTTGCTCTTTAGCTCCTAAAACTTCAAACTTACCATTTAAATTAATTAAATTTTTTGGATTTTTAAATTTCACTCTATCAATATTAAAAGAAAATCCAGTAATTAGGTTTTCGGTAATAATTTTCTTAGCTTGATTTATTTCTTCGGGTGTAAAATCTTCACCTACTATATAGGTAGTGGTAAATTTTTTATATAAATCAATCATGTTCTTATCAATATTTTGTATTGAATATGCAAAATCAATATAGGTGTTCTTCTGATCAGCTATAGTTAAATTGTCAATATTTGCGCTTAGGAATGCGGTATAGTTAGGTAAATTTGGTTTTATACCAGTCTTAAGGTTAAAGTTTTCTCCATAAAGCTCACCTTTTTGGTCATAAAATTTCTTACTGTATAAGTTTAATGAATTAATATTGGATGCATGTAAATCAGTAATATATTCAATTTTAGGAAGTTCTATGGTTAAATTATCTTTTGGATCTTCAATGTCTTTTAAAAATATTTTATTAGAATTAATAAAAAAAGAAAATTCTTCAATTTTGAGTGGATTAAATGATGTTTCAAAAACGAAATTTTCAATATGAGTTAATAAACCTTCATTTTTGCTTTCTTTTAGAAAATCTTCAATATTGCTATCATAGTATTCTGGTTTAGGGAAAGTAAATTCTAAATTTTTTTCTTTTGTTTTTAAACTAAAAATACCATTTTTCTCATAAAGAATATTGTATTTAATAGGTTCATGATTATATTTCAAAATTTTAGAAAAATTGCCATCAAATAGTACTTCGCCACTTATATCAATTTTATTTTGAAACAAATATTGAATGATAGGGTTTTTTAATTTGTATTTGAAATCTAAACTGTAAGAGAGATTTGGGTTTGATGACATTCTCTCTAATCTGTATGAACCAGAAATAAAAAAGAAATAGTTGTTTTTTTCAATAGGTGAAATTTTCCATAAACTGTTGTCAATGGATTTATTTATAGATAAAATTGTTTGCTCTAAATTATCTTGTTCCCTTGAGATAATTGAGTTTAAATAGAAGCCAGCACCAATTAAAATGGTGCTAAAACAACCTAGGGCAATTAATTTATTTTTATTAAGCATGCAATCATACTATAATATTTAATTTATTGTGTCAATATTAAATATTATTTACTAAAACCATTCTGTTTGCCAAGATTATTAACTAAATCATTGAATTGATTAAGCAAATCGCCTTCAATAGTTTCATCATTGATTTTCAATGTGGTATCAGTATAATCAACTTTAACATTGGTTTCATCTGCATCGCTTGGTTCTAAATTAAGCATTTTTTCTAAAATCTTACCTTTAGACTTCATAATTAAAGATAAGTTAAGTGTTTTTACCAATGAATATTCCATGTCTAGATTATAAGATTTTAAACCAATATTACCACTTAATTCAAGGTTATCTTCTTGGTTGGAATAATTAAACTTTTCAACCTTTAAGGAAACACCTTTTTTGATCGCACCAATAAATTTTTGATTTTCAGATAATTTATTAGATGAAAAATATATAGGAACTATGTTTTGATAAAAAGAAAGAAGTTCATTAGGAGTTTTGTCCAAAGTTGTTTCAAGAGTTAGATTAGAGTTTTTAGCTCCATCACTCATATCGCTAATATTTAGTTTTAATGAAATATCATTAAGTTTTTTTTCTTCTGCGTTTTTGCCAACAATATTTTCAATTTTAATTTCCTTGATTTTAAAATTACTATTTTCTATTTGTGATAAATCTTTAAGTTTTAAATTTAGTTTACCATGATTTAAGTTTTTTAAATCACCTTGATAGGTGCCCGAAATATCTTTAATGGAGGTTTTTTGAGCTAAATTATTGGTATTGTTTATGCTTGCGTTTTTATAACTAAAAGAACTATTAAAAGTATGTATCTCTGGATTGATTTGTATTGCTCCTTCAATTTTGTCAAACTTGATATCTACAACACTATTTTCTTTATTAAAATAATTTAAGTGTGGTAAAGAAAAGGATAAATTATCAATGTTGTGTTCTATGGAAATAGTTCCATTTTCTTTGATTTGACCAGATAAATTAAAAGTTTGATTTTTTAAAGTCTTGATTTTTAAAGTTTTAACAATATTGCCATCAAACTTAGCATTTCCAGAGAAAGGTATTGTTTCTCCAAAAATAACCCCAAAAGTGTGTGGGACTTTATACTCAATTAAAATACTACCATTATAGTTTTTATCTATATCATTGTTATATGATAATTCATAAACACCGTTAGTTTCTAATAAACTAAAATTCTTTTCTTTTGATTTAATTGTAAGCTGTTTGGGAAGGGTCTTTCCAAATAAAGATATTTGACCTTCTATTGTTTCTTGAATATTATTAAATTTTTTATAGCTCATATAACCACCACCAAGAATAATAATGATGGAAGAGGCAATAATTGTCATTTTAATTGTAGATTTGTTCATTTTTGCTCCAATGAATATGTATTTTTAAATAAATATAAAAAAAATATATAACAATCAAGAGTTATCTATATTTTTAATTTTTGTTTATCCTTAGGTGCTTGGTTATGAATTTGATATGAAAGTGAAATTTGATTCAAATAAGATAATATAGAACTAGCACCTTCTGAGAGTGAAGATTTCTTATCATAAACAGATTGTACATGAGTCAATACATTGTTCCAATCTAATGATTTATCTGTAGAAACAAAATCAATCATTTTAATATACATGTTATAAATAGGTGAATCTTTTCTGATGGTTTGAAAAGAATAATATTCAAACATATGTTCTAGAGCAGGAAAATATTTAGCAGTCATGTTTTTGTATTTCTCAAATGTTTTATCATTACATTGAGACAATAAATTTAAATGTTCTTCAATTAGATAAATAGGATCAGAAAGATAATAGTCATTATTGATCCATAAATTTAAATTAATTTTTTTATTTATGATACTTTTATGATAATAATTATCAGTGTTTGCATAAACATCTTTCAAAAAAGTCTCATTAAGAACATCACTTACTAATTGAAGTTTTTCATTGATACTTAATTCTTGATACTTTTCTGGTTTAAATTTTTTGTATTTAAATGCCAAATCTTCTAATTTTAAATTTAATAATGGATTAATTTTTGAATCATTGGTTGATAGTAAAATAGAAAAGTTGTTTGTTTTATTATTGTGATTGTCTGTTTTTTCTTCAAAAATCTTCGGAACCAAAGATTCAAATGGAATTTTTTGTGAATTTAAATAATCTTTTATTTCTCTTGGATTAGTTTTATCTAAAATACTGAGAATGAAAACTTTATTATGTTTTGAATTGTAGTCAAAAACATCAGTTCCATTTGCCAATAGTTTTCTGAAAATAAAACTATTTTTATGCTCTTGAGAATAACGCCAAATAGGAATAGATTTGGGAGAATAGTCCTTTAATGATGTTGCTCCAACTTTTGCAGCAGCATATTTAAAAAGTTCTAAGTTTTCTGTTTTATATAGGGTTTGAGAAATGAGATTTTCTTTTCCATCTTCGCTAAGCTCTTGAAAAACTGTATCAAAAAAAGTTTTAATAAGTGTGATATTTTGTTTTTCTTGATCTAAATGATGAAACAACCATTTTTCTGCCACTTGTTCTATTGTATTATAAAATATTTTCGTATAACTGGGTATAAGTTCTGGATTTGTAATTGTTTTTTGAAAGAAAAGACTTTCTAAATTTATTTTTTCTCCATTAGGGTCTTTGGGATTTTCATATACATTTTCATATTTTTCTAAATGGCTTATAAAAAAATATTCTTCAATTAATTTTGTAATGCTTTGATTCCAGCATTTATTCATAAGTGTAACTACGACAGGATTACAAGTTTCCTTCTTAATTTCGCCATCTATATTAAAGAAGTTATAATTTGTAAAAATTTTGGATAAACTTTCATCATTCAAGTGTGGACCTAGAATTAAAAAAATAGGATGGTTGTGTTTAAATTCAATACCCCAAAATTTATTGATTGCCTCAATTTCAATAGAATCTTTTAATGTTTCCGCAGATTGAAAGAAGTTATATCTTTTTTCTAATAAGAATTCAATAAATTCATTAGTTTCATTTGTTTTTTCTAATTGTTTTAAGATGCCTAAGATAAGAGTTTGATTGTTTAGTAAATTATCAATATCACTATCTGATAAAAGTTGTTTTATAATTGGGAAGTGCTTACCATCTGCAAAGTTTTTTAAACCTTCTTGTATATTTTCTTCTTTAATGTAGATATAACTCATAATAAATAAAACTCCAATAATATTATTATAGGAGTTTTATTATAAAAATAAAGACAAGTAATTATTTTTTAATTAAGTTGAATATTCTTCAATAATTTGTGGTTCTTTAATTACAAAATCTTCTTCTGGAGATTCTTCTGGTCTATTTTTTAAATAATAAAAATTTTCAATAATATTTTGTCTAAATTCAGAAATTAAAGAAGAAAAAGAGTCAAAACATATTTTTTTAAATTCATATAAAGGATTTTTTTGAATCATGGCACTAAAACCAACATCATTTCTCGCATCATCCAAGAAAACAAGATGGTCAGTCCATTTTTTGTCCAATAGTCTTAAGCATTCATTGTTTAATTCTGACCAAAAGTTTTCATCTTTTTCTGATTCGAAAATAGTTACAACAAAATTTTCAATAATGCTTACAGATTGTGAATCATATTCTTTTTTATGAAAGTCCATGGTAGAATAATAATTGTTAATTAATTCTTTAATTTTCTCAATATCATAGCTCAACAATTCGCTTGTCATATCTCTATGGGTATTAAATTCTTTATGTAAGACATTAAGCTCTTCTATATATAAATAAAAATTAGATTCACTAATAGGCATTAAAAAGTCTTTTAGACTGCCAATAAACATTTCTTTTATTGTTTCATTATCTGTTAGGAATAAATTTCTTAATTTAAGAAAGGTTCGTCTTCCTTCGTCTGATATGCTATCGTATTGGAAGGTGTCTTTTCTAACTCCAAAATGAAATGATTCAATAGCAGATTGTGCCTTTTCAAATGCTTTATTCACAAGTGGTGAAGAAATAACTTCATTCGGTGGTAATGTTTTAGCCATTCTATTGAATATTGGATTTTTACCAAAAACATTTACCCAGGGGTCTTCTATACTTAAATAGAAACAACTCTCACCAGGATCTCCTTGGCGCCCAGATCTTCCCCTCAATTGGTCATCAATTCTTCTTGATTCGTTTCTAGAACTACCTAAAACATAAAGACCACCAACATTTAAAACATGTTCTCTCCATTTTGTGTGAGAAGATTCAACAATTGCTCTCTGTTTTTCAATGCTTCTATCAATAATATTTAAGAAATGTAAAGTAAACTTATTTCCCCTGTTAAGTAATTCTGTTATAAATTGCGGTTCATATAATTGATGAATAAGTTCCTCCAATTCATTTGGGTCTATATGGTCATCTTGATTTTCAACAAGTTCACTTTCATCAACATGATCATTTTCTAACATTTCTGATTGAATTTGGTCTATTATCATTTGAAAAAAAGCTTTTCTTTCAGTAATTCTTTCTTGTTGTGAACTTAAAATAGAAAGTAAGGCTTCTTTATTGCCACCTAAAATAATATCTGTTCCCCTACCTGCCATACTTGTTGAAACAGTAACAGAATAAGGTTGGCCAGCTTGAGCAATAATTTGTGCTTCTAAAAGATGGTTTTTGGCATTCAAGACATGATGTTTTATTTGTTGTTGAGATAAAAGTTGGCTTATTTGTTCTGATTCTGAAACACTTGTGGTTCCAATTAAAATGGGCTGTCCCTTTTTGTGACGTTCTATTACATCTGTGATAATAGCATTATACTTTGCTTGTAAGCTAAGATATATTTTATCATTATGATTTTTTCTAATTAATGGTCTGTTTGTTGGTATTTGAATAGTAGTTGTTTGATAAATTTCAGAAAACTCTTCACTGCTATGCATAACTGTTCCACTCATTCCTGAAATTTTTAAATAATTTCTAAAATAATTTTGAATAGAGATACTTCCTAAAGTAACAGTTTCTGGATTTATTTTAACATTTTCTTTTGCTTCGATAGCTTGATGTAAACCATTAGACCAACTTCTTCCTTTTGAAATTCTTCCTGTATTTTGATCAACAATTAAAATTTCGCCATCATGAACTATGTAGTCCTTGTCTTTGATATAACAATATTGAGCTTTTAAAGCATTTTGTATTTCATGTAAAATCCATAAATTATGATTTTGATATAAGCTTGATATATTTTTCTTTACACTATTTTCAGTGTTTTCTAATGAAGAAATGTGGATTTCGTTACTTAATGCTTCAATTTTTTCATATCCACTTTCACTTATATATGTTGTCTTGTGCTTTTCATCAACCCAAAAATCTCCTTTAGGCATAACTTGAATATAAAGTGGATTTTCTTCTGGTGCTCTATCCATTTTCTCTAATTTTAGAGCGATTTCTCTAATTTTTAAATACATGTCTAAATTTTTAATTGGAGCTTCCCCTGAAATAATTAAAGGTGTTCTTGCCTCATCAATTAAAATAAAATCGGCTTCATCAATAATAGCTTTAACTTTATATAAATTTAATGGCTGCATTTTCATATCTAAAGAATAAACTAAGTTATCTCTTAAGAAGTCAAATCCTAATTCTTGTGCTGTTGAATAAACAACATCAGACTTATAGGATTCCTTTTTTTCATGTTTTTCCATGCCTGACACACAAAAATTACTAGAAATACCTAGAAAAGAATAGAGTGGTTCTAATGTTTCTTGGTCTCTTTTTGCTAAATATTCGTTTGCAGTTGCTACATGAGTTTGAAAACCTAAAGCATAGTTGGCCGCTACTGCTGCGCTACAAGTTAATGTTTTTCCTTCTCCTGTTTTCATTTCAGCTACACAACCATCAACTAATGCAAGAGCCCCCATTAATTGAACATCATAATAAGACATGCGAAGCGTATGTTGAGAAGCTTTGTTTGCTAAAGCAATAGCATGTAAAATTTTTTCTTTTTCACTTTTTGATGATTCTTTAATTTCTTTGAGTTTTACAGCAATTAAATTAGGTTCTATATTGTTATAAAATTTATTTTCAATTTCACGAATCTGTAAAATTAAATTTTTATATTTGTTAATATTTTTATTGTTGAAAAATTGAGTTAATTTCATTTAAATTCTCCTTTTATTTGTTTCATAGAAATTTATGATTTTTAAAAATCATAATGGGTATAGCTTGCTTATAAAATAAATGGAAAATATTAGAGACAAGAAATGTAATATTTGTGAGAAATATTATATGTGATATTTTTAGGTAAATATCTTATGTTTTTTATGAAAACTTTTAATCTTATATTAAATTTAATTAAAAGCCTATTTCTACGGGAAATAAAAGCGCCAAGAAAAGTGAAATAAAAAATAAATGATATCAAAAGAACAGATTCGTTGAATAAAATTTCTTTAGAATTAATGGTGGTATCTAAAGAAATTTTATCTTTCAAAACTGTTGCATTTTGGGGGTTTATTTCATTTTGAACAACATTACTTATTAAATAAGCATTAACAAAAAGTAATGTTGGTAGTAAAAATAATTGCTTTAACTTAGAAATCATAAATAGACTTTTAGAATAAAATAGGAAAAAAGTCAATTTATATTTTTGATTAATTCAGTATTCTAGGTTATAATCTGCTAAATATTTTAGGGGGGTTTTTATGAACATAGAGTTGGAAAAGAAATTTTTAGTGAAAAAAATTCCAGATTTAACTGGTATTGGAAAATCAAAAATTATTCAAGGATATCTTAAGAGAGAAGATGATAAAAAATCAACAATAAGAATAAGAAGATTAGATGATAAAGCATTTGTAACTATCAAAATAGATAATGGTTTACCTGGACTACAGGAATTTGAATATGAAATACCTGTGGGTGACTTCAGTGAAATGATGGCTGCTGTAAAAGATGACTGTGTTGAAAAAACAAGGTATTACATACCATTTAATAAGTTTTGTATAGAACTTGATATTTTTGAAAAAAAATTGGATGGATTAGTCGTGGCAGAAGTTGAATTTAATTCAAAAATAGATTTTGATAACTTTATTCCTCCAAATTGGTTTGGAAAAGAAGTGACTTTTGATAAAAAATTTAGTAATGCTAGTTTATCAATGAAAAAATTTACAGATTTAGATTTAAATTAACAAAATGGAGTGAGTTCATGATTAGAAATAAAGAATTTGAGATAAAAAATAAAAAATTATTTTTTAAAGCAAATTGGAATGTAAGAGAAACAGAGGGCTATCATTTTGATATAGATTTGTTGGTTTTTATGTTAAATAAAGAAAATAAGGTAAATAAAAATAGTGATTTTGTTTTTTTCAATAATTTATCTTCTGATTGTGGCTCAATTATCCATCATGGAGACAATAGATTTGGTTCTAAAGAAGATGAAGAACCTGAAAAAATAGAAATTAATTTTGAAAAAATCCCTAAAAATGTAAACAAAATTACATTTTGGGGTTCTGTTTATAAAGCAAAAGACAGAAATCAAAATTTTGGGCAAATCAAAAATGCTGAAATAAATTTCATTGATGAATCAAATAAAAAAATTTTTAATTTTGATTTATCTGAAGATGCTTCTAGTTATATTGGAATGAACATTTTAGAGATAATTAGAACTAATGATAATAAATGGATTTTAAGAACTTTAGAGCAAGGAACCAAGGATGACCTTTATTCTATAGTTAAAAAATATATAACTAGCTAAAAATGAATTATTACGAAATTTTAGAAATCAGGGAAAATGCAAGCCAAGAAGTAATCAGAGCTTCATATAAAATATTGGCTCAAAAATATCATCCAGATAAAAATAAAACAGAAGAAGCTGCTGAAAAAATGAAGTTGATAAATGTCGCTTACTCTATACTTTCAGATGAAGAAAAGAAGAAGAAGTATGATTTTTCACTATCTGACCAAAAAAGAAGAAAGCAAGAATTAGAAGAGCAAGAAAAAATGGTGACAGAAAAAGCCAAACAAAATAAAATTATTGCCGAAGAAAATAAAATTGTAGCCAATGGTAGAGAAGTACTACAAGATAATTTTTATGCTTTTTCTTTTGAAATAAATAAAAAAACCAATTTTCTAATTTTGTATTTTTGGTTTAAAGATAAAACCTTTATAACTATCAATACGAAAGAAACATTTTGGAGTATAAATAATCTAAAGTTTTTAGAAGACCTAGAGAAATTCTATAAACATAAAATGATTGTTTGGTTTATAAGTAAAATAACAGAAAATAAAGGTTTTAATTATAATAATATTTTTGAGTTCACTTCAACAGGAATTTATTTACTTTCTGATAAACCTAATGAGAATGAGAAATTTATAAAATATGAAGATTTAGTAATTGAAAAAAAATTTAATAGAGAAGACCCATTTTTTATAATAAAGTCAAATAAGAACAACTTAATAGATAAGTTAATAATAAGTTCGGGAAAAGATAATATAAATAGTATTGTATTGTTAGATGTTTTTGACTTTTTAAAAAATCATAATCCAATTTTAAAACAATTTACAAGAAATGAAAAAAAATACTATAAATCTATAGAGAAAACAAACAAACAAATTGAAAAAGAAAATATTCATCAAATAAAACAAGAAGAGAAAGAAGAGCAAAAGTCTCAAAAAAAATTAAGTTTTAAAAGAAATTTTAATTTTAAAACATTATTAATTTTATCAACATATTTTATGGTTGTTTTTTTTGTAGCGGATTTCATATTGAATTTTACTTCATTGGATGTTAAGGGTAAACTGAACTTTAATCAAACAACAGTAAAAAACGAAAAGAAAAAAGAAGAATTAATAAAAAGTTTTGAAATATATAAAAAATCTGGAGATTTTAAGAATTTATATAAAGAATTTTTAGGGTTTTCTGAAAGTGGGGATGTCAGAATTTACAACTATTTAGGAATTATGAGAATAAATGGATGGGGTGTTGAAAAAAATATAGACGAAGCTATTAAATGGTTTTCATTGTCTGCTAATAAAAAAGATATTTTTGCCAAGTCTCAATTAGGTTCAATTTATTTGTTTGGTTATGGTGTTAACAAGAACTACTTTTTGGCAAAAAATTATCTAACAGAAGCAAGTGAAGGAGATGATATTAATGCTATTAATAATTTGGGGGTGATGTATGCTAATGGTTTGGGGGTTGATATTGATAAGAAAAAAGCATTATTTTATTTTCAAAAAGGAATAGATAAAAACAATCCTGTTTCTTTATTTAATGCTGCTTTAATAATAAAAGATCAAAATTCAGAAAAATACAAAGAATATATAAAAAAAGCTGCTGCTATGAATTTTGATTTAGCAAAAAAAGAGTTAAGTAAATTTAAGTGAGGAAAATTAAATGATTGAATTAAATAAAAATAATATTTTTTTGTTAAATTTGGGATTTGGGTATGAAAATATAAATAAAATAGTCGTTGCTAATAATCCATCAGAAGCTTTATTAACAATTAATGAATATTATGAAAGTCCTGAAGTCAGAAGTATTATTTCTTTAGAGAAGTTAGATCAATTAATACAAAAGTTAAATAGTCCCAATATAAATGTAATTTTTGAATATACGTTTGATAATAATGAAATATTTGTTTTAGAACATGAAAGGACTGATAGCTCTTTTGAGGAATTAAGAAAAGAGTTTGAAAATAAAACATGTTTAATAGCGAATAGGCAAACTTTATTACTATCTGTAGCATTTATATTTGAAGAGTTTAAAAAGCAAAATGAAATGATTATTTGGGCAGATTCAATCAATATAGACGAGGTTAATTTTACTTTTAATTAATAAAATATATAATATATAATATATAAAACAATAAAGAAGAATAAGATGAAAATATTGGATGTGGCTGATTTTTTTATAGATTTAAGCGATGGGCTAGATAAAGAAAAGAGAAGTTTTTTTTATGCTGAAACTTTAGGTAGGATTATAAAATTTAATTCAACAGAAAAATTTTTCACTGAAAATTCATTAATTAATGATAAGGAACTTTCTAAAAAAGAAAAAAACATTATAGCAAATGCTTTAATTAACAATCCAAATAAAGATTTTATAATAAATGAATATAATCAAAATTGTACCAGCGGTGAAAAGATTCAAGATGTAGCAAGCGTATTTAAAAAAATATCTTATTTTTCAAATGCTTTAAAAGCCCCAATGTATAATAACGAAGAATTTACAAAAAATGTATTATCAAAAGTTATAGAATGGAGTGTTGATGGAGATAATGAAAGTATAGAAACATTAAGATTGGGTTTGAGTCAATTTATTGATACTAAAACTTTATCAGATTTTATTGGAATAAACTCTGAAACTAAAAAACAATCTTTTGGTATTTTAAAAGCATTTGATTTTCATAAAAAACTCAAAAATACCGAAAATAATTCATTAATTCTATGGGGTGCATTATGTTCTTTGGCAATTCCTAATGCTTATAATTTAGTAGCTAAAAATGCCCATACAATTTTAAGTTTGGGTTCATCTTATATTCAAGAAACCAGTAAAAATATTATTAATAATGCTCCTGCTATGATTTCTCAATTGGGAGATATAGGATTAAAAATAAGTGAAACATTGATTAATAACCCTGCTGTATTTTCAGTTACTGTCGGTGCGTTAACAATGTTTACGTTTTATAAAACATTTCAAAAGTTTCATGGTTTTGGCAAAAAAATTATGGATAAATATGAAGACAAACAAATAAAAGGTGTATCTTTAAAAAATGTTGATGATTTAGATCATAGAGCTATAATTTCAAAGAATATTTTAGATCCTATTTTATATAAGAAAATGGATTTAAGTAATGAAGATAATATTAATTATATAGAAATAAATAACTGTTTATTAGAAAAATTGTATACTGGTAGTATATCTGAAATATCAGCTAGATTATCTTATGGATTTAAAAATGAAGAAATTAACAAGTTGAAAAATTTATCCATAGAAGAAATACATGAAATATCTTTAGTTAGAAATCCAAGAGCTAGATTGGCAATATCAATATGGGAATTGTCTCAAGAGGAAAAAAATTTATTTAAAAATATTTCAGCAATTGAAATGTTGGGAGAATTTAAGATAAATAAAGATGGAAATTATTTTTCAAAATTTAATGATATTAAAAACTTAAACCAATCAACAATAGATAAAATATCAAAATGTTCTAAAGTAGAAAAAGAAATTATTTTATCATATTTAAATTTATATACTAATGAGGCTGGCTATTGTTCAAAAACAACATTAAGATTTGTTGACAATACAGTATCATCAAAAAATTCAATAATTAAACAAATTCAAGCAGAATTAGATACTGAGTTTTTTAATGTGAAACCAGAAATACCCAAAAAAGAAGATATTGAGTATATCAAAAGAATATGGAAATATATCACTTCAAAAGAATACAGGGAAGAAAGTAAACTTAATACAAAATTAAGAGATGTAATGTCTGAGATGGCGCAAAGCAATAGTATGTCCTTCGCAAATAGTGCTGTAAAAAGTTACAACACTTCTTTGGAGGGGTTGAAAATGCTTCTTAAAATAGATTCATCATCATTATTAAGTAAGATTAAAAATATCAGAAATAAAAGTAATGGAGAAGAGTCACAAAATGAATTTGAAAATAAAGGCTTGAGGATGTAATGGAAAAAGAAACGCCTTGTGTTATTTGTGGAGCATGTTGTTCTTATTTTAAAGTTGAATTTGACTTAAATAAAAATAAACAAGTACCAATTGAATATTATTCAAAAAAAGATATTTTTTGGAAACTTAAAAATTTAGAATATAGAAATATTGCTGTAATGAATGGTGCTGAATTATTTAGAAAATCTCGTTGTAATGCCTTAGAAGGAGAAGTGGGCAAAAAATCTTTGTGCTCAATTTACTTAAATAGACCAAAACCTTGTATGGAATTTAATGTTTGGGGGAAAGATGGGAAGCAAAGTAAGAGATGTAAGGAAGCAAGATTTGCTAATGGATTAAATCCAGAGATAACAGAAGAAGAACTTTTGAAGGCACGAAATTTTAAATTAGAAAACAATATTTGAATGCCAAATTACTTTAACTCAAAACCAATATTAAGAATACTTTCTTTTGCAGATTTAACATCAAAAAAACGCTCTAGAAGATTTTCTTCTATTTTGTTTATTCGTTCTATTGTTTCAATAGCATAATTTTGCTCTAAGGCAAAAAATTCTTTTTGAACTCTGAATTTTTTTAATTCTTGATGTGTTTGTTTTTCACCCCAAAATTGATTTAAAAATTGTAAACTATAAATAATTTCATATTCATTGAAAACACCTGTGCTAGATAATGTTTTGGCTCTATAAAGTGGGTTTTTACCAGTTCTTCCTATTTTTAAATATGGTAAGTTTTCTATTTTTGCGATATATACCCACCCAGATTTTTTTTTGAAATATTCTTGAACTTTTTCAACCTCATTTTGTTGTATTGTATATTTTGTTTCTAATTCGTAGAGTTTATCAAAATTCATTTTTTAAGTTCCTTTTGTTTCTGTGCTAGCCAACTCATCACTTCAATTGGATTCATGTTTAAGAGATCTAAGTTTAATATTTCATGTTTAATTTGACAGTCTGAAGCAACATTTGGGCTTTCTTTCTCTAAGGTTTTTAATTTTATCTTGGCATTTAATAAAACTTCTTTATTAATACCGGCTAATTCGGCAACATGAAGCCCATAACTTTTGTTAGCAGCACCATTTTCAATTTTATGTGTAAAAATAATATTGTCACCTTGGTCTACAGCAGAGACATGATAATTTTTAATGTTAGAGTAAAGTTTGGGGAGTTCTGTCATCTCTAAATAATGGGTTGCAAAAATAGTGTATGATTTAATTTTGTTGCCAAGGTATTCAGAAATACTCCAAGCCAACGAAAGACCATCATAAGTTGCAGTTCCTCTTCCAAGTTCATCTATTAGAATTAAACTATGTGATGTGGCATTGTTAAGAATATATGCTGATTCAGTCATTTCTACCATAAAGGTGGAGCGTCCTGCTCCTATGTCATCATTTGCTCCAATTCTAGAAAAAATAGAATCTATTTCGCAAATAGAGAACTCTTGACTAGGCACAAAAGAACCTATATGGCTCATAATTGTTAATAGTGCCAATTGTCTCATAACTGTAGATTTTCCACCCATGTTGGGTCCAGTTAATATAATCAAATTTTCCTTTTTATTTAAATATAGATCATTTGGAACAAAATCCTTTTGAATTTTTTCTATGATCGGATGTCTGCCTTTAATCATAATAATTTCATCGTTTTGATTAAATTGAGGTTTGCTATAATTTTGCTCATAAGCAATTTTGGCAAATGAACAAAGTATGTCCCACTCAGACAATATTTTTGATTGTTTTAATAATATGTTTACATAAGGCTGAAGTTTATTGATTAGTTGACTATAAAGAGTTTTTTCTCTTGCCATACCTCTTTCTTTTGCGGATAATGCTAATTTTTCATATTCACTTAATTCTTTGGTTATAAATCTTTCACCATTTTTTAGTGTTTGCTTTCTTTTATATTCATTTGGAATTTTTTCAAGGTGAGAGTTGGAAATTGATATATAAAATCCTTGAGCAGAATTATATTCAACTTTTAGGTTTGGTATATTAAGTAATGTTTTTTGTTTATTTTCATATTCTTTAAGAAAATTACTATGACCACTCTGTAATTCACGACACTCGTCTAATTCTTGGTCGATTCCATTAGCAATAACATCACCATCTCTAATCCAAGCACTTGGCTCTTCTAACAGAAATTTTTCCAAAAGTTTTAATAAAGAGTCATCAATAATGGCATGATTAATAAATCCTCTAAATTCTGGTGGCAAAGAGTTTATCCAATAAACTAATTTGGGCATGGTTCTTAATGTATCTCTTAAGGATGAAAGCTCTCTTGGGCGAACATTTTTTAATGAAATACGAGTAGCTATTCTTTCAATATCGCACCAGTCTTTAGCAATTTGATGCCATGATAGATAAGGCTTATTTTCATTTTTTAAATATTCAACTCTATTGAGTCGAGATTTTAAAATTTCATAATTTCTGATTGGATTACATATCCATTCTTTAAGTCTTCTAGACCCCATATTGGTAGAACAACAATCTAGAGATTCCCAAAGACTTAGATTAGAGCTTGTGGTTAATTCTAAGTGTTTTTGTGTGTTGTGGTCTAACTGTATAAATTCATTGGTTTTAAATAGCCTAATGTTTTGTATGTGTGTTATTTCTGTATTTTGTGTTTCTCTTAAATAGTTAATTAAGCTATAAACAGTGGAAATTATTGATTCATCTTCTATGCCAAATTTATAAATATATTGTTCACCAAATAAATTGATCATGTTTTGCTTAGCTAAAACAAAATCATAGTCTCCATCATTTATTTTAGTAATGGTTGTATTTTTAAAATTAAAAAAATGTGCTTGTTTTTCTGAGATAATAATTTCAGAGGGATTTATTTTTTGAATAATGTTGTTTAGTTCATTTTGAGTTGTTTTGTAAAACCATATTTCTCCAGTAGAAAAGTTAACCCAAGAAATATCATAATATTCACCTTTTTTTAAAATAGATGCAAGATATCTATTTTCTTTATGTTCTAGAATTCCACTTTCTATTACTGTTCCGGGAGTAAGTATTTTTGTTACTTTTCTTTCCATTAGCCCTTTTCCTGGTTCTCCAATTTGCTCGCAAACAACAACAGAATATCCACTTTTTAAACATTTTTGCAGATAAGTATCTACAGAATGAAATGGGATTCCAGCCATTGGAATTGGTTCATCACCTTTTGAGGTCCCCCTTTTGGTTAGGGTTATGCCTAAAACTTTAGATGCTATAATCGCATCATCAAAAAAAAGTTCATAGAAATCTCCCATTCTATAAAAAACTAATTTATTTTGATGTTGCTCTTTGATTTCCAAAAAGGCAGAAATCATTGGTGTGTACTGTTTATTTTTCATAATTGTTCTACATAACAAAGATATTTTTTAAATATTTGACAATTATATAATATTTTAATTATTATGAGAAGTATTTAGAGCAAAAAACAATAAAATGATTGAAAATAACTTAGAATCTTTGCAAGAAAATTTGGTTTCTATAAGAGACTTTGAAAGAGAGCTAGATTTAATAATAGGAAACAAACTTGAAAGGTTTGGTTATTTAAGGTCTGCTCGAGATCAAAAAGTAGCATTTGTTTTTTATCTTCATGAAGATAAAGATAATAAATTTTCAAATTGGATAAGATTCACATCTTATGTTTTTATTGATGATAAAGAAGAAATTGAAATTGAAATAAATAAAAAATTTTACAGAAGATTTGAAAAACCACATGTTTGGGGGGTTTTTATTCTAAATAATGTCAAAATAGTCTTTGAGGCTGAAATTGGACCAATAATAAGCGAAGATAAAGATATTTATAGTATTAGAATGTTAAAGCCTAAAAGAATGATAAGGTATCAAAGAAGAGATGCTTATAGAGTTGCGGTTCCATCTTTTTCTAATTTATCAATAGACTTAGAGAATGATCCAGATAACAAAGATTTGGTAGAGCTTCCCGTTATCAATTTAAGTGTTGGAGGTGCGGCGGTTCTTTTCAATACAAATAAAGATATTGATTTAATACCAGATTATTTTAACAATGCTTCTTTGAATCTTGAAAATCAAATATTTAGAAATCTTAAGGTAAAGGTTTGCAGAATAAGTGTTTTTAATTATGGTGCTATACCTTTTAATATAGCAGCAAAGAAAACAGCTTTAAATTGGTATGAATTAGGTCTTAAGTTTGAAAAATTACCATACAATGTTGAACAAGAGTTGGTTATTTTCGTTAATAATATGAGCAAAAAATTAAACAGATAAAATAATTCAGTTATCACTCTATCTGTTTAATTAATATCAATCATTTTAACTTGTTTTTTTGGTGGGTGTAAATATAGTTCCAATTAATTCTTGATTACAAATAAAATTTACACTAGCATTATAAGGATTGGGGCTATTATATGTTTCATAAGAAAGATTTTGATTCATCATTATAAGTCCTCTAATGGCTGCTCCATGACTAACTATTACATGATTTGTTTCTGTGCTACTTGGAAGAATCGTCTTTAAAAAGAAATCAAGCCTCAAGCACATATCAAACGGAGACTCTCCAAGTGGAGGTCTAGCAAAAAAATCATGATTGCTTTCTTTGTGTAAATTATAATGTTTTGCTTCGTCGGGATATTTATGTATATAATTTTCTACATCATCTACCAACCCGAATTGTCTTTCTGATAAATAAATAGATTCTGCTTCTTTGAAATGAATGTTTTTTTCAGAAAGTTCTTGTTTAATAATTTGAGAAGTTTGTCTTGTTCTGTTATAGGGAGAATTCCAAATTTTAACAGTGTTATATTGAGATAACTCTTTGGCTAAAAAAATACCAGTTTCTTTAGCTTGATGTTCCCCTAGTTGGCTAAGCCCAATAGACATATTTGTTGAACTTTTTAAAACATTATAATCAATATTTGCTTCTGATTGAGCATGTCTTACTAAATAAATATTCATATAATTCCTAACTTAAAATTTATGAGAAGTAAGTAATTTATCATATTTCAGAAAAATAAGCAATTTAAAAGTAATCTTTACTTTTTTTAAAAGTTTAATTATATTAGTTTGAATAAGGAAAAATTTTAAAATGCCTATAAATAATAAAGCTATTATGGATTTAAAAGTTCTAGTTTCTGTAGAATTGGGAAAAAAGAAAATGCTTCTTTCTGAATTTCTTAAGACAAATCATGGAACTGTGTTAGAATTAGATACGGAATCAGAAAATTCATTATTATTCTATGTTAATAATAAGCCTTTTGGTGTTTGTGAGATAGTTAAAATGCCTAATGACAGATTGGGATTAAGAGTAATTGAAATATTTAAAAAGAAAAAATAAATTATTTAGACAAATGTACTAAAAATACGGCTTTTAGCCGTATTTTTAATTTACCATTGAGAAATTTTATTTAAAATTTTCTGATATTGATTATAACTCAATCCATCATGTATGTTAACAAGGAAAACATTATCTGGAATAATGTTTAGTTCATCTAAAATTTTAGGTTCAGCTAATGAGTCACCACTAGCTAAGTCATCTAAAATAATATAATTATCCTTATATTCTATATGTTCTTCTAGCCAATCAAAAATTTGTTCATGTCTAGTATAGTATTTTTCCCTTGGTGTTTTCCAATCAGGGTGAAGACTATATTGTAGATTATTGGCACTCAAAACATTTTCAATATTATTTTTTGTATGTAACCAATCGTCTGCCCAAGAGCTAGAAATGACCAAATCATAAGGATAAATTGAATACAAATTATTAAGCATTGCAATAGCAAAAGGATCAGCCTTCCAGTATGTAACATATGGATGCAAGCCAAACTCTTCACACTTTTCTTTTGAGTTGTTTGGTGAGTTTTCTGGAAATAAAAAAACTTTTGATGGAAATATGGGTCCATCAAAGTCTAAAAAGATAACACCAGGCATAATTTCTCCTAATTAAGAAGAGCAGCCATACTTAGAAAGTTTTTCTTTTACAAAATTACTTCTTTGCATAGAACTCTTTGCTCCGAATTCTATCACACCAATGTTATTTTGGCAATCTGCTAAATGAACTAAATTATATCCACTTTCTCTAATATATCCCGTTTTAGATAATTCAGTGTTAAATCCATAATCTCTAATTAATCTATTAGAGTTTTTATACTGAATAGTATTGTTGGCTCTATTTTTGGCATAAATAAATTGAGATGTTGAAAAATCACTAATTATTGGATTTTTAACAATTTCCATGGTTAAGTTTTTATAATCTAAAATGCTAGATTTGTTGTAAGCAGAAAGCCCTGATGAGTCATGGAAATATGTATTGTTCATTTTCCATTCCCTAGCTTGCTTGTTCATATTATAAATAAATTGCTGTTTACTCCAACCAGGAATAGACCTTGCTAAAGCAGAAGCTGCATAATTGTCAGAAGCAACCAACATAACTTCTAATAGTTTTTTACAAGAATATGGTTGATTAAATCCTAACTTGGTAGATGTGTTTTTTACCTTATCTACATCTTCACTTGTTATTTCAGCTTGGCAGTTATCTAAGTCTGGGTGATTTTTTAAAAATACATGAGCAGTCATAAGTTTAGTTAGACTGGCAATAGGCCAAATCGTGTTTTCTAAATTTGCTTCATATATTTTACCATTTTGATAATTAAAGACAGCATATTTAATTTTATTGGCACTGGCAACAGAAACAGTGGTATCTAATTGTGTGTGTTTTTCGGTAGAAATAAATTGGTTAGATTTATTCTTTGATGTGTTTTTTATAGTGTTTTTTTTACCAACTATTTTTTTAGATACCAATGTTCCTTTTGTTTTTTTCTCTAATTTTTTACCAACAATTTTTTTATTAACAATTTCTTTATTAGTGGTTCTTTGATTTGATTTTTTATTTGTGCTAGCCTCTACATTTAATGGTAATGATGAAATTACTATAGATGCAATAAAAAATGTGAATACTTTTTTAAGCATATTTTTTCTCCGTAAATTAATTTTGTAACAGTGTTACTAATAGGTTTCCATATCCTATTTGATGACCATATATGTTATGGGTTGTATTTGTAGATTGACGGTATTCACCTTGATAGTGACCATGATTATTATAAATTCTTTGATTTCCGTTGTTATCAGTTTCTATTCTTCCAAGCTGATGTCCATAATTATTTCTTAAATATTCTGTGCTCATTTTTATTTTACTCCCGCATATAATTTCATTTAAGAGCTTATTTATAAAAAAATCAATACTTATTTATACGTTTTTTAATCTTTTTTTAAATTAGATGTTGACAATTACAATATTTTTTGTATCCTTGCAATAATTATTGTAATTATGGAGGCGGCTTTGGATTTAAACAATGTAAAGTTAACTATTGAAGAACTAGCAGATATGGTAAATGCTGAATTAAAAAAAGATAAAGAAATTTCTTTAGATAAAAGGCAAGCAGAAACACTAACGGTTAGAAGAATAAGGGATTATATATCAAAGGGATTAATTAATAAGCCATATGGTTCTAAATACAAATGGTTTGATATGTCACATGTTAATGCTTTAATCTCAATTAGAAAGCTACAGAATAGTGGTTTGTCAGAAAAATACATTAAAAATTCTGCTTATTCAAGTTACACAGAAGATGAAAATAAGAGTGATGCTTTAGCTTTTTTATCTTCAATTTCTGGTGGTTCAAATAATCTTATTGGTGATCAGAGTCAGAAATTTTTTCCACAAGCAAGTTTAATGGCCTCTAGTGTGTCTACAAAACCTGAACAAACTCAAAGGTTGGTGAAAGAATTATCAAATTCATTATCTCAGTATACTCAATATAATGAGTATTGTGCTGATAAGGAATTGGGTATATTTTTAAAATGTAATTCATCTGTAAATCAAGATTTGCAAATGAAGATTTTAAATGAACTTAAAAATAATATTAAAAAACATAAAGGAGAATAATATGATAAATTTAAATTGTTTAAGTGATAAAGATTGTGTTAAAAAAGGTGTTCAAAAGAAAACATTATTATTTAAAATTCTTGCGAAAGAAAAAAAATCAAAAAAGAGAATTCCATTAAACATAAGTTTGGTGATTGATAATTCTGGTTCAATGAACGATTATATACAGAAAAAAGACACCAATTTAAATAGAGATGTGGATTTAAATAATTTTCTAAAAAATATAAATGCTCAAAATGAATATGTTTTGGGAAGGGGTTCTAATACAAAATTGAATCAAGTTAAAGAAGCTGCAAAGCAATGTATTGATTTGCTTAATGATGGAGATTATGTTTCTATAGTCACTTTTAATGATAATGCTAACTTAGTTCAATCAACCATTCAAATTAATTCAGAAAATAAAAATGACATAAAAAGAAAAATACAATCAATTTATGCTAATGGTTCTACTAATTTACATGGTGGTTGGGTAATGGGTGGAATAGAAGTTGCAAAAAATCTTTCTAATGAAAAAATTAATAGAGTTATTGTATTAACCGATGGAGAGACAAATAGGGGAGTGGTGGATACAAATGAAATAGCAGAACATACAAAAGGACTTTTCCAAAGGGGTATTTCTACTTCAACTTTTGGGGTTGGTGATCACTATAATGAAAACTTATTAGAAAAAATGGCTGATGTTAGTGGGGGGAATGCTTACTATATTGAAGATGAAACAAAAATAATTGAAATGTTGCTTAAAGAATTTGCTTCTTTAGGTTCAATTGTAGGAAACTCTACTAAAATGAAATTCATTTTTGACAAAAATGTGAAGGTTAAGAGCTTAAACGAAATAGAAAAAATGCAAGATAGTTTTATATTGGGCAATATTATAGCAAATAAAGAAATGAAGTTTTTATTTGAAATTGATTTTAACAATAATAAAAACAAAGGACAAAGGTTTTTTTTAGGTTCAGTTGAAGTTGCCTATTTGGATAACAAAGGAAAAACACAAACTGAGACAATAAAATTAGAATACCAAACAGTTTCAGATGATGATTTTGAAAGTGTTGAAGTTCTACAAGAAGTAAAAATACAAGAAACTATTTTGGATTTAGCAAATAAACAAAAGATTGCTAAGGAAGAAATTTTAAGAGGAAATAGAAACGAAGGTTATAAGATTTTAGATCAATCATTAATACAAGCACAGGCATTCGCTTTTGATGCTAATGTTGCTAGTGAAATAGGCGAAATGCAAAACTTGAAAAATGTAAGAGACTCTTATTCTGACTTAAAAATGTCTAAAGTATTAAGTTCTATGTCTTACAATACAAGAAGGAATAAAAAAGATTAAATTTCTGATTGACTTAAAAATCAAAATAGCTTATTTTTTATTTTGATTTTTATTGTAAGATAGATGGACAGAAAAAGAAGAATAGTGTTAAAAACTTTAGGAATAACTATTTTAATGAAAAATAGTTATTCTTTTGCTTTAGAAAATAATTTTGTTGGCAGTAGGTTATGGAGTTCAGATGAACATACAAGAATTACAATAGAAACAAATAATAGACTTAAATATAAAGATTTTTTCTTAAGCAATCCGTATAGGTATGTTGTGGATATTGAGGGAATAGAAGAAAAAAACATATCTAGTTTATTAATGAATAAGTTAGACACCAAAAGTAACATTTTAAATATTAAATCTTCTTTAAAAGAAAAAAATGTTACTAGAATTGTAATTGAGCTTAAAGAAAAGGTTGACCCTAAAATATTTAATTTAAAGCCCATTGAGCAATTTAAAGAAAGGTTAGTGATAGATTTAGTTTACAAAAATAAAGAAAGGCCACTAGCTAAAAAAAATCAAGAAAATAAAAAAATTAATAAAAAATATTTTATAGTAGCAATAGATGCTGGTCATGGAGGTGAAGATCCTGGAGCTATTGGAGAAAATGGCACTTATGAGAAAGATGTCACGTTGTCTATTGCTAAAAAAATTAAAGCAGAAATAGATAAAATAGAAGGTTTTAAGGGTGTTTTAATAAGAGATGGTGATTATTTTATACCACTATATGAGCGTATTGAAAAAGCCCAGCGAAAAAAAGCAGATATATTTTTATCAATCCATGCTGATGCTGCGGAAAACAAACAAGCAAAAGGAAGCTCTGTGTATGTATTGTCAGAAAATGGAGCTTCTTCAGCTAATGCTAAATGGTTGGTGGAAAAAGAAAACATATCTGATTTAATTGGGGGAACTGATATAAATATAAGCAAGAAAGATGCTTTTATAAAAAAAACATTATTAGATCTATCTTTTACTGCTAATATTTCAGAAAGCAAAAAATTAGCAGATTCAATTTTAAGTTATTTGCAAAATATTGTTGGAACTCATAAAGAAAGAGTGGAATATGCAGGTTTTGCTGTCCTTAAATCTCCATCAATACCTTCTGTGTTAGTTGAGACTGCATTTATAAGTAATTCAGAAGAGGAAAAAAAGTTAAATAGTAATACATTTCAAATGGATATTGCTAAGTCGATAACTATGGCAATTTTGGGGTATGTTGAAAAAACAAAAAAAATATGATTAAATGCTAAAAAGGCAAAATATGAACTACTTTGAAAACATTTACATTCCCAATACTACAATGTCTGAACATGATTGGCTTGTTAGTATTGTTTTTTTATCAGCCATGTTGGTTATTAATTTTTATTATTTAGCCTATCAAAATGGAGTTTTGAGTATTTTTGGAAGAAAAGAGATGTCATGGATGGATTTCTTTAAATTAACAATTTTAAGTTTAATGCCATTTTGTTTTACAATTTCTTTACTAAGGGGACCATTTAATATGTCAGGATATGATTCTATATTGATAAATATGTTTTTTTTATTTTTCATGTTAATTTTTGGAATTGAAATAATGAGATTTATAAGTAGTACAATGAGGATTGTTGGTTATGGTCAAGGGTGAAAATGTAATTATAGGAAGACAAGAACAATTAGATTTAATTGATGTCAACATAAAATGGAGAATATCTTCAACATCTTTGAAAGTTTTTGAAATAGATGCCGTTGCATTTCTTTTGAAAAAAGATGATTTGGTCAGAAATGATCACGATTTGATTTTTTATAATGATTTAGAAAGCAATAAAAATAAATTTATAAGACATATTTGGCAAAAAATAAAACACAATTCAAATGGTGAAAAGTTTCAGATCAATTTAAAAGAAGTTCCATTAGAAATAAACAAGATTGTTTTTGGTTTGAGTATTTATAAAGCGAAAGAAAGAGGCCAAAATTTTAATCATCTTAAAAATTTAGAGATAGATATCATGAACAATGGAGTTGAGTTAGTAAAATATGAATTAGAATACAATCAAGAATCTATTAATTCAATGATTTTAGGTGAGGTTTATCGCCATAAGGATGATTGGAAGTTTAAAGCAGTTAATCAAGGATTTTTAGGTGAATTGAAAGAACTAGAAGAATATTTTGGAGTTAATTGCTAAAAAAGTGTTGACAAAAAAAATATGTTATGTAATAATAAAAACATGTTCAAAAATTAAGGAAAAACAAAAATGACATTAGTAACAAAAAATACCAATAAAACATTGAAAGTTAATAAAAAACTTTCATGGGTGTCTTTTGTCTTCTAATTAGTAGTAGTTTAAAACAAAAGGCACCTAAATAAGGTGCCTTTTTTGTTTGGGACCATAGCTCAGCGGTAGAGCAGCGGACTTTTAATCCGTTGGCCGAGAGTTCGAATCTCTCTGGTCCCACCAGTCTAATTTTATATAAGTGAATTATTTTAGTTTATTTATATAAGTTGGGACTATAGCTCAGTCGGTAGAGCAGTAGACTTTTAATCTATTGGTCGAGAGTTCGAATCTCTCTGGTCCCACCAAAAATTTATTCCCCGATAGCTCAGCCGGTAGAGCGACGGACTGTTAATCCGCAGGTCCCTGGTTCGAACCCAGGTCGGGGAGCCAAATTTTAGCTACAATTATTCCAGAGTAGCACAGCGGTAGTGCAGCGGACTGTTAATCCGTTGGTCGTTGGTTCGATCCCAACCTCTGGAGCCAGTTTTAAAATAGATGGTGTATAAGCCTCCCCCATCTTTAAATAAATGAAGAGGTCTGCACAATACCTTTTGCCAAGGTTGAATCGTAAGGGTTAAATATCGGCTCGCTAGGAGCAGCTAGCAATTTTATAGTGGTTTTTGCCCACTTAGCTCAATTGGTAGAGCAACTGATTAGTAATCAGTAGGTCGGCGGTTCGAATCCGTCAGTGGGCACCAAAACTTTTTTTCAGTAATACCATAAAAAAATTCCAATTTATTGACTTTTTTGCTCATAATAAATACTTTTTAATTAAGTAATTTAAGAGTGTGAAATGTGGGTTTTATCATTTCTTATGATTGGGTTGGTATCTATTAATTTAGACCAAAAGAGAATCAGAAAAACAAAAATAAATAACCAATATAAATTGGTCAATGGAAGAACAAAATCTTACTATACTTTTATATTAAAATTGCCAATTAATTCAGAGATTGAATTTAATTCACATAGTTGTTTGGCCAGAAGAATCAGTTTTAATGATTTGGCAGGCAGGCAGTTAGATTTATTGTTGGATGTTTATTTAAATATAAGAAGAAACAACAGTAATCTAGAAAAATACACATTAGAGAAGTTATTGTTGCCAGTCTATTCAGAAGTTGGTGAAAAAATGAAGTTATCTTTGGGAAAAGGTCATATATCAGTTAAAAATAAGGAAATATTTTTTATTTTAAGTGTATATTACCTAGAGAATTTTCAAAAGATAAGATAGAATACATTGTAGATAATTTTTTCAATATATTAAAACCGTATTTTGAAAAACTGAGAGATGAGTTAGAGAATTTAAATGAAGGAGAGAAAAATGGCAAAAAAATCAGTTATTAAGACAGAAATAACATTAAATAGGAAAGAGTTAAAAAACATAAGAAAAATATTGAAAGAAAAAAATATTAAAGACAATCAAAGAATAACGATAGAAACATCTGGGGGTAGCGGAATTGGTTTGAATGTGTATATGAAAATTGAGGGTGTTGAACAAAAGTTTGATGTAACAGATTACGATTCTTGGTAAAAAAAAGACATCTGGCTAGATGTCTTTTTGGTTTCATACTAACTCTTTTCAATAGGATGATTGATATCCCAAAATTTAGGAAGAAACTTCGGTTTTGTGGTTTCAATAAAATGAGTTCTCCAAAGTTTAATAAAATCAAACATTTTTTCTTCAGTATCTAAATGTTTAATATATTCATCAGCCCAATGAGTGTTTTGATGTTCAATATTGATAAGTTCTTTTTCACTAAGCTGTTGAATTTTCTTTAATTTATCTGTAGGGATTTTAGATCCATCAACCTCATTATTGTGAATTTTTTCAAGCAAATTTCTAGCTTTAATAATATCTACATTATATTTTTCATCATTGGTCATTTTTCTATGAAATTCAATACCATTATCTTTCATGATTTTATTTTTAAGCTTCATTGCTTCATGTTCATATGAATCATGACAAGGGATGCAAGTAGCTAAAATATCATGATGATTGCTTTCTTTGTAGGCATTGGGAAATCTGGATCTAAAAACATATGGAACAACATGATGTTTATTGATTCCACCATCCCTATCTCCGCAAACAACACATTGATTTTCTAACTTCTCACTATAAAAAGGCAAATGATTTTTACCCAAACCTTTAGGTTCAAAATTTAGTTGAAACTTCTTGTCATCAATCCAACTGGCCAAATTTTTATCAATATACCATTCTGCCCTTTTTTTATTGACATAGGACATGAATTTACCATCGGGTGAAATCATTTGATATGATTCATAAATTTCTTTTGTTGAGGCATTTATTGGCATTTTTATCTCATATAGGTTAAGTTATTTTCGACAATTATAATACAAAAAAAAGATTTTAGGACTAAAAACTTGATTTTAATTTGAAAAATATTTAAATAGATTATTATATTTAAAACAAATGGAGATTTTGTATGATTTCAAAAAAAATAAAAAAAACCACACTAGGATTGGCATTAGGAATTCTTTTTTCTAGCTCAGTATTCGCACAGTCTCAGGATGTTAGAATTGGCTATGTAATGCCATTAAGTGGACCATATGCGACTATTGGTGATACTGTTTTCAAAGGTATGAGCTTGTATATAAAAGAAAATGGTGGTAAGTTGGGTGGAAGAAATGTCCAAGTGTATACTATTGATAACGAATCAAATGTAGAAAAGGCTGAAGAAAATGCATTAAAAGCAATTCAGAGAGATAAAGTAGATGTTATTATTGGAGATGTTCACTCTGGTGTTACAGCAAAAATTGCTGGGGTTGCTGTTAAAAATAAAGTTATAATGATAGATCCTGTTGCTGGTGCTGATACACTAACAGGTGTAAATTGCTCTCCATATTTCTTCAGAGTATCATACACAAACTCTCAAATTGCTGCTCCTGTTGGAAAGTTAGCTTATGATGGTGGAGCAAAAACAGCAGTTTCTATAACTTGGGACTACGCATATGGAACTGAATCTATTAACGCTTTTAGAGAAACATTTGAAAAATCAGGTGGTAAAGTTCTAAAAGAAATAAAAATGAAATTCCCTGATGTTGATTTTGAGCCACACTTAAAAGAAATAGAAAAATTAAAACCAGATATGGTATTTGCTGCTTGGGCAGGTTCTGGTTCTACAAAGTTTATTATTGACTGGTCAAAAACTGCTATGAAGGATAAAGTTCCTTTATACTCTAATGGATATTTAACAGAAGGAACAATTGCTGCAACATATGGAAATGCTGAAGGTATATTTACCACTTTCCCATATGCTTATGGTTTAAAATCTGAGAGAAACCAAAAATTTGAAAGAGCATACAAGTTGGCATATAAACAAACACCAGATACATTTTCTGTGGCTGGATACGATTTAGCTCAAGTATATGATATTGGATTAAAAGCAGCAGGTGGTGATCCTAAGAATAAAGAAGCAATTATTGCTGGAATGAAAAGTGCAGTTGTTGATAGTCCTGCTGGAAAGTTTAGCTTCTCCAAAGCAAATAATCCAATTCGTCCTATTTACTTGAGAAAAGTTCAGGGCAATAATAATGTTTTAGTTCCTGGTGAATACTTACCTGTTGAAGACCCAGCTATCGGTTGTAAAATGGCTGGTAAATAAAATTAATTTGAGACTCATAAAAAGCATAACTTTTGTTATGCTTTTTTGTTGATATTGGTTAAATAAAATGTTATCCTCAATAAAGTTTTATGAAGGAAATTATTAATGATATCGTACTATGAAAATTATACAAAAAAAATGAAAGAATATTTTAACAATTATGAGGCAATGATTGTTGAGCAAAGAAATCTTACTAAAGAATATGTTGAACAAAGAAAAAGTATGTTCAAAGAAATTGACGATCAGTTCAATATGGAATTAAGTAGGCTTCAATATATGAATGTTGTTGATATTTACCTAAATACAACAAATTTGAATTTACCTAAAATGTATTGGAATGTTTATGTTCTTTGGCTAAAGAAAATTAAAATTGTTTACGACTTAGATGGGGAATATTTTTCTAATTTAATGAAAACAACAAGTAGTTTATTACAATATAATCCATTTTTAAAAGCATACACAATTTTAGATGTATATAAGTATTTCAATCAATTTAATACAAAAAATTAATTTTCATATTTGAAAATAGCGACATTATTGCAAGGAACACCCTGTTTGTTTAAAAAACTAAATCCAATATTTTTTCCTGATAAAAATATTTTTTCAATAGGGTGTTCTTTCAAATCAACTGTAAACTGAAGGCCTTGTTCTTTGAAGCAAAAAGACACATTGTTATCTTCAAAAAACATTGTTTTACCTTCTTCTGTTGATAGCAGGTTATCTGTTAGTGTAAATACATTTTCTTCTAAATTTTGGATTTCAACCAAAACTAAATTTTGATTTTCAATAAAATAAAATTCTGCTTCTGGTTTGATAATTGTAAAATTTTCTATTGGTTCCATAATTAATCCTTTAAGGTTAAGATACTTCAAATTTAAAAACAAGTCAATTTAAAGGATTTTAAATTGGATTAATTTTTGTTATAAATATCTGGGTAAAATATTGGCTCCCCGTCATTCTTAAATAATACTTGAGAATAGTCTATGTAGACTGGTAGTTTAGCCAAGCCCTTGTAATGTGTTTCTTCTTGTTCAATATAATCTTGTATTTTTTCTTTAGGTTTATTTGAAATTAAAGAGGCAAGTTCTAAATAATTTTGAACACGAATGCAACCAGAAGAATAGGTGCGTGTATTATATTTAAAGAAAGATTTTTCATTGGTGTCATGCAAATAAATATCATCTTTTGAATTTGTTTCAAATTTTAATACTCCTAGAGCGTTATCGCTTCCTGGTTCTTGTGTAAATCTTGGATTTTTTATGTCTGCTATTTCGCTTAAATCTCGTGATTTGCCATTTTCATCATATAACGACAAACCGTGGTCTTCAATCCATTTAACATTTAATGTGCCATCATCATTATAAAGATTTCTTTTTAATATGTTTTTTGTGGGTGTCCATGTTGGATTATATTTAATGGAAATAATTTCAAAATTCCTAATAGGAGTTTGTGTTTTTGGCTTTCCAACAATAATATTTGATTTTAATAGTAACTTATAATTAAAATCTTGATCTCGCTCAAAAAGGAAAAGTTGCATACTGGGAATATTAACAACTATCATTTTATTGTTTTTGTGAGACTTGTGCTTTTCTAAAATGCCATTCCAATTAATTATTGCTTTAGAGATAATATCTTCTTGCCAACTTAAGGGTTGCTTGTAAACAGAAAACCATGTAACTGGGTCTAAAACACCAGTTTCATGGAGTCCATTTTCTTTTTGTTTTTTCTTAACAAAGTTTGTAAATTCTTGATTGTATTGGTCATCTATGCCTAATTTATTTTGAAATTTAGCTAAATAAACTAAAGGGTTTTTTTTGTGAGATGGACCTATATCTTTTTTTGTTTCAACATAATTATTTAAATAATCAGACAAAATACTTTTTTTATATTTAAGAATACTATCAATTTTTGATGTATTAACCTTATTTGCTAAATATATTTTTCTCTCTTCTTCAAAATAGCCATCTAACATAGAAATGTCATATTCGTACCCACTAGGTGAATATGATTCAGCAAAATTAATTTGCTCTGTAAGAGCAAATGATGTTGTAGATTGAATTAGCATCAATAAAGAGAAGAGAGTTTTTTTCATTTTATATTTTAAGGTTTATCTAACATTATTAAAAACTATAAAAAAAGCAAGAAATTTTACACTTTAAGTACAATTTTATTGTTGTTTTTTTCTGACAAATTTATATTAAGATACTTACTCATGAATTTAGAGAATTCGTATTTTTTATCACATAAAGAAAAAATAGATTCTAACCAATAAGTATCATTAAGATTAATTGGAATATTTTTTATTTTTTTATCCAATAATAATTGATAGTCAAATTCATCTTCTAGTTTAAATAAAATATTTAAAATTTCATTATTATCTTCCACAAATTGATTTGGTAATTCGTATTCGTCAATTGTTAATAGAAGTGAAATCATGCCTTGATATTTTGGTTTATGTTCTTCTTTTGAAATTGAAAAATATAGTTTTTTAAATTCATGTTCAACAGTAAGGTTAAGTTCGCAATCATATTTATTAAATTCATTAGATAAGTGAGCAATCAACATTAGCTTTCTGCAAAATAATTCAAACTCAAGTTCTAAAAGATCTTGTTTTTGTTGATAGTAGTTACCATATAGTGTAAGATAGTCCATAAAATTTTTAAAATTAATTGTTGAAATTATAATTTATTTTTTTTATTTTGACAATCTTGGGCATATGTATTAATATTTTAAATTATACAGCAAATTAATAAAGGAGTTAAAAGCATGACTTTGGATTTAAGTGCGACAAATAAAGAAAAAGAAAATTATGTATTAATTAATGAAGATTTAATTAATAAAATACAAGAGGGATGCCAGATTTTTCTAGAAAATTCTTTAAAAGAAAATGCCAATAATATGAAGTTGGGTTTTTTAAGCTCAGTTTTTAGAGAATACAATTTATCTTCTCTAGAGATAGAGCAAGATTTTTTAGGAACTCATTTTGAGAGCAGAAAAGAAAAATTTAATGTGATTTTAACTGTTGAAAATCACAATACAGAAGATTCTTTTTTAAAAAAGAGAATGGAAGAAAAAATAAAATCTATTCAAGATGAGCAAAGTTCTGATTTTGATTTTAATTTGAATCCTATTGTTATTCCTAATATCAGAGTGAACTCAATTTGGTCACAGCCAGAAAAAATTATAGAGTTTTACAATAATTTGTTAAACCAAGTAAAAGATGAGGTTGTAGCTATAAATTTAGTTTCTTTTTTATTAGTAGAGTTTGAAATTTTAAGTGTAAAAGAAATTAAAAGGTTATTTATATATAATGATCTTTATGATAAAGCCAATCCATTAGATAAATGGTTTGCTTCAATTTATATTGAAAGAAAAGCAATTACTCATTTTGTTTCTTATCAGTCTAGATGGATTCATTGATTTTCAATGGTTATATTTTGCCCTACTTTTATGTTTAATGAAGTAGATTGATTTGCTTCTAATTGTAGGGCAAAACTTGCTGGATAATTACTTTTTACTATTTTTGAGCTATTGGGTGCTAAATTTTTATATATAGAGACAACCTCAAGTTTTGAGTTTAAAAATATTAAATCTATGGGTTGATTAATAAGTTTAGTCCAAAATGGTAAATTTTGTTCTTTTTCAAAAACATAAAACATTTTTATGTTGGAGTTGTCTTCATTTTTATTGCCTTTTTTTAAATCTTGATGTGTGCATAAGTTTTGAGCATATACATATTTAGAATTAATAATTAATTTACTTTGTGGATAGGCACAAATATTATTGATGGTTGACGAAAAAACAAAACTAGGGAAAAGTAAAATTAAAAATAAAAAAGTTTTCATAATAACAAAAAGATACATCAGTTGATGTATCTTTTATATTAAAAAGAATACTTAAATCAAGTTATTTAAATTGAGACTGTATGTGTTCAGAATTTGTATATCCTTTAATAGATTTGCCATTTTCAAAAAATATTGCTGGAGTTCCTTGAATATTGTTTTTGGAAGCAAACATAACATTTTCTTGCAAAGCTTTAGTGTCACAGGATTTTAAATCTTTTTCTGAAACATTAGGTCTTACGCCTTTCAACATATAATCATGCCAAGCAGAGTTTTTATCTTTTGAACACCAAATTTGTCTAGAAATATCTAAAGAGTTTTTTCCTAAAATTGGAATTATAAAAGTATAAACAGTAACATCTTTCAATTTTTCAAGTTCTGGAGCTAATCTTTTACAAAATCCACAATTAGGGTCTTCAAATGTTACAAGTTTATTTTTTCCATCTCCATATTTTTTAACAATAGCATTTTTTAAATTGAAAGAAGAAAACTCTATTTTATTTAATGAGTTAATCTTATCTTCTGTAAGATTAATATAGGTTCCATTTTCTTGTTTTAATAAATTTCCCAATAAAATAAATTTTCCAGTAGGATCAGTATAAAAAATTTCAGATTTATTAATAACAACTTCATAAATATTTTTTAGTTCAGTTTCTTTAATTTCTTCTATTTTTGGAAGGTCTGGATTAAATTTTTTTAAATTTGCTGCCAAATTTTTATATTCTGGTTTAATTTCTGCTGCAACATTAAAACTTAATAATGCTGATAATGTAATAAGTAATATTTTTTTCATTTGATTCCTTTGTTAATAGTCGAAAAAATAACAAGACTTGGGATTTTTGTCAATCAATAAGTCTTGTTACTAAATTATAAATAATTAATATGAAGTAGTTTCTGTAACTAAAGTCCAGATTTTTTCAGGATAATTAGTTTCAGAAACAAATTCACACATAAATTTTTGTTCAATATGTTCAGTTCCCTTTTTTGTATCATAGTCTAAGTGGACTAATAGATTTTTAGCAGCTTCATTTTCAACGATATTGATGTAATTAAAGGTGAATGTTCTTGGGGGATTTATTGACTCTTGATATAAATTGGATAATGAAACTTTACATGTTTCAATTAATGCTTGATGCTCATTTTGTTTTTCCTGTTCTTGTTTTGCAGAAACCGATTCGTGAGAATTCATATTGGCCAATTCTCTTTGTGGCTGATAGTTGGTTGTGCCACTAAACATAGCCTTAATTTCTTTGATTGGTATAAACTCTTCCAAGAGTGAACCAGCTTGTGCATGTTGAGTGAGTGACATCAACAAAACTAAAGAAATAGAAACTTTATGGAGATATTTTTTCATTTGTTTACCCTTTATTATAACTCTTTTTATATTAATAAATATTAAAAATTGAATGTCAATTTTTAGGTCATAATAATCTTCTTAATTTCTTCATTAAGCTTAGAGGCTGGAATCTTACCCTTCAAATCTTTCATGCATTTACCCATGATAAATTGTATTTTTTTATCATAAACAAGCTTAGGATCTTTAAGTTGTGAATCAAACTCTTGAACTGTTTTAAGAATTACTTCTTTAACAAACTCTAAGTTTTCTTCTGAATCACTAGGAATTAATTGGCTTAATTGAATAGTTGGGTCTTCATCATATTTAATGAATAAATCTTTAAATTCCTTGGCTTCTACTGGGCTTTTGATAACATCAATAAATTGTTCCAAAGTTGGTAAAGTAAAATATTCTTTATCTTTTTTGGCGATAACTTCTGGAATCCAATAAAAAACTGCTCTAATTAATTTTGGCGTAATTATGCTATGTAGAGATTCTTTCTTATATAAAGAGATTAAATAAGACTTAAGTTTTGTAGATAAACAATCAGATATTTTATCTGTAGATAAATCAATTTGAAAATTTTGAGAGTACTTTTGGAAAAAATCAATTAATTCAAAATATTCATAAAAATAATCATTTTGAATTTCTTGGACAAAAGATTCGTCAAAAACCAATTCTGGAATATCAGGGTCTACCAAGTAACGATAATCCAAGACTGTTTCTTTATCTCTCATTGCCATTGTGGTTTTAGTTGATTCATCAAATAGTCTTGTTTGCATTAATACTTTTTGGTTAGAATCTAACAACTCTGATTGCCTGCTGATTTCGTGATATAAAGCAGCCTCAAGGAAACTGAAAGAAGAAATGTTTTTTATTTCTACACGTGTTCCTAATTTATGTTCATCTTTAGAAAGTGAAATGCTGGCATCTACTCTGTATGAACCTTCTTCCATTTTACCATCACAAATATTGAGTGATTTAACTAAAGAATGTATGGTTTTTGCATATTCTTTTGCTTCTTCTGGAGAATACATGCAAGGTTTTGAAACAATCTCTAACAATGGGCTTCCACCACGAGAGATGTCAATTGCTGTATGTTCGCTATATAAATCGTGAATGCTTTTGGCAGCATCACATTCTAGGTGAGAATGTTCAATGTGTATATGCTTTATTTCATCACCAACCTTAATTGGAATAAGTCCTTCCCCCAAAATTGGATTGTTTTGTTGAGTTATCTGGTATCCAAGAGCCAAATCTGGATAGAAGTAGTGCTTTCTTTCAAATTCACTTTCTAAATGAATGGCTGATTTTGTAGACAAACCAAAAAGAACAGCCAATTTAACTGGCTCATGGTTTAAATGTGGAAGAACTCCAGGCAAACCACAATCAAGTAAATCAAAAGTAGCACAGTTAAACTCGTTGGTTGTGTTTGAAAAAAGTTTTTTTTCTGTTTTCAAGGCAACATGAATTTCTAATCCAATAGTTACATAATAATCGTGAAATTGTTTTCTCATTTTAAGTCCAATTCTAATTAGGTGCGAATATGTTTTTCAATTGAAATGGAATCTTTAATCAATTGAAAGTCTTGATACTGTTGTCCCACTAATTGTAGTCCAGTGGTTTCTTTAATATGGAATTGTTTTGTGGTAGGAATTGTTACTACGGGCAAACCAGCCAAACTAAATCCTATAGTCATATAATCTGCTAAATAAATTTGAGCAGTGGTCATTTTTTCAATTTCTTCCCATTTTGGTGTCAAAGTTGGGAATGTTGGCAAAATAAGATAACTAACTTTAGAGAAAAGTTGATTGATTTGTTGCTTTAGTTGTTTTCTAAGCAAAATAGCTTTTTTATAAACAGTGTTAAAGTTTTCTGAGGAAATAACATAGGTTCCCAAGATAATTCTTTTCTTTACTTCGCTACCAAAGTAAAAATCTCTGTATTGAGCAACTGAATCCCAATAACTATCAAACTTCTTATCTTTGATGAAAGCATTTAAATCTTGTCCAAAATAAACACCTTGATATCTTGCCAAGTTAGAGCTTGCTTCGGCACAAGCAATTATATAGTATATTTCCGCAGCATGTTTAAGAAGGGGAATATCAATTGATTCTAATGTAATGCCACTAGATTTTAAAATATCAAGTTTTTCCTTATATGCTTTTTTAATTTCAGAACTTAAACTATCTGATTCTAAAAGCTTTGCGAAATAACCAATTTTCACATTTGTAATATCATGACTAATGAAATCTTTTTTAAGACCTGTTGTTGTTGGATCATTTAAATCTTTTCGTGTATCAAGTGAGGACATTAAGTAAAACAAATCATCTGTATTTTTTGTCATAAATCCAGCTTGGTCTAAAGAAGAAGCATAAGAAATCATGCCATATCTAGAGAAAGCACCATAACTAGGCTTATATCCCACTAATCCACAAAAAGCACTTGGCTGTCTAACTGAGCCACCAGTGTCAGATCCAACTGTGTAATCAAAAAGTTCAGCAAACAAACTTGCTGAACTACCGCCAGAACTTCCTCCTGGAGTGTACTCTTGATATCCAGGGATGGATGTTTTGCCATAAAAAGAAGTATTGGTAAATGAACCCATAGCGAATTCATCCATAGAAGTTTTCCCTGTGATTAAACTACCAGCAGATTTAATTTGATTAGTAACTGTTGAATCATATGGTGCAACATAGTTGGCTAAAATTTTACTACCAGCAGTGTTTAACATGCCTTTTACAGAAAATAAGTCCTTAACTCCAACTGTTGTGCCATAAAGGGGAAGTTGCTCTTTTTCTGCTTTAGAAAGAGATTCTAATTCTTTAAATTGCTTTATGGTTATATCTTTAGTTTGGTTAATGTGCCAAACACTAATATCCTTTCCATTTGAATGTTCTTCAAGGTTTTGAATAGACTTATCTAATGTTTCTTTAAGATACTTAGGTTCAGAAACAGCAATCTTGTGTTTTTCTTCTAATAGCATATCAATCCTTTTTAATAACTTTGGGTGCCAAGAACATAGCTTCTTCCAACAATATGCCCTGATGCTTTTCTTGTCTGTCTATTTGAGTAGAATTTAAAGGAAATGATTCCTCTGTTAAAATCTTTTTATTGGGTTGTTGGTTGGGGAAATCTTCAGAATTAATATTCTGAATGTTGTCCATCATAACGAAAACTTCATTTAAACTATTTTTATATTTTTCTGTGTCTTCTTCTGATATTTTCAAGCAACTAAGTTGACCTAACTTTTGAATGTCCATGATTACTCCTATTTTGTAACATTATATAATTTATGGTGTTGTAGGTCAATACTTTGTGCTAAAGCTTGATTTTTAATCTGTTGTCAATTATCTATGTTAAAAGATTTTAAAATTCGTATATGTTTACAAAATCACAAATTAACGAGCTAATAAAGAAAATTTTATATATAGCACAAAATAACAATGACAGAATTGAGGTTTCTTCATATGAAGAAGCTGCTCAAGTTTGTGCGTATGTTGCTGGATATAATTCAATTAATGAATTTCTATCATCGGAAGAAAACTCTTCAAAAGATACGGTGTCTATATTTAAATGTATTGAAAATAATGAAGAGTTTAAACAAGAAAAAGAATTTAAGGACATAACAGTAAACTTAAACATAGAAGAAATACAAAATTTAAATATGTATTTGTCTAGATATAATAAAAATAAAAACCAAAGAAATATAAAAGAAAATATCAACATTTTATCAAAATTAAATATTGGGTATAAATACAATCCAATAACAAAATACAGTGATAATATTTTTATAAATACAGAAAACACATTATTTTATTCAAACTCAAATCTATTTTTTGAAAAGATTAAAAATGATTTAATGGAACAAAAACAAACTATCATAAATTTAATTGAAAGTTCTAAATTCGATGGTGAAACTGATAATTATTTAATAGATCCAATAAATGAAATTTTTAATGGTGTTTTTTTGGAAGAAATATTTGAAGATGAAATATTAGATCACAAAGGTTTTATTTTTGTCTGGTTTTTAATGATTCAGCAAATAAAAGAAAAGTTTAATATTAATTTTAATTTAGAATTGTTATACCAAACCTTAGATTTGGATTTTGTTATTAAAATATCAACAATATTAGCTAAGGATTCTAATTTTCTTAGTTCAATGATATTAAATTATATTAAATCATTATCTAATGTTGTTATAGAGAAAAATAAAATAAAAATACCAAAAGAATCTGTTAAAAAACATGATTCAAATTGTAAAAAACTACTTTCATTATTTGATTATTTTGATTGGGGATATAAAAATAATAAATTCAAAATTAACGATAATAGTTTATTTAGTATAATGTTGGAGAAAAAATCTATTAATATTAATGTAGAAAATCAAAGATTATTTAATTTATTGCTTGAAAAATCAATCAGCAAATATGATAAAACATTAAATGGTCTTGAGATAAAAGAACATATTGTTTTTATATTGGATGATTTTGGTTTAATTAAAAAACCAATAAAATCAAACTATGTAATACAATTTATTAGAAGTGATTCAAATATTAAAAACAATAATTTTGAGGACTTTAATCAAATTTTATTTTCAAAACAAAATAGTTTTACAAACTTCAGTAACGAATTCTTGGCAAAAGTAATGAATAATAGCAAATTAATTGAAAAAAATATATTTTATGCCAATGCTCAAGATTTAATTTATTTGGAAGAAAAAAATGGTTTTATCTTTAAGAAAACAAAACCATTTGAAGAGGTTTATGAATTAATAAAAATTAATGCTTAAATTTTATTTTTTCTAACATTTTGAATTGAATTTGGTTGTTTTTTATTAAGTTCTTTTTCTAATATAATTGCATGAAGTTTAATTTGAATTTCTTTATCATCATCAAAATACTTTAATAATAAGTCAGATACAGAATCACTATTGGTTAATTTTGAATTAAAATCAACTTTGTCAGAATGATTGAAGATGATATCTTTTAAAATGTTGGTTCTATTATACTCATAATTCATAGATGTTGTTAATAGAATTTCCATTGGAGTTACACCGTTATTATTTTTTTCCATCAATTTATCATAAAGAGTAGATTTTGAATTATTATTAATTAAGTCTATAACATCTTTATCAATAGATTTTTTTCTATATTGTTGAGTGGTAAAAATAAGATGTAATATGTTATTATTGTTCTTATCAGTATAATCTAAATTAAAATTAAAATTAGGATTTTTCTTATAATGTGGAATAATAGTTTCCAATAAAGATTTGGGAGAAATTTTGCTATCTTCTAATTCTTTTTCAAACAAATAGAAAACAAAAGGTTTACCATCTGATGCTGCTTGTTCTTTATTTTGAACTCTTTGTAACATCCACTTTAAATCAGTTTGATGTTTAGCCCCCCACCAAGCAGGATTGCCGTTTACAGTGTGCTTTTCTAATTCAACATTAGAACACTTATCAAAGTAAGTAATAAAATTTTTAGTTGGGCTATTTTGGAAAATATTAAATATAATGTCTGGAGATTTAGAAACAAGTAATCCTTTTTTATTTAAGCCTCTTAATATTTTTAATCCTTCTTCCCTAGCAGAAACAATATTGGCACAAAATTTATCGCATCTTCTTACATCAGCACCGCTCTTAACTACCCAATCATAATAAGCAAAGCTGTCTTCATTATCATTTTTGATTAATCTATTGTTATGATTTAGGCATAACATATCATATTTTTCTAATGGGAAACCATATTTTTCAACAAGAAGCTTAATGCTTTCAAAATTTTTTCTTTGGAAAGAGGCATAAAAATCATCTGATTTACTTACAACATCTTTAGCCATATTAGGGTAGTATTCTAATATCGCATCTAAAACTTCAGTTCTCTTAAAGTCTTCACTGTAAAGCAAATTTACTTCAGAGTCCTTGACTATATGTGATACGGTTGCCCCATTTTTTAATAAAAGGTTAGCAACTTCTTTATTTTTAGAATGAGCTAAAGATAAATCATAAGAATATTTGTTTTTTTCTAAATCTTTAAGATTAATTTTAGGTAAAACATCCTCTAAAAATTTGATATCACTATCATAAGCAGCATGTTTTATTAAATCATACATTTCTTCAGAATGCTCTTCGGATAAGAAATAATCTCTGCCAATACCTAATTTATAGAAACAGGTTCCAATTCCTGGCTTTCTGATGTTTCCATAAAAACCTTCCATAGGTTCTAAGAATTTATATTTATCTTCTTTACTGTCAGAGGCAAATTTTGTTTTAGATTCCCAAAAATCTTTTAACTTGGGGTACTTATTTAATACCAATTCATGAACAACAGGTTGATTTATTTCTGTTGTTATATAAAGAAGTGGATGTATATTGCGACCCCTTACATTCTGTTCATTAATGTAATTAGACTTTAATTCTAATTTATTTTGATAATCATAACCATAATATTGTAATGTGTCTGTTAAATCACTTGGCATTTGATTTAATAGATTTTTAATGGAATTATGAATAACATTTTTGTAGTCTAGGTAATTTTGTTTCATCCATCTTAAACCATAATCTTGAGTTTCAGTAATCTTTTTCTTTTCTGAATCATAATGAAAATCACAAATACCAGGGAGAATTCCTTCTTGCATTAATTTTTGCGTAAATTCTGCTGGATTTTTTATTTTATCTTCAATAAATTTTTTGAGACTAATCAACTTAAATTCATCTATGCTGTAGCCTACTTTTACAGGTAATGATAAATCACCCCCTGATTCTTTAAATTGTTTTAGTTCATTAAATAGCTGTTCTGAATTCATGGTGTAATCAAATTCAGAGAAGTCATTGTACTGTAAAGTTTTTATCATAATTTTATTTTGTCGTGTTATTATATTTATTTTATATTTTTAAAACTAAAAAACAATATTTTAAAGAAAAAATTAAATTGACTTTAATCTGTAAAAATAATATTATGAAAAAATGAGTACACATTATGAACACAAGTGGATTTTAATATCTTGTCTACAAAAAGCCATAAGAAAAGGTCTTGTAAATGAGGCTGTGAGTTATGGTGAAGAACTTTGGGATATAGATAGAAATTATTTAACCTATAGGCTTTCTATTATAGCAATAGAAGATATAGGCATTGCTAACATTAATTTGGTTCATGATTTCATAAAAACAGAAATTAAAAAGAAAAATATTGAAGAGTTAGGAGGTAAAGACTACATACTGGCTTTAATCAAAAAGTTTGCCTTAAGTATAAAAGATAGGTCTGCCTGTGACTTAATAAATATATGTTCATTCTACGATGAAAAATACAAGATAGAAGAAAAAGAAAAAGAACTAGTGTTTTTAAATAAAGAAGAAGTGTTGATTAAAAGAATGATGGCTGGTTGGGAGTGCTTGGGTTCTAAAAAAATAAAAAATGATTATGTTGCTAATAAGGAAGATAATATTGAAAGGTTTCTTGAATTAAATCAAGAGTTAACAAAAAATCAAAAAATATTAGATTTAGTCAGCATATGTTACAAAATCCATAGTGAGCCCCATTTTATAGCATTAGGATTGTTAGAAAGTTCTTTTGAAAAAGAAAAAAACAACCAAATAGGAAAGTATAAAGTTGGTGATTTTGTTTATAAAAAGTATCAACCAATATATGTTCAAAATAAAAATTGGATTATTGATGGGGTTGATTGGCATACAAAAGAAGGAAAGTATGCCATTTATGAGTTGATTAAAACAAAAGCAGATGTGGTTGAATATTGTAAGCAATATCTTTTAGATAAAGAATCTTTAGCAAATGCTATAGGAATGATTCTTTTTAGAACAATGGGTCAAGAAGTAGACAAAAGATTGGTTTATAACACTGCGATTTCTATATACAAAATAACAGATGAAATTAATTTGAGAAATTCTTTGCTAAATGAAAATGTGAAATTTTCAGAAGCAAAAAATGCTATGTTAAATTCACTAGATATTTTACATAAAAAAATAAATGAGCAGTTTTCTAGAGCAAACCCTAATTATTTTCCATTTTAAGGATAAATATGGCAGTTAAATTAACAAGAGAAGATTTATTTAGACCTCAAGGCATAAGTAATGTTAATGATAAAAATAAAAATATCTATGTAGTTATAGCTAAACCTACAAGAGTGTGTAATGCTGACTGTTCTTATTGTTCCTCGCCACCACTAGAAGAAATGGGAGAAAATTGGGAGCCAGAATGGAATTTTGAAAAGTTCAAAATTTATTTTGATAAAGTTTTTCCCTACATGGTTCATGGAGCAACATGGATTTGGCATGGTGGAGAACCTATGCTGATGGGAGTTGATTTTTATAAGAAAACATATGAGTATGCTAAGGAAAAAATGTTAGAAGCAGAAAAACAAATATTTTTCTCCATGCAATCTAACATGCTTGGCTATAATGAAAAATGGAAAGAAGTATTCTTTGAAATTTTTGGTGGTTCATTATCTTCAAGCTTTGACCCTGATGAAAAAAACCGAACCATAAAAGGGAATGCTCAAAATTATTCTAGGGTTTTTAAAAGGGCATTAGATAAAATGATGGATGATGGCTTTATGCCAATGGTAATAGGAACCTATAAGGAAGATACGGCACACATGATGCTAGATATGTATAATTGGTCTTTAAATAGAGGAGAAAGGTCATTTCCATTAAGATTTAATTATTGTGTTCCAATTGGAAGAGAAGCAGGTGAGTTGGGAGATTTGATTTCTCCAGAAACTTATGCAGATAATTTAGTAAGGGTATACAACCAATGGATTGAAGATGCTCCAAACTTCACAATAACACCACTTGATCAAATGTTAAAAAAAGCAATTGGGCAAGACGGAGAGGGACATTGCCCTTGGATGAAATCATGTGGCGGAAAGTTTATAAATATTGAACCAAATGGAGAGGTTTATAATTGTTCAGAATTCTCTGATTTAAACAGTGAATATTGTTTTGGAAATCTTAATATAAACTCTATGGAAGATATTTTAACTTCAGAGCAAATTAAGCTAATAAAGAAAAGAACAGCAAAATTACCTTTGAGTTGCATGACATGTGAACATTTCTCTGAATGTGAGGGTGGTTGCGCTAGAGATTCTGTATTATTTGATAATGGCTTATATGGAAAGTTTTATTACTGTCAATCATGGAAAATGGTTTATGCAAGAATTAAAGAATCAGTTTTACTTGGACAAGCAGACAAGATACTTGAAAAAATGAATGTTAATATTGAGCAAGCAAAATATTTCATTAAAACCAATCTAAATAACCATTTTAGTGAAATTGAAATTGATTGGGCAGATTTTAATAAAAATGGTTTAAATAGTAAATTTGGATTTGCTGAGAATAATAAAAACAAACAACTTTTCTACGATGAAAAGGGTAGAAATAAGAATATTGATTATGATAAAAATGAAAATATTTTTTTAAAAGAAGAAGAAAACAAAAAAATTAAAATTAATAGAAAGTTATCAAAAATAAAAGTAGTAGCTGTGTAAACTAGCTATATATTGATTTTTTATGAAAAATAGGTTATATTCTAATTTTTAGTGGAGTAAAAAATGAGCAATGTTTTAAATGTAAATCAAGAAAATTTTAATGCTGAAGTCGTTAAATCTGATAAGCCAGTTTTAGTAGATTTTTGGGCAAAATGGTGCGGTCCATGCAAAATGATTGCTCCAATTTTGGATGATATTTCTAAAGAAAGACAAGATGTTAAAATAGTTAAAGTTGATGTTGATGAAAATCAAGAGTTGGCAGTTAAATATGGAATTAGAAGTATCCCAACAATGTATTTGTTTAAAAATGGCAATATTGAAGCAACAAAAATGGGGGCTGGTTCTAAAGCAGCTTTAAATTCTTGGATAGACGGTAATATTTAAAATTTTATAAAAATATTAAGCTTCCACTTTTTTCAAGAGTAAATCTTGAGTGTATTGTGGAAGCTTTTCTATTGGGTAATTAGAATCAATAGAATATATGAATGCTTTTAATTGTTCCAAATCAAAAAAAGCTACATCTGTTTCTAGTGAATTTGGTCTGTGAATAACTCTGATACTAGGTCTAATAATATCATCTTCATATATGTTGTGTTTTTTACTTAAAGCATAGAAAAATCTATTTGTAATTGTTTTATATGTCCCATAAATTAAATATGTCTGATTTGTTTTTGTGTTTAATTTACAAATATTGTGATGTTCTGTTTTATTAAAAGAACTTATGTCATTACAATCAATCAATAAAATAGATGGTTCAAAAGAGTTTATTTCTGTGGCAACAGCAAATTCTATAAATCTCATATTGGTTCCTAATGTTTTGATTAAAATAATTTCTTTTTTAAAACATGTCAATATCTGAGCTTTTATGCCAAAAAAGAAGATATTTTAAGGTAACTTTAATAAAAATAAAGATTGACACGTTTTTGTATAAAGAGGATAATGAAGAAGTGTAATAATTTTAAAAGAAAAGAGAAAATATAAATATGAATGAAGTTAAGATTTTAGAGAAATTAAAAGAAAAAGAAATGAGCTTTCAAGATTTGACTGAAGAGTTTCCCAATGATGTCAAAAAGATAGTAGTCGGAGAGATAAAAGATTTATTGAAGAGTAATAAAATTATAGAGTACGATAAGATTCTTTATAATGTAGAAAATTTGGAAATTAAAAAGGGTTTTGTGCATTCAAACTTAAACAATATGGTTTGGGTTGAAAATAATGACGAAACAAATGAATTTGGAATTTTTTTAGGCAATCCTAGTGAAAATTTAAAAATGGTTTTAAATAAAAAAGATTCATATCCTGGAGCAGAATGTGAATACGTAGAGTTTGGAAATGATGTTAAAACAGCATATATTTTAAATTCTAGCTATAAACAAAATAAAAGACTAATAGTTTCAAAGAAAAATTATACTTGGCATGTTATCAATAATGGTGTTTATAATAGGTTAAATTTAAACCCAGAGTTAAATAAAAACTTTAATGATCAATATGAAAACGGTGATATTTTGGTAATAGAATTAAAAGATAAAGAAATAAAAATTACGGAGCATTTGGGTAATATTAAAAATAAGGGTATTGAGACACAAATAGTTAAAAAATTATTAAATTTTAAAGAAAAAGAATGGTTTGTTGATGACATAATAGAAAATTTTAATTTTTCAAAAGAAAAAGATTTAAAACATTTAAGTTTTATAACCATCGATAGTCCAACAACAAAAGATATAGATGATGCTATAGCTATTCAAGAAACAAAAGATGGAACAGTTCTTTTTGTTGCCATAGCAAATGTTGATAAGTACGTTAAAAAAGATTCTAATTGGGACAAAGAAGCAAAAGAAGCAGCCACTACTTACTATATGCAGTTTGGTAGTGTTCCTATGTTAGATAGAAAATTAACAGAAGAGATTTGCTCTTTAAATATAGGAAGAGCTAAATCTGTCTTGATTTGTGAGATGGTTTTTGATGAAAGCGGAAAACAAAAAACATCAAAATTTTATGAGGCAGTCATAGAAGTAAAGCATAAGGTTCCATATGAAGATGTAGATTCGATATTTAATAATGAAGAATTATTAAATTCATATACAGTAAATCAAAATGGTGATATCATAAAAGTCAATTTTGATAACATTCCCCTTAACTTAAGAAATCAATTAATAAAGTTGGAAATATTGACTGAAAAATTAAAAAAGGAACAGTTAGAAATAGATTATTGGTTTTTGAAAACACCAAGCTATAAGCTTAACGATAATGGTAAGATAGAAAAACTAGAGTTCACGGAAGAAAGAGATGGTTATACTATAAGTCAAAAAATTGTAGAAAATTGTATGCTAAATGCTAACATAGCTGCTGCTAACTTATTAAAAAGCTCCATGCCAAAAGTTGGAATTTTTAGAAATCAACTTTCAAAAGTAATTAATGAAAAACCTGTTCCGGCAAATTATGATTTTGATAATATTGGACATTGGGGCTTACAAGAAGAAACATACACACATTTTACATCACCAATAAGAAGATATTGTGATTTAGTAGTCCATAGATTAATTAAGTCCATTATAAATCAAGAGCCATCACCATATTCAGAAGCTGAAATAAAAGAGATTACAGACATATTGAATGACAAGTCATATTTAAATAAACAGATAAATATTAAAGAAAAATCAATATTGGTTCAAGAATATTTGGAAGATTTGGTTAAAAATAAACAATTTAAAACAAGATTTGAGATGGTTAACTTTAATAAATTAGGGTGCCTCTTTAGAAACAAACAAAATATAGATGTTTTTATTCCAATGTTTAAAATGAACAGAGAAATAGAAGATTATTTAAAAAATAATTTGGAAGATAAAGACATTCAGAAGCATGTTGATTACATAAATAATTATTGGCAAACTAAGATATACTTAGATAGCTATTCTTGGTTAGATTCAAAAAAAGAAACCACAATTAAATTATATTTAAAAGAACATAAAATAGAAGAAGAGTTAAAAGAAAACATTGATAATGAAAATGTTAAAAAACTTAAAATTTGACAATATTTATTGATTAATGTAAAACAAATAAGAGAAAAAATTATAAATTTTAATAGGAAAAATTTTTTTATGAAAAAATCAATTATTTTTACAACATTAGGATTGATATCTTTAACTGCTGTTGGTGTATTTGCTTATATGAATAGTGACTATAGATTTTCTAAATCTGGTGGTGATGAAGTATTATATTTTGATAATAGTAAGCCTGGAAAATGGAAGGTAAAAACAGTGGAGTTTTCTGGTTCAGAAAATAATATGGTATATCAAAATGAAACAGAAATTTGTATTAAGCAAGAACAAATAGAAAAAAGCATGAAAAAGAAATTAAAAGAAAAACTTGCTATGGAAAAATTAGATTGTACAACTATTGCAAATAGAAATTCAAAAAATGATGCCAATTTTACATTAAGTTGTGTTGGGTTAACTCCTGAACAGCAAAATTTTGGAGCTAAAATAGAAGGAACATTAACTAGTGATAAAGAAAAAAGCAGTTTAATTTTGAATTATACTATGGCAGTTGCTTCTGAAGATGTGTTGAAAATAAAAAAAGACATTGTTGGGGAAAGAGTTGGGGAATGTAAATAAAGATTGGGTAAAAAAAACTCAGCATAAAGAACACACTTTTAAAATTGAAAAGGATAGGAAACCCTTTTGGAATAATTTCTTTGTTAAAAATATACAGCTTAATACTGTAAACAAAACATCATATGACTTAATAGAGAGTTTAGAAAATAATTTTTTTGCTTATCATAATTTAAAAGAACAAGACAAGCACTATGCAAAAATGTGTCTTCTGGTTTTATTAGAAGAAAGAATGGATATTAATAGTATTCATTGGGAAAATTTTTTTAAAAGTTCAATAATAGATCCACAAAAAATATTACTTTTAGCAAACAGACATAATTATTTATTAATAAAAGAAACTTCACTATTTTTAGAGTCGTTTAATAATGTAAAAATAGACATAAATGAGATTAATGAAAAAAATTTTTTAAACCCTTGTTTTGCTTCTGAAGAATTTATGAAATATAAGTTTAATTCACACAGAAGTTTTCGGGAATTACAAAAAACAAATGAAAAAATAGAAAAATTATTAAATAATTATCAAGATGATGATTTTATAAATATACACACACAATACCTACTTAGTTGGAATCTTCTTAATAAGTTCACTAAAAATGAAGAAAATATTTTGTTGTTATTGGACTTAATAGAAGACAAAATAATTGCTCCTGGATTGGTGGTGGAAAAAAATAAAAATAATAATTCATCATTGTTTGAATTTTTAATGCTACGTCCACAAAAAGAAAATGTAGAAATATTGAAAACCTTATTGAGAAAATATCCTGAAGATTTTAATTTTAAAGCAACAGTAGATTATTTTAGAAAAACATTAATTGATATAAATAAATCTTTTGAAGCTGATGATAAAATAATGCCAGATTATATGTCTTCATATTATGAAATTTTAAAAACTTTGGAATTGTTAGAAATTAAAGAAAACCTCATTTTAAATCTTAAAAATAAAGACGATGATAAAAAAATAACAAAGATTTAAATTTTAAATTTTTTACTTGAATTTATTATGTCGTTAGGTATAAAAATAATGGTATCTTTATTTTTCGGTATAGAAAAAATATCTTTTTCTTTAAAGCCGATAGTTATATGAAAATCATGATGAGAAAAATTATATTTTTCTCTAATTTTACCTAAAAAATCATCGGGACAAACAAAGAAATAAGCTACATTGTTTTGATTTTGTATTTTTCCAATACCATATGATGTAACTTTATGATTTTTTAAAGAATACTCTTTTATAATTTCAGAATGAAGATTTTGTTTTGTTAAATAGCCCCATTCTTTTGCATTAAAAATAGTAATGTGATAATTCCCATTGTCTCTGATTAATTTTAAGGAAAGTTCTTCTTCTAGGTTTTTTTTAATCATAAATTGTTCATATTCTTTAAAGGAATTTGGGTTAAACTCAAGCCCAAAGTAATCATTTCCTTTGCTGTCTTTGATAGTATTGAAAAAGCCAAAAAATTCTATATCATTCATAATAAAGTAACAATAGTATTTTAATTATATCAATTTTTTTAATAAATACCAATAATTATTGACATAATTTAATAGAAGATGTAATTAATTTTTAAAGGATAATAAAATTATGAGTTATTTAAAAAAATTTCTTGCTTATTTGAAAGAGGAAAACACTTTCCCTAAAGATGAATTAAGGGATCACTATTTAAAACCTGCTAAGGAAATATTCGAAGAGCATCCTGAAATTGCAAATGAGATATTTGATGATAAAACAGCAATAATGGGTGTTATTGAACAGCAAATTAATGCTAACAATCATTCTGTTAGGCAAATACATTTAGATACCTTAGCAATGGAATTATCAATGGTTACACCTCGTGAAATATTAAATTATCAAAATATTAATGGTGATAGTGCTATACACTTAACAACCAAAGTAATGTGTTACCCTGTGTCTAATTTAGATATGTTCAAAGAAAATGGAGCTAATTTTTCTTTAATTAACAAAAAGGGAGAAACACCTTTAATTAAGATAGCTAATACACCATCTTTAGATGATTTAAAATTTATTCATGGATACACCTTGCCAAGACTATTAGACCACAGAGATTTGGTAACGGGTTCAACAGCATTACTTCATGCTGTGAAAGCAAGAAAAATAGCAAATGTTTTCTTTTTGTTAGAACAGGGTGCTTCCTTATTTGTGAGAAATAATGATGGGAAAACTATTTTGGAATATATTCAAGATGAAGAATACAAAATGAAATCAGAACGACAGTATTATAAAGAACTGGAAAAATTTATTAATTTTTTTAGTCAAAAACAACAAGCAGAAAATTATATTAAACAATTAGCAGGTTGATTTTTAAATATTTTTTTCTTAGTCTTTTCAAATATAACAATAACAATAAAAAGGGAAAAAAATGGCTGATTTAATTGAACTATTACAATTTGGTGTAAAAAATAAAGCTTCTGACTTGCACTTATCTGCTGGCATGCCTCCAATGATTCGTGTTCATGGTGAAGTTAAAAAAATTAACATAGAATCATTAAACAAAGAACAAGTAACGAACATGATATATGACATCATGAACGAGCATCAAAGAAAACAATTTGATGAAGATTTAGAGTGTGATTTTTCTTTTGAGGTTAAGGGGTTGGCACGTTTCCGTGTTAATGCTTACAATCAAAATAGAGGTACTGCTGCCGTATTAAGAACAATTCCTTCTAAGGTTTTAACATTAGAAGAATTAAAAGCCCCCCCACTGTTCGCTCAATTAATGAATAAGCCCAAAGGTTTAATATTAGTTACAGGTCCAACAGGTTCTGGTAAGTCTACTACTTTGGCAGGAATGATTAATCATTATAATGAAAATGAAGCTGGTCATATATTAACAGTTGAAGATCCAATAGAGTTCGTGCATGAGTGTAAAAAATCATTGGTTAACCAAAGAGAAGTTGGTCCTATGACAAAATCTTTCTCTAATGCCCTACGTTCTGCCCTTCGTGAAGACCCAGATATGATACTTGTGGGTGAAATGCGTGATTTGGAAACTATCCGTTTAGCATTGACTGCTGCTGAAACAGGTCACTTAGTTTTAGGAACCTTACACTCTTCAAGTGCTGCAAAAACCATTAACCGTATTATTGACGTTTTCCCAGAGGCAGAAAAAGATATGGTTAGAACAATGTTATCAGAATCAATTGAGGCAATCATATCACAATCATTATTGAGAACTAAAGATGGTCAAGGTCGTGTTGCGGCACATGAAATTATGGTTGGAACCCCTGCCATTAGAAACTTAATCCGTGAAAATAAGATTGCTCAGATGTATTCTTCTATTCAAACTGGGCAAGCCTTAGGTATGCAAACAATGGATCAGTGCTTACAAAATCTTGTTAAGACTGGCAAAATATCAGTAGCAGATGCTAAGGTAATGGCAGTCAATAAAGAATCATTTATAGGTAACTAATAAATTGTTTTTATAATTAAGAAAAGGACAAAATTTGCAAGCCCCTCTGAAATCGTGTTGAAAAACACGTCGCTTGGTAGGGGTTGTAAAACCAAGCTGATAAATCCACAAATCCAGAGCTAGCGAAAGCTAGCTTTGGTTCTATTCAAAAGGATTAAAATTTTGAATAGATAGGGATTTATCTACCTCAGAATTGATAAAATTCATGATATTTTTATACCAATGATTTCTATTTCTTCCTAAAGCAGAAGAAATATCTTTCCATTCAAGCTTATTTAAATTCAACCTCTTGCTCTGCTTTGATTGGGTTAAGTAAGGGACAGATAATTCTTCGTTATATTTTTTGATATATTTGATATGATTTTCTTGTTTAAATTCTTTTCCATAAATAGATTGTCTTGCTAACCATAAAGCTGCTGATATATCTACGGGTAATTTATTGATTAAACCATATTTGGAAAATCCTCCAATACTGCTGAAAGTAGGATTTACCAAATGTAGCTTTAAATTCAATCTTTCTGATTTTCTCTTAATCAGTTCTTGGAATAAAGACTTAGCAAATTGTGTTAGCATTTTATTGTATTTTTGGTTGGATTTATAACCAGAGTTCATTTGATTTATGGTTGAGCTAAAGTCTAGATTTTCAATCGCTATGTTATAAACTCCATAGCTTTGAGCAATAGCTAATACATCAGTTATCGCATTACTGATTAACCATTGTCTTTGTTCTGTTGTTTTATTCTCTAAGTCCCATTGGATAAATCCATGGGGTTTATGGATTAAGGAATTAATCTTTAAGTCTTTAAAAGATAGTTTATTGCCATCAGATTTAACAATACAATAAGCTAATCCTTTTTGGTTTAAATCTAAACCCATTGTTAATGGGATAGATTTTATGTTAGATACTTGTTGAATAACTTCTTCAAAAGATAATTGTAGGTAATAGCCTATATTTTGACCATTAGGGATTAATTTCTTGATTATCTTAGCTGATATGGGTTTATTCTGTTCTAATGCTTGGGTAATTTTAAGTTGATTCTTAGGGCAGAATTTAACTTGTTCTATCTCTATGAATCTAGATTTCATACGATAAGTACTGTATTTAATTTTTGAATTTAAATCTTCATACTTTAAACCATTTTGTAAAGCTATATCTTTTAATCTTGAATTAGCAGCTTGTTCAGTTAATCTTAGTCTTAATTTCTTATCTGTAGGATAATATTGAATTTCAGCATTACCTTGTGGTTTTTCTTTAGAACCAACAGAATACCAAATATTGTTTCTAGATAAATCCCAATCTTTTTTCCATTCGGTTAAATCATGGTAGACTTTTTGCTTATCTGTTAATCTAAATTTATCCGTATGATTACCAGGTCTTTGCTTGAGTAATTCAGAAGAAGCAAAACAAAGTTTAAATGTATTGGTTTCTATTCTTTGTTGTATAAGATTGATGCTTTTGGTAAGTCTATTAACTTTGATTTTCTTATTAGATAAAACCAATTGTTTTTTCTTGATTGAATTAGATAATTTACTTATCTTAGAATAATCTAAAGTTTTAGCTGATTTTAATTTAAGCAATTCTTTTTCGTATTTATCAATAATTTTTTGTTCTTTGATAATAAATTTATTAATAATCTCAAGTTTAGATTTTTTCTGTTTTAATTGCGATTTTGTTAATTCTTTAATTTTACTGTGTTCAGTTTTAACTTTATTGATTAAAGATTTAACTTGATAACTTGTAAGTAAATTTAAACTCATGATTTCATGGTAAATCTCAGATTCTGATAATTTTTGATTAT
>JACCDQ010187858.1_pt1 | contig 92082 bp, 75 predicted proteins | sample 7446031 | NCBI WGS metagenome assembly JACCDQ01 (sample SAMN15323442, study PRJNA562643) | freshwater metagenome | isolation source: river surface water | place: USA:Blue River Watershed | collected 2017-08-17
CAATAGGTTAGAAAAATTCACTCAGCCTACGAAAAAGTTTTTAACTCCTCAATGAAAAAAGCCTTGAATTTCAAGGCTTTAATCTGATTTCTCAAAATTTAACAACACGAATTGAGAGAGGCTTGCCCCAGAAGGGGCTTATTTTTTTGACATAGTATTTTGTAATGTTATAATATTAAATAAAATTTATCTATTATAAGGATTACAAATGTCAAACATATTAGTTACTATTACAGGTCCATCACTTACTGGCAAAAGCAAGTTAGCTCAACTTTTAGCACCAGAAGGTTTTGAAGAAGTTGTTAGCACAACAACTCGCCCACCAAGACAAGGAGAAATTGATGGTGTTCATTATCACTTCATTGATGTGCAAACATTCAAACAAATGGTTGAAGAAAACCTAATGATTGAAAAAGTTCAAGTGGGTAAAAATTATTATGGTGTATCCAAACCCGCATTTGATCATGTAATAAGTAAAGGAAAAAATGGCGTTGCGGTTGTTGAACCAGATGGAGCACAACAAGTTGCAGATTATTGCCGAGCAAATAAAATTAACTTACACCAAGTTTTTATAGATAACCCCACACATGTATTGGTAGATAGATTTTTGAAGCGCTATAAGGGTGATAAGCTCGCTCAAGATGAAGTTTATGCAACTCGTATTATGGATATGCTTTTAAAAGAACCTAAAATGTGGATTGAACCCGCTCATAACGGAACCCACTATTATGACCAAATATTTTCTTCTTTTGCACCAGAAAATGAAGAAAGTGTTGTAGAACAAATCGTTAGTGCTGTAGACCAAAGATTGATAAAAAAAAACTCAAATAAAATGAAGAGATAAACTTAAAACCACTCCTTTAAGGCAGTGGTTTTTTGCTTGACAATATTTAACGAAACTAAAAAGAGATTATATGAAAAATTTAATTGATGCTATTGAAAACAATAATTCAGAAGAAACTTTAAGAATATTAAAAGAAGAACCATCATTATTAAATCAAAAAAGCGAAGATGGTTGGAATGTTATTCAACTTGCTAGCTATTATAATCTACCAGAAGTTGTTAATTATTGCTTAGCAGAACTTGACTATGATGCAATAAATAATTCTAAAGTTCACCCATTACTTATTGCCATTGAAGAAAAAAATGAATCAGTTATTGATAGCTTTTTAAATTTTGAGAACCAAAATAAAATAAATTGGACAGTTAAAGAAAAAAATGGGGATAATTTAGTTTATTTATCACTTTATTATGGTTTAGAAAACATTGCTGAACGATTAGTAGAAAAAGGCATTTCTTGCTTTGAGAAAAACAATCAAGAAATCAATGCTTTTTCTTTAATTGTTGAAAAAGGTAATTCTGAATTTTTTAATCGATTTATTAGACCTCATCAACTTGTTGAGTATTATGAAGAAACATTTATTAAGAAAAGTATTCAGTATGACCAAGTATATCTTTTTGATAACTTACTTCCATATACTCAACTAACCAGTGATGAATTATTTAATTTAGCAGCAGGTTTTAATAGTATAAAAGCTATGAACCACATTATGCAAAGTGGCGATATTATTCCTGGAAAAGAACAAATTACACAAATTGTAGACTTAATGTGTCAAAAGTATGAAAGCCAAGAAGATATTAAAGCAGCAAAAGAATTAGCAGATTATTTATTTGAAATAAAGATTCCTTTTAGTAATTTTGTGAACAAACAAGGACAAAGTGCTTGGATGCTTTGTATTCAAAATAATAACGAAGAAGTTTTTGAGAGATTGATGCAAAGTAATGAGAATGTAAACTCTACTGATACGGAAGAACACTCCCCTTTGTTTTATGCTATTGAAAGAAACAATATTAACTTTGTTAGCATGCTCTTAAAAAAGAAAGCTAATCCCCATCAATTAGATAGACATGACAATACCCCGCTAATAAAAGCAGTTGAAAAGGGAAATGTAGAAATTGTTAAGGAACTTCTAAAATATTGCCAAAACATTAATGAACTCAATAAAAACAATGAACATGCTTTAAGTATGGCAATAAAAAGAAGAAGAATGGATATTGTTAGTGAATTAATTTGGGCTGGTGGTGAAATTACAATCAATCCTGTTCGCACACTCAACGAAAATCATATCTTTATCATTGGTTCAGGCATGCAATCTTACCACGATGAAGAATGTATTGATAACTTTATGTCTCTTGCTAAACTAGGATTTAGACTAGATCAAAAAAATTCAGAAGGTGATACTTTCCTTTTACACTTTATTAAAAATGGTTATCTTTCAAATTTTAATGCTTTATTAAAATGCCAATTTAGCCCAAATCAAATTGATAAAGATGGCAACAGTGCATTAATGTGTTCTGCAATGAAGAGACAAAATGATTATTTTGATGGAATGACAAGAAAATTTTCAAATCTTGATTTAAACCATAAAAACAATCAAGGTGAAACAGTCTATGATATTTGTTTAAAAACTGGGAAGATAAAAAGAATGGAAGAACTTGTGAATATTGATCCTAAAATATCACTAGAAAACTCAAAAAAAGCAGCAAAAATAATTTCAAAAGAAGGTAATCTTAGCGAGTTTGCTAGCAAGCTAACCAAAAGTGGACTTGACCTATCTTTTCAAGATGAATATGGCAACAACCTTTTAATGTATTCTTTAGCTGGTGGCAACTTAAATAATTTTAAATATCTTGTAGAAACTGTAAGCATGACAATTGATATGACCTATAGAAACAAAAACGGTAATACTATTGAAGATATTATTAATGCTATGCCAGAATCCATTAAAAAAGATTTTTCCACATATCTACATAAAAACCCAAACAAAAAACCCTAATCTTATTTCAAACTCAAAATACCTATTAAATTCAAATAGGTATTTTTTTATAAATAATTTTTTCAAAATACCTTAAAAATGTTTTGACAGATTTTTTAAATCATCATATAATTACAACCTTACTTAAGGAGAACTAAACAATGTCTATTCAAACTCAAAACCCCGATAAACAAAAAGCACTTGCTGCTGCCATTGCTGCTATTGAAAAGAATTTCGGTAAAGGCTCTATCATGACCATGGATGCCGATAATGTAGCCGATGTGGATGTTATTTCAACTGGCTCACTCACTGTAGATATGGCACTTGGGGTTGGTGGTGTTCCAAAGGGACGAATTATTGAAATTTATGGACCAGAATCATCTGGTAAAACTACAATGACTTTGCAACTCGTTGCTTCTTGCCAGAAACAAGGTGGTACAGCAGCTTTCATTGATGCTGAACATGCTCTTGATATTGTTTATGCACAAAAGCTTGGGGTTGACCTATCTAGCCTCATTGTTTCTCAACCAGATACTGGTGAACAAGCCTTGGAAATTGTTGACCAACTTGTAAACTCTGGTGCAGTTGATCTTATTATTGTTGACTCTGTTGCTGCACTTACTCCAAAGGCTGAAATTGAAGGTGAAATGGGTGATTCACATATGGGCTTACAAGCTCGTTTGATGTCACAAGCTCTTCGCAAGATTACTGGTGCAACCAAGAAAACCAATTGCACCGTTGTTTTCATTAACCAAATTCGTATGAAAATTGGTGTGATGTTCGGTTCTCCAGAAACCACCACTGGTGGTAATGCTCTTAAGTTCTATGCTTCAGTTCGTATGGATATTCGTCGTATCGGCTCCATCAAGAAGGGTGATGAGATTATTGGTAATGAAACCAAGGTTAAGATCGTTAAAAACAAGGTTGCCCCTCCATTCAAGGAAGCAGAATTTGAAATCCTCTATGGTGAAGGTGTATCAAAGATGGGGGAAGTTATTGACCTTGGTGTAAAGTATAACATTATTGATAAGGCTGGAGCTTGGTATGCTTATAATGGCAATAAGATTGGACAAGGTAAAGACAATACCCGAGAATATTTAAAGCAAAACCCCGAATTGGCTGATGAGATTGAAGCCAAGGTTAGGGCAGTAATGAAGAAGTAAATTAGATAAAAAGCCACTTCGGTGGCTTTTCTCTATGGTCAACCAAAAAAGGAATTAACATGTTAAGTCTCGCAGATATCGCAACACAATTAAATATTTCTAAAACAATGGCATTGGCATTACCTCGTTTTTATAAAAAAACAGGATTGAGTGCACAATTTACATTTTCCTATAACCAAAAAGAACAAAATCTTGAAATCTCTTTAGGATTTCTTCCTCAAGAACCTAATGAAGAACAATATAGCATTCTAATTGAAGAAATTATTGATGCTGAAAAGTTATTGATTAATGAGTATGTAATGAATGTTGCTCAAAATTACGAAAATATTAATCAATTAATTTTTAAACATAGAGAAGAAACTCATCAAATTATTGCTAGACATAAAAAAGAGTTAGAATAAATTTTTTATTTATTAAAATTTCTAAAGCCCATTTGGGCTTTTTTCTTTTTCTTAAAATCTATTCTTATTTGATTTAAATTATTTGTTAATTATAATTAATAATATATGGAGAAAAACTATGAGTTGGGATAATAATGAAAACAATAATATAAATGGCTATAATCAACCGATTAATCCATATGAACAGCCACAAAATCAGTATCAACAACCAATTCAAAATTATGATACTCAATATCCATCTGCTTTAGAGCCTACTTATAATTCTTATGAGCAGCCACAAAATCATTATCAACAACCAACTCAAAACTATGAGGGATCAACCATGACAACTTCAGATACAAATTACGAAAATAGCACACATCATTCAGGAGCTATGGACAATTTATCATCAGTAAATACATCCCCCACACCTAATGGTAGTTCTTTTTGGCAAAGTTTTAGCTTATTGTCTGGATTGCAAAACATTATGGGGCAAAATCAGCAAAACCAAGCACAGACTGCTCAAAGAATTGCTAATATAAGACAAGCTGAGTTAAATGATACAATATCTTCTCAACAAGAAGAAACAGTAAAATTAAGATCAGAAGTGGAAGAATTATATGGAGAAATTGCAAGATTGAGACAACAGATTAATTCCTTAAACGATCTTTTAAACCAACCATCTAATATTATTGCTCAATATCACCAAGGTTTTTCTGAAACCTATATAAAAGATAAAGAAATATTAGCAAATTGGATGGTTTGGCAAAAAGCTTTTCAAGAAGTAGCAATTCAGCTAGGTTCAGAATTGGGACTTAGCCAACAAGAAGTTATAGAAAAAGCTAAAGCAAATTATTCATTAGTTTTAACAAATAGTAACGACCCCTCGCATGACACAAATAGTGCAGATGATTTTTTTAATCTTTTTAGAGAAAAATTACTTGAAAATTTTGCTCCTAAAACAAAAGAAGAAGTATCTGAAAGAATTAAAAAAACCACACAATCTTTTAGTGAATCTAATAATGCCTCTACAAATAGAAGTCAAAATAACCCAATTTGACGGCTATCATAATAAATGTTAAAATTAAAATATATATCGATAAAAAGGTAAAGTCATGAAAGATACATCTTTAGGAATTGCAGCTATTATGGCACATGGAGAAGCTCAATTAAGAGCTAATCGTGCTGAAAGTGAGCGAACTACTCAAAAAATTATTCATGAGCGTCGCATGGATGAATTTCAAAAAACTAATGATAACTTAGCGCGAATAAATACTGGTCTTGAAGACGAACTTGCTTATCATGTTAGAGAAAAATTTCAAGCACACAATAATTTTGCACAAGAAAGAGAGATAAGAAACAAAGTAACAAATGATTATAACAATTTATATAATCAACATGAAGCTCTCAAAGCTGAAAATGAATACTATAAATCTCTTCTTTGTAAGCCAATGCTTGAAATTGCCCAAGCCAATGGTGACTTCAAGAAAACTTATGAAGAGCAAATGGCTTTTGTAGCAGACTGGATGGTTTCACAAAAAGCTTTCCAAGAACTAGCAATAGAATTAGGAGAAAAACAAGGCATGAGTGTAGAAGAAATTATTACAAAAGCAGAAACAAAAACTGATGGTGTTTTAAATAAAGAACACGAAGAATCACACGGAACAAATGCAGATCCATTTATCTCATATTACTTTAAAAAGAAAAAGAAATAAATCATTTTTATTTAATTACTAGTTAATAAAAAAGAACCCCAAAATTTGGGGTTCTTTTAATAATAACTCTAAAAGAATTATTATTTAATTTCTACCATTTGTAATCCTAGCATTTCATAATAAACAGAAGCATATCCATCCTTTCCATAAATTACAGCTTTAGGATTCACTTTTTCAACTTCATCAGCCATTACACCGACATAACGATGTTTTTCTGAATCGTTTTTATAAGTAAACTCATATAAGTTCAAGCCAGTATTTTTATCTTTACCTACTAACTTAATATTATTTTTTAATCTACGATCAGATGTTGTTGGTGGGGTTCCTGCGGGTGGAGGTGTAGTTGTAGGGTTTGTGCCTCCCAAACTAGGACCCGCTGCTGCTGCTGCAAAACTTGGATTTATTTGTGGGAATGGGGTTGAGGATTGAGTGCCACCGCTGCCACCTCCCTGTTGGACTCCTTTAGATACACTACTCATTGATGGCATTACATTTGACATTTCTTGATTTAATTGTTTCTTAAACTCAGTTCCAATTGCAGAACGGTTATGCCTTTGCCCAGGGGGGAATTGGCTCATAGTATTTGCAATTGCATTTTGTATAGCTGAACTTGCTTGACTATCGGGAACACCAGCCCTTGACATTGAAGCTTGTGCACCTTGCAATTTCTCCATTGATCTTTGATACCCAACACCTGCATATTGACCATTACTCATTGCTCCAAGGAAACTATTGGCATCTTGACCAAAATTTTGTGTATGAGTATGTTCTTGAGCTTGTTTTAATGCCTTGAATGGATCATTATCGGCTCCTTTTAATTTAGCAGGATCATTCATTATTTCATTAAACTTATCCATAAGTTGAGTAGGATTACCAGAATTTTTCATTGCTGTACCCATTGCAGTACCAAATGATGCTTTTTGGAGAGTGGTTAATCCTCCAAAGCCACCTGGACCGCCTTTTAACTTATCCATTGTGTCTTGACTTGCACCAGCACTTTTCATCTCCTCCATGCCTCTGTTACCTTTATCTTCTGCTAATGCACTTTTTTGTTGTAATTTATTTTGCAATCCCCCACCAATTTGAGCAGCATTACTACCAAGGACAGCAGCACCAGCCATCATACCACCTTGCTCGCCGCCAACGGTATTTGCAAAATTTCCTAATTGTGGACCACCGCCACCGAACCAATTAAGCATTTCATCAGGAATCACGTGTATCATACTAAAACTCTTTTTAATTAACACAAACATTGCAATTGAATAGAGTATTGGAGCAACAATAAAATATCCAATAATTTTAAATATGATTCCAGTATCACTTTGTCCAATTGCAAATACTCCAAAGAATACTTGACTTAATATATTTCCTACAGCACTTAAAATTACAAATGATGCGATTAGACCAAATATCATTAAAACTGGTCTTAACATTAAAGACAACACTAATCTATATCCTTGAGTACCAGTACCAACCAAGTCATCTCCTTTAGGACTTAAATGCATAACCGCCCACATAGGTGCTGCTAAAATTGCTTCAATACACATCACCAACCAACCTAAAGTTGCTCCAAACCACAAAAAGAATGGCATCATAGGCAAGACATAAGATAAAGTAATTCCAGCTATTAACATAGGAACCGAGAACATCATTGCGATGTTTGTAACAAAACCCACAATTGAACGATAGCTAACAGGCTTGACTGCACTAGCAAAAAAATCAGCTACTTTTGCTTGAGTGCTATCTTTTACTGCTAAAGATAGCCCTATTGCTATCCAGCTTGCTGCTACAATAGCTAGCAACCAATTACCCAATCTCTTCATTGCCATTAATGGATGCTCACCATCTTCAAAAACAAATGTTGCTGCATTATAAAACCATTTTTCTAAGAAGCCAGTAATACTATCTTCTCCCTCTTGTCTAACACCAGTTTGACTAGATGCTCCAAAACCAGTGCTTAATGTTGCTGAAGTTGAAGATGCAGATAATGCATTTAATATAGGTTGGGTTTTTTCTTGCAAAACAGTATTATCAAAAACATCGCCAGATGGTGGGGTTGTTTTGGGCAAATAACTTGCAGCACGGTGAACACTATCAGAAAACCAAGCCATTTTGGTGTAAAATGCACCAGCTAAAAACCATCCATCTTTTGAAGCATTTTGTGCAAAAGTTTTAAACTCTTTCATTTTAGCCAACTCTTGTGCAGCGGCTTTATTTACAGTTTCTTGGTATTTAACTACAGCATTTTCAATAGATTGCGGACTTATTGCAGTTTTCGTTGTTACAAGGTTTTTTGCTAAAGCATGTAATTCACTCTTCAAAGTTGCAGTTGCTTGTTTGTTTTTTGCTGTAATAGCAGCTTGGGCGGCTTTTATTTGAGGATAGTTCAATACTGTAGTTGAAACCCAGCCAGTAACACTAGTATTTGTATTTACCCCATTTTCAACCAATGTCATTGAACCACATGAATCAGGCTGAAAACCATTTGTTGTAGCCCCAAATTGGGTTGTATTAGCATCATTAGGAGATGGTGTTTCAACTCCTTTTAAATCTGAATCTATAACAGTAATTGCTTTTTCGTTCTTTATATCTTTTGCCACTTGAGTAATAGTTTCCATACAAACAAGGGAATTAAACAAATTATATCCCATAGCTCTAGAAGCACTAGTAGCTAATGCACTTGATGATAAAAAAGTTAGTTCACTATTAGAAGTATAGCTAGTCCACACACTATCAGCTAAGCCAATACCCTGAACGATTAACCAACCAACAATAGCTTGCATTGTGCAATATGTACCACTAATCACAGGGAGAACAAGAGCAGTTCCTAGAGCCGTTCTTATTGGAACCCAAGCTGATGAAAACTTTTTACCAAGCATTTCCCCGTCATGAGCAGTTCCAATTGTTCCGATAACAATTGTATATGCTACCAATAATCCGCCGATAGTTAATACTGCTCCATTAAACATTTTAATACCAGCACCCAATGGATCTCCACCTGATCCAAAAGTTTTTAATCCACCAAATATAGAAGCTAAAACCTTCATCGAAGTATCTGTTGCAACAGGTTCAAAGAAGTTTCCCGCTGCAAAAGCAAGAGTTGGAGACACCATTGCAAATAACAAAAATAGTCTTAATAGCATAAATTTTCCCTTTTATTTTATTATTAAATTAATGATATAAGATAAAAACACAAAATCAAGCCAAAAAAGATTTTTCTAAATATTATAAAAAATCCAACCTATTTTCTGTTAATATTCCAATAAAAAATTGCCCTAATTATGGGCAATTTTTATATTTAAGCTTTCAATTTTTTAACTCCAGAAATTGAACCTTCTTGAATATTTTCGCCTAATCCTATTCGCACTTTTTCTAAAATATGTTTATTTTCTACTTCTTGCGCAAACTCTAAAACAGTTTTGCCATCTTTAGTGCAAACATTTAAATCAGCACCTTTATCAATCAAATAATCAACCATTCTGTCATTACCCGTAGCAATTGCATGCATAATTGGAGTTTCATCATTATTGTTTTTTAAATTAATATCAGCACCTAATTTTAAATAAAGTGATGCCAAAAAAGGCAAATCATTTGCACAAGCCACCAATAACGGTGAATTTCCGTCTTCATCTTGATAGTTAATTCCTTTTACATTAAAAATAGCATCTTTATCTTTTCTAAAAGATTCAATATCGATTTCATCTTTAACATAGTTAATAATACCATTTTGTAATAGTTCTTGTTGATAATGAGTTTCTACTTCAGAAAATGCTAATTGATAAAATATTTTATTTAATGTTTCATTTTCTACATGTTGATATTCATTTTTAAACGAAGCGATAACATTATCTTTATTGTTAATCACAGAATATAGCAAAGGATTATTGCCATCTTTATCTTCAGCAAACAAATCGGCTCCAGCTTCTTTTAACCATTTAACATAATCTTCACTAGAACATAGAAAAATTGGTGTTCTTTCATCTTGATTTTTTTGATTAACATCTGCACCATGCTTTAATAATGCATCAAAAATCACTTTTCTTTGTTGATTAAGCTTATCTGCAAGGGCATTCATTCCTTCCAATTCTTTTTCAAGAGCCTTCATGCCTTCATCATCAATAATTTTTGACTTAACCCCATTTTTATCGTTTTCTTCTTTTGCTCTTTTTAGAAGTTCTAATTGGGCTTTCTTCTCAAGAAAAGTTTTGAATCCTTGATTAACGGAACCCATCACTGTTAATTCCAATGGTGTAATTTTAGTCAAATTATCTAAAGACTTAACTTTTATAGGTTTGTTAACATCTACTTGTCCAGTATTTAAAATATCTTGAATAATATCATAAGCACTAGACTTGATAGCAACCATAATTGGCTCATAAGGTTGTAACTCTTCATTTTCAAAGCTAACCTTGGCTCCACGAGAAATCATCTCTCTTACCAATTCTTTTTGATTGTTACCACCATTAATAATATGAGAAATTACTGGGATTGCTTCAGTTGCTTGATCTTTTGTTTGTTTTTCAGTGTAGACAATCGCATTAACATCTGCTTTAAGTTCTAACATTAAATCACGCATATGTGGATTAAGAAAACCAATTGCAGCAACAGTATTACCAGACTCATTAGGTTCGCTTAATTTTGCACCATTTGCTAAAAACTTTTTAACAATCTCTGTATTATCAGAATTTATCCACATATGAAGTGCAGACATTCTTCCATCTAGTCCTACTTCATGCCAAACATCTGCATTCGCTCCTTTATCTAACAAATGATTGACCAACTCATCATTTTTAGTCATAGAAGCTCCCCAAAGTGCTGTCATTCCACTAGGTGCTACATAATTAATATCAATTCCAATATCAGACAAAAATAAACACAAAGCTTTTTGTTCTGCTTTTTCTTTCTTCTTTAAAAAAGTATCAAATTGTGTTACTGCTGCAATTAATGCATTTCTTCCATGAGAGTCTAGAGCATTCACATTGGTTCCAGCTTCTTTTAAAACTTCACAAATAGACATACTTCCACGAGAAGCAGCCATAAGAAAAGCAGTCGTTTTTGTATCTGGAATAACATAATCCAAATTGGCTTTATGCTGAATTAACAATTGAACCTCATCAAACTTCTTGTCAGCACAAGCTTGTATTAATGGGGACATCCCATCGTTTTTAACAATATTAGGATCTGCTCCAGCTTCTAATATTTTTTTAATATAATTGAAAAATCCATCTTCTCTTATGAACTCCATTAATGTGGTTTCACCCATATTATTTTTTGAGTTCAAGTCAATTTTTTTACCACCTTGCTCAATGTCTAACAACCAATCAAACATTTCTTCTCTTAAACGAGAAGCAGCAACATATAAAAGATTATTCCCCTTAGTTGTTTTGATATGAACACTCGCACCAGCTTCTAGTGCCTCAATCGCCATTTCAATATCACCACGAATTACTGCTGTCATTAACTTTTCATTGGCTTCTTTATTTTCCATAAGTTTTCCTCTTAACTTCTTTAATTATATCTTGTTTTATAAATAAATCAAAACCTAAAATAGACTTTTCTTAATTAAATTTAATGTTTTAAAATTTAAAATAAAACCAGTAACAAATCACAACACTTTTTGTTACAAAAAAAAATGTTGTTTTTACATCAAAAAACATTTGACAATCATACTATCCCGTGTATAATCCCCTCACATCAAAAAGAAATTTTTGTGTAATATGTGGTCGAAATTCATTTAACTTAAGGAGAAAAAATCATGAAAACATATTTAACTATTGCCGCTGCTCTTGCTCTTACCGTAGGTTTAACCGCTTGTGGTGAAAAAGCTCCTGAGCCAACCCCAATCCCAGCCCCCGCTGTTGAAGCTCCAAAGGCTGAAGCCGCTCCATCCCCCGCTGCTGCTCCTACCGCTGAAGCTCCAAAGGCTGAAGCCGCTGCTCCTGCTGGTGATGCTAAGCCCACCGAAGCTGCTGCTGCACCCGCTTCTGATGCCAAGCCTGCCGAAGCTGCAAAGTAATTAATATTACTTAAAAAGAAAAGCCCCAATTTGGGGCTTTTTCTTTATCTTTCACTTATTAATAATAAATTATTTTTTGGTTAAAACAAACCCTCTATCATAATTTGAACTGTTTTGTTTCCCAAAAATTCGTTAACACCTAAATTATAAACAAAGTTGGCATTATTAACTTCCAATGGCTCACTTTTAAAAAACCAAATGCCTTCAAAAATTTCACCTTCTTTTTCCAACTTCATTTTTAAATGTGCATCTTTTAATATTTTTTGTTCAACAATTTTAAAATTGCCGACAAATAATGGGTGAGGAAATCCTTGTCCCCAAATCTCATTTCTAATTTGTTCTGCTGTTTCAATACTAATATGTTCAGCAGGCAAATCCAAATCAATTTCTTTTACATTTAATAAATCTTTCCCTTGAGTAAAAAACTCAACAGCTTCTTCAAATAAATCGCAAAAATCATTGAGATATTCTTTTTTAATCGTTAAACCAGCCGCCATTGCATGTCCACCAAATTTTTTCATCATCTCTGGCTTCTTTTTATAGACATAATCTAAAGCATCTCTTAAATGGACTTCAGGAATTGAACGACCAGACCCCTTAATTAAGTCATCTTCATGTGCTGGAGCAAAAACAATGGTTGGACGATAGAACATCTCTTTAATTCTTGAGGCAACAATACCTATCACCCCTTCATGAAATGATTCATCAAAAGCCACTTTAGAATATTTTGTTTCTTTAAGTGATGGTAAATCCAAAGCCTGCTCTTTCATTTCAGCTTCTAAATCTCTTCTACTCTTATTAATATCATTTAATTGTAAAGCTAATTTGTTTGCTGTATCCATATTATCAGTTAATAGACAATTAATGCCTATGGTCATATCCTCTAAACGACCGGCAGCATTAATTCTTGGGCCCAATCCAAACCCAATATCCATTGTGCTTAATTGATCATATTTTCTTTTTGCTACTTCAATAATAGACAAGACTCCTGGACGAGTTTGCTTTTTGCGAATTAACCCCAATCCTAACTTTACAATAATGCGATTATTCAAATCTAACTTCACCACATCAGCAATAGTTCCAATTGCCACTAAGTCTAGTAAAGAAAAAACATTCGGAACGGTTTTAGGAGTATATACTTCTAAATCTATCATATGTTGTCTTAAAGCTGCCAACACATAAAACATCACACCGCAACCCGCCAATGATTTACTTTTAAACTCACAGCCTGGTTGATTAGGATTAACAATACATTCAGCGGGGGGTAATACATCTCCAGGCAAATGGTGATCGGTTACTAAGACTCTTAATCCTTTCTTATTTGCATATTCAACTCCTTCAAGAGAAGCAATTCCGTTATCTACTGTAACTAACAAATCTGGATTTTTTCTTTGAATAGCTTCATCTACTACAGTGGGGGTTAATCCATATCCATGAATAAAACGATCTGGAACTACATAATCTACATTTGCACCAAACATTCTTAGGCCTCTGACTGCAACTGAACATGCAGTTGCACCATCCACATCATAATCAGCAATGATACAAATCTTTTCTTTTCTTAAAATAGCTTTTGCTAAAATTTTTGCAGCTTCTTTGGTTCCTTTCATATTAGTGTAAGGCTCTAATTTTTGAATAAGATTAATATCATCAAAATTTTCAATACCTCTAAGGGTATATAAATCTGCCATAATGGTATGAACCCCATTTTCTTTAAGAGAATCGCTGGCTTGTTTTTGTTTCTTATTAAATGGTTTTAATTTATAGACAATTTGTTCATTTGTTTTATCTTGCATTTTTTTCCTCTATTGGTTGGAGTTTATTTAAATTCAAAAACATTTTTTGCCCTTACTGGCAAATAATGACGATTAGGTACTAGATAAGCATGTTCTCTTTCCACTTTCAAAGTTTCTTCAAAGAATCCATCTGTTAAAATCATTATTGGAGCATCATCTGGAAAATCAGTTGCATTTTCCAAGTAATTAACTGCTTGTTGCAATACAGTGCCGCCACGTCCTTTAACTTTTACTTTATGAATCAACATTTCTACAGGAACAAATCCTTCATCATAAGGTTGGGCATCACAGAAAATTAATCTAATTTCTTTTACTTCTTGAGCAGCACTATATGAGGCTATCGCACCTAAACATTTTCCTAAAAGTTGTTTATCCATAGAAGCAGATGTATCTAAAATAACCCCATAGGTTCTTGTATTTCTTTCATACATTGGTTTGATATATGAAGCACGAGGAATATCTGGTGTAGAACTTTGTCTTCTTGAAGGGCGAGAATAAGTTCTTCTATTTTCTTCCAAAGGAAAATGTTCCGCAATCCAATTAGCTAAATCAACTTGCCAAGGAATAGCTGGCTGATTAATTAATTTAATTTCTTCTTCCAAATCAGCAGGCAAATCTCCTCTTTGAAAAGTTGATTGATGTAAATACATACCTCTCAATAATGCTTCCTTGCAAGCATCGGCAAACTCAGCGAAATAAGAGGGATCTTGGTCAAGGATATCACAACTTTTCTTACCACCATCAACACCAGCCTTCATATCCTTTAAGGTCATCATTTTTTTCTTTAGACGAACATCTGAAGCGATAAGCAAATAGATTTCATCTGCTGATTTATTTGCTAAACTTTTATCAAAGAATAGACCCTCGGGAGAAATCCCCACATTCATTTGAACTAGCCAACCATTAATTACAAAATCACATGCCAAGTTCCAAATTAATGGATCACGACCTGCACGACGACCCGCATGGTCTAATGCAATATGCAGAATTTCATGAGCAATAACAAATCTTGCACCCATTTCATTCAAATTCGCTAACGGGTTCATATAAATTATTTTATCTACCGCAGAGACAGCAGCAACATCAATTCCTAATGCACGACAAATTTTAATATCTTCAACAACTCTAAAAGATGCTGCTAAAGAAGCTAATAGAGGATAGTGTAATTGAAACCATTGTTTTGCCTTATAGCCTAATGTGTTTTTTTGATTAATTTGATTTTCATTAAGATTTATAGAAGACCTTAATGCAATCGTTTTTTGAGCTTGGGCAATTAGATTTTCCACAAAAACATCTTCAAACTCTTTATTGCCTTGCCAATTAAAATAGCCACCAACGACCTCTTCTTGTTTTTCAATTGATTTTTGCAAGGCATCATTTGCCAAACTAATACCTTTAGTTTTCTCCAAAAGAGCATTATCATTTCGTAATTGTTCAATTACTGAATTTTCATTTTTGAAGCTAATATGACTTTCTAATTCAATAAAATTTTCCCAAGCAATTGGAAGCTCACCAATATTTAATGTATTTTTAACATAATGGATTGCAAAAAGAAAAATACCTTGTTTTACAAATAAACTTCTTTCTTCATATTTTTTATAAAGCCCTAGCCCCAAATAAATGGCAATAGTTGCAAAAACAAAAGCCCACTCCTCTTCAGAAAACTTATTTGATTTTCTAATATAAATTTCTGCACGATAATCTTTAATGATTTTTAGAAATGCAAACCCCTTAGGTGGTAAATTAATTTTCTCCCAAAAGGGTGAATTATCTTCCATAGCAATTAAACGAACATTATCTAAAATCGCCCCTAACAAATGGTGCCGATCAACGATAGCCCATCCCTCTTGGTATTTTGGAGGTTTTTGATTTTGTTGCTTCTTTGCCATTACTGTTTATCCTTTTCCTTTGATAACATTAAGCGAGGAAGTTCCTTATTGATTTCAATCAAGAACCAACGAGGCAATGTTTCACCAGCATCAGTGGGAGTAATAATACTTTGAGCATATTCGTTATCAATGAAAGAAAGAGTTTTTAAAGAGTTCTTGAGATTAATAACCATTTTCTTTTTCTGAGATGTCATTTCATCTTCATTTTTTGGTAACTCTTTAATTAAATAATCTTTTGTTGAATTTACTAAGAACAAAAGAATATCACGATCTTTTGGATCATTTGGCCAAGGTTCATCCCCATTAATAAGTTTAGGAATAGCAAACTTATAATTAATTTGCTTAATAAATGCTTTAAATTGAGTGGCATGATGGTCTGTTAAAGAACCATAAAGGAGAGCATCTAATAAATTTTGATTTGGATTTTCACTTAAAGCTTTTAATCCCTCACTGACAAAATGCCACATACGAGGAGTAGAAAAAGGAGTTTCATCAGTAGGAGCAATTTCAGTAGAAAGATGTGATGGACGAGCTTGAATATAATCAATCACCCAAGGATGGAGCCCTTCATTTTTTGCCCAATCTAGCCAAATTCTATGGTCTACCTTTAAGTGAACATGCACCATGCGGTTAACAAGAGCAGATGGCATTTGACGAACCAAGGCAGAATCAGCACTTCTATTACCAGCCCCAACTACAATAGAACCTTTTGGAAGTTTATATTCACCTACTCTTTGTTCAAGAATTAAACTATAAAATGCTTTTTGGACTTCTGGGGCAGCAATATTTAATTCATCAATAAAAAGACAAAATTCTTTATTTCGGACAATAAGGGAAGGGGGAACAAAACGGCTAACCTCTCCTTGAATTTGAGGAATACCAATTAAATCTTCAGCAGCAAGTTGTGAACCAAGCAATGGCACACATTCCATTCCAACTTCATTTGCAAACTGATTAATCACTGAACTTTTGCCAATACCAGGAGGTCCCCATACAAAAACGGTTCTTGTTGGAGCAATACATAGTAAAAATTCTTTTAATTCATTAATGTTGAGGTAAGTATATGCCTTCATTATTTACACCTATATTTTTATTCTATAAATTATACCACGAAAAAAAATTTTTAGGTGCATTTTTTCAGATCAAACAAAAGAAAACATCTTAAAAATATACAGAATTTAAGTCAAACTTATTTTATTTAAAATATTGTTTAATTGTGTTTTTTTTGTGCAATGCAACGAAAAGTTAAACGGTTTGGTTTCTTGACTTGATATTTTTATTTCTTAACTTATTCAGATAAGAGAGAAAAATGAATAACAATAAGACGTTAAAACCTTATCTTGTAAATGCTTTTTACAAATGGACAATGGATAATAATACTACTCCATTGATTGAGGTTGCCTATGATTTTTATAATGTTCTCCCAGAACATATCAAAAAACAATCTTCTGTTGTTTTAAACATTCATCCAGATGCAACAAGAGATATCCAATTAGGAAAACATGATTTAAAATTTGAGGCGATGTTCTCGGGAGAAGATTTCAAGGTAAGTATCACTTACGATAGTATTCAAAAAATTTTCACCAAAGAAGATGGTTATGGATTAGAGTTTAGTGTAGATGTAGATAAATTAAAAACCCCCTATTTATCTAATGAAGCAAATAGAAAAATAATCAACAAAAACCACTTAAGATTAATTAAGAAAAAAAAGGATTAAGCCCACAATTTGGGCTTAATTTTTTACTAAGTTAATGACAACAACCATCTTTCTAGACCGATAGCAAAACCGACCCCTTCCTTATACATACCACCACCAGCTATTTGTTTTTGAGAGGCTAGTTTTTCGCACTCTACTTCAAAGCCATCTTCCACATAGTATGTTAAGCCTCTCTTTACAGTTGAAACAAATTCATATTCAGTATTTGTGAAATCTAAAATGTTCTTGAGTAAGTTAATACATTCTTCTTTGTATTCTTGTTTTCTACTTTCTTCTGTAGTTACAATCTCCACACCAAGTTGTGTAAATTCTCTCTGTCTTCCTAATTGAGGGGTTTTCTCATAACGATAACAACGAGAAACATAGAACAACTTACGAGTGTAATTAGGATTAGAGTTTAATTTGAAAAAGTTTTGTCTAAATAATTCTTGCACAACACCAGTCATCTCAGGCACTAAACAAATATCATTATTTTTTTGATCTTTGAAAGCATACATTTGCTCAAGTATCTCTGAGCCACCCGCTTTCTCTACAAAAGTTTTGCATTCCCATATAGATGGTATAACGATTTCTTCAAAACCTTCAGCAATGAAGATAGCCCCTGAAAAAATCTATTTTTTCTTGATAATTCTTTGCATCTTTGCCAAGTAAAACTTTAGTTCCTTTAATCATTATATTTTCTCCTATTAAAATTTTTATAACGTAGCCAAGTTTTAAGTTGGCTACCTTTTTACTTACTCTTTGTCTGGATATTTAGCATCTATCATATCAATATATGCTAGAGGACTAACACCAATATCTAAAGTGACAATGTTTTTAAATCCATTTTCAGGTGTAATCAATGATTCTTTTTCACTAATTCCACCACGGTATTTACCATCACCTTTTTTATGCATCAACTGACCAGTGGCAGGGTCAATAGAACCCCACTTTGGAGTATGAGCAGTTTCAATTGGTTCAACAAAGTATTTTCTTCCCGTTCTTTTTGATACTACAATAAATCTACCCGTATCATCAGTATTGGTGAAGAATTTTTTCATAACATTATTATTAATCATATATTTTCCTTTCTTATAAAATGATATTTTTCTCCTTATTGTTAAGAAAGAAAAAATTTATTGGTTCAGTCATTTTCAACCTCCTATTTTTATTAAATTGTTAATCTGGTGCCCCATGCAGGAATCGAACCCACATCAAAAGTTTCGAAGACTCTTATTCTATCCATTGAACTAATGGGGCATTAAACTTGGTGGTGAATGGCGGGACTTGAACCCGCATAGAACTCCTTATGAGGGAGGTGCATAACCTTTCTGCCACATCACCTAATACTGGCGGTTCGTATGGGACCTGCCCCCATCCTATAGCATTGACAGTGCTATGTGCTCACTATTGACACTAACGAACCTTTAAAACTGGTGTGAAGAGTCGGCCACGATCCGACATCTTCTGGATTCACATTCCAGAGCTTTGCCAATTAAGCTATCTCCACATTTAACCTGGTTTCCCGTGAAGGAGTTGAACCCTCATTTTTGCGTTCGTAGCACAATGTTCTATCCATTGAACTAACGGGAAATAATATATTTGGGGTGCCTAACCAGATTTGAACTGGTGATAAGAGAGCCACAATCTCTCGTGTTACCACTACACTATAAGCACCATAACAAATTTAAACCCTCTCTTTAGAGAAATCTTAAATTTGGCATCCCCTGAATGATTCGAACATTCAACCTTTTGGTTCGTAGCCAAATACTCTATCCAATTGAGCTAAGGGGACAAAATTGCCAGTTACGAAGTTCTGGCACTCTCTTAAGGTGGAGCCGATTAGCCAACCGTAGGTTGACCCATTAATACCTTTTTGAATCTTGGCGACTCGTAAGGGACTCAAACCCTTTTGATCTGCTAGACAGGCAGACATAATATCTATATATGAACGAGCCAAAACTCTAACCCTAAATTTTTAAAGAACAATTTTGAAACATACAAAACAAAAACCCCGCCAGTTTTATTTGGCAGGGTTTTTTTGAATTCTGTTTAGCTAGATTTTTATACTTTCTCTAGGCAAACGACTTCCCCTACCAAGTTTTTGGTATCATCCATATGGCGATCATGGCGGTTGAAGTTGAACATTTGCTAAATCCTTAAAAAGTTAAAAGTTAATTTACAGTTCTAATTAAAACATAACTTGGTTTTCTTGTCAATAACTTTTTTGAATAATTTTAATTTTTTTTATCATATAGTTGAGTAATGTCTCTTACCCCATATTTTTCCTTAATAGATTTTATTATGGGATTAATTTCTTTTTTTCTTATAATATGAATAGTATACCCAGAATCTATAACAGCTTTAGTTTTAAACTCTACATCTTTAAGTTCTCTGCCTTTAACTTCATATATAGTTCCATTAATAGTGAAGTCTGGAAAATATAAATGTTCCTCTCCTTCTAATTCATATTTAAAGGTTAAATCACATCTTTTTATATCTCTTCCTAAATCTAAATTATAAATCAAAAAAGCTAGTTCCAAAGATGATGCACAGTATGTTCCATTGTAATAGCCAAATTTTGTTTTTGTATTATTTTTTCTATGATTGTTCATAGATTGATATTTTTTCAAACATTTTTCACTACAAGTTTTTTTCTTCTTACTAATCCATTTTATTTGAAATATTTTTTTACATATTTCGCATATATTATCATACGGAGTACAAACCTTCTTTTTTCTAGGCTTTACAATTGAAAAAATTTTAGCAGCACATTCTCTTAAAGATTTTAAACCCGCTTCAGAATATTTAAACTCTCTATTTTTATTACTTATGATTGCTGCACAGTTATGTGAACAAAATTTATTTTTTCTTTTTTCATAATCCATATCTCTCCCACAATTCTTACACTTCTTAGGATTTTTATTATATTCATCTATTCTTTTTTGAAGATTTTTCAATCCTGTTTTTATGGAGTTTTGAACAGCAATTTTTGAATTTCTCTTATTTGCTTCTCGTATCTCTTGAGGTATAGCATCCACCTCAGGAAACTGTTCCTTAAACTGAGTAGGAGTTAGTCCATGAGATTTGAGATGACTATTATTAATATACTTCATCTCTTTATTACATATTGGGCAAGTTGGCATAATATCACTTATAATAGAGTGGGATATTATGAGGCATGTTCAGTACTTTAGCAACTATTTATTGCTTTAATTTTATAATTAGATTACTCATGTTTTGTTCTAATTCTCTTAACTTTTCAAGATTTGAACTAATGCTATTTTTATTTTTTAGTGTGCTTATATTGTTTGATATAACCATACTAAATTCTGTATCTATTATATGATTTAAAATAGTAACCAATTTTTTTTCTGTTCCTAATGGAAAAATTCTATTATCTTCTATATTATGGAATTGTGATTGATATATTCTTGCTAATTTTTCGGGATTTGTAGAGAAATAATCATAGCTTGTTGCCAAATCTTTTGCATCACAGAATATAGAAAACAATTTTCTTTTCGGTTTTTCTCCATTACTTAATGCATAATTTATGTGCTCTTTTGACGTCCTCCCCGCCCTAAACGGCGGGGAGGACGTCAATCCATAATTGTGGAGTGTATAATAACAATAATTTTTTGTCAAAATTTACTTTATTTTTTGGCAGACAATAATCTGAACCCTTTATTTTATTTTAACCAATTTATACTTCTCATTTCTTTTTTGAAGAAAGCATACAATATGGGGGAGAAAACCATTCCTGCTACCCCAAATATTATTTCAAAAGCAAACAAAACAATCAGTAACTCCCAAATATCTGAATCTATATCAGCACCTAATGATTTTGATATAATTAAATATTCTAATTTATGGATAGCCACTAACATACATAATGCAGCAATTGCAGCAGGCATAGAAACAGTCATAGCCAACAAAAATGAAACAGTATTAGAAATAAGATTCCCAATAATTGGCAATAAACCACATAAGAAAGTAATTAATACTAATAATTTTGAATATGGAATTTCCCAATTAAATATTGGACAGACAACAAACAAGAAAATAGCCATAAATAAAGAATTGAAAGCAGCAACTTTTACTTGGGCAAAAACAACGAATTTAAATGCACTTCCTAACTTATTCCATAAATCATTCCATTTTTGTGAGAACTCTGTTTGAGTTCTGTCACTTCTTTTACAGGCAATTAAAATACCAATCAGCCAACCAATTACTACCAATAATAGCTCATACAATACGGCTCTACCCATATTAGCAATTGAATTGAAATGACTTTTTGCTACTTCCATTGCTGAATATTTTATTTCTTCAACGGTATCTGGTATGTTTTGGCTAATGCCACTAGGAAAAAATTCTTTACCTTTAGATAGTGTCTCTGCAATAGTTGCAATTAAACCCATCATATTTTCGCCACTTAAATATTTAGCAATAAAAAAGCCGATAGTTCCTAAAAAAGCAAATGAAAGTAATCCAACAATAATTCCAACCACTTTTTCTTTTAAAGGATTATTGGGTGTTTGCCATTTCATTTTATGCATAATACTTGTTGTTAATACATAAGCTAATAATCCCGCTAATATTCCAGGCACAACTTTAAATATCAAAACAAGAAAAACAACTATCAACATAGAAACATATGCGACAATTGATTGTGCATTTTTTTCCTGAAAAAACTTTAGCATTTTAGACCTTTATTTAAACTCTATCTAATTTAAGTATTTTGTTTATAAAGTCAATTAAAAAAGAGCTTACAATTAAGCTCTTTTTCTAATCTAGCTACTCAAAAATTATTTAGATATAACCTTAGCCATTTCAATAATTTTATTTGAATAACCCCATTCATTATCATACCAAGATACCAATTTAACAAATGTTGAATCTAACATGATTCCAGCATCGGCATCAAAAACTGAAGTGCAAGACTCACCGACAAAATCAGTAGAAACCACTTTATCTTCTGTATATTTCAAAACCCCTTTCATTTTACCTTCAGCGGCTTTTTTCACAACTTTACAAATTTCCTCATAAGTTGTTTCTTTTTCTAACTCAACTGTTAAATCCACCACTGAAACATTTGATGTTGGAACTCTAAATGCCATACCAGTTAATTTTTTATTCAATTCTGGAATCACCTTACCTACTGCTTTAGCAGCCCCTGTAGATGAAGGAATAATATTTTCTAATATACCTCTACCACCACGCCAATCTTTATTAGAAGGACCATCCACTGTTTTTTGGGTTGCTGTTGCTGCATGCACGGTAGTCATCAACCCCCTTTTTACACCAAAATTATCATGAATTACTTTTGCTAATGGAGCCAAACAATTAGTGGTGCAAGAAGCATTAGATATAATTTTTTCACCATTATATAATTGATGATTAACACCGTATACAAACATTGGGGTATCATCTTTAGGTGGAGCAGACATAATTACTTTTTTAGCTCCAGCATCAATATGTTTTTGTGCATCTTCTAAAGTTAAAAACAATCCAGTTGACTCAATAACAATATCAGCACCTACTTCATCCCACTTTAAATTTCTTGGGTCTTTTTCTGCGGTTAGTCTAATTTTCTTTTTGTTTACAATTAAGAAATTATCCTTAACATCAATTTCTCCCTTAAACTGTCCATGAACTGAATCGTATTTAAGCATATAAGCTAAATACTTTGGTTCTATTAAATCATTAATACCAACGACTTCAATATCTTTAAAGTTTTGAATTGCTGCACGAAGAACCATTCTTCCAATGCGCCCAAAACCATTAATACCTATTTTTACTGTCATTTATTGTCTCCTAGAAAGAAAAATTATGTACGCATATCTTGAATCTTTTGCTCATTTTGTCAAGCATATAATTAAATCAGAATTTATAAAAATCCAATTATTTTAATTAAATCAATACTAACGACTAGATAGATAATTAGGAAATGGATATTTTTCTAAAAACCCTTGATATGTTGACATACATTTTTGTGCCCCAACAAAGTCACCAGAGTTATATGAATTATTAAAATTATTTAAAAAAATTGTATGTAAATATAGCAATCCTTCTGGACTATCTAAAAGACAACTACACTTTTTTATTGCCATAATAACTTGTAAATTTTCATGCTTTACTACTTCTGCAAGTTCATCTTCAGTTAAGTTTAGATAATCTAAACAGTCTCTTGTTGATAACATAATAGTATCCTCATGGAAATGATAAAAATAGAATAACCACATAAAAATTAAATATCAATAAATTAATTAAAAAATATTTAATTAAAATGTTTCTAAAAAATAATTTATTGCCAAAAAATCAAAGTTAATTTATAATTGAACAAATTTTTAGGATTAAATATGGCTAAAGTTAAAACTCAATATGTATGTCGTGAATGTGGTGGCACATCTGTTAGGTTAATGGGTAAATGTCCACACTGTAACCAATGGAATACTTTAGAAGAAGAAGTTGTTGATTCAGGAAAGCCAACAGAAGGCAAAAATCGTTATCAAGGTTTTGCTAAAAGCTCTAACAAGGTTGAAAATCTAGATGAAGTTAGTGCTAGTGACTATATTAGAAAAACAACAAAAATTCCAGAATTTGACCGTGTATTGGGTGGTGGCCTAGTAGATGGCGGTGTTATTTTATTAGGTGGAGACCCCGGTATTGGTAAGTCAACTCTATTATTACAAGTCATTACATCACTTGCCAAAGATTCTAAAACACTTTATGTGAGTGGGGAAGAATCTTCAGAACAAATTGCTCTTCGTGGACGACGATTAGGTTTAAACCTTAAAGGGGTTCGTATCTATGGTGAGATTGAATTAGAAAAAATTCAAAATGCTATTGATACAGAAAAACCTAACTATGTGATCATTGACTCAATTCAAACACTCTTTTCATCTCAATTATCTTCTGCCCCAGGCTCTGTTTCTCAAGTTAAAGAGTGTGCCTCTCATTTAAATAGGCACTGTAAAGAAACTGGCACTACGATGATTATTATTTGTCATGTTACAAAAGAAGGCGAGTTAGCTGGTCCACGTGCTTTAGAACACATCGTTGATACTGTGTTATATTTTGAGGGGGATAAAAACAATCAATATAGAATGGTTCGTGCATTTAAAAACCGCTTTGGACCAATTAATGAAGTAGGAATTTTTTCAATGACCGAAAAGGGGTTAGAAGAAGTAGATGACCCCGCTGGTATTTTTGCGGGAGACAACAAAAAACTACCTGGAGCTTGTGTGTTTGTTTCTCAAGAAGGCAATCGCTCTATTATGGTTGAACTACAAGCATTACTAGATGAAACACCTTTACCTAACCCAATTCGTAGAAGTATTGGTTTAGACACTAATCGGTTACAAATGTTATGTGCTGTTATTCATAAATTTGTGGATATGCCCATCTATACTTATAATGTTTTTGTTTCATTAATTGGTGGCATGAAGTTTTCAGATACTGGTATTGACCTTCCAGCCTTTCTTGCCATGATTTCATCATTTAAAAATAAGCCGATTTTAGATAAAACTGTGTGTTTTGGAGAAATAGGATTAACAGGTGAATTACGTCAAGTGCAAAATGCAGAAGACCGCATTAAAGAAGCTGCACGAATGGGAATGCAAAGAGTTATTATGCCTACTTTCTCTACAAAAAAAGCAATTGACTTTAGTGCGAAATATGGCATTGAAGTTATTCAATGCAAAGACCTTTCAACTGCAATAAATTCAGCCTTTTAATTAAATCTTTAACTTCTTCTCTTTTGGGGCATTGTGTTTTGGCAATGCCCTTTCCATTTTCTCATATCTGTATTGTGCGAAAATATCTGGAAAAAACTTTTCAATAATTTTATATTTATTTAATTGGTCATCCAAAAATTGAATTGCTTTTTTATTTGTTGCATCAACACTCGCAATCAATAAAAAATTTAATAATTCAGCAGTTTGTTCCAACTTACCCTTATCAGAATAGCTCATACTAGACTTTTCTAATAGTTTGGCAAATCCTGGAATCATATAAGATATGGGTAGTTTGTTTTGTTTATTTTCTTGAGAAGCTAATATTGGATATTTATCAACAATTATTTTTGTTAACTTAAATGCTCCATTTTTAATTGCATTATGTAAAATATTTTCGTTCCCCTCTAATTTTGTTAAATATATGTCAGGTAAAACAAAAGTTATATTTTCTAAAAAGTTATTACTTCCATCTGAAAAACTAAATCTTCTCATAATTTGTTTTGCGGTTTTTTGAGGCAACACACAACTAATTTTACCCTTTAAAAAATCTAATGAATTTTCTGTTTTGATATTACCCCAAAAATTTTCATTTTGTGCATCTACATTTAAGTCTATCTTATATTTATTAATAAACTCTTCCATTAAGCTAAAATCAGAAACCTTATCAAAAAATGAATAATAGATTGGATCATTAGAATAAGTAGTTTGATATAACTCTTTTAAATTAAAATCAGCATCCATCATTTTTTTTAAACAAACATTAAATGCTTCTTTTGCACTATCACTTATACCATAAGTCTTAGGTATTTGAATTAATAATTCTTTTTCATTTGTAATTTTAAACTTTTTAAAATCTTCAACAGTTAATAACTCAAATATTTCTTTAGCATGATAATCTATAGCAAGTTGTAATATAGATTGATTTTTAGAAGTTAAATTAAAAACTAATGATTTATCTTGGTCATATATAATTTTTAATGTTTCTTTTGCTATATCAACATTTAAAGGGAAAGCAGATTTGTTGTATTGAGATTCATTTTTAAACCTTTTGAAATTATTTAAATAAAACTCATAAATATTATATTCTGTATCTTTAACCCCTTCACCTATAAAACGAGTTGTTGGTAAAACATGTAAATCTAATCCATTTTCAATTAATTTTTTTACCAAATTAGGCTCATTAAAAAAAGAATTAGAAAAAAGACCATCTACTATTTCAAAATGTCCAATTCTTTTTAGTTTTTTAAAAATATTTACAAAAGCATCAATTTCTTTTTCACTCATATCTCCCTTTGAATGGAAGTTGTTAAAAAAGAATTTTGATCCCATAAAAACATAGGCACCATCAATCGGAGGTAATAAATCCCATATAGGAGCTAACAATTCTTCCATTTTCTGATATTTTTTTGAACTTTCCTCATTTAAAGTAGTTCTAAGTATATGGTTAAATAGATTAAATTTATGTTGTTTTTGAACATCCCCAGACTTAAATATTTCGTAAAAATCTTTAAAAATAATTTTACCTAAAAATGAATCGCTCAAAATAGATAAATCATCTTTTTTTGATAACCATTCACCTTTAGCATTTAAATCGATTAGACCATAATACTGATTAAATAAATCAAGGTTTTTATTGTTTAGAGCAATACTTAAAGGATGAGGAGTTAATACGGACTTATAATTGTTATCTATTAACTGACCATTAAAATTAAATTTGTTACCAAAATGGTTAACCAATAAAGTTAAAACATTTTTTGAACCATAATTCACAGCATAACCATAAGGATTAATATATTGCGGTGAATTATATTTCTTTTCATAGTTGAATTTATAATTAGTGATTTTAGATTGCAAAATTTCAAATGTTTTTTCATTACTTATTAATAATTTGAATATATTTGTATCATCATTTTCTATAGAACTTTTTAACAGAAAAAAAACAACTTCACTATTACTATTTAATTCCTCAAACTTATTAACTAATTGCTCTATCTGTTGAACAAGCCCATGTTTAGCTAATATTTCTATAAAAGAACGAATATGATATGAGTCTTTATTATTTATTTTTTTAAATCCCATTAAAAAATCAGTAATATTCTGACATAAGGAAGAATCATTTTTAGCACCATCAGTTAAAATAGTAAAAGCACTATTTTTTCTGCCCGTTTTCTGAAATAAATCTAATTCATTTTTTTCCTTCAATAAGTAGTTCATTAATTCAACATAATCATAGTTAGTGCTTTTTACGATACACTCTGACAAAACATGAAAAATACCAGCCCCATCTTTAAAAAATTCATTCCCAAAACCTTTTAAATAAATTTTCTCATCTTTACATTTCTGTAAAAATTCTTGTGGGGCATCAACCAATAAAGTTAATTGTTTTTTCTGATCTAATGTAAAAGCCATTTTAAATAAATAAAAATAATGTATAATTATTATAGAGTAATTAAGGAAAAAAGAAAATGATTGAACCCACCAACGCTATCAAAAAAAGATTTGTAAAAGATTTTCGCTTACCAATCAATGTATTTGACGAGCCTTATTTTGAATATTTTATTGATTTATATGACCCATTATTTAACATAACGGAGAAAAGGGGTTATTTAGAAAAACTTCTTAAAAATTGTCAAACACAAGAAGATTTTTTCCAAAAATCCATAGATGTAGCTGAAGGCATTAAAGAATTAATTGTTAATTCAAAATCTTATAAAGAATTCAATGAGGTTGACTTAAACAATTTTCCGCTCAAAAAAAATGTAAGCCAACAAAATATATATATCGTTCCAAATGTTGGAAAAGAACTTATCTCAATTGATTTACAAAAAGCTAACTTTAATTCTTTTAGGTTGTTTGGATTACAAGAAGAAATTGGTTGCCCAACTTATGAAAGTTTAGTTAAAAAATTTACAGATGCTGATTATTTTCTCCATTCTAAAATGATTAGACAAGTTATTTTTGGTGATTTAAATCCATCAAGACAACAAAGGATACAAAAATATATTATTCAAAATCTTTGCGATAAACTTTTAGAACATGGTTGCGAAATCTCTTCTGCTAGTTCTGATGAAATTATTATTAAAAATAAGACAGATATTAAAGAAGTTCAATCAATGCTTACAGATGTTGATGAAAGGTTTAAATTTTTTAGAGTGGAAAAATTTCATTTTGATAGAGTGAGTGATGAATTTGACTTTTTTGTTAAAAAAACTACTACAGATAAAGGTGAAGAAAAAATAGAATTTAAAAACACACCAACTTTTATTTTTGCACAAGTCTATAAAAAACATTATGGACTATCAACCAATTCTTACGACATGTTATTTTATCACGAAGGATACTTGGCAGAATTTAAAGAACCTGTGTTTAAAAATTCATTAAAAACAACACCAAAACCTTGACTTAAACCACTTTTTTTTATAAAATAAAACCCATCTTTTAAAAGGATTAAAAACTATGAAAACTCTAGCCGCAATTAAAAACGAACTCTTCCAAGACTATATCAAACTTGTTTCAACCAACGATTTAGAATCCACATTAGACAACCCCAATGTCCCTGTGCCATTTGTCTGTGTTGCATCTGTAGAAAATGCACAAGCTGATGCTCTTGTTGAACAATTAAATCAATATTTTTCCAGTAAAAAACTTAAAAATAAAGATTTCTTGTGTGTCGATGAAAATGACTTATCACAACTTCACTTTATGTTCAATCTGATTAAAATCAGCAGTGGTGGTCAAGTAACTAGCCCGGCCCCAATTTATACTCCAAAGGTTGAAGCAGTTCAATCTGTTGAAGTAAAAGTTGAGTCAACTTCAAAAGAAGATTCTAAGAAAACAATTGAAAAAGTAGAAGCCCCCGAAACAGTGGTTGAACCAATTGCTGTTGAAAAACCAAAATCCAAATCTAGCTCATCTGCTGCATCTGCTTTAGCAGAAGCCCTTATTCAATCAGCAACATCTACCGTTTCTGAAACAGATGAAGAATCTCCATTTGATACAGAAGTAGAAACTGGTGCAGAAACCACAGTAAGTAATGACCAAGACATGATTGAATCATTGGGCATCCCAAAATATTCAGTCATCAAATTCATTAAAAATGAAGAAGTTACTGCAAGTATTGTAGACGAAAAAACAGTAATGTATGAAGATGAGCAAATTTCTATTATTGATGCGGCTAAAAAAGCCTTTAAAAAATCTGGAGCAACAGGAATGGCATTAGGTTTGGCAAACTGGAGCTACGAAGGTGTTAGCTTAAAAGCATTAAAAGATAAAAACTCTTAAAAAAGTATTGACAAAATACAAATTGTATGACAAAATACTTTTAAATAATTTTTAGGAAAATGAAAATGTACTCTCTTAACCAGCAACAATTTAGCTTTCAGCAGTTTGGTCAGTTTATGACACAAGCTATTGGTGCTATTTTGTCTAAGAGAACATAAAAAGTTTTACTTAATATAAAAAGGCACCGCAAGGTGCCTTTTTTATTGTTTGTGATTTTTAAATAAGGAGTTTTGAAAAATATTGGTTGGGTAGCTCAGTTGGTAGAGCATTGGACTGAAAATCCAAGTGTCGGCGGTTCGATTCCGCCCCCAACCACCAAGTAGTTTATTTTGTAGGGGTATAGTGTAAAGGTAGCACAACAGACTTTGACTCTGTTGGACTAGGTTCAAATCCTGGTACCCCCGCAAAATAAATTATGGACTAGTAGCTCAGTTGGTAGAGCAGCAGACTGAAAATCTGTGTGTCGGTGGTTCGATTCCACCCTAGTCCACCAGTTTTGTAGGGGATTCGCCAAGATGGTCTAAGGCATCGGATTTTGATTCCGACATTCCTAGGTTCGAATCCTAGATCCCCTGCCAATATTAGCAACAGTTATTTTTGTAGTGGCATAGTGTAATTGGTTAGCACACTGTCCTTTGAAGTCAGTAGTTTAGGTTCAAATCCTGATGCCCTTGCAAAAATAATTATGGACTAGTAGCTCAGTTGGTAGAGCAGCAGACTGAAAATCTGTGTGTCGGTGGTTCAATTCCACCCTAGTCCACCAGTTTTATAGGGGTGTAGTGTAATGGTAGCACAACAGACTTTGACTCTGTTTGTCTAGGTTCAAATCCTGGCACCCTTGCCAAAACAAACAAGGTCTCTACTGAGACCTTGTTTTATTAATTTCACAATAATTACTCTGGGGTAGATTGATCTATTTCAAAATCTAAATTGATTGATAGCTCTTCTGTTACACCCACACTTTTTGAATAATAAGCTTGCACATTAAAGCCATTTCCATCTTTTGTAACAACGATATCTTCCGCTCTAATATCTATATTCTCCATAGATATTTTTGTTAAAATTGCTTTTCTTATGTCATTAGTCGTAACTTTATCTTCTCCCTTATATTCTAACAAAACAACTTTAGTCGCTTTTTCTAAAGTGTTTTTATTTAAATAAGCAAGACCTACTTGTGAACCATATACAGCAATCACGCCAACCACTGCTAATAATATAATGAGCACTACTAGACTTAACCCTTTTTGTTTACTTTTCATGTGTATCCCCTTAAATTTAATCAATATTTGTTGTTGCCAAAACTTCTTCTAAAGATGTTATTCCCTCTTTCACCTTTAGTAAGCCCGCCTCTCTTAAACCTAAAACACCATTACTTCTGGATTCAACTGCAATTTCAATATCAGTTCCTTCTCTTAAAATAATTTTTCTAATTTCTTCTGTAATAGGCATAACTTGATAAATACCTACTCGCCCTTTATAGCCTTTGTCAGAACATTCAGAACACCCAACAGGTTTATAAATATGCCAACTTGAACCATATCCATCTAAATCTTCAATTGACATACCAGATTCAAGCAATATTTCAGAAGGAATTGAGCTATCAATTTTTTTACAATGAGGACATAATCTTCTTGCTAGTCTTTGTGCTGTAATTAAAATAACAGAAGATGCAATATTAAATGGTTTCACCCCCATGTTCATTAAACGAGTAATTGTTTTTGGAGCATCATTAGTATGTAATGTTGATAAAACCATGTGACCAGTTTGGGCAGCTTTAATTGCAATATCAGCAGTTTCTAAGTCACGAACCTCACCAACTAGAATAGTATCAGGATCTTGACGAAGAAATGCTTTCAATGTATTTGAAAAGTTTAATCCCGCCTTTTCATTCATATTAACTTGATTCACACCTGGTAAGTTAATTTCAGCAGGGTCTTCCGCAGTACAAATGTTGACATCTTCTTTATTTAACAACTGTAAGCAAGAATATAAAGAAACGGTTTTACCTGAACCAGTTGGACCTGTAACTAGAACCATTCCATAAGGACGAGCAACAGCATCTACCAATAGTTTCTTTTGATGCTCTGAATAACCTAACTTATCTAAATCAAGCATTGCTGGTGAAGAATCTAAAATACGCATTACTATCTTTTCACCCCAAAGGGTTGGTAAGGTAGAAACACGGAAATCAATTGCTCTATCAGCAGATATTTTTAATTTAAACCGTCCATCTTGTGGTATTCTTTTTTCTGAAATATCTAAATTTGAAATAACCTTAATACGAGAAGCAATTTTATCTTTAATTCCTACTGGAGCTTTTTTAGCCTCATACAAAGCACCATCTAAACGAAATCTAACACGATATGTTTTTTCATAAGGTTCAAAGTGAATATCTGAAACCTTTAATTTAATTGCCTCTAATAAAATTGCTTGAATAAATTTAACAACAGGAGCATCTTCAATATCTGCTGTTGCTGCGGCATCAGCAGCAGCAACATCTTCATCACTTTGGATTTCTAAATCTGCACTATCCATATCCAAATCTTTACCAAAATTACTACCTTTAGATTGCAGATATTTCTCAACATTTTTTAATAACTTATCATCTTCAGTAATTACTAAATTAATATTTGATGCACCTAATTGAAATTTTAGGTCATTAAATAAATGTGTTGTAGTTGGATCAGAAATAGCTATGGTTAAAACATTATTTTGTTTCTTAATTGGCAAAAATTTGTTTTTCTCAATAATCTTTAAATCAACATCAGCAGGAACATGTCCTTGGTCAAAAAAATCTAAATCCAAATAAGGCAACTGAAATTTTTGCATTAAAAAATGTGCAACTTGTACATTATCTACTTTTTTTGCCTTTAGCACAGCCGTTAAAAATGATTGCTCAGCTTCTTCCGCAATTTTTGCAAACTGCTGTGCTTCTGCTTCGTTTTCTAAAATCTTGGCTTGAACAAGTATTTTTCCTAATGCCATATATTCCATACATATCCCTTAAATTTATTTAAAAATATTTCCAAATCATAAATAAAAAATAATATTAGTCAATCATCTTTTTATTATTCATTGTTCAATAAGTCATCTCCCCTGCCTTCAAAAAAAGTTCTAAGTTTCGCAGTTTTCATATTAGCACGAAGCTTTTGTAATGCTTTTGCTTCAATTTGACGAATTCTTTCACGAGTTACATCAAATTGATTACCAATTTCTTCTAAAGTATGATCTGTTCCTATACCAATACCAAATCGCATTCTTAACACCTTAGCTTCTCTTACAGTTAAAGTTTCTAAGGCTTCTTCCAATACTTGCTTTAATTGATCTCTTTCCATTGCCTGCTCCGGTGTCAAAGTATTGGTATCTTCAATAAAGTCAGCAAAAGTGCTTTCACCATCTTCTGAAACTTGGTTCTCAATAGAATAAGGTTCTTTTGAAACTCTCATTAACCAAGCAACTCTATCAACAGGCAAATCTAACTTTTTAGACAAAAATACAACATCTGGTTCCTTACCATTTTTTTGCAATTCTTCATTAGTTATTTTTTTAATCTTATTTAAAAACTCAATTAAGTGAACTGGTAATCTAATTGTTCTAGATTGATCTGCCAAACATCTAGTAATAGCTTGTCTTATCCACCAAGTAGCATAAGTTGAAAACTTATACCCTCTACGATAATCAAATTTATCTACAGCACGCATGAGCCCAATATTGCCTTCTTGAACCAAATCAAGTAACTGCATACCTCTATTTAAATACTTTTTAGCAATAGAAACAACTAAACGTAAATTGCCTTCAGTCATTTCTTCTTTACCTAATCTCATTTTTCTTTCACCAATAGAAACTTGTCTATTTAATGTCATGAACTGAGCGAAACTAATTCCTTTTAGAGAATCTTCTATTTCTTTTAGTTTCTTCTGAGATAATAATATTTGTGCTTTATATTGAGTTAATTTCTCTGAAAATTCTTTTTTGCTATCTATATGTGATTGAACCCAATCTAAATTAGATTCATTTCCTGGAAAAACTTGATAAAAATAGGATTTCGACATCCCTACTTGATTAATACATAAATCTTCAATTTTCTTAATGTATTTATTAATATCATTCTTTAAAGTATAAAAATCTTTACATAAATCACTAATAGTAGATGATGTAAATCTTATTTGAGTTAACAAAGTTGCAATAGTTATAATTTTTTGTTGATACTCTGAATGCTTAACTCCCTTTTTCTTCATAAGTAATTGAAGCTCTTTATATAAAGAGCCAATTAAATCTAAATGAGCAATAACCTCATTTCTGATTTTTTCCATATTTTCTTGATGCTTAATTAAAGCTGTTATCTTTCCATCATCTTCAACCTCAATACCACCACTCGCCTGATCTAATTCTTTCATAATTGGGTCAGAATCTTCATCAGCATCATCATCCATTAATCCAGAGGCATCGGAAGGAGAATCTATAATGCTATCCCGAACATCATCTTCGTCTTCGTCACTAGACTTATCTTCAATTATATTTTTATTTTTCTTTTCTTTTGCTGCTTTCTTAGTTGGCTTTGGTTCTTCAACAACTTCGGGAATAATTTCTTTTTCTTCCATGTCTGCAAAACCATCTACTAAATCTTCTATTTTAATTTCTTCATCTTTTACTTTTTGAGCAATTTCTAAAATCTTTTCGATAGATCTAGGACAAGAACCAATGGCTCTCATCATCATTTGATGTCCTTCTTCAATCTTTTGTGCTGTTTTTTGTTCTTCTGCACGGGAAAGTAATGAAATACCACCCATTTCTTTTAGATATTGTTTTGTAGGATCAATGACTAATTCAGAAACTTCTATTAGTGCTGTACCGTTTTCTTCTTGATCGTTGTCATGTTCTTGTGCAGGTTCATCTTCTTGGATTAAATCAATGGGTTCTTCTTCTAAAACTTTTACATTAATGCCTTGACAAGCGCTTACAATTATATGAAAATTATCATCGTCAGGTTTGATTTGGAATTCGTCAGTAATGTTTTCGTGAGTTATATAACCACCATTGTCTTGAGACAAAAGTAATAAAGTTGTTAATTTTGACTTGAACTCTACATCATTTATATTTATACTTGCTGCTTGTTTTTTTGCCATTAGATACCCCTTTGCTTAATCTAACGGCGTATTATATAGAAATATAATTAATGCGTCAATAATTTTTTAAAAAATAAAAATTTATGCCAACTACTAGTTTGATTTTATTTAATTCTTTAATAAATGATAAATATTCTGATTTTGTAAAAAATTTATTTAATTATCATTCATTAATTAATGAACCCAATTCTCATGGTGAAACACTCTTGCATTATTGTTCTTTTTATGGTTTAATAGAGCAATACTATGCTCTTGTTAACATTGGTGCTGAATTTAAAGAAACCAATCATGGAAATACATTATTGCATTATGCAAGCATCTCTGGAAAAGATAATTTTTTAATTACTGAACTTATAAAGCAAGGACTTTCACCATTAAAGAAAAACGTTTTTGGAGAAACCGCATTACACTGTTCATCAAATGAAGCAATTGCTCATTATTTTAATATGTGGATTTTAAGAAATAAAATTGAATTATCATCTCTACTTGATGATAATATGAATACTGTAGCACACAGTTGCAAAATACATGGGAATATTGATGGTTCTCATTATTGGGTTAATTCCTATCCTATTCTTAATGATTCTTTAAATATATTTGGGAAAAAATGGAATGAATGTAAGAAAAAAAAATATACAACTAGTCTTTATTAAAAGGAACATATGAATAACACTTCATCTTTTACGCTATTCAGCGAATTAAGAAATAAAAACATACAAACAGAAAGAATTATTGAGTTATTAGCTCAATCAACAAAAATAAATAATAATATAGAAGAAATTAAACAGCATGGAAAAAATCTTTTAATTACTTCTTGTCTCTATGATAACGATAATGCCTTTAAATTTTTTGCCGAAACATTTAACGCTGAATTTAAAGATTCTTTTAAAGAATGTATTAAATTTGTTTATCCAAATAAAAACCCAACTATTTTAAAAACATCTTTTGAATACTTGCCTCCTATCAGTGATAATGAAAAAATAGATTTTTTAAAAATGTTTGCCAATAATTGCTATAGGCAAGAGAATATTGAAATTAGCCAAGATTGGCTAAAAAACAACTTAAACGAAGAACAATTAGATATTTTTATTACAGAACTCTTTAGATTAAACAACAAGCCATTTCTTCGCTATATTTCAAAAATAAATTTTTGGAAATCTTTAATTAAAAAACATCCACCAACACAAAATCAATCAGAACAATTCTTTTACAAAGAACTTATTTCAGAACCAATTACACTTTTTGAAATTGACATAAACCAATCTTCAGAAATTACTCAAAATAATGACCCCTTAATTAAAGAAGAACCAAGAATTTTGAAAAAAAGAAAAAAAACACCTCTCACAAATATTTCCTAATTACTTAAATTGACTTTAATATTTTTTCCACTAATTTATTCTAAAATATATAGGTGTAGCAAATGAATTTAGATGATATCTTTATGCAATCTTATCTTAAAGAATATAGTGAAAAAGAAAAAAGAAAAATTATTCACAGTCAAGAAGAAAGAGCTATCGCAGCACAAAAAAGAAAAAAAATTGCAATCATTGAAGAGTTTTTACAAAAGTTTGTTGATTTAGAAGTTATCGTTAATCACCGTGACCAATATACTAAAAATGCTTCTAGTTTTGAAAATTTACAGCCTCAAAAATTTGAATTTTATCTAGTAGATAGTAGCAAGTCTTGGAGTCCAGGCATATCTATATTTTTTGATCATCCCTGTGAAGTTGAAATTGCCATTCCAAATAAAACAGAAGAAGAAGGTGTTGTTATTATAAAAGTAGCATCACATCATCCCGATGCGTATATCTTAGAACAAAAATTTCATAGCTTTGAATCAGCTTGCAAAGCATTGGCTCGTTTTTTAAGTAAAAGTACAGTAAAAATTAACAAAGACCCTAGAAAATATGTAAAAGAAGTTATAGAAAATAGAGAACATAGAGAAACTGTAAATAAAAAAACTCAAAATGAATTTTTAAACAATGTTCCAAATGAACCCCCATCTTTAAAAGAAAAAAAACAACCAGCAAAAGATTCTACAGAATCCACCATTTCACTTAAAAAAATTAGTGAATTGTTTAATATTGTCAAACAAAAAGAAGATTAAAAAAACAAGAAAAAAACATCTATCTTATTAGATATTTTTCTTTGAAAAAGGGGATTTTTTTGTTATAATAATGGCATCAATAAAATTTAAAAAAGATTAAAATTTGCAATTTTTTTTAAATGATTTAAAATGTAACATATAGCCAAAAGGATTTAAAAATGAACAACAAGCTTGAACAACGCATACCTAAAGGACGAAATGTTCTTATTTGTGGCAGTCAACAATTTCAAGACCCTGCATTTGTTTTTATGGCACTTGAAACCATTTACCAAAAAACTGGTATTAGACAGATCGTTACCAGTAAATTCTCTGGTGCTTGTGAATTTGCAAGAATGTGGGCTGAACAAAAAAATGCCCAACTTGGAAGTAATGAACAAATTAGAATTTTAGATTTTGCATTTGATACTTCAATCGGTAAAAAACTATCATCATTTTATGAAACAGACATTCCTCGCTTTGCTTTGGAAAGCTCGCCATTTTATCAACAAGGTAAAGAATCACTGATCGGAAGTAATGTAAATCTAGTTGTTGCATTTCCTAATCAAGAGGGTGTTCTTGGAGTTGCAACAAAACACATTGTTCGATTTGCTGAACTTGCCACCATTGAAAACTTAAATTGTGAAGTATTACTTAAAGCCTTTAATGAGTTTAAAGCACAAAAGGTTAATAGTAATCAATCTCCAAAGGAAGAAGTTGCACCAGCAGAACCTTCACTTGGATTTAAAAACCATCACCCAGGTAAGAAAATTTAATTAACCCAACATTAAAAAAGACCTTATTTAAGGTCTTTTTTATTTTCCCATTGCTTTTTTATTTATCTTAATTGTTGGGTTCATACCATTAACAATACTTGTTCTCCACTCATCTTCTAAAGATGACTCTATTTTAGGCATCACTTTATATATTTTTTCATATAATTCTTTAAATTGATGATGTTCTTCTATTTTTTCTTCAAATTCTATTTTTTCCAATAAAGAGAATTCGCCATTTTTAAAATGATTTTGAAGAATAATATATTTTGCTTGCAATACTGTTCGCTCTTCCAAGCCTGGAGTATAATCTATCCAGCCACGAGCAAAATCACTTAGCTCTGGACTAAACACTAAAGTTCCCCAAGAAGTATGTTGTAACTTTTCTAATTGTCCAGTAGCAGGAACTGCATCATCTTTTATTAACTTAAAACCATATTTTTTGGTTGGAAATAAATCTTCTTCTTGGGGTAAATTTAATGTGATTAAAAAAGAACCCGCATCTTCTGGTAGCCAAAAAGCTCTTATGCTAGGAAATAAATCATACACTTGTTGCATTTCTTTTTCAGCAAAAGACAAAGAATCAAGTAAATTTTCGTGCATACCTCTTTTTTGATTAAAAATCATATTATTATCAAAATAGACAACAACTTTTTTAGCAAAATATTCTTTTAGCTTAACATCCATTTTGTCAAAAACATAAAGCTTCCAATCATTAATTGATTGAAATGAGGACATTAAATTTAAATCATTATTTTGAAAAATTTTCCACATAAAATTATTCTCTTTTAGAGAAAATACAAAAAAATAATTTTTAATCAAGAACGGAGAACTATTTAAATTTAGGCTTTTTAGAAACTTCTTTATTTTTCACTTCTAAGTATTGATTTAAAAGTCCCTCTATATTACCTTTCCCTATAGGGTTTTGAGAATGCACATAGAAAGAAAAGTCTTTAGGTAAAAAATCACCATTGTGATCTAAATCTTTTTCTACCAACCATTTTGCTAAATCTGCACCCGTCGGAACATTATCTCCCAAGTCATGATCAAAAGAAATAAAATTAGGAACCCCTAATTGAGAAATTTTTTCTTGTGCCTCATTTACAGATCTCACAATTATAAAATCGCTTTTAGAAGGCATTCTCTCATCGTCAATAAACATTTTCCACATAATATTATCTCTTTTATTTAACATTAATTTAACATTAGCAAATTATAACATTGAAAACAAAAAAAACCAGCATTGCTGGTTTTTTTATTATTACTTACTTTCTTATTATGGTTTACGTGATTTAAATCCAGCAATAATTTGTTCCGCACTTACAACACTTTGAGCGGTGTAGCCATTATCAAAAATAAGTCTAGGGGTTGAATTAAAACCAATTTCTGCTGAAAACTTCTTGGTTTCAGCCACTGGATTTTTACAACTTCCATCATTATCAGGCAGAACACCATTTAACATCCAATCTAACCAAGCTTTACCTCTATCATTGGAACACCATATTTTAGCAGCCTTCAATGGAGCTTGTTCATGCCCAGGAATCTCTAATGGATTCATGAAATAATATACTGTAATATCTTGATTCTTTAATTTAGTATGTATCTCTTTATCTTGCTGCTTGCAATATGGACAATCAGGATCAGTAAAAATTGCCATCTTTCTTGTTCCCTTACCATATTTAATAGCGATTGCTTTTTCTAAAGGTAAAGCATTAAAAAAATCTTTCACTAAAATAAATTGTCTTTCTTTTGTAAAATTAACTTTGTTTTTGACATCAACAATTTCTCCAGAGATTAAAAAGAAATCATTGTTTTCATTTGTATAAGCAAAATCACGATTATCTTTTAATTTCAACTCGTAAAGATTAATATTTTTTATATAAGTAACCTTTTCAACTCCCAAATTTGGGAAATTTTTAATTATTTTGTCTTGCATTTTTTTTGCATCTTGAGCGAAAGCATTACCAACCAACATCAGACAAGATAATGCTATTAACATTAATTTATTTTTCATTTAAACTCCTTTTATTTTGAAATATTATATATAAAATTTATACTTAAGTCAAACAGCCATCGGGGCTTTAATAGATGGATGATGTTTATAATTAACCAATTCAAAATCTTCCATCTTAAATCCATTAATATCTTTAACATCTTTGTTCATTTTTAAAGTAGGCAAATCATAAGGTTCTCTTGCTAATTGCTCTTTAACAGCATCTATATGATTTAAATAAATATGTGCATCACCAAAAGTATGAACAAATTCCCCAACTTCTAGATCACACACTTGAGCAAGCATATGAACCAATAAAGAATAAGAGGCAATATTGAAAGGTACTCCCAAAAAGAAATCAGCACTTCTTTGGTACATTTGGCAGCTTAACTTACCATTACGAACATAGAACTGAGCGAAAGTATGGCAAGGTGGCAAGGCCATTTGATCTAATTCTGCAACATTCCAAGCAGTTAATATATGACGTCTGCTATAAGGATTTGTTTTTAAGTCATGAATTAAATTAGCAATCTGATCTATTACTACTTCTTCTGATTCTGAAGAAGAAATCCATTGCTTTCTTCCTGTTTTCCAAGAACGCCATTGGACGCCATATACCCTACCTAGATCACCTTCAAATTTAGCTTTTGGCTTCCAATATGGTGCATTTGCATTATCAGTCCATATAGTGGGTTTTAAAACACCATTTTCTGTTCTAGCCTCTCTACTACCATGCAATATTTCTGCTAAACGGCGTTCATCTCCACTTCCTTCTAAAAACCATAGCAATTCACTTAAAACAGCCTTCCAAGCAAGCTTCTTGGTTGTAACTGCTGGAAAGCCCTTTTGTAAATCAAATCGCATTTGATATCCAAAGTAACTTAAAGTTCCCTCACCAGTTCTATCTTCACTTTTAACACCATTTTCTAAAATAAACTTTAATGCATCATTATATTGCTTCATATTTTCTCCAATTAATTTTGTTCCTATTGCTTGTATTTTCGTAGCACACTAATTTAGCAAAGAGCCAAATAAAGTCAAGAAAAACAAGACTTATTTCGTCTTGTCTTAAATGCTTATTTCATTTTTAAACTCTTCTTGTTTTCACCTAAAAACTCATTTCTTGTTTCGTTAACAATATTTCTAACAAACAACACTCTATCCTTTTGTAGCATCTCATTAAAAGAATTCTCATCAATTTTTGAGATTATTTTATCAACAATAGGATAAAACTCTTCATCTACTTTTTCAAACTTAAATTTTTCTGGATGATTAAACATCATTTTGACCATATTAGGACCCATTCTGCCTACAAATTTTGTCACCAAATAATAATTAGTTTTTATTTTCATCATTGGCTCAAAACTTAAAGCATCTCTGATCATAAACCCTTCTAATTGAGATGTCTGTAAACTTTCTAAAACTTCTCCAAAAGATTTTTGTTCCCAAGTTGGTCTTTTAACACCAATTTGTTTTGCAATATCATCCAAGTGATTTTCTGGTAAAACCTTAGATGTTAATTGTTTTTCTCTAGCACCAATCAACCATAAACCATAATCAGATTCATTATACTCTATAATGTGTGGATCATTTTTATGAACAACTTCAAACATTAAAGTCATATCTTTTGTTTTAAAAAAATGAAGAAGTCTACCCCTTAATTCTGGAGTAATAAAATCATCTATCATCTTTACGAATGGGGCATCTTTTCCAATGCTTCCAGTAGTGCTTAAAAGCAACTCTTCCCTAAATGGATGTTTTGAAATACAACCCAAATAGCCATTCACTTTTTCAATAACTTGAACTTGTTTATCTTTTGGCACATCTTTACCAACATTATACTCACCAAAGTTGTATAATTTATCAAAAGGATGAACCACAATATTTCCTAAAGGGTCTAAAACAATTCCTCTAGCTTTTTCTAACCAAGGATATTGTTTCCACAATCTTTTAAAATGAACTTGTTTACTATACTTGTAAACCTTAAACCCATCTTCATGTGGCACTTTTTTTCCTAACACGGGATCTTTTCTCCAACCATCAGTTGCAAGACCTTGGTTAACTAATTTATTCATTTCATTTAAAATCATTTTTTTTCCTAATACATAATTATCAAAATTAAATTCTGTTTTATATCTTACAATACTTTTTTCAAAAATCTTAATCGTTGGGTTCCAATTATTATCCTTTAATAAAGAAATATAATCATCCAATTTTAAAAGAACCAAATAACCTTCAAAAGCTTGCCGTTCTTCTAAAGAATAGACAAAGTTTTGTTGTGAGGTTGCAGGAATGTGCCCTCTAAAAACAATATGCTCATTAATCCCTTTTAAAAAGTTTTCATTATATAGAAAATCTACATCTGTAACTTCTTCATATTTTTTACCATATAGGGCAAGAGAGCGAGGCATCATTAGTTCGTCAAAAAACTCATTAGGAGCATGACAAAAGCCAAATTTCATAATATTTTTCTTATTTTCAAATGATACTTTACCTGTTTTTTTATTAATCCATAAAGATTTTCTAACTTCAGCACCTTTTAAAAATTGATAAATATCTTCTCTTTCATTTTCTGGTAATTTTAAAAAATCAGACAAAGTTAAAGCAGCAGACATAGATTTAAAAGAAAATAACCCCTCTTCTTTAAACCGCTTATATGCAGATAATAACTTTTCCTCATGATTTCCTAAAAGAAGAATTGCTGAACCTTTTTGTTGAGTATTTTTAATTAATTTAAGAACCTGAATACTTTGAGTTCCTCTATCTACCACATCCCCTAAAAATAAAAGCTTTCTTTCTTTATCTTTATGGATTAAACAATTTTCTTTTTGATCATAAAACCAACCAACCTTTTTAACCAATTCCAAAAGTTCATCAAATAAGCCATGAACATCTCCAAGCACATCAATTTTTGAAGTGTTTAATAATGGTAATTTAATAACATAATCTTCTTTATGGTCTATAATTCTAAAGGGATAAATACTTGTGTTTTGAAATTTTGTGAGTTGTTTAGCTAAATCTTTTGATGAAATATTTTTTCTTTTTTCCAATAAATCTAATTTATTTTCAAAAACTAACACTTCTACCGACATACCATATTGGTTAGCGATATTTACAAATTCTTTTCTCACATCATCAGTAAGGTTATCGCCATCTAAAAAAGTGGGCATATTTTGACTCATTCTCATTTCAACAACTTGATGAATGATATTTTTAAAATTATGTTGCTTAATAGAAGAAAAAGCCCCATCAATAATTGGACTTCCAAATACATTTAGGAAAATTTCATCAATACTAACAATACAATTTTTATTAAGTCCATCTTTTACTAAATTTTTAAGAAAGAATGTCTTTCCAGAACCAGAGGGACCAGAAAGAATATAAAGCTTATCAAGAACAATATCAACCATAATCACCATATTTTAAAAAACATCTTTTAATTGTATCTTAAATCATTAAAAAAAGCCACTAGGTGGCTTTAATTTATGTTCTAATTTTTTTATTTTTTTGATAATTTAAATCACGATGATTTTGAACTATTGGATTAAACACTTTTTCTGCTAAATCATCTGTAGAATTAATTTCAACATAAGGTATATTATGATTAATTAGAAAAGCCTTCATTCTTTTTGATATTAAATCAGATCTTTCTTCGTTATGTATTCTGCCATTAAAAGAATATGGATGTTTTCTATTAATGAAAAAATTAATATTATCGTAAGAATTAAAAATTTCAAATACTAACTCTTTAAAATATACTGGATAATTTTCGGGAGAATAAAAAACAGACAAAAGTAATGGTGCATCAGTTGTGGCAAATTCAGCTTCTTTAGAATCTAATAAAATTCTTAATTGTCTTTCTTGCTGAGCAAAAATATAATTTTGATATGCTAACAAGTTCTCATTTCCAGTATGAATATACTCTTTGACAAATTCCAAAGAAACTTCTGCATCTATTTGTTTTTGTTTAAACATTGCAGTTAGCATCATTGACATTGTGCTTTTTCCAGAACCTGGAGCACCAAAAAAATTAACAACTTTCATTCGTTATCCTTATTATGTATTTATATTCATTAAAGAGCCACCCTTAGACAAAATCATGTTCTGATTTTGAATTTCTGTAGCAAGCATTTCTAAACCACCACTTCTTAATCTTGATGCAATAGATGATGATGGACTTGGGGAAAATAACACTGTGGGTTTAATTTTTTTCCGACCATTACCTATTGGCTCCATTTTTTGATGAATCATTAACCTAAATACGGATGCAAACATTGACTTCACTTCTGCTTCATTCGCATTTTTATAACTCATAGCCAAACTAATAAATCTCTTTAATCCAGTCATTAAGTCTGCACCATGCAAAGTTGTTACCACCAAATGTCCGTTAGCAGCAATTTTTAATACTTCTGATGCCATCATTGAGTCTCTAGTTTCCCCTAAAAATAAAATAGAATTAGATACAGCAGGATAACATCTCAAAGAACTCTTAATAGCATCAAATACATCATCACCTTCCACATTAGTTTGAAAGCAAACACCTTTTCTATTTGGCTCTCTTTCGTTTTCATAAAATCCTTGTAACGGAAGTTCGACAGGGTCTTCAATTGTTAAGCAAAAAGAACCATATGTTCTTAACCTATATGCTATAGATGCAGCAGCAGTAGTTGATTTACCTTGACCAGTTTCACCTGCAATAATTACCAAACCACCATTATTCAATCTATCATTCAACAATAACTCAATAATATTTTGAGGCATACCAATATCTTCAATTTTTGGAATAAAACTTGGCAATCTTCTAAAGATAAATATTTTACCTTCTACTGATTGAATTGAGTGTCCACGAAGAATAATTCTTTTACCTTCATGATAAAGCTCTAAAGCAAACTCTAGTTTTTCTTTCTTTTTAGCTTCTTCTATCATAAAGTTAACGACTTCGCCAAACTCTTTATTTCTATTGATTTGCATTGGACCAGGGTACATTAACCCATATGAAGGTGCATCTTCCGGTATATAGAAATCTGTTACTTTATGAAAATTTTCTGGTAATTTTATATGACTTATATTAATTCTCATTTTTTTCTCTTTGATATTTTAAAATTGTTATTTTAATTATAAAAAAATTCATAAAAAAGCAACCTTTAAAAAACAAAAACCTACAATTGTAGGTTTTTGTAATATAATTATATTAAATTAGATTGAACCGAAGAACATAGACACACCAGATCCATCATCTGCATTACATAATGCTGTAATATTTACAACATCAATGGCTGTTAAACCATATGTTTTAATTGGGTCAGTATCAATATCAGAACCGATAGCCACTTGGTCAAATTGAGCAGCAGCAGAAGAGGCTAACTTGATGCAAACAGCCGCAGGAACAGCATCATATTGAATAACAAATGCATTGTTTGTAGCACCACTTCCTAATGTTCCTGGAGCAACGGTTACTGCACCACCAAAACTATTGAAAATCAATGTGACATCACCAGCAGTATCTCTCATGTTTTCTGGTGTAATACGAGCCTGGTTAACTACTGTATTAGAAATAGTTCCAAAGTTAGTTTGTGAACCATAAAGGCTCTTAACACCAGCACGCATTAAGTCAATATTTCTTGATTCAGCATTAGCTTGGTTTGACACTTGAACCTTGTTGTAGATGGTATAAACACCTACAGAAGCTAAAGCAATAAAACCTACCACCAAAAGAATTTCAATTAAAGTAAAACCTTTTGTATTTTTCTTTCTTAAATTTAACATAATTATTTTCCCCTTTTTATTTAAAATTAATATTTAATTTATGTATTGAATATTGATATTTATTTTAAAAACAAAAGTCAAGCATTTTTCAATATATAAATGAATTTTTTCATAATTTATTTTGGTGTCTTAGAGCCAGCAGCATCTGCAACAACCCCATTTAATTCAATAGAAGTCATATAAATAAATCCAACAGTAATTCCAACCAATACAATCATTAAATTGCGAATAAGTCCCATTCTAGAAGCAATTTGAACCACACTTTCTTCTAGATTTTTTTCCCCAATAGTATAAACAGCTTGTTCAAATTTTCCTAACTCACTATAATCTATAACATCAGCAGCGGTTTCACCATCAAGTAATCCTACATTTAAATGTTGACCAAAGTTTTTTCCTCCTCTTTTTAAATTGGTTAACATTTCTCCGATATATTTTGCTAACCAAGGAGAAGAAGATTTTTTAATTTTAATTAAAGAATCGTTTAATGGAATTCCAGATTGCATCATAGAAGCCAATCCAATTAAAAAGGAACAAGCTTGATATACTTTATAAACTGACCATGGGGGAACAGCATCAGCTATTTCTCGCAAACTTCCCGTCCATCTACCTATTGTGGTGCTAATTATAAATGCAAGTCCTAATACACCCCCAAGGAGGACCATCCAAAAATCGACAATGAATTTAGAGAATAAATAAAAATACCTACCACTTTCTGGCCATTTTTCTAATGGTAAAATTCCTAAATATGTAGGAGCCATTTGTTTTGAAAACATTGCAGTAAAACCAAGAATTACCAACAATAACACAATAGGATACATTGCTCCACCTATAATTGTTGATTTGATTTTTTGTGCAGAACGACCAAACTTAATTGCTTCTGCGAGACCCGTCTCTATACCTTTACCTTCTTCACCAGCGGCAATCAAATTTAATTCAGCTTCAGGCACCCAACCTTCGATTGCCTGACTAAAAGTAGAACCATTTTTGATTTTATCTAACCATATAGATAAAACTTTAGCACGAAAATCTTTTCTTTTTTCATATCTTTGTTTAAACTTTATTAATGATTCATAAACTGGAAACTCTTCTTCAGTATAAGATTTTAATCTCTCATAAATATTAATTCTTTCCGTAAGACCTAATCTATACTTTAATATTGCATGATTTGCATTTTGTTTCGTAATTGCCATGTTATTCCCTAGTTCTAAAATGTATGTTTATAAATTAACCCAATCATCTTTTACTGGTTCTTTTACCTGTTCTTTAATTGGAACATTTTTTTTCTCTAACAACATTTCGTTAATTGGTCTAAAAGAACTTTCTACATCATGTGGACAGCACAATCCAGCAAGACATTTTTGGAAGGCATGCTCCATACAAGTTTTACCTCTCATATTTAAAGAATCTGGCTGTTGGTCGCTTAACCCTCTCCAATATTTCATTAATTCAATTGTCTTACTTTCACTAATAAGTTGAATCATATCAAGATCTAGCATAATTACTTCAGCACAAACACTTCTACCCTTAATTCCCGAGCCTTTGCATTGGTCACAACCACTTTTATTTCTCATAAAAATTTCGTATTGTGTTACATCACAAACAGTCATCATCCTTTCAAAAAGTTCTTTATCATCTTCAGTTCCTTGACCAGATCTAATCAAATCATTAAAATTAACAGCACAATTTTTACAAGTTATCGGCATTAATTTTTGATAAAGCAAACCAGTTAAAAAGTCTGGAGAACCTAAAACTGAACGACTTAATCCAAAGTCCATAAAACGTTCAATAATACCTAGAGCAGATGTTGCATGCACTGTTGTTAAAACTTGGTGGCCAGACTGAACTGCTTTTTTAGTTAAATCGCCCGTTGTTTTGTCACGAACCTCACCAATCATAATAATATCAGGATCTCCACGCATACATGCCTTAATGGGCTTTTCAAATGGTGACATTTTTGTTGGGTCAAAATCCTTACCGATAACAACTGGAATTTGAGTAATTTTTGCAATGTTATATTCTGGTGGGTCTTCAATAGAATAAATCTTTAATCTATAACCAGAATCTGCATTAATATACATCAATAAATTTTTCATCGTAGTAGACTTACCAGAACCAGTTACCCCCGCAATAATCAGAGAACCAACTGGTCTAGAGGAAATATTTAATAACTCTTTAACCTGTTGATCAGTATAGCCTAATTTTTGTAATGGGGTAAATTCTTCTGAACGACCAATTGGAAGAACACGAAGTATTACATCATATCCCTCAGGATAAGCTGGAACAGATTGATAACGCAATTTTAATTCTTGTTCACCAATAGTATAGTTAACAGCAGCTTGCTGACATTCTCTAGGGTCAAAAGCAACTGATTTTGTTGAAGCCAACACGTTATACATCACAGAACATAAGTTATTTGCTTCACTATATGTCAATCTTGAATCGGCATTATAGATTATCATTTCGCCATTTTTTCTAAGTCTAACAGTTCCACCATTATTTCTAACTTCAATATGAATATCAGAAATATTTTCCAATAAAGCATCAGATAAAATTGTTTCAAACAAAGATATAACTTCACTATCATCACCAGTTGCCTTTTGATTTTCATTAAATGCCCTACGGTCATACAATCCATTTAAAACATTAAAATCAATAACACCTTTTTTTACCACCTTATAACCTTGATTTTCAGCATTTTTTACTGCTTGCATAAAACCAACGCTGTTATAGGATGTTTTAAGAGAAAGAATCCATACCATTTTTCTATTTTCAGTTGATATATCCCATATCAATAGCTCTCTTCTTAATTTTTCAGAAAGTTCTAAGGAATCTTTTTCATAAGAAACTAGCTTTCCTATTGGTAGTTGAGTTTCGTCTGTAATATGGACAACACTTCCCATTATTGAAGATTTATTATCATTCATTTTGTTACCTTTTCACTATTTAAGTATTTATTGTTATTTAACTATTCAAGATATTAATGTCAAGATTTTTTATTTAATAATAAAAAATGCCTTAAAAAAGGCATTTAAAAATTAAATTTTTTATAAATTATTGCATATTTTGAGGATTGCCTCTTGAAGGCATTGTTCTCAAAGCTGAAGCTGCGGCATTTTCATTCGCTTCTGCCTGAGGACTTGTTCTCATTCTTACAGAACTAGCACTACCTCCAACATTAGGAGCAGAAACTGAAGGTTGAGCAATTGTTGCAGTAGGAATACTTGAACTTACAAAAATTCGCTGAATTGGTCCTTTAGATTTTACAGAACCCTTCCTAACTTCAATATAATTTGCAGTAATATTATGAACTATTTGACCATTAGGCATCACATCACCTTTTTTAACCACGTACCCACCTTGTTCGCCAGAAAGCACTTTAGCATGTAAATTATCATCAAAACCATATATCATCAAAACCTTAATGTCGGAATTGCCTTCTATGGGATTAGTTGCTGTTCCTAAATTACTAGGAACACTATTGGGTAAAGAAGGGTCTATGTTAGGTGCAGTTTGCGGCATTGCTGAAAGGTTAGGAATTGAAGGTAAACCAGGAGGAGGTGAAGATGGTTTATTTTGCCCAAAAGGAGAACTTCCAGATTTACCACCGCCACCACTTAACAAAGCATCTAGGCTCATCTGTGATTTCAACGACTCTTCATCCATTTTTTCTAATTCACGGTCTAATTTACGCAATTCTAACTGTGTTTTTTTACGGGATATTTCTCTTAAAAGTGGAGTTATCTCTCTTTCAAAAGTGTTCCCTTTTGATACTTCGTTAGATTTTTGAACCTCAACATTATCACTTTGAGCATAAACCACCCCCGAACTAGCCATTATAAAAGCTAGTAAGCTAAGAGATATTTTTTTTTGTTTTTGCATCTTATTCTCCAATTTTTATTATATTTATTATATCTATTTAAAAAATCAAGTTTTTGCTCATCCCATTATGGCTTCACTTGATTCTGTGGTTGATTTTCTGAAACAACATCAGCAGTAGCAGCACTAGAACTAGCTCCAATCTTACCATCTTGAGTTGTTACATAATAATTAAAAGTTGTATTCCAAGAAATTTTATTTTTATCTATACTAAATATAATTTTCTTAAATCCAGTTCCAGTAAAATCAATATTGTCTGCTAACTCTTTTAACCAATCAAAAGTTTCACTACGAATAGATAATTCCCCCATCCCAATACCTAAATTAACAGAGTTTTCGGCACCTAATTTTTTACCACTTACCTTTTCTTCAGGACTTAATGGTTTAGCTGGAATTTTGTACGTGATTTCATTTGACGGATTTATTTCATGATTTATTTCTGCAACCTTTGCTAATTGTAATTGAGATTGAAGATTAAAGCTCCAATTTTTTGAAGACTTAATTGTTTTTAGTATGCTGAGATCAGATTTTTTAATATAATCTGGATTAATGTCTACTTTTTCTGTAACAACAGCCATATCGCCATTTAGTTTGGCATCAGGAAAATCTTCTAATAACATTCTTGAGGTAGCTAAAGAATTTCTTTCATATAAATAATCACAAGCAAAAACAGGCAAAGATTCTGAATTATTATTTGTATTTCCATCTTTTGACAAATTTATTGAATTTCTGCCATTAACATCATAATAACATTCAATCTTATTTAAATTCCAACCGTGTGTGCCAATTTTAGTGTTTCCAACATGGTTATATAAAGCCTTTAAAATTTCTGAAGGATTACCAGAAAGATTGGATGCAATTTTATTTAGTTCTTGACTTTCCAATTCAACTTTTTTCTTTTCAAATGCAATCATTTCATTATTGTATTTTTCTTTTTGAGCTTTCTTTTCTCTTTCTTGTTTTGTTTTTAAAAGTCTTGCTTTTTCTTCTAAATTTCTGCCTTCAACAAACTGTAAAGCCGCATAACCAGCAACAGCCAATAGAGCAACCCCTATACCAGCATAGATTACTGAATTAGGAATTCCTAATAATTTTTGAAATTTAATTTTTGGCTTTACATTTTTAGTTAAGTCATTAAGTGATCTATTGTTAATGGTTTTAATACCATCAAAAATTGCAATAATTTCACCTGCTGAAGTATAAAAAGTGTAAGTATCATTAATGAGTAACTCTGTAATTCTGTCTTTTACATCAGTAATTGAAAGAACAGTATCAAATTGTGGTGCAGGTATGCCACTCTTAATAACGGACATCCAATACTTGTCATCACCAATTTCTTCTAGAACAACCCAATCAGGATATTCTGTTTCACCAGTATCTTCTATAAAAGCTTGGTTTGCTAAAGCCAAATATAAAGCTGCTGATGGCTCTTTATATAATTTATTTACTAAACCAATAGCATATGTTGTATCATATTCAACAATGACACCAAATCTTGCATCTTGTTTTTCAGCGACTTCTTTTGCTTCCAACTTAATGGTAGAGTCACCTGGAAGAATTTCCCATTCAACTCCAGTCAACCATTTTTTTCCTTGGATATTTAATATTTGCATAGATTAACCTTTAAATTAATTTCTTTAATTCTCCCCATATAGATTTTAATTATTTAAAATAAGCATTACTATTAGCAATGTAAGGAGTTACGGTAATCACCAAATATTGATCTGAAACACCAGCATTCATACTACCGCCCATTAACATATTACTTGGGGCACCAACACCCGATTTATTATAATTAGCATTCTTTTGCTTAAATCCACTTAATACAAGGGTTTGACCAGAACGCAAGGTTGCTCTCTGTAATACACTCTTTAAGTTAGATGTTGGAATTTCAATGGCGGAACCATTTGAAGAAGTAAATGTTCTTATTTCTTCAATATCACTTAAGTTCATTGTATATTCTAATAAAATATTACCATTGGGTTCTATTTTTGGAACCAAACTCATATTAATACCAGCAGATATTTCTCCAGGAACTAATTCAACTTTAGTATCACCACCACTACCACCACTTTGGGGGGTGCTAACCTTAACCTCTTTAACATATCCTACTTTTTTATTAGAGGCTATTGGTGTTGGCTGACCATTTAAGGTTGTAACTTGAAATTGGTTTACTACACTTGTTTTACCCAAACTAGACAATGCCCCAACAACGACAGAACTACCAGCCATTGGTCCAGTTAAGACCCCAATAGAGAAATTGGAAGCAATACCACTTGCACCATTCTTAGCAGCATATCCAAATTTGTTTTGAGCATTTGCTTTTTCCCAAACAAGGTTCCAATCAACAGCACCCTTGTCCCCCTCATTTACACTAACTGCATAAACATCAACATTTAAAAATATTTGTTTGCTCAATAAAGCATTCAAATCATTAATTGATTTTTCAATCATTTTATGAACAGCAGGAACATCTTTAATTGTAACAGCACCAGCAGATTCTAATACTGCAATAGAACCACTAGGAGATAACTGAGAAATTAAAAATACTTTAACTTCTTCCCAAGTTGTTAAGCTTGAACTTCTTGAAACATTAGAAGAACTTGACCCCGCATTTGCAGCAGAGCCACCACCTTTTGCATCAGAAGCTGCACCAGAGGTATCACCTTTCAAATCTACAGTTGAAGAAGTTTTTGTTGCACCAGCTAAAGCTGCTATATTATAAGTCTTGGTTTCGTATCTATAAACAACTACTTCTCTTCCATTCCATTTCCAAGACACATTAGCCTTTGATGCAAAAAGATTCAAAGCATCTTCAAGAGAACCTCTAAAAACGAAATCTGGAATTTGTAAAAGCATAGATTTTGAAGCGCCACCACCGCCACCACCGCCGCCACCAGAAACTAATTTACCCATACCATTACTGGTATCATAAATATCTTGATTGATATCAAATCTAATTCCAGTGCTTCTTTGCATTTCAGATAAAACCTCAACAGCATTGACCGTTCCAGGCATTGTCATTGAGATTTGCTTTTTAAACATATTAGGCAATTCCTCTCTTTTTTCTGCCCTTGGAAGGGGATTGGGGTCAACCCAATTTCTTGTTGTCTTACTAAAATTAGCTGTCTTATTAACATCACTATTGGCAACAGAAGCAGCAGAAGATTTCACATAACTTTCTTCAAATCTTTTAGTATTTTGTTCTTGCGCTTCAGTATATCTTTCTTCAGCTTTTTGTGTTGCTGCACAGCCAGTTAAAAGTGCTGCTCCTAGAAGCACAAGAGAGACTTGGTTTACTTTAAAATTCTTCATGGTCTTTTTCCTGTTCGTATATTTAAAATTTATTTATTGCTTCTTATTAAATTGTGGAAAACCTGTTTGTTCAAACATCCAATTTTCTACAACCAATGTTTTATTTTGATAAAACTGGAAAGAAAGTGGGGTTTGAACTCTAGAATCGGGACCATAGTCAACTGAAAGTTGTTTAATTGGCCCATTTTCAGAATCAAATTCACCCGCTAAAATTCTTGTGTCTACCACAGGATAGTCTTCACCCGTCCAAACCAATCTATAACCAGATGCTTCAGCCCACATTTCAACGTTTTCTTTTAATGACTTAATTGTTTTTAATTCCCAATTTACTTGATTAAATGATGGCTTCATTTCAGCTTTTTCTGCTAATTGCTTAACAGGTGTAGAGGCTTTTTCAACTTTAGCTACCACTGGTTTGGGCTCAAAAATAGGCGCAGAGGCTTTTTCAACTCTAGTTACAACTGGTTTTGGTTCAACAACGGGAGCAGCTACTTTAACTTCTTCTTTTACAACTAGAGGAGTATTTTGTTCTGAAGCTCCAACTGCAATATCTGTAACTTTAGATGTTGTAGGTTGGTCAACAACAAAAACATTAGAGCTTTTATCTGTTGCACTTTCTGTTCCAGCCAATTCAAAAACAGATTTTGTAGGCTTCTTAAGTTCTACTATTTTTATCGCACTTGATAATGTAATGGTTTTATCGTCCCAATTAACTTCAGCATTCACACTATGTGTTTTAGCAATTTTTTCTAAAGTAGCAATCCAACTTTCTCCACCAGACCAAGAAACTAACTTTTTAGTATTTAATGGATTTTCTTCTGAATCATTTTTTCTTACAATCCATCCATTAGGTGTAATTTGTTTCATTACAATAATTAAAGGAAGTTCATTTGCAAACCCTTTTAAATCTTTTCCGAGTGTTGTTGGGGTTCCTATTTGAGTTACTTGACCATCTACAACAATATGCTTTATAAGCTCTTTCTTCTGTTGTGAAGTCACTAAACTTGTTTCTTTAACCAAACTGTGATTTTGTGCAAAAGAACTAATTGAAGCTGTAGATATAAAAGCTCCAACCAAAATTAAATGCATTTTTTTATTTTTAATTGATTTCATTTTTCTTTTCCCTATAATTTGAATCTGTGAAGATATTCTTTTAGCTTTAAATTGTTTTTACTTTTCTGTCAAGGATTTATACAAATCTTATATAGAAATTAAATCCTAAACTTATTTTGACGCCAATAATGAACACCATTTCTTTTTTTCCCCGCAAGAAAGACACCTATTTTTCTATAAGCATTAGCTAGTGTATACCCCTTAAATTCTAAGACATAAAAAAAAGCCATTGCTGCAACTGTTAAGTAAAAAAAGATGTAACTAGGAAACAACATCCACAACACGACGAAGATCATTAAACGACCATCAAACGGACCAAATCTTACTTGACGGCCTGTCTCTCTCCAACTTGTTTCTTGCATCCATACTGGTGCTGACATATATCGCTCCTCTTATTCTACTCCAGAATCTTTTTTATGACCCTTGGTAATTTTTTGAATTTCACTAAGCCACTTCTCTGAAATTCTTCCTTCTTTAAATTTTTGTTCTGCATCTTGTAAAAATGTTTGTCCATGTTGCAGCAATAATTTTCTTGTTGCATAAGTAAGATTATCGACACCCGCTTCTAAAAGAACATCCACAATTTCTTCTGTAAAGACCATATACTCTCTAATAGGAACACGCTTTCCATCTGTTGACGGTAACAACATTTGAGCAACAACCATTTTTAATGAGGTTAAAATATCAATTGCTCTAGAGTTTTTTTCTTCTGGGTCAAAAACGTTAACCATACGACGAACAGCATCAGCAACACCATTACTATGAAGTGTTCCATATACCAAGTGCCCCGTCATTGAAGCAGTGACACCTTCACCAATTGTTTCTTTGTCTCGCATTTCACCCATAAGAATGATGGAAGGCTTACGACGTAATGCATTTCTAACCCCTAAAGCGAAGTTTTCCAAATGTCTGCCAATTTCTGTTTGAGCAATACTTGTAGTAGGTTTAGGAACTTCATCATAAACATATTCAATTGGAGCTTCATATGTTAAAATTTTCAGATGTGCTTCAGGATCTCTCATTCGCCAGTCTAAAACTGAAGCCAATAATGTAGATTTACCAGAACCAGTTGCACCAGCTATAATTACTAATCCTTGTTTTGGACCAATGTTATTAATAATTTGACTTGGTAGGTTTAAAGTTTCCAGTAGTGGGGCACGACTTGTAATAGTACGAATTGTAATTTGAAATCCATTATGACCATCAGTAAAAATAGCTGTCATATTGACACGGAATCTCATAACAGTATCTCTAGTGAGTCTGATATTCCAAGGCAAGTCGACGTCTTCACCACCATTTAATTTTGATACAGCACCATCACTTTTATAAATGGCTGCAATCATTTCAACTACTTCACTACGTGTTAATTTTCTATTAGTTACACGAACCATTTTACCATGTATTTCACACATTACTTGTTCTTCATTTTGAATTGTAATGTCTGAAGTTCCTTGTTCAACACACCAAACAACAAATGGCTCAACATCGTTTGCTGTAAATCTAGGAGGTTCCTTAGGATATTTTAAAGTAGTAACATCGGCCATATTATGATTATTATAAAATTATTTTAATTTTCCATTAACTTGATTTGTGATTGGATATTCAACCTTCCAATCACTTGTCTTGGGATTGAGTGCAGAATGGTCAGTAATTCTAAATACTTGATCATTAATTGCCATTTCTTTACCACCGCCAGTAACACCAAGATTTTGCTTGGCTACAATAGTAGGAGTAATTAAGCCCTCTTCTAATAAAAGTTGGTATTTAATCATACCCATATAATCTCTTTCCATTTTAGCATATGATGCTTCATAAATACGATTAGCTTGGGTTACACCCTTATTCCATCCTTCTTTTACTGCTGCATCCCAAATAGCTTTTTCAGTGTCATTTTGAGGCAAGAAAGTCTTTTGAGGCAACTCAAAAGATGGGAATGCAAATCTTAAATAAGATCTCCAAGTAGGATAAACTGAAACAAATTTTGCCGGGGCTTCAATTTTATAAATTTTATCAGCAATTCTAACTTGATCATCTGAATTTTGAGCATAATTACTCAATCCTTCTGTTAATACTGGAGCTAACACACCGTTATCTATTGTTCTCTTTGTAAAATCAAATAATTTATCTAACTCTTGTGCCTTAGTATCTGTTTGAATTTTTAACTCTCTCATTCTATGAGCAAGACCAGTTGAGGCTCCCAATTGTGTAGCCACATCTCTTAATGCTTCTTTTCTTAATTCAGTTACATTATCTTTGTTTGCTGCAATTCCTTTAGCAATACTGTCAGCAGTTAATTCATTTAAATTTGGCACATCATTTTTGAATGCTTGAGCTTGTTCTGGATAACTTAACCCCCCAAAATTTGCCACTTGTTGTTTTGGAGTTAACAATTGGGCATTTGCAACCCCCATATTAACGATTAACCCGGCGATAATACTTAATTTTATTATATTTTTTTTATTCATTTGAATCTCCTATATTCTTATCGCTTATTTATAAATAATGTTGAAAGTTTTATTTTTCTCAACCACTAAAATTGTTGCTTTATTCTTAAGTTGCATCTTGAACTTTTCAATTGCAGAACGAACTGTTTCATTTTCAATCCTTAAAGTAACATAAGCATCTAAATGACTATCAACAACTAAATTGTAACCTAAAGCCTGAGCAAACATAGCAGCTAACTCATTTGCGGAACCAGCATCCCATTCAATTTTTTTAATTACTTTATTCATAGGATCTTCACTTGCAGCCTCATGTGCTAAAATAGCAGGAGTAGCTAATTTTTCTACTGTCTGAGGTTCCGATGATGCAGCTTGTTGAGGTTCAGCAACTCCAATAGCAACCACAGGCTCTTTGGGTTCGCTTATATCATTTTTGGCATATGATTGTGGTAATGTTTTAGTAGAACCTTTTCTAGCATCCAAACCATTGTTGTGCTGAACCATTTCAAAAGTGCCAGCATATTTATTGGCTTTTACCTTATCAAGTAAATCTAACTGTTCGGCTATAGCTTGATTGCTTTTAGCAACTCTTTCATTAATTGGAATACCCACTAAAATTGGTTCTACATCAACTTTTACAATAGGTGGTGGGGTAGTGCATCCAGCAAGCACAAATAAACTTAAGCTTGAACTTATTATAATTTTTTTCATTTTTATTACCTTTTAGTCTTAAACACGGTTATTTCAAATCTTTAAGAAAAATAAAATCTTTTGTCAATAAAATTGATTGAATTTAGAAAAACACATATCCAACAATATAAATTTTAAAAAATAGCAATTAACCCTATTTGTTTAAAACTGTCATATTCAAAATTAATTTATTTTTAAAATTTTTGATTATTTTTTTCCATTTATGTTTTATAAAATTTTGAGCAACTTCTTCTCTACTTTTAATATTGGAATCTTTTATAAATGGAGTTTTACTAGAAATGTTTTCAATAGCAACTGATTTCTTATTTTCAATAACTTCTTCCAACTCTTCTTTTTTTATTTCTTGAAAACTTTTCTTCTCATTAAAGAAATCCTCATAAATTGGAAATTCATTATTTTCAGTTTCTTTCAAAGAATAACCATATTCATTACGCAAATCCAAATCTTCTTCTGAATTTTCAAAAGTGATTGCTGCCTTAGCTTTTGCCCTAACTGAAGTTTTTTTATGAATATCATGAGTTATAAATCCTTCTTCAGAACTAGGCATAATTAACCAATTTTCATTTTGCATGGTTTCACGAATATCTGTTAAGCCTGAAGCCCAATGCTCCAACAATGTAGATGTGCTAAATTCGTAATCTTTATAATGACCTTCAAAATTTTTGTTTTGATAAATTAATTGAATTACATTTGTTCTAACATCTTCAGCTTGTCTTAAAGCACGACGACACCACGGATCTTTTTCTTTAACTTCAGCCGGAATATATTTTAAAATCTCTTTTAAAATTTTCTTATTTTTTTGTTGCTCAGACATAAAATGAGTGACTAATTTTGTACGACTTGAGAACTGAATATCTTTCCCACGCTCAGACACATCCATCATTGTCTTTGGTAAATCACCTTCAGCACTCCATAAATCTACTTGAAAAACCAATGTATTGGATTTTTCTTTGTCTGTAAGTATTTTTTCTAATGGAGTATTTGATACTATACCACCATCCCAATAATATTCCCCATCAATTTCAACAGCAGGAAACCCTGGTGGCAATGCACCACTTGCAATAAAATGCTCTGCTCGTAGTTCCATTCTAGTATTATCAAAATAATGCAAATGACCCGTTCTAATATTTACAGCACCTACTGAAACATGCATTTCCCCACTATTAATTCTATCAAAATCAACAAATTCTTTCAGAGTATTTCTCAAATTATCAATAGTATAATAGCTTAATTGACTTGGATTATAACTAACAAAAGGGAGAGGTGTAGAAACTCTTGGCTTGAAAAAACCTTGTTGCCCTTCCATCATCGCACGAGTAGCAGCTACTGCACTAAACATTTTTCGTAACTGAGGGTCAAGATTATTAATCCAATCATTTACAATACCAAAATCATAAATAGAAGCATTTGTTTTACAAATAGTCTCCCAAAAATTTCTCAATGCTGAAACTCTATCTTCTGGAGCATTTCCAGAAATAATTGCGGTATTTAATGCTCCAATCGAAATACCACAAATTCTATTTGGCTGTATCCCTAATTCCGCCAAGCCTTCATAAACTCCTGCTTGATATGATCCTAATGCACCACCACCTTGTAAAACAAGAGCGACACGGTCATATTTATTTACTAGGTTTTTAATATTTGCCTCATGGTTTTTTAAATTATTCATATTAACTCCAATCAATTTTATTTTTCAATCAACTATTTTCACGACGCTCTTTATCAATCCTACGGCAATCTTCTAAAATATGCCCCGAGGCATCTTTTGAAAGAGTAACTTCTCTAAAAACACAAATTAAAGAAAGACTCATTAAAATAAGGGAAAAAGCAAAAAAATAAAAACTAATATGTAAATCAAATAAAAATACTGTCATTGACAACACACAAGCAAGAATAGAAAGAGTTCCAAGTTTTTGAGCAAGAACAACCAATTTTATTCTTTCATCAAAAGATTTAATCTGTTCATAATAAAACTCATGATTTTTTTCATCATTAATCATATCTTCATGCAATTTTCTAATAACACTATTTATTGCTATAAACCTATTAGTATAAGCAAGCATCAAAAGTGTTATTGCTGGAAACAGAATTGCAGGAGTTTGTAAAGTAAAAAACTTATTTGCAATTTCGTAAAAATCATTTAAAAACATTATTTCCTCTTAGTATAAAATTTAGAAAAGTGATTATACATTTTTTTTGTTGCAATGCAACATAAGACACGATATTTAAAATGAATTTTTTGTTACATATTTTTGTATTTAAAATGAATAACATTAAAAATAAAAAAACTATTGATTAATACTTTTTTTCATATAGTAATAAAAGTAACACTTTAAAAAAATATTATGAATACAGATATCAACCAAGCATTAGAAGGCTTTGTGATTACAACACGAGCAGAAAAAACCAAAGAAGATTATATCTCTAGATCTATCCAACTATTAAAGAGAGCAAAAAAAGAATTGGCCATTCCCCAATATGAATCTTTAGATGTTAGACAATTTGTTGTTTGGCTTTCAGAAAAAAAAGCACAAATAGCAAGAACAACTTGGAGGCAATATAAAAGTGCAGTTGTTTATTATTTAGAAAATCATGAAAATGTACAAGAGGCTACAGAAGCACTAGAATATTTAAAAGAAATTACTTCCGTTGGAGCCCTAACCAAAACTGAAAAAACAAGTAGTTTAAAATTAAAAAAAGTTTCTTTCGAAGATTGGGAAAAGCTAGATAGTTATTTAAGTTTAAAAAACAAAAAGTGGCATGAACAATTAAGAATGTGGCTTAGAGCATCTATTGTTACTGGACTAAGACCAGTTGAATGGAAAAATACTGTTATGTTTCAACATAACGGAATGCCAGCATTAAAAATACAAAATGCAAAATTTACAAATGGAAGAGGACATGGACCAAATCGCACACTGTTATTGCAAGAGCTTTCTGAAGATGACTTAAAAGCAGTAAAAACACACCTAAATAATGTAAGAACATTTATTGGTATGGATGAATATGATTATTTTTATAAAGGATGTGCGATTGCTCTTTATAAGGCATGTAGAAAATGTTGGCCTAAAAGAAAGAAACACATTACCCTATATTCAACAAGACATCAATTTTCTGCAAATGCAAAATCCAGTGGTTTTTCAACACTTGAAGTTGCCGCAATGATGGGACATGCTGTTGATTTAACGGCTACTGTTCACTATGGGCGAAAAACGGCGGGAAATGAATCTTTAAGTGTAGCCCCAGTAGAAGATGAAGTATCTAGAGTAAGAAGTATTCAAACAACAGATTTCAAAGCAATTGCTAAAAGCTTTGAAGGAAGAAAGGGAAAAACAACTAAAACCTAATTATTTTTAGTTCAATAAAATTTATGTTAGAAATTATTGTTATTACTTTGTTTTTATGCACACTTTTAAATTTATTTTTTAAAAAATTAAATTTACCTAGCATAATTGGATATATCGCCACCGGGACAATCATTAGTTATGGATTGAATCTAGATGGTTCATTTGACAGTAAGCACATTCAAGAAGTTGCCGAATTTGGTGTTGTTTTCTTAATGTTTACTATTGGACTTGAATTTTCATTATCTCATTTAAAAGAAATGAGAAAAGAAGTTTTTATTTATGGAACACTTCAAGTTATTATAACTACTTGCATTATAGCACTTTTAACCAACCACTTTTTCCATTTTAGCATTAAATCTTCTATAATTTTAGGAGCAGCACTATCTGTTTCATCTACAGCCATTATTCTTAAAATATTTAATGAGTCTGGGGAAACAAATACGAAGTATGGAAAAAATATTGTAGGTATTTTAATCTTTCAAGATTTAGCAGTAATCCCTATTTTGTTAATGATTAGTATTTTTTCATTAGGAAAATCTGGTAATGTTAGTTCTTTATTAAGCCAAACTGCTATTGGTGCTTTTTTATTATTGGCAATTATGTGGTTTATTGGAAAATATCTGTTAAATCGTTTTTTTCAACAAACCATACAAGCACAATCACAAGAAATATTTTTAGGTGCAGTTCTTTTTATTGTTTTTGCATCATCTTATATTGCACACTATTTTGGCTTCTCTTATTCACTTGGGGCTTTTATTGCAGGCATGTTAATTGCAGAAACACATTATAAGCATCAAGTAGAGGCTGACTTAATTCCATTTAGAGAGTTATTACTTGGATTTTTCTTTATAACAGTCGGAATGCAATTAAATTTTGAAGAGATATGGAAAAACATAAATATTATTATTTTATTACTTCCAATATTAATGATATTAAAATTTCTTATCATATCATTAATTATATTCAAACAAAGAACTCACAATATATTGAAAACTGGTTTAATTCTTCTTGGGCTTGGAGAATTTGGTTTAGTTATTGCAGATTTAGCTAAAACTAATAATTTAATTAATTCTCAGACATCCCAAATTTTGAATGCAATGATTATTATATCACTAATTATTACTCCTATTGGAATTAAACATTTACCTCTAATATTAGAATTTATTGATAAATATATATTAAGAAAAAAGAAAAAAAATACCCAAGAATATTTTTCAGAATTACAAAACCATGCCGTCCTTATTGGTTTTGGTAGATTGGGACATCAAATCGCAAAATCTCTCAAAAAGAAAAATATAGAATATGCAATTGTTGAAGGTAACGAGATAAAATTTAATAATGGACAAAAAGAAAACGAACCAATAATTTTAGGTAGTGGAACTCAAAAAAACATACTAGATTTTGTTAAAATAAATAAAGCAAGAAGTGTTTTTGTTTCAGTAGGTAATAGCAGAAAAATCGTAAACATTTGTACTGCGATTAGAACCATGAATGAAAACATTAAAATTATTGTTAAAGTTAATACACATGAAGAAAAGAAAATGTTAGAAACAGAATTTCTTCATGATATTAGTGTAATTGTTGAAACTGAAGAAACTGCAAGAGCTATGATTTCTACAGCACAAAACATGTTAGCAACGATAGACCATTAATTTTTCTTTAACACTTTCTTCTAAAGAAAAACTTTCAATCATTTGATCTTTTAGCCCAGTAATACGGTCATTTTGTTTGAATTGTGCTACGGAGAAAAACAATGTCTTTTTTTCTCCCACCAAAATAACTCGTTTTTTACCACGAGTAACTGCGGTATATAGTAAATTTGCATCCCACATAAAAGTATGGCTTTTAGATATTGGAACAATAACATATGGATAATCTGAACCTTGGCTTTTATGAATAGTAATAGCATATGATAAATTTAAGTTAGAAATTTCTTGTCCACTTACGGTTAACATTCTGTCATCAAAAATAACATTCATACTGCTATTTTCTTCATCTACACTATGAACCAATCCAACATCACCATTAAAAATTTCAAGCTCTCTATCATTTTTAAATTGCATCACTCTATCACCAGGAATGAATTTTGTTTTCATATCATGATATTTTGTATAGTGAGGATTAAGCAACCCACGCATACTTGCATTCAGCCCATTAGTTCCAACTTCCGTTTCTTTTTTAGGAGTTAAGATTTGTATATCTTCACGACTAATCCCACTATTAACCATATCACTAACGATATCTATAATTGCATCATGAATATCTGAATTACCTTCTTTTTCTACAAAAACAAAATCAGATGTAGAATTTAATGGATGTAATTCTGGAACTTTTTTGTGAATAATAGAATGAGATGCAACAATAATATTGCTATTTAAAGCTTGACGGTGAATTACAGAAAGACGACTTACCGGAACACATCCAGAATCTATAATGTCCCTCAAAACATTTCCAGCCCCCACACTTGGAAGCTGATCTACGTCACCTACAAAAATAACACGAGCTTCTGAAGGAACAGCTTTCAAAAAAGCATTAGCTAACCATATATCAATCATTGAACTTTCATCAACAATAAAAACATCACCTTTTAACTTGTTTTTTTCATTGTGAACGAATTGACCCTCTTTAAATCCTAAAAGACGATGCATGGTTGAACCAGACTTTCCAGTAGATTCTTCCATTCTTTTTGCAGCACGCCCTGTAGGGGCACTTAACACTGTTTTTAAAGATGGATTATTATTAGGTTCAATACTATCCTCAGAAACAATAACAGATATTTTACCCGCATTATCAAAATACTGTAATAAGCTTTTAATTGTATGTGTTTTACCTGTTCCTGGACCACCAGTTAATATTGCTACCTTATTATTTAAAATTGTCTTGGCTGCACTTAATTGAGAATCATCCAAATTATTTGGATTTTTATCCAAAAAAAGACTAATTTCTTCTCTCACAAGTGATTCATCTTGCGCTAATGGAAAATCAAAAATTCTCTTTAATTCTTTTGAAATTCTAGATTCTGTATTATGAATTTTTTTATGAGCAACCCCTTCAGATTCAACAATATGATATTGGTCTTTAAATTTATCTACAATAACTTTAACCTTTAATAATTTAGGGATTAATAATTCTTCTCGAATTAAATCTTCTATTTTATTTTTCACTAAATTTGGTTCAATACTCAATACCTCATTTACCTTATTAATTAAATCTTCTTTAGGATAGGCCGTATGTCCTTTTTCTGCAATTTCTTCTAAAGTATACAAAATACATTTTTCAATTCTTTTTTCATCTACTGGAGATATACCAATAGATTGAGCAATCCTATCCGCTGTTTTAAAGCCAATAGTAGGTACATCAGTTAGCATATAAGGATCATTTTTAATCACATAAATTGCACGGTCTTTAAAATGATTAAATATTTTAACCCCCGCAACATCGCCAACCCCATAGATTCTCATTGTAGCGACAATTTCATAAACTGAACGCCATTCTTTCCAAGATTCCTTAATAACTTCTAACTTTTTAAGATTAACACCCTCAACTTCTAATAATTTTTCAATATCAGCATCTAATACATTAATTGTATCCGCACCATACATATTCACAATTTTCTTTGCCGTTTTAGGACCAATACCATAAATTTTTCCAGACCCTAAGAAAACCTCTATTGCTTTAGGTTTAGTAGGAATACATTCTTGAATTGCTGTTGCAGTAAATTGAACTGTATCAGGTTGCTTACCCTGCTCAAAAACTCCCCAAACCTCAACCTCTTGTCCCTCTACTACAGATTGAACCATAATTAACGAATTACCAACAACAACAAACTTTCTACCAGCAAAATGTTTTCCATTAACTTTAGTTGAAATATTAGGTTGTCCCTCTGCTAGATTTGCAGAAAAAACAAAAAAACCACTTTCTTCATCTGTATAAATAAAGCGATTTACGTGGCAGATAAGTTTTTGACTATCTTTTTTATCTTCAGTTTTTGGATTATATATTGTCTTATGAGCGACATTTTTGAAAGTAAAAGCCATTTGGGAAGTTTCCATTAAATAATTAGTTATATTATACCATTAATTGATAATAAAATCAAACATTTTATTTGTTAATCCTTGATTATCCAAGATAAGTTATATTTTTTTTTCAAAAAAATATTTTTATTGCTTTTTATGGGTTTTTTTTAGATAATAAAAAAAACTCAATTCAACCAATCTGATGAAAAACCAAGATAATCATATTTATATTAATGTATATTTACCTAAAAGAAATTTTGTCCCCGCTGGAGTGATAACCTTTAATGAAAATTTAGGATATTCTAGTTTTAGTTACTTTCCTAGCTATATGGAAGAAGACTTACCTCCATTAAACCCATCAACATTAAATTGGCGAGAAAATAATCAAAGACATTTTGTTGTAGATAATAAACAAAATAATCAAATGTTAGATAGAACCTTTTGGGAAATGCTTCCAACCCAAAATGATTGGGGACATCAAGTTTTATCTAAAAGATACCCAGAATATGATTCTTTTAATAATGTTCAAAAATTATTTTTTCTAGAAAGAAGAATTGTTGGGGGATTAGAGTCTTACACTAAAGAAAAAGCCAATGAAGAAAACATTGTAGGAGAAGACTGGCTAGATAAAATAAGAGATGAAAGCATAGACTTTTATTTGAAACGAATAGAGCAAATTTCACAAATAAAAGCAATTAACCCGTTAACTATTTATGGTGGAGTAAGACCAAAATGTATGTTTCAAGATGAGGATGGTAATTTTTGGATTGCAAAATTTAATTTACCAAACGATCCTTATGACATGGCGATTGCAGAACAAGTCGCTATGGACATGGCAAGAGACATGGGACTTTCTTGTGCGGAAACAAAAGTTTTACAGTTACCCTCAGGAGAAAATGTCTTTTTATCAAAACGATTTGATAGAAAAGGGGAAAAAAGATTTCATAGCTTATCTCTGTTTGCATTAGCCCCTGGAAACGGAATGGTTAAAAATCCTCTTGTCCCAGGAAATCCAGGAAGCTTTATTCAAAGATTAGTACAAAGATATTCTGATTTTGAAAGCATGGATGTTGTCAATGTTGTAACAAAACTTTTATTAGATGTAGGAGTAAATAATACAGATAATCATCTTAGAAATTTACGCATTATACTCAATGAAAATAATAAATGGGAATTATCACCAATGTATGATATTGTTTTTAATCCCTTTAGCCAAAACCATGTATACAATCCCGCAAATTTGCCTTTAGAACAACTTTACTTAACTAATCCAAACTTTGCTGATTCTATGGCTAAAGAATTAGGTGTTTCTACAGATCTTATTTATGCTCAATTAAATAAAGTTGTAAGTGTTACAGAAAAATGGGAAGAATATTGTGATAAGTATGGAATGTCTGCTAAAGATAAATTAAAAATAGGAAATGCTATTAGTCTAGGAACTTACAGAAAAGAATTAACCAAAAAATTATCTAATGATAACGAGCAAAAATTAAAAATCTATCCAAAACTTAGACCTAAAGATTAAATTATAAAGGGAACTTATTAAGCTCCCTTTTATTTTTACTTACTTACTCTTTTTAAAATTTCTTCTACAATTTGGTCATAAATATTTGAGTCATCATCTATACCAGTATAGACACCAGAACTTTTCATATTTTCTTTTCTTTGTTCAACAACTTTCTTTATACCACTTGGATACATCTGCGATAAGATTCTTCTAGTTGTTGCAGGTCCGAGTTTCTCATAAAGTTTTGATCTCACAGCAGCATCTTCAGCCGTTGTTGAAAGCGCCCACATTTCACTAGGACCAATATTAGCACTTAACAACTGAGTATACTTACCTGTGTTTGTAATAAATTTAGCCATAAACACACCAGCACGACCACCTCTTGGACCATGAACCTTCCCTTTGGAAAGATAAAACCTTTCTGCCGGGTCTTCCATACCGAATGTCTCTACTAAGTTATTAATATCTTTTTCAGTACCACCGTCCATAATAAACAGACCCGTCGCAAAAGATTTCATGGTTTCATCAAAGTCTTCCAAAGACTGACTTGCTAAAGTTACATCAAGGTTCCACTTTCTTCCTTCACGCATATCCACAATAATTTGGTTTCTAACCATTTGTGAACTTGAAGTTCTATGGAATTCGTCAAAACATAATCTCTTAAAATCTTCTTTAGTATCTTCAATCTTCTTTTTATGGTATCCCTTATATGCTTTTATTGGTATTGTATCAGGAACAGGCATATGGGCTGGATATGGCATTTCATTAATTGTATCTACACCAATTTTAAAATCTTTACCTAAAATGTATCTTGCGAGCATATACATTACAGCCGTTTGACGTTGAGCCTGAACACCACCAGATTTTGCAACCTCGTCCAAATCCAAAGAAACAATTCTTGCTTCACCAATATCGAAAACAGTTGGTCTACCTAAAATTTTATATTGGTTTAAAGCATCAGTTACAGAACGGTTAAAATATTGAGTTAGACTTTCACCAGTGCTTACAGTAACCTTACCATAAATGTCTCTAATTTTATCGTCTTGTGCTGAAGTTGAAGCATCAGCCAATAATGGAACGGCATGACGCTGAGCCATTGTTGCTTCGTGAACCTTACCACCTACGAATAATGCATCAACGACTTCCCACCAAGAGGTCTTATGGTCAGGTTTAAAGTCAATTTTATCTAATGCTTCATCTACGGATAAATCAACCCCCCTATCATAACGTTTTGGCATTCCCTTATCAGCAGTTTTCACATACATATCTTGAATAATTGCTTGAACCAACCCCGTCATACCCTCTTCAGGCTTATCATTATTTGGATCAGTTACTAATAAAAGCAAGAAGTTATTTAAGAATGCTACCTCTTCTGCTGTTGGAAAACGACACCCCAATTGTGTATCAAAAGGATTGACACAAAATTCTTCAGTCATTCGCATTCTGTAATATTGCACCAAATGTCTTTTATCAACAGGAAGAGCTTCTTTAATTAAAGAAATTAATCCGCTTGAAGATGGCCCAATATCAACAATACCAATTCTTGGCAATCTAGGAATTCCAGGTGCCAAACATAAAGCTAAATTAGTTACGTTCATTAATACCGACTTACCAGAACCAGGTTTAGCAAAAATTAATTGAATCCATGTTGTTTGTTGCGAAGAGCCGGGCTGATAAGGCATCAATTTATTATCTGGAGACACTAACAATACAGCACCACTTCTCCACGCAGAAGATGGTCTAGACAAGGGTAGCATAAATGATGTAGCACCTAAGGGGGCGGCTGAAATAGTAGCAACACTATTTACTGTAGCACCTACAGCACTAGACATCATACCAGCGATTGGATCACCAGTAACTTCGGAAACCAAACAAGAACCCCAACCTTCAACTGCTCTTGCAAGTTCTGATAATTGCTGTTCAACCTTACCTGGATTTGCTTTATCACCCCAAGTGCAAAAAGAGACTCTAACCTTAACAACAGTTTGATTATATTGATCCTTCAATTCTCTCAATACTTTTACTCCCTTATTAAGCAACTTATTATTACCTGAAGTAAATGCCAAAATTGAAGCAAACAAACCTCTTGTAGAAACTGCTGCTAATCCATCACCTTCAATCGTAAAAGATATTCTCCAAGGAAATTTACCTCCCAATGAACTAAACAATGCTGCAAAAGGTTGCACATCTTTTGGCATTAAATCAACATATCCAGGAGCATATAGCTTATCTCCGATTTGAACTAATTTGTCATTAACAATTGTTGCATCACGGGGACATACTTGCCAACTTAATTTTGGCCACACAATATCCCACTCTTCTGCTTTATGCATTTCTTTACGAATATTTGGCATAATTGGATCGCCAGGTAAAAATGGTTCCCATTGGTTATTCGTAAATTGATCATCAATTGAATTTCTTACTGCTCTAGCAGCCTCTCTTACTGATAGTTTTTCAGCAGCTAAACCCATACCATATAACATCTGATCAACGCTATCAACATAAGAAGAATGTAAATTATAAATCATTGTATTACCAGCAAAAACATCTGAAGTGTTATTTTGTGGCGCACGCTGTTCCATTCTCACTTTTATTTTAGCCTTTTGTTCTAACTTAACATCGTTTTTAACAAGTGCAGAAGGTCTAGTCCATAAAACCAAATAACATTCCTCAAAATTAGTGTATGAAGAAATTATTTTTACTCTTTCATCTAAGATTTCATTTAAATCTAAATTTAATCTTTTTGCAGTTTCGTAAGAGGGATTTAATGCTTGTCTTACAACAGATTCACTTTTTGTTGGATCTATACTAAACCAAACTTGAATCATATGACCATTCTTACTCATGAATGGGTCCATACCAGAATTAAATGGTTCAGATATTTTTTGATAAAAAGCCTCTGTATTAATTAATGATTTAAACCCATCAATTCTTAAAATAGATAACAATGATCCATCTTTAGCAACTAAAGAATATTCATCTTGTGCTGTTTCTAAATCAGAATAATCAGCTAAATTTTGTTTTAAATTACCACTTAACCAAATAAAAAATGAATCTAACCCGTTTACTAATCCATTAAACATATTTTACCTTTTTATAATTTTTTTATATTTAAAAATTTATACATAGTTTGTCAAATTATTGACCTTTATTTTTTTTCGCTTATCATAAACAAAAAGAGAAAATAATGGAAATAGAAGATATTGCAAAAATTGATCAGTTTTTAAAAAACCAGCAAGGAAGTAAAACTTTATTATTGGTTGACTCTTTGATTATTGTTGAAAATGACCCTCAATGCATTAACAAATTAAAAGATGCAGCATATCACTTAAATGAACTTGAGGACAAATCCACACCAGAAGAAATTAAACAAACTTGGCATAATTTATTTTCAAAACAAGTTAGATTTTCTGTAACAAGAGCAAAGGAAAAACGTAAACTAAAAAATGAAGAAAATTAATCTTTTTTCTTTAAAAGAGGGGGGGTATTTCTTTAAAAAAACTTTTCTTTTTAGAAGAAAATAAATTTATCTAATTAACACTTATTCTTTTTTGTATTAAATTCATTGGAACAGAAAGCCCCGCATGTGGTGCCAATTCTATTAATTGAGAAATTTGAGATTCATTTATCATTACAGTAACTCCACCATAACCATAAGAAGTCACAATTATTCCAGTAGATGACAACATCATTGCTGAAGTTAGTGTCATAAATCTATCTGCTGCCTTCAACCAACAAGCACGTGGAGAAACCAATGTTTTACTCCTAGTTTGGGGATTTGTAGAACGATTAGCCAATCCTATCCAAACATTTTCAGCTAATATCCCTAAACTATAAGAGAAATCAGAAAGCTCCCCCAAATAAGGTAATTCCACATTTTGATTTAAAGACTGAAAACCATCTGCAACAAATGCAGCATCTATATTTAAATCAGCAAATTTACTTAAATATAAAAGTTCTGGCTGACATACCCAATTTCTATCTTTTGATTTTCCACCCTCGCCAATAGCTTCCCCCAAATCTAACATCTTACTTAAATCAACATTAAAGTTATTCGCATAACTAAATGAGTTAATTCCAACTTTTGCAACAAAGGGTCTTTCCAAACTCATTAAATATTCTATTTTTTTATTAGTTGTAGGGGGCAACTCATCCGGTCCAAAAAACTCCCAATCACCGTTCCAAAAAGGAATGTTGGTATCAATAATTGATTTTGCATGAAAATATCTTGGTCTTTTAAGATTAACAAAAAAATGCTTTTCTTTTTGTATTGGTTTTTCACAAATAACTAAATCTTGATATGCTCTCGATAATGCCTCATCAACATGAAGAGAAATATTTCTATCATCTCCCAATAAAGCCAATTTTAATTCTGAAAATAATTCTTTTTGACTAAAGCTTTTAACACCATAAAACTCTATAGCTAATCTCATTACTTTTTTAAAGATTTCAGAAACAACTTCACAAACTTCTGCTATAGGAACTTGAGGTGGTGTCAAACCTAACTCTTTCATTATTTGTCCAACCTCTGTTCTCAAATATCCAGAATGTTTTAATTTTACTTGCTTTACTGCCCCTGTTTTCCAAAGAATACTTTGTGAAAGATTTGTCAACCATCTTATTTCATTAGATAGTTCACCAGTATTCTTTATTCTAAAAGCATTACCACCTTCAACAGATGCCCACCCAGAACCAGGTAAAGGTATAAGCTTACCATCACTATCTTCTTGCAAATCAAACATTACACATCCAAACTTAATATTTGTCGCATCATCAAACAATGATTCCATATATTTTTCTTTATTTGTCATAAAACATTAAGTTTTTTTAATGATTAACTTTTCCCAAGTTTCTATAGGTAAGTCTTTAAATACATTATTTTTCCAATATTTAGTTTGAATAGGGAATCTCGATCTTAAATTAAGTAATTTAAATGGCCTTAAGAAGCCAAAACGATTTTCATATTGACTTTCACTCATATTAATTAAAGCATTAGCAAAAATAGCTGGATCTGATGCACCATTTTGAATTTGTTGCTCTACAACCAAACCTCTTTCTGCTAAAGAATTTTCTAACATTCTTGCAATTTTTATAAATCCATCAGCAGCATCGCCCTTAGAGTCTGCTTCTTCTATTGCAATAAAAATTGCTCTAGAAAGATAATTTAACTCTTGTTGAGAAAATTCTGGTAGCCATATAATTTTTCCACCATTAGTAGTTGATGCAGTATCTAAATGAAATGTTTGGTGACATAATGGGCAAATAGTGACTAAATTATCTTTAGAATTATCAGAATGATCATCATTCAAATGATGTATTTCTTGGTGTCTTTTTGATTCAAACCCACAATAATAACACTTATTTTTATCTCTTGACCAAACATCATCCCACACCTTTTGATATTTACCTGGATTACCCTTACTATCCTTATAGCTTTTATCAAATTCTGTTCCATGAGTAGAAGACATTTTCCAGCTTTTTCTACTTGCACTTAAAATTAAGTCTCTCTCAAATTCCATTTTTTTTCCTTTAGAATGTTTAGAAAATAAAAAAAATATTATGAATTGTCAAAAATCTTTTTTGTAAAAAACAAAAACTCTAGCTAAGCTAGAGTTTTTTAGGAATTTAAAAATTACTTAACAGTTCTTAAAGCGTTACTTGAACCAGTGCTAAGACTTGTGTTGCTAGTACCAGTTCCCATAACCGCATCTCTTGCAATCTCTAAAAGTGAAGGAAGAGCTAACAAAAGAGCAGCTACAGCCAACAATGTGATTGGTTGAGAAATTGGAACCTGTCCTTTTGTTTCATTGCTTTCTTTAAATTTCAACGCGCCCTTGATACCGAAGGCAACACCGATAACATAAGATACAATAGATAAAATATCTGTTGCGGAACTCGCTGTTGATTTCATATTAGCAGCGATTACACCAAGACCTTGAGAATCAGTAGGAGCCGCAGCTAAAGCGGGGTCTACAGCAACCAAGGTTCCAACCGCAACTGCTCCCATAACTCCTAATATTTTTTTAAATTTAGTTTTCATTTTTTCTCCCTTTTAAAATAAAAAATATGAGCATGTATTAATTATGCTTCTGAAATTTATAGTATGAATATTTTTTACAAAGTCAATACAAAAAGTAAATGTTTAAATATTTTTTAACCAAACAATATAAAAAATTTGTACTAAAAAATCTTTCCAAAATAAAAAAACTGCCTAATGGCAGTTTTTTGGTTTTTTGTGAATTAATATTTAATTACACGCTTGTTTGTTGCAACTTCAAAGTTTTCATCATCAACTTTTTTAATAACTTCTCCTGTTGGCAACTTGTCACCAGCAATATATGTTGATAATGATCCGTCTTCATTTTTAATCCAAATTCTTCCACCATAAATTGAATGTAAACTCAATCTTGGTAAATTATTAACGGCTACTTTTTCTTTTTGTTCAACACTGCTTTTATCTAACACAACACCAGCTTCGCTTGACTCATTTTCGGAGTACTTGTTTGGAGATTTGTTTAAAGTTTTATTTGCAGACTTATTGTAATCATTGCTCTTTACTGACCTTTTCTTTGCAGCCTTTTTAACAACTGATTTAACACTAGATTGATCTTCTGAAACTTGAGGCATTACTTTTCTGCCAGTTTCTAAAGCAACCAATCTTTCGTCAAATTTAACGTTAATGTCTTTTTGTTGTTGTAATAAAGATTCAATTCTGACAACTCTATCATCAATATTAGTTAACACTGTTCTAAATTCTGTTGTTTGTTGTTCAAACATACTCTTTAATTCATCAACAGTAGCAATTGCTTTATCCATTTGAGGGCTAGGCATTGAAGCAGAATTATTATTCATATTAGCTGCAACAGGTGCTGTTGGTGGAGCTACAGGTGCCGCTGCTTCAGCTACTATTGGTGCAGTAGGTGTAACTACAGGTGCAACTGGTTCAGCTACCACTGGTGCTGTTGGTGGAGCTACAGGTGCCGTTGCTTCAGCCACAACAGGTGCTGTTGGTGGAGCTACAGGTGACACGGGCTCAGGCACTACAGGTGCTGTTGGTGGAGCTACAGGTGACACGGGCTCAGGCACTACAGGTGCTGCTGGGACTACTGGTTCTTGAGCAACTGGAGCGGCTGGAGCGGCTGGTTCTTGAGCTACAGGTGCTGCTGGTGGAGGAGCAACTTCCGGTGCTTTAGCAACAATAGCTTGTCTCTTAACAGGTGGTGGCTCCATCATTGGCTTAAATACAAAAATATATGCTATAGCACCTACTGCTGCAATACCTGCACCAATAAACACCATCATATTACTTGATTTCTTTTTTGTAGGTTCTGATGTTGGTGCTCCACCATCATCATTATCATCATCATTATCTGCTCCAGTAACTTCGCTATCAAAGTTAGCAAATGTTTGATCTAGCATATCCTCTGTTTTTTGACTGTTTGTAGACATATTTACCCCTAATTATTATTATATAAATTATTTAATTTAAGACTTAACAAGTTATAATGATTTGTCAAGAACTTTACCCTATTTTAAAATTAATTTTGTAACCCTTGTGAATTTTGTGGGAGATACCAATCTTCCATAATCAACAATCCTACCGCCATTCCTTGATCAACAGTGATTGTGGGTTTTAATTGAGCTACCTTTTGCTTTGTTTCATTAGCCAAGTCTTTACCCATTGTCCCTAAAGCTTGTTGTGTAATTTGTTTACTGCTTAAGCCATTAGTTGAAGTACAAGTAGTGGTTCCCAATGCACTAGTTGTACAAGTTTGGTTGCTTTCTTTTAATGCATCGGCATATCCGCCCAAGAATGCTGCACCAAGCATTACTCCATATCTTAAGAAGTAATGATTATCTACATCACTTGCTAAACTTGTTCTACTTGTTCTTGGATCAACCGCAATAGCATTAACAGAGACACTCTTCTGCAAACTAGGGATAGAAGCTGTTGTGAAGGAAACTAATACTTTTTCCCCAGTTAAATTAATTTTTCCAATTAATCTAGTTCCACTAAGTTCTCCGGACACAATTTTTGCCAAAACGGGTGATGGTTCATCTGAATTAATGCCCGTTTCAATAATTGCATTTAAGATTGTTCCAGCTTTTGCAATTAACTGTCCTTGCGAAGCCTGCCCCATTTGCATATTAGATTGACTTTGTTGAGCCATCATTTGTTGATTTGCACTGGAATTATTTTCTCTCATTTGCTGCCCCTTGAAGTTAAATTCAGAATAAGGCTCTTTAGCACCAGAAATACCAGCAAGAGTTGTTATTAACAAATAATCTTCATCTGTACCGTATTTAACTCTTGGTTTTGGTGGTGCAATAACAACTGGTGCGGCAACTGGTGCCTTTGCAACTGGTGGTGGTGGAAGAACTACAGGCGCTTGAACTGGCTCTGGAGGCAACTCCACAACTGGCGGAACAAATTCTGCTGGCTTATCAACTTCTTGCTCTTCCTGATTCTTTTTCTTTTGATTTTCTAACAAATCAATTGGAGATTCTGTGCTATATGCATTTTTGTTCACAGGCACAGGAACAAAAGTATTACCGTTTTCAATAGCTTTATCTGCTTCTTTAATATTTTTTTCTTCCACTAACTTATTATATCTTGTTGAGTCAGAAGTAGCTGGCACGGCTTCAACATTAGGTAAGGCAACGACGTTGGCGCCGCCTACTTCTTTTTCTGCCTTACTACCAGAAGTTGCATAAATAACACCAGCAACAATTGCAAGTATAGATACACCCACGCCCATCAAATAAATATTTCTTGTTTTTGGATTGTTGAGCATTGCTCCAACATTATTAATTTTTTGACCCATAATATTTCCTTTTTTAAATTTTAATTATTCCTTAAAAACCTTCTACACCAAACTCACCGAAACGACCATCTGCAACTTTAAATAAAACTACAGGCACGGGGATCATTTTATAAGCATAAGTGCCATCTGGACTTGAGGTTACATTATCAAATGCTGGGGACATAATTTTATATCTTGTTCTAACATACATAGAACCATCTTTCGCTAACCAAGCTTGAACAGCATTAGTTGAAACTTTCAACTCTTTAGCACCTGTTGGTGCAACCCCTTGCAATACAGACAACAAAGCAGTGTCTATAGAAGAAGGCAAGCCTATAGAAGTATATTGAGTATTAGGCCCCTTAGCTTGAACTCTAACCTCTGTTGTAACATCCACTTCTTTTTGTGCGGAAACAAACTCAATATTTAATGGACTAACTAGCCCCTTTAATACTAAAACTAAATTTCCAGAAACAAATGAGCCTCTTGGGGTAACAGATAATACATATCCTTCAGGAGCGGGGTTATCTAATCTTTTTACGATAAAGTCTTCTTCAGATAATCCATCATAGTTTACTATAGGCCAAGGTTGACCAGTAATATCCGTTAATAATAAAGTTGAAGTTCTATTTTTAAACAATCTAATCACGGGCGAAGTTGAACCTGGAGATACATGAGCAACAATTACATCACTTCTAGCCTTGGGGGCAGTTACAGGACCTTCATTAAGAATTCTACCTTTTTTGTATAATTCTCTATTTAACTCTCTAATTCTTTCTTGAGGAGCATTTAAAATTCCAATACTAGCTTCCACAGGATCAATCTGTCCACCATTTCTAATCAATGAAGGACCACCACCGCCCCCCATATTCTCTTGAGGCAAACCCATTGGAGGTTGTACAGGTGTTCCCATAGATTGCTCTAGAGCAAGAGTAGGGTCTTGCAAATCTGAAGGAATATTTACTGTTTTATTTCCATTAATATTATTTACCCCAGTGCTATAATTTATATCAACATTTGTATTTGCTGGTGGAGTATTACCATATGGGCTTGATGCTAATGGTTGGTTATTTGCTCCAGGTGCAGCTTTTTCTTGGGCAAACACTATTGCTGAAGAACCCATTAATGTAGTGGCTATTGCACAACTTAAAGTATTTTTCAGTAATTTTTTTGGCTCTGTCTTGTTCATCTTTGCTCCTATTTATTTTTAAAATTATTTTTATTTTTCTAAATTATTTTTAAAAAAACTTAATGTCAAATATATCTGTAAAACGAAATCTTTCTAAAATCAAGTTTTTTTTAAATTTTATATTAATTCTTTTAATATCATTTTTCTGATACCTAAACCTTCTTCACTCTTTAAAATAGAAACTCTGCTAATTCTTAAAAATAATTCGCCACGAATATCATTTCCATTTTTCCCAATATAAGAAAGAATAATAGGTACTTTAACTTCCCAATTACATACCCCCTCATTTGTTCTTGGTTCTACAACAAATTCAGGAACACCTTGAGGTTTTACTGTTACAATCCATTGATTTTGCTTTATAGCCATTAAAGAACCAGAAATTTTATAACTATCCAAATACTCATTCCAACCATCGATTGTGAAATAATTAGCAGCATCCTGAAACTGATCAGCATAATTTATATAATCATACTTATAAATTTTATTGATTGCATTTAATGTAAAATTTTTAACATCTGCTTCTGTTTTGGATGAGCAATCTGCTTCTGGTAATAATTGAATATATGTCCCGTCTTCATTAACTGGAATATATTGTGGAGGCACTGGCTTGTTTGAGAAAAACAAGAAAAAAGAAACACTTGTTATAAATGTTAAAATTGAAGTAACAAAAACTAAACTTGCATAACGATACATTACAAAGAAAAACTTATTTCTTAATGCAACGACCATTGCAGTTTTTGAACTATAACCTTTAGATTTTGCAGAAGTACTTTTTTCTTTTTGCTCTTTTTCTATTTTGTTTTCTTGATCCATTATTTTTTCCTAACATTAATCTTTATTGAATATTAAATTCAGCGATTGCTATCCCCTTATGGTTTACATAAGAAGGAACTTTTACTATTAAAACTTCAACTTGATAATTTTCTATAACTGTTGTTTTACCACCATAAACACTTAAAATAGTTGGAACAACAAATCTCCAAAACTCTGTACCACCAACCGTATTACCATTAATCATGACTGGAGCACCTGCTGGAATTAAAGAAACTTCCAAATTTCTTTCTTTAACATCAGTTTCTATACCTTTAGCAGTTAGTGCATCCCTATACGTTTGATAGCCTTTTTCCGTAAAATATTGTTTAGCATTTAATAGTTGTTCATCCATATTTACAAAACTAAATGTATATATTTCACCAACTGCTATTTGAAGCCAACGTGAAACGTTTTTAAAAGATAATTGAGGTTCTGGTAAAGTATAAGGTAATAATTGAGCCGTGCTTTCATTTACTTGCTGATTTTTAACCTCTACGGAAATTATTGGAGTTGGAAGAACCTCACCTCTAGTCAACATTGTAAACAAACTTAATACAACAGTTAAAAATAGAAGTGCTAAAGAACCACCTAAAGCAATCCAATATTTATTGGAAATAGCTTCTTTGTTAATTCTATCATCTAATGAATCTTTTTCTTGAACATCTAATGAATCTAATAATTGTTTGAACATAACTTACCTTATTTTATATTTAATTTTTGTAAGTAATATATTGTACCCGATGGAAGACTTGCATAAAATTCTGGTTCGGGTCTTTTAATAACTGAAACTATACTTAACAGAAAAAAAATAATAGACAATAGATTAAAAAAAACACTTATTTTTAATAGTTTTTTTGTCCAAGCCCTAGATAAATCAAGTCTTCTAGAAGCCATATAATTATAATCAATGCTTTCGGGTATTTTATTAAAGTTTCTTCCCAATTTAGCAATTTGCTCTTTTTCTTTTGATGTTAAAATGCTATTATTCATAATTTATTACCTAATATTTTCCGCATAATTTTGTAAAGACTTTTCAGCTTGATCATGCATTGTCAACAACAAACTCAAATAAGAATCTTTTTGTGCCAAACTCTCTAAGTAATTATGCAAAGATTCACTTGAAGCTTCTAATAAAAGTAATAAATTTTCTGCCACATCATCTGTTTTTTTAAGATTTAGATAACTTCTTTTTTGCATTAAAGGTTTCCTCTTGTTAACCTCTAACCCTTTAATTTTTTCTGCTTGTGCAGCCAATTCTAATGCAAGTTTCTTTTCTTTAGGGTCAATAGTGAAATGCTCTTCAAAAGAAGATAAATCAATTCCAATTTGTGCCGCTTTTGCAAGATTAATTCCCTTGATTTCTTTCACTAATTGATATGAAACCAAATTATTTTTATTAGGTCCCTTTGTAATTAGTCCCAATTCTTTTAATAAATTTAAGCCCCTATTTACTTGTGGCGAATCAAAGCCTGATTCATCAACCAAATCTTCTGAAGTTAAGCTATTTTTATTAGCTATTAATATATCAACCAATGTGGGTATTAATTCTTCAAACATTTTTTTCCCTTTTTAATAATATTCATATACAAGTTTAGAATATGTTGTCAAGAAAATTAAATCCACATATTTAAACCAATAATAAATTGATTTTTATGTGGATTTAAATCTTATTAGTCTTCGTTTCTTTCTGCCAATTCTTCTCTTGACTTCTCTAACAACAACTCAATTTTTTCAATCAATGCTTCTTCTTTGTAGGGTTTACCCAAGAAATCATTTGCTCCCAATTCAAATGCATGATTTTGATGTTTTTCAGCAGTTCTAGAAGTAATCATAATTACAGGTATATGATTATATTTTTCTACCTTTCTTAAATTCTTAACAAACTCAAACCCATCCATTCTTGGCATTTCAATGTCCGATAAAATAATATCAGGGATACTGATTTGAAGTTGTTCTAAAGCATCTTCACCATCTTTTGCCAAAACGACATTATAATTGTTTCTTTCTAGCACCTTAGAAGAGGCACGACGAACAGTAATAGAATCATCAACCACCATAACAGTTACTCTCTTGTTTCTATTAATAGATTCGATAATATCTTCTTCCATATCAACTTTTTCTACCTTAACATTCTTGATATGTTTATTATAATGCTCTAACAATTGAATAGGATTGATAACAACACCTTGACGACCATCGCCTAACAATGTCACACCTAAAACACCAAAAATTTTGCCGTAGATGGTTCCTAATGATTTAATCACAATTTCAGAAGTTGTAATTAATTTATTTAAATGAATTACAATTGACTGATTTAAATACTTTATACGAACAACGCTATTATAACTCTTAAACTCTGGTTTTACTGTATGATCAACAATACCTAACAAATGTGCAATTGAATAGAATTGATACTCAACTCCAAATAATGTAATTTTTCCATTATCATAAGCTTTCTTAATTTCAAATTCCTTAATGGAGGCAACCTCTTCAATCAAAATTGCTGGTATGGCTACTAATTTATCTGCGGCAACACAAAGCATTGCTTGACTTGTAGCAACTTCCATGGGCAAAGTTAAAATAAAAACTGAACCTTTATCTTTTTCTGTTTCTATTTTCACACTACCACCAATTGCTAAAATTTCATTTTTCACAACATCCATGCCTACACCACGACCAGCAACTTGAGACACAGTATCTGCGGTAGAAAAACCTGATTGGAAAATTAAATTAATAATTTCATCTCTTGAATAATCTTTATTATCTTCAATTAATTTCTTTTTAATTCCTATTTCTCTAATCTTTTCAACATTAATTCCAGCACCATCATCACTAATTTTAACAATTGTAAAGTTGCCATCAAGAGAAATATCTATTGATACTTTACCAGTAGATGATTTGCCTTTTTTAGTTCTTTCTTCTGACAACTCAATTCCATGAGCAATAGAATTTCTTAAAATATGCTCAATTGGACTAATCATTTTATCCAACACGAGTTTATCAACTTCATTTTTTTCGCCAATTATTTCTAAAGAAACTCTCTTACCTAATTCCTTAGAAGTATTACGTGCAATTTTATAAAAACGGTCGCTAATACTCTCAACAGGAACAAGTCTAACTTTCATTAACTGAGACAATAAATTATTTGTCACAATTGACTGAGCATTAATTGTATTATCTTGAACTTTTGAAGTAGTATCTAAAGTGTTAACAGTTTCTTCGATATCTGAAACAGCCTCATTCATCAAACGAGTTAGTTCTTGTAATCTTGTAAATCTATCAAACTCAAGAGGATCAAAATTAGTGCTATGTTCATCAAATTGACTAGAGTGTGCTTGAATTTGAGTTTCTGCTTGAATTTCTATCTCTTTTACCATTTTCAATAATTTTACTGAAGATGTTTTTAACTCTAAAATAGACTTCTTGGATTGTAGTGTACTGTCTTCTAAAGATGTTCTAGATAAACGAATTTCACCAGCATCACTAATGGCAGAATCTACAATATCAGACAACACCTTGATATATTGCTTAGTTTCTTTCTTTACTTCCACTTTAGCTGGAGTATTTGAATTCACTATTTTCTCTTCAGATTTAACTTGAGAAACATTAGTCTCAGCAACGGGAATTGACTTGACATTTTTATCAACCAACTCATCTAACCAATTAATTTTCTTTTGATCTAATTCTTGATTAGGATTTTTCATCATAAAAGAAATTTTATCCATCTCTTTTTCTAAAACAATTTTCAAATCAAACAAATTCATTTTTCTAGATTCTGCATAATCTAATAAGGATTCTAACCTGTGGGCTAACATGCCTAATTTATTAGCACCAGCCATTCTTACACTTCCCTTAAATGTATGCAAATATCTCTTCAATTCTTGAGACTCAGACAAGAGCAAACCCTCTTCATTAATTTTTTCAATTAATGGATTAATATTCTCAAACATTTCTTCTGCTTCTTCTTTAGATATTTCATAAATATCCATATCAATTTCATCAACAATAGAAGAAACTTTTTCTTCAAAAATATTGTTGATGTGATCATGTTCGGCTAATAATCTTATAATTTTAGCAGTATTTTCATCAACTTCTTTTTCAGGGGAACCCATTGGTAATGCATTGACCTCATTACCAGTGTTACTTAACAACAGATTAATCTTATTTATTTCTTCAAGAGAAGGAACAGAATTTTCATCCCCAACCACATCAAACAAAATTGCAATTTGTTGATTTAATTGTGCTATTTCAGCATGCAACCCTTCTACATTAGAATTTATTTCCCCATTATTTTCCGAAAGAACTTCTTGATTGGTGAGTTCATATTTTTTTTTTAAGATATGCGCTAAAGTGCGGATATCGTTTTTAGTAGTTTCCAATGCTTTGTTATAAATTCGTTCTTTTTCTAGTTGCTCTTCTCGCATTTTCAATATTTGTTCTTCTAGAACCCCTATTTTATCTAATAGCGACTCTACTAATTGCTTATTATTAGAACTATTGCTTTCAAGCAGTTGAGATATGGAATCATTATTCTTACCAACAATTAAACTTATTTCAGAAATTAAATCTTGTTTTAACTTATCAACATTGATTAATGGCTGATTATTTGTTTCTTGAACTTGATCCATCTCATAAAGTTCATCGCTTGAGTTTTCAACTACTACTTCTTTATCCATATGTAATTCATCATAAAGATTATTTAAGTTACTCATCAAGCTCTCATAATAAGAAGCATGTTCTGAATTATCAATTTGTTTAAACAAATCAATATTGTCAACGACATGTCTTACTGCATTCATTTGTAATTGTGATAAAGCAATATTTCTTTCAATTGCGACATTTGAAACATCTTCAAGTTTATGTGCTATTTTTGCAACTTTTGTTAAGTGTACTGATGCAGCAATTGATGATAATGTGTGAGCATGACGCATAAATTCTTGAGTTATAACAACAGGTTCGTTATATTCTAAATGGGCATGTTCTTTTAATGCATCAATATGTGCATTACTTTCCTCTTCAAAAATTTCAAATAAAACTTTTGATACTTTAACACCATCAATAATTAAATCTTCTTCCTCTTCCTCAAGCTCATCATCACTCAATTCAATAGGATGCTCCATTTCAACAGATGCTTCTTCTACTTTAGCAGGTTCTAATTTGATTTCACTGTTATCAGCAGCGGCTTCTTCAAAATTAAAATCAGCACTTTCATTTTCTACAGCATCAGTTGAAACAACCTGTTCCAATGTTTCAACAACCGTTTCAAAATTTTCTTCTTTAACTGTATCCAAATTCATAGCTTCTGTTTCAGTAGTAGACTCTTCAAAGTTAAAATCAAAACTTTCTTCTTTAGTTGAATCTAAAGTCACGGCTTCTGGTTCAGCAGTGGCTTCTTCAAAGTTAAACTCAAAACTTTCTTCTTTTAGATCTGTAGCCGAATTTTCAAGTCCCTTAATTGGAGCATCATCATCTGCAAAACTTAAATCTAAACCTTTATTTAATCCGCCAAATTCTTCTACAGGTTTATCTTCAACCCCCTTAATTGGAGCATCATCGGATGCAAAAGAAAAATCTCCTAAATTAAATTCTGAACTGGTTTCTTTTTGATTTTCATTTTCTATCTGAGTTTCTTTCGCAGACAAACCATCGTCAAAACTTAAATCAAGTCCTAAATCTAATGAAGAAGAATCTTCCTCACCAGTTTTTATTTCAATATAATTTGTTAAATACTCATTAACTCTTAAAAATTCTTTTTTGAGAGTAACCAAATCAACATGAACCTCATTAGTTTCTTTTAAGTCTTTAACCCATTTTTCAAATCTTGATTTTAATACCTTTAATAGATTAAAGATTTCTTCATTAAACTCTAACTCTTCAGCAATACATCTGTTTAGGGTTTGCTCAGCCATCCATCCAGCTTCACCCATATATTCTAATCCAACCATTCTACCACTTCCTTTTAAGGTATGGAAATAGCGTCTTAATTGGTTTAGTTCATCTTTGTTAGAAATATCATTATCTAATGCTTCAAAAGTAGCATTTAATTCAGCAAATACTGCTTCTGCCTCTTCCAAAAATACTTCAGCAAGCTCTGGATCATTAGTTGACTCAATAAAAGTTACACCATCAGAAACAGAATTATTTTCAGATAAATCAATTTGTTCAAAATCGTTTTTGAAATGATTAATTTCTGATTTTTCCTCAATTTTGTTTTCAACAGTATTTTCTTCAGTAACATCTAATCCAAAATTAAATACAAAATCTTCATTCTCTATATTCTCTGCATTTTCACTTACTGTTTCTTCAATAACATCTGCATTTTCTTTGAATTCTGGGACAAATGAATTTCCATCCATTTCTTCAAGATTTGTTGAATAGAATACCTTCATTAATCTTCCATGTAACTCTTCAGCATCATTATCATTTTCAGCCATAAAAGCTTTAACCAAAAGAGACAATCCGCTAACCAAAGCAATACTTTGCTGCATTTCTTCTTGACTAGGTTTATCTTCAACATTATCAATTATTTTCTTTAATGGCTCTGCAATCTTGTTAACTACTTTTGTTAATCCAGGTTTCCCAATAATAGAAAAAATACCTCTCATAGCTAATAATGGCTTATAGATTAACCCAATCTCTTCGACATTTTCACCTTCATTTTTTAAGAAATAATCTAAGGTTTCTTCTATTTTTGTAATATCTTCATTTAATTGCTCAAATATTTTAGAAAAAGTCTTTTTCTCATCTGCCTTCTGACTTGTTGAGTCTAACTTTGGCATTGGCAATGATTTAAATTTTTCCAAATCATTCTTACTTAAAGCATCTATTCTTGAAGATTGCAACTCTGTTTGTTTAGCATAATCTCTCTTCAATCTTTCATCAACTGAATGCTTAACAAAATTATTAATGCCATAATCAACCAAAACTAAAGCTAACGAGATTTCTTTTTGTAAAGATTCATTAAATCTTATAGCTCCATTTTTAACACCCTCTAATGCAACACCTATATGTGAAACTAAAAATTTAATTTCTTTATCTGTAGCAATTAAGTCTGATAACTTCTTATTGTTTGGCATTATTCTTACCAAATATTGTTTAAAATCATCAGCACCTGGCTTCTTAAGTGCTAAAGTATTAAAGTCTTCTTTAATATCTAAGAATACTTTCTCTATTTCCTTCACTTTTTCATCAGTAAAATTAACTGCTATTGAAGATATTAATTGCTCTTCATTTAATTGAGAAATGTAATGCTCTATATCAAAAAACTCTTCCAATTCGCTATAAACAGGCATTTCTTTTAACTTTTGATTTGAATTTAAAGCGTTAACCAATTCAAAAAGTATCTCTTTAACACTTTCATCATCTGGTTTCGCATTGCCAGTTTTATCGCCAACTTCCATTTCTTTAATAGTTTGCATCAATCTAGCAATTACTCTTTCGAACTTTGTTAAATTCATTTTAATAAGAGATTGTCTTTCACCAATGTAACTTACAAACTTTTGATTAAAAATTGGGGATAAAATGCAAATATATAATTTATAAATACCAAAAAGAATATAAAAGTTTTTATTTATTTTTAATTTTTGAGCATAATCAAATGCTTCATATAATTGCTTACAAACATTTTGATAAGCAAACTTTTCATCTTCAGAATAAAATTCACCATATGTTTCCAATGTATTAAATAAAATTGGAAATTTAGTTTGAACAATAGAATATACCTTTTCCAAATGCAAAACTAGATTTTTTTTACTATTCTCATTAATAAAAATACCAGTTCTTAAATCTGCTTGAATTTGTTCATCTACTTCTTGCACAAAATCTAATTTAGGAAAAAACAAGTCTTTTATTTGAGCCTCTATTAACAATAATGATGCTAAGCGAGCATATTGAGGATAGAATTTTGTTGGTTGATCATAGCCAGAATTAACTAATCTCTTTACATACTTTTCACCATTTTGAAGAATTTGAACAGATAGCTCTAAAACCTCAATATTTTTCTTTGAATCAAAACGAACTTCTTTAACAGCATTTAAACCTTCTTCTGCAACAGAAAGTACTTTAGATAAACCCTTAAGTCCTATCATATCTAAAGTTTTTTGAATTTTCTTTAAATGTTCGATACCCTCATGGTTAGTAGCAACCTTTTTCTCATCCCTCAATAATCTTAAGTTGCCTTCTGCATTTTCTAATACTGCTTTAAAATAATCCATTAAAGGACCTTGCACAATTTTTAAAGAACCCAAATTGAAATTCGTTTCCATTTTTTTTCCTTGTATTTTTTTATACTTTAATTTTTATAACCTAATTTTTTAAAAATCATTTGTCAATATTTCATAGACAAATACTCTTTCCTATAATCCAAAGCAAACCATTTAAAATAAAGTTAATAAAAAAACCTACAAAATTTGTAGGTTTTTTGCTTTAACATCCTTAATTAAGGAACAATAAATGTTTTTACAGACTCACTTAAATCAGACGACATTTTATCAATTTCAACAATAGATTCAGTAGTTAACTTAGTGGCATCTCTAGTTACTTCAGTAACTTTCAAAATTTGACTCATGTTTTCACTAATTTTCTTTGTTTCTTGAGCATTAGTAATTGCATCTTTGGAAATTGTGTTAATAATTTCAGCTAATTGGTTAGAAATCTCAGTTATTTCGTTTAATGATTTACCAGCATTTTCTGAACGCTCAACCCCTCTTGCAACTTCTTTAGTTGTTTTCTCAATTGAAAGACCAACAGACTGAATATCAGTTTGAACCGTAGCAATCAATGCACCAACACGACGTGTTGCTTCTGCTGCATTATCTGCAAGTTCTTGAATAGAATCTGCAACAACCTTAAAGCCTTTACCCGCCTCACCAGCTTTCGCAGCTTGCACAGTTGCATTTAAAGCTAAAATGTTTGTCTCTTCAGTAATATCAGACAATAACCCGATAACTTCAGAAATTTGTTTTGATGAATCAGACACTTTTTGCATCAAAGAAACTGTTTCATCCATATTGCTACTTATTGAAACCATTGAATCTATGGAGTCCTTCACATGTTTTGCCCCCCAATTAGAAGCAGATGAAGATTTTTGAGCAATTTTTAAGCTTTCTTTTGTTCTTTCAGATATTTCCCCAATTGCTTTAGTAATTTTACTAATAGATTCATTTACATGAATAATTGATTCTGATTGTGTTTCTGAAGAATTTAATAATTGCATAGATGCAATATTAATTTCATTTGTTTTATTTTTCATTACAAAAGATGCACTTTTAATTTTTCTAACAACAATACTTAAAGAATCAATGGTTGCATTAATTGAATCTGCTATATCTAATGTAATACCCTCCTCAACGGTTGTTTTTTGAGTTAAATCACCATCTTGCAACGGAACCATTTCTTCTAACAACTTGTCAATTGCTTTTTTATTCTTTTTGGCTTCTTCAGTTAGCTTAAGTTCATTTTTAGCATAATCAAACCTATACACATAAGCTATACCAGCAAAACCAGCAGCAATTAACAAAACAGATAAAATTAAAATAATATTTAAAATATTTGATTTGCCGTGGGCATTACCATCATATAATTTTGATAAGTCTTTAATGCTTTGAGAAATTTGATTTGTTAAATTAAAGTTTTCTTCCGCTATTGATTTCACTTTAATTAAATCTGTACCATTTTTAGATATCGTATTGACTTTTATTAAAAGACTGTCAAATTCTGCCACAAATGTATTATAACTAGGAATTGCTAATTCATTAATTGGATTAATGTTTTTTTCAGCATTACCCTCAAATAATTCTTTTAGTTGAGTTTTAATTAAATCTGAAGTTTGATTTAATTTTGCAATATCAGTAGAAATAACATTATTTCCGATTAAAATATAAGTTGCAATATTTTTTAATTCATCTAAGGAACTCTTAATTGAATAAATTAAAGTTAAATCATTTTTAGTTAATTGATCCTGAGGATAAGATGAAGAAATCTCATCAATTATATTCTTTAATTGATCAACTGATTTAACTAAGCCAACTTTTTGATTATTAGATTCTTTAAAAATTAATTCCAACTTTTTAATAGCTTCCACATTTGCTGATACAGCTTTAATGTTTGACTCTATTGAGTCCATATATGGCAATAATTTACTATTGTTTAATGCTACCACAGAATCTACAACTTTTTCATTATCCTCTAATAAAGTAGACCAGTTTCTTAACATTAAATCATATGATGCCCCTCTACCACCAATAGATTCTCTAAAAGTAACAGCAAACTGATTAACTCCCCCATCTAAAACAGAAGTCAATTTTGTTGCCTTTATTTCTCTATCACTTAATACATCAGAAACATACAAGGATGAAGCAACTCCACCCATACCTAAAATTAATGTGGTAAAGAACATCATATATTGTGACTTTACACTCATTGTTCCAAATATAGATTTTTTGGCGTATTCTCTTTTTCTAATAACTGTTCTTTTAGTGCTTGTCTTTTTAGGAACATTATTCTCTAAAGAATTAATGGTTAAGATATCTAAATCATTTAATGAATCTCTTGTTAAATCATCTACACTTATTGATTTTGATTTTTTATAAGAAGCAAGAGTATTTTCATCAAGACTTTGAGATTGATTTTGCAACTTATCATTTTCTTTTTGCTCTTCTTCAATTAAAGCGCCACCTTTTTCATACAAATCATTCAATTCTTTAATTTGTGCTTGCAATAGTGCATCATCATCTTCTTTTGAAACTGTTTCTTCTTTAGACAATGATTCTTGCTCATACAAAGCTAAAAGTGTCTCTTCATCAATATTATCTAAATCATCTAGGGTTTTATTTTTTTCCTTACCAAACAAAGAAGAATCTGTTTCAACAGATAATTGGTCTTTTTTAGATGTTCTTTCTTTAGGTTTTTTTAATTCACTATCCTGCTCATTTATTTCAAACTGATTATTTTTTGGCTTAGGACTATCATCAAAATCATTTTCCGTATTAAATTTAGTATTGAAAAATGTTTCATCATCAACATCGGTATGTAAGCTAATATGATTTTTATTTAATTCAGTCTGATTTAGTGTATTTAAATCTACTTCTGGACTATCAGTAATATCCTTTTCAAAATCTTCATCAGTAAATGTATTTAACTCATCAAAGTCATCAACTTCTGACTTATTTTTATTGCCAATTTTAGCAGACTTCCCGTCATCTTTCTTTGGCTTCTTTGAAAAAAAATCTTTTAAACTCATGACTACTTCCTATTATTATAATTATTTAAAATGGAGATACATTGATTAAAAACTTTGTCAAGTTTTGCACATTTAATACAAAAACTGGTTTTTGAGACACTGGATCTAAATATACTTTTTTTACCATCAAAGATAACAATAAGTATTTATCAGACTTATTGTATTGTGGAAAAATACCAAATTCAAATATTTCTCTTGATTGGGCTAATTTATAAATTCTACTTAACAACTCCCATTCAATTTCAGACATTTGGTCTTTTGTTACAAAAGAATCAAAATCAATATTATCTGAAGTTTCCCAAAAAATTTCTCCATTATTATTTTTTAAATTAAAAAGCAATCTAAATTGTGCCGTATAATCAAGCTTAAAATTATCCATTAATAAGCCATAATTTTCTTCATGATGCTTTTTGATATAGATAATATTTGAATTAATATTTAAGTGAGGTATTTCAAAATCGGTTTTATTTTCAATCAATAAATTAAACACTTTTTCCATATTAAATATAGTATATATATTCCCATGGTCTTGGTTAAAACCTAAAATCCAAGATTTTGTTCTAACTGAATTTTCATAATTTAATTTAGTCGCAATAGATTGCAAATCTTGTAATAAAAGAAAAAAATATAAATCGCCAAAATAAGATGATAATCCTAATGTTTCTGGATCATCTATAGATTCTCCGCCACCTTGGATTTTTTCAGATGCAATTTCAGAAAACTGTTCATTTAATGATTTTTGAAACTTCAAAAGATCAGTTTTCTTTTTATAAAATATTTCTTTATTTTCTAAATCCATATGCTATGCTTAAAATCTTAAGTTTATTAACCTAAAACTCCCCTTATTGCTCTTAATATTTCTTCTTCACTAATTGGTTTTACAACATAATCTTTGGCACCTTGGCGTGTTCCCCAAATTTTATCAGTAGGTTGATTTTTAGAAGTACACATAATCACTGGAATATCTTTTAGGTTCTCATTTAAACTTAATTGCTTTGTGGCTTGAAACCCATTCATTCCAGGCATAACAACATCCATGATAATTAAATCCGGTCTTATTTCATCGGCTTTTTGAATACCATCTAAGGCATTTTCAGCCTCAAAAATTTCTAGTCCCAATGATTTAATATTTTCTTTAATAATTTGACGTTCTGTTCTAGAATCATCAACGATTAAAATTTTTTTACCCTTATACATTAAGATTCTCCTGGTATGTTTTTAATATTAAATTTTGATAATTACTGATTTGTTTTTGCATATTTGTTCACAATACCAATAATACCCTCTTTTGTGAAGGGCTTAGTTAAATAATCAGTTGCTCCCATCATTAATCCCCGAGCTTTATCAAACTCACTGTCTTTTGATGACAAGAAAATAATTGGTGTATTTTTGAATTTTTCATTTCTTTTTATGATTTGGCATGCTTGCAATCCATCTATTTTTGGCATAATCACGTCAATAAAAACCAAATCTGGATTTTCATCATCTATTCTAGTCAATACTTCCAAGCCATCTTCAATAGAAACAACATCAAATCCAGCTTTGCCTAAAAACATTTCTGCACTTTTTCTAATTGTACTACTATCATCTACGACCATTACTTTTATCTTGTTCATGGGTTATTCCTTTTATTCTATCATTTTGTTGTTTTAAAAAAATTACTATTAAAAGTCAAATATTAACTAAACTAATCTTTAAAAAATTAAAGTCAATCAATAATCTGTTTTTCTTGACTAAAAAAACAAAGGGGAATATAATTTCACTTCACATTAAAGATAAACAAATGAAAATTGAAGACGGATTTTATTTTATACCCAAAAAATGGTTAGGTGATGCCAATATAATTAGTATGGATTGGGATTGCAAAGGCATGCATCTTCATCTTATGGCGATTGCTTGGCAACAAAACCTCAAAGGTTATCTTTTAGATGATGAGAATCTTATGCGAAAGTTGGTTGGAAATCCAGATAAAGAAGACTGGGAAAACAGAATAAAGCCACAAATTTTTGCAGCTTGGAAGAAAAAAGTTATCAAAGAAGGCAATATTGAAAGGCAATACTGGTATCAACCAGGAATGATTAAAACAATACAAGAAAAGGATAATAACTCAACAGTAACATCCTCTCCTCAAAAAACAACTCGCAAAAAGAAAGCAGAACTTATTGAGGTTGAAAATCCAGAATATGAGGGATTTAATTTAGAATCTTTATTAAAATCACAACCCACAGCCACTATCTTACATGAGCAATCCAATGCTGACGAAAGGCAAACAATTTGGAGCATAGGAGTTCAATTAGTTAAGAAGCAAGGTGAAAGCGAAGCAAAAGCTCGTGCATTCCTTGCTAAATTAATTAAGGATTATGGTGATAAAGCTGTTGCTGGGGCAGTAGCTCAACTAAGTTTAAAGCAAATTTCCCCCGCAGAAGTTCATTCTTATTTAATTGGTATTTTGAAAAAACAACAAGATGGCAGTAACATTAAAAAAACAGGACGTGGTTCTGTCTCTCTATAAATTAAGGAAAAATTATGTATCATTGGTCAGACTTTAATATTAATTTAGGCGAAGAAAATGAATCTTTAGCAACGGGTATTTTGGAAGCTGGTTGTCCAAAATGTCACCATACAGCGAAGAAAGGTAAACCAACCTTGTTTGTTGATATGGAACAACAAAGCTGGTTTTGTAAGCATTGTGGATTTGCTGGAAATTTACTTCAAGGTACTCAAGCACCACCAGCGAATGGTGCTTCTTTTACACCTTGGAGGCTAAACCCATTTTTAACACAATACAAGCCAAACATTAGTATTAGTAAGAGTGCTATTGAAACCTTTAAAAAGAAAAAGATTTCAGAGCAAACCCTTCAACATTTTAAAATTGGTCAAACGAAAACTTATTTCCCTGAGTTACAAGACAATATGAACTGTATTGTCTATCCCTATTATAAAGATCATCAACTTGTTAATTTAGTTTATTTTTATGGAAAGTATCGCTCTAGCGAAATTGGAGGGATTGAAACTTGCTTTAACTATGACAAAATTGATTTAGAACACACTTATATCGTTTTAGATGAATTAGAAGTATTTACTTTTTTTGAGTCTGGTAAAGAAAATGTAATTTCTTTATTTGGGGGATTATCTTATGATTTAGATAATTTTGAAAAAAGCTCAAGTAGGGCATTAGAGTTCCTTCAAAATATTGAAGAAAAAATTAACAAAATACAAAAAATCACAATTGCACTGCCCAATACTGATCCAGCCAATCACTTAAAAGAAGAACTTTTACGTAGATTGGGCAAAGAAAGATGTTGGGTTGTTCAACCTCCAGAAAATAATTATACTTGGAATGATGTTTTTGTTGAATATGGTAAAAACAAATTACTCTTTTTGCTTGATACAGCAAAACCAATTCCAGTTCGTGGTATTTTTGAAATAGATGATATTGAAGAAAAATTTGATGAACTTTATTACAAAGGCTTAAAGCGTGGTGCATTAACTGGATGGGATACTCTAAATGAATTCTATACTGTTGTTCCTGGTCAATGGACTGTTGTAACGGGCATTCCTGGCCATGGTAAATCAAACTTTCTTGATGCACTTTTTGTTAATCTTGCAAAACACGAAGATTGGAAATTTGCAATCTTTTCACCAGAAAACCAGCCATTGGAACGACATTTTGCAAATATTATGGAAAAATATTTTGAACAACCTTTTGATTTAGGCAAAATGGGAAGAATTTCCGAAGATCAAAAAGAAGAAGGTAAAACTTGGTTGAAAAAACATTTCTCTGTTATTTTGCCACACGAAGACGATAGTTGGTCTATTGATGGTGTTTTAGCATTAGCAAAAGTTCTTGTTTTTAGAAAAGGTATTAAAGGATTGGTGATTGACCCATGGAACGAACTAGATCACTCTAGACCTAGTAATCAAACTGAAACTGAATATATTTCATCAACTTTGACTAAATTAAGACAATTTGCCCGAAACTATCATGTTCATGTATGGTTAGTAGCACACCCAGCAAAACTTTACAAGGATAAAGATGGCAAGTATCCTGTCCCTACCCCCTACGATATCTCAGGCAGTGCCCACTACCGAAACAAAGCAGATAATGCGATCACTGTTTGGCGCAATGTAGGACATGACGACCAAAGTTGTTCAGACATCCATGTGCAAAAGATTCGCTTTAAAGAAGTGGGTAAGGTTGGTCTTGTAAGTCTAAGATATGACTTTATTTCTGGGGCGTTTATTGACGATATTGACCAAGATAAACGTAAGAAAGTATTAGAAGATGGTGAAGTAGTTCCTACTGAAAAATTACGACGAAGATATTAAATAATAAGAAAAAAATTAAGCCCCAGAAGTCTTATACACAAAACATACATAGTATGTAGAAAAGTATAGCAAAACTCAAATAAATCAACGGGTTAATTAAAAATATAAACTATGTATAGATTAATTTTTATACATAGTTTTTTATTGGATTTA
>JACCDQ010718741.1_pt1 | contig 91999 bp, 65 predicted proteins | sample 7446031 | NCBI WGS metagenome assembly JACCDQ01 (sample SAMN15323442, study PRJNA562643) | freshwater metagenome | isolation source: river surface water | place: USA:Blue River Watershed | collected 2017-08-17
AGCACATGCTGGTGCATATGATCCCAGTGACATTTTAGGTATGAAAATGTCTAAACCTTGGCCATCAGAGGCAGAGCGTAGCTGGTTTTATGCATGCGATTACACTTACTTTGGAACAAATTTCCACAAAGACATGTTCCTAAAGAATCTGGAAATCCCTAGTAACTACCACGATAAAGCTGTGCGCAGCGGTCAACCGCACGAATACATTGTCGGTAATTTGGAATCCAGGAAGCAAGCTGATAAAGTGGCGCAAGTTATCTGGCCACATCGCTATAATGCAGATAAGCAGCCAGAGATTGCATTGGATGTATCCAATACTTTTCCTACAATCATAACTCAGAAACTTAATTTAAAAAAAGACGAGTATTACAAAGAAATGAGTAAATGCCAAGTTATTTTTAGTTGCAGCTTGCATGAGAACTTGGGGATTAGCATTATGGAAGCAACGCTCATGGGTGTAATCCCAGTGTTGCCCAACAGATGCAGTTACACTGAAATGTACGAACCAGAATTTTTGTATCCCACTGATTGGACCGCATCACATGAAAGCTATTTGAAACACCAAAATGAGCTTCATGCGTTTATTCGTCATCGACTAGAGCACCCCGAGCTGTACCAAGATGCGCTAGCACGTCAACAGCAACGACTGAAAAATGATTATTTGAACTCGTCGGTTATGATTGACTACATTATTGCAAAATGAACATAAAAAAACTTAAATTTAAAAAGCTTAAAAAGCTAGTTACTAAAATTGTGATTGGTATGGAAGCCACTAACTGGCGGCCAGATTATATTGTTGGAGTTACTCGTGGCGGGTTGCTTCCAGCTACGCTAATCAGTCACTACTTTAATATTCCCATGCATTCCCTAGATGTGTCACTTAGTAATCTAAATTATCAATCCGAACACAATTGTTGGATGAGTGAAGATGCTGATGCTGGTAAAAATATCCTAATTGTAGACGACATTAATGACCAAGGCAGCACTATCAATTGGATTATCGACGATTGGTCTAACGCAGAGTATAACCCCAAAGCGGCAAAGTGGTTTGATCGTGTTTGGAACAAGAATGTTAGGTTTGCTGTTGTAGTCGATAACTTGTCCAGCAAATCCAAAGTTAAAATGGACTACTGGGGCATGGAAATTAACAAATCAATTGACCCAGTTTGGATTGAGTTTCCTTGGGAGAATTGGCGATGAGTAACGAAATTGAAGTGATGAACATTCTTCAAGAAGAGTGCGCCGAAGTAATCCAAGCCGTTAGTAAAATCATGCGGTTTGGAATTAATAGCTGCAAGCCAGGGAAACCAAGAACGAATAGAGAACATCTTGAAGATGAGCTTGGCGACATGCTGGCCATGATTGATTTACTTCAAGAGATGAATGTAGTATCATGGGGTAACATAGAAGCTGCAAAACGTGCAAAAATTGAAAAATTAAAGAAATGGTCTAATATATATGAGCAAAATTAAAGTAGCGGAACTTTTTTATAGTATCCAAGGTGAAGGTCGATATATGGGAGTCCCATCAATCTTCTTGCGTACTTTCGGCTGTAATTTTAAGTGCGCGGGCTTTGGTATGCCCAAGGGTGAGACAAGCAAAGAAGCTGACACAGTTGCAGTCATGCACGCCATTCATCCTTTTAAAGAATACAGCGAACTGCCACTAGCTACTACTGGTTGCGATAGCTATGCTTCCTGGCATCCAGATTTTAAGTCACTAAGTCCGATTCTAAGTTCTGATGAAATTACAACTCGCATTATGGAAATCCTCCCTTACAACTCTTGGAAGGATGAACATCTAGTTATTACTGGCGGGGAACCCTTACTAGGTTGGCAGAGGGCGTATCCCGACCTGCTAAATCACCCTGCAATGGCTGGATTGAAAGAAATTACGTTCGAGACCAACGGTACTCAGGCACTGACGCCTGAGTTTAAAACTTTCCTCGGACATTGGCAGAATGGTGATAGCCACATGAGCATAGACCGAGAAGTTACATTTAGCGTAAGTCCGAAACTTAGCTGTAGCGGTGAACTCGCTTCTGCCGCTATTAGACCTGAGACTGTGTGCGAGTACGAAGAAGTCGGCTACACTTATCTCAAGTTTGTTGTTGCAACTGAGGAAGATGCTGAAGAAGCGCTAGAAGCAGTTGACATCTATCGAGCAGCAGGGTTCGCCGGCCCGGTTTACTTGATGCCCGTAGGCGGGGTTGAGAGTGTGTATGCGTTGAATAGCCGAACTGTTGCTGAATTGGCCATGAAACATGGGCTTCGATACAGCGATCGTTTGCAAGTCCCCCTATTCTCCAACGCCTGGGGTACGTAAGATTTAAGTGCTCCAACTATTTGTAAAATGACTAAATATTTAATAATAGTTGGAGTACTATCATGACAAACCCATCAAATAAGAAAACGCATGAACAATTCATAAGCGAAGTCCCAAAAGAACTCGGTTTAACAATCACGGGGAAGTACATAAACTCAGATACAAAAATTGAGTACACTTGCCAGCACAGTGTTAACCAAGCAAGACCTTGGCAAATATTAAAAATGAAACACTGTTGTCGAAAAGGGTACTATGAAAGCGGTGTCATGTGGAAATCTAATACTAATACCATTGAGGATGCCAAGGAAAAAACTTTAAAAGACCGACCCAATGCGGATGTGTCAAATGTGTACTTTGATTGGGACGGAAAATATAAACGACTGTGCGGAATAAGATGCACAATACATGGCACAGAATATTCAAGCTTACTAAGCAGTAAAATTGGCCAATGTCCAGATTGTGTTATTGACGATAATCTCAAAAAAATAAAAAAAGCACAAGAAATTGCACACAAGTCACAATCTACAGGAAGTTTTGTTAGCAAATCAGAAACCAAATGGTTAGACTCGTTGGGTGTAAAAGAAAGGCAATACTGGTTGGAAGATGTGAAATATAAAGTTGACGGTTACGACTCTGAAACAAACACCGTATACTTATACCATGGTAAATTTTGGCACGGTTGTCCAGAAACGTTTGATCCAGAGATGATCCACCCCATTGTGAAAATCCCAATGGGAGACTTATATAAAAAAACTATGTATTACGAAACTAAAATAAAAGAAGCTGGGTACAACTTAATAGTAAAATGGGGAACTTAAAAAATGAGTAAAGTAATTATCACACGCAAACAATTTGAACGAATCCGAGAGATTTTCGACATGTACGATACTGTGGACAGAGTAGTACTTAAGGAATCTAACGAAAGTGGAATTGGTCCATCCACTACTATTGAATTTGACCCCAAATCCACAATTAAAGTGGACATCACAGATTTTACAAGTTGGTAACATATATGGGAATTATTCAAACTTTTTTTGAAAAGCTAATTGGCTTTGACAAAATTAAAGCTCAAGCTATTGCAGAAACTGTCGAATCTATACAAGTAGCAAAACAGGCCGCAGCAGCGGCTGACGAAGCGACCGCAGCAGTTAAGTCTGCCCGAGAAGCTGAACGATTGGCCAAGCTGACTCCAAAAGAACTAGCTACAAATAACAAAGAACCGTGGGTGTCTGTTTTGACAACGCACGTTAACAAAGATAACATTAGAAATGGGTTTTTTGAACTTGATTGGAATGAATTCTTTGTTTTAGAATTGCGTGCAGCTGGTTACATTGGTGCATCTGATGAAGAGATTGTAGATGCTTGGTTTAAAACACTGTGTTCAGATGTGGCAAACGAAGAGTCTGTTAGTATGGATCGAAGAGGAGCTGGCTTTATAAATGTAAACAATCTAGGAAACGGAAAGACAGAGGTAAGTTGATGAATTTTATTGAAGTTGATTTGGCGAATACTTTTTTTAGGGCACGCCATGTTACTCGCGGCAATCTTGAAGATAAAGTTGGAATGAGCATCCACACTGTGCTCAGTAGTATACGCAAAGCATGGAAAGACTTTAACGCAAATCACATTGTGATTTGTCTAGAAGGTCGCAGTTGGCGTAAAGACATCTACACGCCTTATAAGCGTCAACGGGCTGACGCAAGGGCTGCAAAAAGTCCTAAAGAACAGGAAGAAGATCGTATTTTTTGGGAAACTTTTGAAGAATTTAAAAATTTTATTGAAAATAAAACCAACTGCACAGTATTACACCATCCTTCACTTGAAGCGGACGATTTGATAGCTGGGTTTATTCAAAAACACCCCAACGATAATCATGTAATTATCTCCACAGACGGCGACTTTGCACAACTCATTGCCCCCAATGTCAAACAATACAACGGGGTACTTGGCGTAACAGTCACACACGAGGGTTACTTTGACGATAAGGGCCAATGTGTCATTGATAAAAAAACGAAAGAAGTAAAACCTGCACCAGACCCCAAGTGGCTGCTTTTTGAGAAATGCATCAGGGGAGATACATCTGATAACATTTTTAGTGCGTACCCTGGTGTTAGGGAAAAAAGCACAAAAAACAAAGTGGGTCTTAGAGAAGCGTTTTCTGATAAAGACAGCAAAGGCTACAATTGGAATAACCTAATGTTACAGCGTTGGGTCGATCATGATGGAGTCGAGCATAAAGTCATTGACGACTATAACCGTAATAGAATTTTATGCGACTTGAGCGCACAGCCAAGTCACATTAGGGCAATTATTGACGAAGTCATTGATACTTCGACTAATAACCCCAAAAATATTTCACAAGTTGGTGTGCGCCTACTTAAATTTTGTGCTGAGTATGATCTCCAACGTATTTCTGAAAATGTGCAAAGTTATTCAGAACCACTGAATGCAAAATATATACTATGAACGCAATTGCTAAAAATCTAATTCCCAACAGGGAATGGTTAGTTAAAATTGACGAGCAAAAAGTTGGGTCCATCAGCAAAAAGAAAAAAGAAGTCCTTTTTTTAAAAAATGGAAAAACTTTGAAATTTGACTCTATTTCAGAAATTAAAAAAACTCTGAATTTAGAGTTTGAAGAACTCGCCTTTAAACTCAACAGCTGTACTGCAGGTGTTGAGTTATTGGTTCATGGATATCCGTGTGGTTGTGAACCATTTGACCCAGTCTACAACCTTAAAAAGCGACTGCCGCTTTATACAAAAAACTCCAAAAGTAAGTGCCAGTTTTGCGCAGGTTATTATTTAATAAAATCCAAAAATCAGTGGCATAATCAGTTTTGTCCAAAGTTGATTGTACTCGAAAGAAACCCATATTATGGGCCTTTCAAAACAGAATTTGAAGTGCGGGCATATTTAAATTATTTAAACAGCAATGAAACAACTTAATACATTAGCAATAGAAGACTTTTTAGATAAATCTAGACTTGCAATTAAAACTAATCAAAAAACATTAACTTTGCAAATTAGTGATGTCGTTGCATTGCAAAATAGTCTCATGGTCGTTATGACTAGACTGAGCGGTGAGCTTGATAAAGTTCTCAATACTACGATGCAGCAATCTGCTGTTGAAATCAAAATGGACGGGGGTAAATTCTAAATATTCCAATAAATATATGCATATAATGCATATATCTATCTATTTTTGCGTCTAGATATATGTTTTTTAAAAGGATCATATGTCTCGACCAAAACCACGAATTTTACTTGAATTTACTGATAAAAAAGAATACAAAACTGAGCAAGTTTTGGATGCAGATGCCATATGGGCGGTTTTTTACAAAGGTAGCCCAATTAATTTAAAAACAATTAGTAGCATCTCAAATATGAACCCCAAATACAAAAAAATTTCATTTTCAAATTCGGGGCATGCGTTCAATCTTGCTGAAAAACTTAACAAACTGTTTAATACCACTGATTTTGAAGTGTACAAACTAGTTAGTGGGACGAAAGTCACAGATGAGTTTAAAAATTGAAATAACCAAAAATGTTTTATCGTTATTAAAACCACAATATTCAGAAAAAGAGTTAAGAACGGCTCTTGGCTCATGGTGGGTAAATGTACGCAAAAAAGACAGTGGCGGGTTACAACTGACTGAAGCTGGGTTTCAAGCATTTGAATCAGCAAATATAACACCGTACAAGATTAAATTTTTTGACACTCCACCAAAAATCGAAACAAACCAAATGACATTATGGATAGACCGTTTTATGGACTGTCCTTTTTTCATCACTAAAAAAGAAATAGTCGTGTACGGTAACAAAACTGCAGTGCAACTCATTCTGTTTGCCGGAAACATGGAAAAGTTTCTCACAGCCAAAGTCCAGCGTTCCAACAGTAATTGACACACTACTACCCTTGCGCTACAATATACGAACTTAAGCAACTTTTAACACTGACACAAAGGAACAACATGTCTGATAAATTTTCTACTAACCGTACCGTGGGCCCTAACGAAGCCAAGCGCGCACTGCGCAAGTGCATCAAAATTCAACGCCCTGTTTTTCTCTGGGGCCCCCCTGGCATTGGCAAATCCGATATCGTTGCGCAGATCGGCGCTGAACAAGATCGTGAAGTGATCGACGTTCGCCTGAACCTGTGGGAACCCACTGATATCAAAGGCATCCCTTACTACAACAGTGATAAAGGAACGATGACTTGGGCCCCGCCTGCCGAACTTCCGACTAACGAAGATAGCACTGCTATCCTGTTCTTGGACGAACTGAGTTCTGCTGCTCCAGCAACGCAGGCAGCTGCTTACCAGCTGATCCTCAACCGTCGTGTCGGCACTTACAAGCTGCCCAAGGGCGTTAGCATTGTGGCTGCTGGTAACCGTGAAGCAGACAAGGGCGTTACGTATCGCATGCCTGCCCCGCTTGCTAACCGTTTCCTGCACCTAGAGCTGCGCACTGACTTTGATGATTGGCTCAACTGGGCAACGTCGAACATGGTGCATGAACAAGTCGTTGGTTACGTGAGCTTTGCCAAACAGGACCTTTACGATTTTGACCCCAAGAGTTCTAGTCGTGCTTTTGCAACGCCGCGTAGCTGGAGCTTTGTGAGCGAGCTTCTCAATGATGATGATCTGCCTGAAGGAACGCTGACTGACCTCGTGTCTGGTGCAATTGGTGAAGGGCTTGCAGTCAAGTTTATGGCGCACCGTAAGGTCGCTAAACAAATGCCAAATCCAGAAGACATTTTGTCTGGTAAAGTTAAGAAGTGTGACATTAAGGAAATCTCTGCAATGTACTCACTGACCGTGTCAATGTGCTACGAACTGCAGACTTCTAGTCAAAAGAAGGTAAAAGATTGGGACAGCATGGCCGACAACTTCTTTGGATTTATGATGGACAACTTCCCCACTGAGCTGGTAGTTATGGGCGCAAAGGTTGCCCTCACTAACTACGCACTGCCGTTCGATGCTTCGAAACTGAAAAACTTTGACCGGTTCCACGAGCAATACGGCAAATACATTATCCAAGCTATGGAATAACAAAAGCCCGTAAGGGCTTTTTATTTGACACTGTTATAAACATACTATATAATAAACTTTTAATTTTAAAGAGAACGCATCATGTCAGTTATGAAGTCTAAAACTCCCAAATCTGAAGTCACTAAACGTGAATACACACAAGCTGAAAAAAACAAGATTGTAGAAAAACTCGTAACTGCACGGGTTGGACTACTTTTGCGTCATCCTTTCTTTGGAAACTTGGCAACTCGTCTTAAAATTGTAGACGCAACTGACTGGTGCGCAACCCTCGCAACTGACGGTCGGTATTTTTATTACAATAATGATTTCGTCAATAAACTGACCACCAAGCAAGCTGAATTTGGCTTTGCTCATGAAGTATTGCACAACGTATTTGACCACATGGGGCGGCGTGCGGACCGTGATCCAAAGCTGGCAAATATTGCTGCAGACTACGCTGTTAATCAAATTCTCAAAGACGAAAGAATTGGCGAAGTGCCTTCTTGGATTAAAATTTTCCAAGACAACAAATATCGTGGTTGGAGTTTTGAGCAAATTTACGATGATATTTACAGCAAGGCTGAAAAAATTAGCCTTTCTGAGCTAGGTGAATTGCTTGACGAACACCTTAATGGCGACGGTGAAGGTGACGGTGAAGGTGACGATAGTGAAAACGGTCGCGGTCGGCCAGTGTTAACTGAAGCTGAAAAGAAGGCAATTCGAGATGAAATTAAAGAAGCAATGGTTGCTGCTGCGCAAAGTGCAGGGGCTGGCAAAGTGCCTGCAAGTATTGCTCGAATGATACAAACTCTAACTGAGCCTAAAATGGACTGGCGTCAACTGCTGCGGATGAACATTCAAAGCATTCTCAAGAGTAATTTTAGCTTTAATCGACCAAATCGCAAAAGCCAACATTCAGGAGCTATACTGCCTGGAATGGTAAATGACGAAACAGTGGAAGTTTCCGTGGCAATTGACATGTCTGGCTCTATTTCAGACAGCCAAGCCAATGACTTTGTTAGCGAAGTCAAAGGTATCATGGATGAATACAAAGACTTTAAACTTGATCTCTGGTGTTTTGATACTCGTGTTTACAACTATGAGCAATTTGCTAGCGATAACGCTGATGATATTACTTCATATAAAGTAAAAGGGGGCGGCGGAACTGATTTTGATGCGAATTTCTCATTTATGAAAGACAACGACATCATTCCAAAGAAATTCATCATGTTTACTGACGGGTACCCATGTGGAAGCTGGGGAGATGAAGACTACTGTGATACCCTGTTTGTCATTCACGGTAATAACACCATCGTCGCCCCGTATGGGCAAACTGCATACTATTCAGAAAAATAATTAAGAGTTCTTCCAGTATAAATAAGTGAGTAGTTAATGGCATTAGTTAAAAATGAAGTTAGCCCACTAGGTGTGTTAAATTTTAGAAAACTGAAATTTATTCCAAAGCACTTTGCAACAATGAAGCTGCAAAATGATGGCGCTAACACATTGGTAGAAGTTGAAAGATGGATTAAGTATAATTTAAACAGTAGGTATGCCATTATTCACACAGTTTCACTGGATCAAAACAATAAGCCATGTGAATTTTGGGAAGTTGGCTTAGAATCTCCCAAAGAACTTAGCCTATTTGCTTTGGGATGTCCACATATATACAAAAAATAAAGGAACAACAATGGAAAATCAAGAACAACAAAAAGCACCAGAACTGGGAGTTAGTGACTTGCTAAATGTAAGGACATTGCTGGATGTTGCCATTAAACGTGGCACATTTGCTCCCAACGAATTGAGTTCAGTTGGTGCAGTGTATGATAAACTAAACACTTTTTTGAATGCAGTAGCACCACAAGTGCAAGATCAAAAATCACAAGAATCAGCTGAATAAGGATTATACATGAAACATGTAGGGAAAATGAAAAACAACGGTGCAAAAGTAGTCGTTGTTTATAGAACATTACCAGGCGACCCGCATAGTGCGTTAGTTGTTGGTACTGGGAGTTTGCAAGCATCATACCATGATGCACTTATGTCGCTAGTTCAAGAAGCAAGCGGGCAATCAGCCAATGAATTAGCTGACATTTTGTCTGTTAGGAAATTTCCAGATGGTAATACTATGCTATCATGGTTGCACTTTAACAACTATCTTAAGAAAGTTCCAACAAATGGTGTGTTAATGACACCAAACACTACTACAGCAGTTCCACTGGATGAGATTAATAAACTAATTGCCGAAAGCACTGGTGTATCTGTTGAAGATTTGGCAGTTTCAGATGGTTCAGCCCCCAAATCTGCAGGACGCAATGCAAAAAAAGAACCAGCAGTAATTACAGATGTTGAGAATACTGCTGTACAGGCAGATTCTGCAGATACTCCCTCTCAAATGCGTAGTCGTGCAGATGCACTGTTTAAAGAGGCCCAACGGTTGCGCAAAGCTGCTGATGAAATTGATCCCCCAAAGTCAAAGAAAAAGGCTGCTAAAGCCCAAGTGGAATGATAAACTGTATTGTTGCTGTTGATCAAAACGGTGGTATTGGATATAACGGCAACATGCCATGGCCCCATTTAAAAGGAGACATGGCATGGTTCAAAACAATGACAACTGATAACATCGTAATTATGGGGTCAGTTACTTGGTGCAGTTTGGGGTGCAACCCTTTGCCAAACCGCATCAATATTATATTGTCCAGGAATAATATTTACCATAATAAACATGAATGTGTGCACACGTTTAATGACCCCGATACTGCTTTAGCGTTTTGTGAAAATGAATACGCAGATAAAGAGATTTTTATCATGGGTGGCGGTACTATATATACGACATATTTAGACATTATTGATAGGTTCTACGTTACGGAAATTGATTCCAAATTCAATTGTGATACACATTTTAATTTAGGGTACGTAAAAGAAAACTTTACAAAAGTTAAAGAGCATGCTAAATTTACTGAACCTATCAATTACACTATTAAAGAATACAATTTATGACAAATCCACATGACGAAGTGTACCTAAATGCATTACGCACAATTTTAGAAACTGGTGAAGATAGACCGGATCGCACAGGGGTTGGGACAGTAGGGGTCTTTGGGTTACAAATGCGATTTGACTTAACACAGGGATTCCCTGCCATCACTAGCAAAAAACTAGCATGGAAGGCAGTTGTTAGTGAGCTGTTGTGGTTTATTGAAGGCAGTGGTGACGAGCGCAGGTTGGCTGAAATTTTGCACGGCAATCGCTATACTGAAAAGAAAACCATTTGGACTGATAATGCAACAGCTGATTACTGGGTTAATAAGCGACACCAACGTCACGCTGCTGATTTAGGCAGAGTTTATGGCGTACAATGGCGCAGATGGCGCAAACCTGTCATTAGGATCAACAAAGTCGTTCTTCAAAATCACGACCAACTTATTGAGCTAATTGAAGGGATCAAGATGGATCCTTACAGTAGACGACATATTATTACTGCTTGGAACCCAGGTGAACTAGACTTAATGGCGTTGCCACCATGCCATATGATGGCGCAGTTCCATGTTAGTAATGGCCGGTTGAGTTGTCAAATGTACCAGCGCAGCGCAGATTTTTTCCTTGGTATGCCGTTCAATATTGCAAGTTATGCATTATTTACACATATGATTGCTCAAATATGTAATCTAGAAGTTGGTGACCTTATTATTACGGTCGGTGACGCGCATATTTACAAAAATCATATTGATCAAGTAAAAGAGCAGTTATCAAGAACATCGTTCTCAATGCCTGCTCTTAAATTGAACCCAGAAATTCAAACCATTACTGATTTTGACATGACTGATATTGATCTTGTAGGATATCAAAGCCACGATGCTATTAAAGCGCCAATGGCTGTTTAAACTACTAGTACTTCAATAACCCCAAGGCTCTTGTTGTTATCTTCAAGGGCCTTTGCTATGACTGCTGACGGGTGATCACCATCATTGGCCACAGCTGCATACCCAGCATACATACTGGTAACAAGTAAATCGCCACGTTTTACAGGGCCTGCTACTTTGCATGGTACCCGGCCTTTTAATGCTATAAATGGATGAGTGCTATCAGGTCCAGCATCAGCATTCATCATATAAGCAGGGTTGGCACTTACAATACCAACCACGGCAGTATTTGCATGCTCATTTGTTATTGTAACTTCTTTATCGCCACCAATTACTAAAACTGTTCCCACACCATAAACCGCATCAGATGCATAGCGTTCTGCTAAATCAGCGTAGCGTGCTGAGGTAGCAATTCCATGGAACACATTTGCCCACAAATCTGCTGACCCATCACGTTGCGCGATTGTAGTAGCAATAGAAGATGTGGATGCAGAAATATATGTGGAGCCAGTGCCGTTTGATAGCAGTTTATCAGCCCCGCCGTTGACTAGTGACAGCGCTGAAATAGCGTATGTAGCTGTCATAGCGGTTAATGCTTCAGCAGCAGTCCCCCAAAAATAATATCCCGTAGAGGTCGTAGATCCAGTAACTCTATCAGCACCGTATAGTGTTATACCTTTTTTAATAATGGGGAATGAACCAGTCGTTAATGACAAGTTTTGATCTGATACTATAGAAACGACATTTTTTGCAATTTCCGATTTTAATACTGGTACTATTGCAGCAGTTTCACCACTTTCTTCACTAGGGATCCATCTTGCAACTGATGCGGCTGGTGAAATTGGACCAATTACCTGAAACGTAGACCCATCGAATGCTTTTAGTTGTGTTTCAGCAGAATCCCACCATAGATCCCCCCTAGACAAGCTTTGGTAACTTGGTTCAGATGATTGAACAAAAATACTTGCCAAGCCTTTAAAAGTTTTCCCATCATGTGAAACTTTTAATAATTTATTAACAGAGTCGTACCAAAGCTGCCCTTTGGTAGGCTTTGCTGGGGCAGTCTTGTTAGAAAAGTTTTCTAAAAGTTTGACAAAATTGTCATTAACAACTTGTCCATACCCGGAATAATTCTTCCCCACGAGTGATAAATCAGTTGTTGTATCTAACGACGCATCACCAACTGTAGTTAACTTAGTACCGTCAGTTTTATATATGTTATATGGCATGTTTTCATCTATCTAAATTATAAAATTATTGCTTCAACGTACCCAGATTTTTGAGAATCAGTTAATGCAACGGCAAAAATATTTGCCATTATACTGTTGCTTACTTGTGCGTGCCCGTTGTGCCCTGCTACTAAATAATCGCCCTTTTTAACGTCACCGACAACTTTTACAGGGACTCTTCCCTTTAATGCGACGTAAGTGCCACCATCTAAATCCGAGTTCATCATATAACCAGGGTTTTTAGATATTACACCAATTGGGTATGTTCCGACGTCACAAGCGCATACTTCTGCAGAACCACCAACAATCATAACAGTGCCGTATTCGTACTCTGCATCAGCTAAGTATTTTTCAGCCAAATCTGCATACCGTGCTTTTGTTGCAGTACCATTGCCAATGTTAAACCATATATCTCCAACACTATCCCTTGCAACTACTTTATTTGGTGTGGCAGATTGCACGCTTCCAACATCTACCGACCATGATGATTCGACTGACCCGTTAAAATTAATTGATCCGCCAGTCAAATAATTTCCACGATTAAGATTGTACTTAGTATTAGCAGAAATTGTTATATTAGCTGACCCGTCAAAATTAACGCCATTGATTGCCCTTGGTGTTTGTAATCGCAACGCAGATTCAGACACAACATTGTTGCCGCCAATTAACACTTGCGCAGTACCATTATACAAATACAATCTATTAGTATCTGTATCAAAGAACATCTCACCAGCAGTTAAACCAGTGGGAATATCGCTGGAAACTGTTATCGAGGGTAATGTTTTCCAACTTGCGCCGTCAAAGAATTTCAATTTTAATTCGCCAGAAGTCCTGTCAAACCAAATCTGACCCAATAATGGTGCACTTGGGGGCGTGCTATTAGCAAAATTTTCCAAAAGTTTAACAAAATTATTGTTTTGATGAACACCGTAATTAACAATATTTTTACCAACAAGACTTAGGCTAGTCGTACTTGCATCAACTTGCCCATCTTCTAAATTTACTAGTAGTGTTCCGTCACTTTTTAATATGTTATATGACATTTTTTAACCTCAAACTTCATTTGACCCACTTATGGAGAGTATTGGCGCCCAAGTTAATGTATCCACGTCATTAACTACTTTAAAAATTCTAACTTGATACCCTGAAGTCGGCAACGTGTGCTTACATACTACTCTAGATTGCGTGTTTTCCGGCAATCCTGGCATATATGTGGATATGCTACCCGGTCCAGGAATTACTGGGTTTGGTGGATAAACTTTGTTCAAAATATTGACAATGTCTATGTTTGAATTGGTGAACTCTGCTGCACTGGGGATTTCCAACGAAATTGACAAATAATTATTCCAAAGTTTGCCAGTATAAGCTAAATCACCCTTTACTGTTAATCCAGATACAATAGTTTTGGGGCTATCCACATAACTCATGTAAGTTGGAACATCAACTTGGTCCATAGTGAAGGCAGCATTTGTTATAGTATTAATGTAACTATACGCAGCTATTTCACCATAAGACCTCAATAATAAAACACTTTTACCATCACCTTGATTATCTTTTATTACAGTTTCAGGCAACACCCACCCAGTTTTTCCAATATTTTCTTGAAAACTTGGCCCAACTGTATACACATTGCCAGATGAATAAATTTTTAGTTGTTTATTCGTAGAATCAAACCACAGATCCCCAGCTTGCATTTCACTAGGTCTGCTACTTGCAATAGTCACACCTGTTACTACTTTAAACCCATTATCGTATATCTTCAATCGTTTTACTGTAGTATCATACCATAACTGTCCTTTAAGTGGACTCCTAGGTGGGGCACCAGATGTACTAGCAAAATTTGCTAGCAATTTAATAAGGTTATTATTGAGTTCTTCCCCGTATGAATCTGTATTTTTTCCAATTAAAGTTAAACTGGTTGTAGATTTGTCTAATTTACTATCTGATAAAATTAGTAAAGTAGTGCCGTCGGTATTTGAAATTTTGTAAGACATATCAAGCTTTAATGATAAAATAAACAGTTTTACTATCCGTAGTCTGTGTTGTTAAATTTGGCACGTTAAACACACTAGACTCCTCAGATCCGCCATAGCTGTAACCAATAACTGCAAAAAGATCTTCATAGTTAGCATATCTTATCAATGATTGACCATTACATAAAAGCCAGCCAGATGGTATATTTTGGTTACTCCCATAAGCTGTAATCATTCCAGTTGGTGTTGTTTTGCTTAAGAAGTTATCTTTATTAATTTTATACAGATTGCTATTACTGCTGTCTAATACCAGTAATTGCAAACTTGAACTAGATGTAGTCGTCTCAGTTTGATTAGATATTGCAGTTGGATGTAAAATTGTATTAAACGAAATTGACCCTGACTGCCCATTATACGTCACGTCACTAACTGTTCTAACTTGCCCTGTGATGCTAAAACTTGAATTATCTGTTAATCCACTCGCAGTTCCTATTAAATTACCGTAAAATATTGAATTTCCAGTTCCAAAAGAATTTGCATATACTCTATCAAAAACTTTTGAGTTCGACCCAATGTTATAAACGTTGGTCACTGCCGGACGTATGATTGTGCCTGAACCACTACTAGAACCGAGTTCCAGAATGTTTGTATTATATATGCTGCCCGTAACAACAATATCAGAAAAAGTTGATGTTGAGTTAACTGTTAATAAATTACTCACATTAACATTGGATGAAAATGTAGCAGTCGAAGTTACGGTTAAATTTTTAGTTAATAACGCATCGCTGTTTATTTTGATCAAATCTGACCCAACTTCCAAATTATTAACTGGTACTGATGTTGATGTTCTAGACTTAAAAACTATTTTACCATCAGGATCATTATTAAGAATAATAGCGTTGGCACCGGCCTTATAAAATTGAATATACTTAGTGCTAAATGTGGTAGAATCGGTTGTTACTACTATACCATTAACTCCCTGCCCACCTGTTTCGTCAAGATCAACTGTTTGAAAAACTACTCTACCAGTTATTAGTTGCCCGTACGGTGTTTGATCGTCTTTTCTTAAAAATAAATCAGCCGAGACGGTCTCATTGCCAGTTGTAATTAGGCTTTTTGCAACTTGTGCAGTACCATTAAAAATAGGTTTTCCAGTTGTTGAACTCACTAAAGAGCTCAAATTAACACCAGCGACTATCTTGGAAAATCCTGGAATGACCATTTTTGGCGTAAATGTTCTATCCGATATTATAGTAATTGCACCTGATTTAGTAGCAACACTAGAATCACCGTTAACATAATTTACAATTACCCTATGGGTTATTCCAGTGGTATCTTCTATAGTTTCAACTACTGGTCCAGTAATTTCAGCACCACCAGTAATTGGGCCAACTGTGACCCAGTTATTACTATTAAAAATTTTTATTTGGGTGTTAGCAGTATCAACCCATATATCCCCAATATTTAAACTTGCATAGGAATCCAACATTGGGTCAGTACCTTGTTGGTATATCCCATTAGCACTTGGCCACCTTGTGGATGACACAGTACCATCCATTACTCTCAATACTTTTTTGTTTGGATTGCTTGTGTCATACCAAAGTTGGCCTTCTATTGGGTTCTCTGGTGGCAACGCACTTGCAAAATTTTCAAGAAGATGTACAAAATTTTCTGCTATTTTTTGACCGTAATTAGGATACCCTCTCCCAACTAAACTCAAACTAGTATCAACAGTATTAATGCCTGGGGGCATAGCCGGTACTATGACCGCATCAAGTTTTGATGGATCTGAAAAACGAACTTCGTAGGACCCAGCCATATTAAACTCCTGTTAAACTCTGAATACGCACAGTATAATCAATTTGAATCATTCTATTCAAAGATTTTTGAACTGGATGGAATATTACGTGCGTTAATAAATTTCCAGTTCCTACTCCATTGGGGCTATATGCTCTTAAACCAATTTCATCAAAAACATACGTACCTTCTGAATTTGTTGCAGTATCGAACGCTGCTTGACCATCCGGTTCACCATAGTCTAGTAAACAGCTAACTAACACATCAGCATATGGGGTACCAGCAATGTGCCGGACTTCCATAAAATTCCGTGACGGGTCAAAGTCAGTAGATTGTCTAGCATCAATAACTTTTGTATATGTTTGATTATATAAACTTGCAGTTGACCCCACAGTATTGGGTGTCAAATAAGTGATAATACCAGTTTGGTCAACACGGGTACCACCATTGCCAAAGGACATTTCAGCTATTGTTCCAAATCCCTGATTGCTAATACTCTGTGCCAACGCTACTGCAAAATTTTCGTAATGAATGGCATTTCTTTTATCAATGTAAACTTCTTTAGTAACAGGATCATAAATTTTTAAATGACCTTGAATACTAATCGGATTTTTTTCGTTTGTTTTGGGTTGTGAATAATTTTGTGAATTGGTTTGCTGTTGATTTGTCATTTTTAATCCCTTATGCTATTTATGTGATTATTAAAATGCACTTAACCCAACTTTTTTCCACAAATTTGTACCAACACAAAAATATATAAAATTTGAATCATAAGAAAAATCACCAACATTACCGGGAAAAGTGCTCGACGTTGGTACCGAAACATAATTCATTCCAGGTAAACCACGTTGGCCGCTGTATCCACTAGTTCCGCGAGCACCAGTGGGCCCTGTTGGACCAGTTGGTCCAGTATCACCAGTGGGACCAAATGGGCCCATGGGCCCAGATGGTCCAACTAAATTCGAATTTCCAAGTTCTTGAGTTAAAGAACTGTAGCTAACTCGTTTAGTATTTAATTCGTCAATTATTATAAAATATGTGTTATCAGTAACTGTTGTTGCTACTGGCAATTGCAAAACCTGTGTCATACGATTATCCTTTTAATGGAGTGTTATTATCTAACAATGGATACCCATTTGGAGCAATTAAATATACTTGTTGATAATCTGGCGTCATTGCTGGACTATCTTTCAAGAAAACTGCTTGTTGTGTTGTACTGTCTAAAAGTGGGACACGTTTCCCATCGACCACTGAGTTCCACTCTTGATCTACTGAAAATTCTTTCTTAACAATAACTAACTCAATATTTTCTTGTATCCCATTATCAATATTTAACTCAATTTGCTGTATTTCTCCATTATTAGTGTTAGCAATTGAGATTTCAAATTCTGGTTTATAATATTTGAGACCAGTATAGACATAGCCATTAATTGATGAACTGCTAAGTGAATCTTCATACACCCAGACGTTGTTGGTACTCAGATCCAAATAAGCGTCACCAATGCTATCAGCACGAACAAGGTAATTTGTGGACGTTACTGAACCCAAAATATTACACTGGGAACTATCGTAGCGCTCAGATTCATCATGTTTATACACACCATCTTTTCTCAGTAATTTGCCACCATAAAATACTTCCACTTGATCATTTAGTTCAACAGCTATCTCATTACCGACTACATCAGTTATAACTGATATATTGGTTTGTAATGTTATACCATCAGACTTAACTACATCTGAACCAAGTGTATAATTAGTCATAGTAGTTAGTGTGCTAATTACGTATGTAGTAGTATTAGTAGTTAATTGTATCTGTCGTTTAACAGATTCATTGTAAGGGATTGTCTGATAGAGGCCTTGATCGACAACTTGTGTACCAACAGGAACATAACTCTTAGGCCCAGTCCCAATTGTCGATCTTCTCAACTGTGAAAGTATGTTATTTTCGACTTTAAAGAATTCTATCCTCTCACCATTTATTAGCACAACTCCTGGTAAATCAAGACCAATGTATGCTGGCATTGGATTACTTCCAAAAGTTTTTCCAATTGATGGCGGAGTTAACACACTAGCATCACTAACATGGATTTCAGTGTCAGTTACAAGTAATGGTTTAGTCAAAAACGCTGTATTTTTCTTTGAAAGACGTTTAAAATGCGTGCGGTTGAATGCATCATTAAAAATTCTATATCCAACCACGGTTTCAGCCAGCGGTTCTCTATTTAAAGTAGTGATCACTACTTGTGAACTTTCCGGAGTAGCAAAGATATCAGATAATTCAATAGTATTTTCGTTCAAAATTCTATAATCAATTTTCACCCGTAGTGGTATGCCATCAACTGTTACCCATAAGTGGTCGTCATCTGTCAAGGTTACACCGGACAGTTGATACTGCCTATTCGGGTTACCACTAAAACGCTGAGTTTTAATTAACATACTATCATGGTCCGTGAATGTGATTACACGAATATCTGCATTAGAAATATCTCTATCAAATGTCAAAACTCCCCCTGTTATATCAAACATTGGGATGTCTGTTGAGCTTGCTGGTTTGCACAACACTGCCACTACATCAGTATCAGTTAATGTAGTTTTAATTAACGTAACTGTTGACGTAGTGCTGGTAAATTCAGTATCACTCTCTAGTTCCATACCATTCAAAAATACCCTCACGTAATCAACTGTTGACCCCGGTAAATCATTTACAATTGCAAATGTTGCAGTACCAGCACCATTATAGTAAGATATGAACGGTGGTAGAGCACGTTCAAAACCATTACCAAAATTAATCTCAACTATGGCATTTGCAGATTCTGGTCCAATATTACCAGGAGGCAACGCCAATTCAAAAGTATTGGTCCCGTTTGCGCCGACAATTATTTGTTCTTCTCTAAGTTCATTAAAGTATTTTTTTGAATTTCCAAAAAACCAAGCTTGTACTAAATTCGGTTTGTCTACATCAACAGTATATAGTTCAACTGCTGCACGATCTGAAAATTCAGACTTGACCAATGCACCATCGTAAGTAGGGCGATCTTTAAATAGAGTGAGCGCACTGCCATTGGCTGATACAAAAACTGTGTTGACGTCATCATATGCTACTGCGCTCTCTAATATCATAGTGCTATTTCCAGAAGGGACTGTAACAGTCTGCATATCCAATAGTCCAATACCACTTTGTGTGTCTCCGCCTCCCACACCAATAATTGTGTAACTCAACTTTCCAAAAACAGTATGTGGTCCCAATATTAGTTCACGAGAAGCCCAATTTATGCTGTAATAAGCATCGTTGACTGTAGTAGAGATAGATTGTGAATACTTGTAAATTTGATTGTTAAACGTAACAAATAAACTGCTCACTGATGGTGGCATTACTGTCATTGGTATAGTAACTCTATCACCAGCAACTACATCATGGCTTCCTGAAATTATAGTAGGAGTTCCCTCATAATACCGCGTATAAACGTTAATGCCAATGCTATCAGCAACAAATCCAGGGATTAATTCCTCTGTTCCATTACTCACATTTGGTGATATGAACGCATCACCATCAATTATAATATCTTCAGGGTTAAATCCCAAAATACTGCTGAATGATCCACCACTTATATCCGAGTCAAGAACTGCTGAATTTATATCATAATTCCAAAATTCAACAACGTCGCCAGTTGACAGACCAGAAACTAGCGAACTATTCAGCCCAACAGTAGTGCTACTTGATGCAACTGTTAACGTGTTAACAATCACTGTCGACGTGAAAAATTTGCCACTAGTTGTACTAATTACGTTAACAAACTGCCCAACACTTATACCAGTAGTAGTGCTAAGTGTCAGTGTACTTGTTCCAGAATTAGCACTAAATGCAAGTTTAGCAGTAGTATAATTCACTGCATTGTCAGCCCATGCTGTCTTGTCAAACGGCAAATATGACAAATCCCAATCTGATGAGTAATCAAATTGTAATCCAGATACAGTCGTTCTAGGGCGGTCTATTCCACCCATTAACTGTGGCAAATCAACGCCTGGCATACCACTTGTGGGTTTATACATGCTGCTAATTCGTCCAGCAGCATCATAAATTTCAATATTTTTCTTATATGAAACTTCTAAAACTTGCCCAACTCTCGGTACATTTTCAATAAACGCAACTTTTGAATATTTTTTATGATATCCATTATACTTTTCAGTGTATTGAGTTACCTTGTAGTAAGATGATAGCACCAATTCACCATCCAGTGTGACGCTAATATTAGCTTTTTCTGGATTGGCATACCAGTTTAAAACAAACTCATTTGAGGACCCATTACACACAAACGAATCCACGGCAATATTAGTTTGTTCTTTCAGCTTACTGGATAAGCGATTGAATTGTATACCAATTAAGTTATTCCTAACTTTGCCATTATATAATTGTGCATATGCAACAGCTGGAGTGAAATTGGAACCCCCACCACCTAGCAAAATCACTGTTGGTGACTTAGTATACCCACTACCAGGATTTGTTACCACAATTTCCACCAACTTACTTGAACTGATTATTGCCCTAGCAGTTGCACCAGATCCAGTATCACCATTGACAGTTTGTAAAATTACTTGCGGTGGTGAAACATATCCAAACCCCTGATCTCCCACGTTTACACTACCCACCACATAGGTGTAATTTTCAAACCAAGACTTCCAAGGATCTTCAGTCATTACCCCAGAATCGAAAATTTCTTCAATTCCAATCACTTTATCCAAATCTTGGCTGTAGACTGGTGGTAAATCAAAATCTGTGATGTGACTATTTGATGGGTCATCCACACTGTAATTTGTTGTGAATGATCTAACTTGCGTATGATAAGGCTTAACTTCGTTCAAATAGGATTCATAATAACTACTGTTTTGTAGCTTATACACAGGGCGCTGATCCAGCGCACCAGCATAATTAGTCACATTAATAAATGATGTCTTAAATGCCCAGTCGAGCAATTTTTGTTCCGTCAATGCATACTTAACTGATTTGAAGAAAAGCAAGTTCCAGTATACTCTCAATTCATTTACAAAAATATCATTCTTTAATGCATTGAGAATATTCAGCAATTCAACATCTGGAGTTTGATCAAATAAAGTTTGGTCATAGTTATTTAAATAGTCATATGTTAAGCTATTTGTAATAGTATTCCAGATAGTGTCGCGTATAGAGATTGTACCCCCTTGCTTGTAAACTAAATCGTATTTTTTCCCAAAAGTACCATTAGATGAGCCATTAGTCCTGCGCAAAATTACATAACGATTATCACCGACATTTTTTACTTTAACATATTGATCAGTAACCACATCCTCAAGTGTGTCTAGTTGATAGACATTATCAACTGTGTACGAAAAATCGATGTACTTGTTATATGAGTCATCAACCCAGTCTATATAATCCCAGTACAGTTTAGTGTTAAACTTTTGAGTTCTAAATCTAATCCAGTTAGATGTGTCTGCACTCCATGAAAAAATTGCCCATTTTCCGTTATAGGTTGCATCTGCTGCTACTACAACGCTGTATGGTCTTACATCAAGTGATGGCGAGAACTCATACCCATACCCAGAATTCTTTATTTCTACTTCAATAACTCGACCAACAGCATCAATTTTAGTCAAAAACTCTGCAGTTTGGTTTGTTCCATTGATAGTCACCTTGGGTGGATTTTTATACCCAAGACCTTGATTATCTATTTTAACACTAACAATTTTACCATTCTTAACTGAACAAGATAATTCAGCAGTTTTAAACAATCTAGTATCAATTAAGGCTAACCCGTTATTGTCTTCAACAATTTGGTCGTATTCTCCAGCAGCTAAGTTTGGAATTTCATCCATTAACAAAAGATTTTCAAAACTAAAATTGCCTGTAATTTGTGTTTTGTGCAAAATACTATTCGAGAACTCTACCAAATTACGCAATGCTTCTTTGCGATCTCTAAACATTGTTTGTCTTGGACGAACACTGATCCCATACCGAGTTCTTGTAGTTAATCCTGGATCAGGTACTGGGTTCCCTAGGCTGTCATGCCCCAATAAACTATCAAATAGTTTTTTCTCAAGTAGAGAATTTGGTAAACTGTTACTTGAATTTTCTTGTAAAATCAGCCACTCAGTATGTTTATTGTTTATATTCTTATTATTATCATATGCTATGTTCAAATATATATTTGATCCAACTAGTGATGTTGATACATTAGAAATAGCCAGAGAATCACTTCTCAGCAAAGAAACATAACGTAAACCATAAGCTGTTGGGTCAAGGATCATTGCAGACACTTGATAAGAACTAATTCTTCTATTTTTAACTGCTGGCACAGTTACTTTATTCTTCACCCAGTAATAATAATAGTTAACAAACGAACTTGTACTTGGGTTGTATACTTGTTTTACAGAAATTATGCTGTTGTCAGAGAACTTGGGCTGCCCGCTAATCCCATCAGTTAACCCTGAGGTAGTATCAGCTAACGATGCCCATTCTGATGGCAAGTATGGAGACCCTACCCACTCGTAAACATCAATAGTGGCGCCAGGAAATAATTTACCCCAATTATTTTTACGATATGACAGATTACCTTGTTCATACCAAACATACTTAACAGAGCTCAAATCCCACCAAAGTTCACCAACATGTTCATCCAACCAACTAGTAGTGGTATCAACAACGACGCTAGCAGTTCCAATACTATATACAGCAGGATCAAACGAAGTTTTATATCTAATTTCTTGGTCAGCTAAACTTGGAATTTTACCTTTCAGTGGATCAAATAATTCCAAATATTCAATAATTTGCTCTTTTTCACTGTCTAGCAACACTAGTTTCTGTATTGTTTCCACATCAATAGTATCACCAAAAGAGCGATATTCTAAAAGAGATTTATCAAGTTCAGATCCCTTTGTAAATTGATATACTGTGGGAACATTTAGTGATTCATATGCTGGTGCAGACACATAAATTGCATCATTATCTAACAGAATTTTATGGCCAAAACTGGAACCCAACGTATTATCATCTAATATGCGTAATTCAGCGGATAGAACAAATCTAGTTCCAGAAGCATTGCGGTTATAAACGTAAGCGGTTCCAAAATTATCAACAGTACTTACGAAGTAAGTTGATCCATTGTCAAAAATAGTTTCTTCATCAAAAGTGTCAGGAACAGATGTGTTAGTGCCCACCGCTGATATAGCCAGTTCAGTTGCATCAGTATTGAAACTCAAAGATTTACCAAATTGTAAACCAATGCCATTGACTGGGTTTACTAACACTTGATCCAGTAAAAACCCACTTGGTTGGCGTTTATAAACAAACACTTTACCAAATGAGTTATCTGAATTTACAAACTGTGGTGCTGATACTAGAAGGTAACTACCATCATCAGATATACAAACTTCTGAACCAAACTTGGCAGCATCACTACTAATTGATAGTGTTTGATAGTGGACCAAATTTGTTGTGGTATATATTTCCACAGTATTATTATTTGGTGAGCCAAATGCAATAATTTGCCCATTGGCACTTGAAGTCAATGATTTACCAAATCCAACGCTATTGTTTGTAATACTAGCAACATACTTAGCCAGTACACCATCATTTGAAACGACTGAATTAGTGTTAGTAACCCCAGTAGTTAAGTTAAAAAACTTAACATTGGTATTCTTCATAACCATAGTTGTCGTGGCAGTATTTAATGTAATTACATTCCCATCAATACTGGCAACAGTTAGCCCAGAGTTAGCATTATTAAACCAAACAGAGTTCCCAATACTAATAGATGCAGCGGTCAAAACTTCAATGCTAAATGAGCCAGTTGTTGCAGTATTGACTACTGTTGTGTTTTCTGTTGCAACATCGTATTGATACTGATGAACTGTTCCAGTAGTTGCTATACCGCACTCAGAAACTAATAGTGTTTTAGTACCAGGGATAGCAAGAATATTTTCGCCAAACCGCCCACCCTCGATGGGATTAGGACTTAAAATAACTAGTTGTGATAGTTCCCCTAACACCAAAGGGTCAACACTGCTAATCTTTACCAAACCCTCAGATGCAGAAGATAGTATGCTGCCGTTATCCAGCAAATTTGTTGCAAATCTCAAATCGCCCACAGTACCGTTGGCATATATGTCTTTAGCAGCAGGAGCGCTGGCAAACATTAAACCAAAGTTTGTGTTTTTAATTTCAGTTGGATCGTAAGAAACTGCATGACCAAATTCAGTTTTTTCAGACGAATTGTGATACTTCCCAGGATCAAGTGTAACTGAAAACTTTCTAAATGTCTCTACACCGTCACGTTCGTATACAAACGTTTTACCATACGAGTATTGGCTTGCAAATGATGGCGCACCAATTAGTAGAACATTTGAAGCAGAATTTTTAGCAATAGACGCTCCAAACTCTTGATTTGCAATTGCTATATTTGTGTTAATCGCAAAGTCTGTATAAACATTTTCCTTCTTATAAACTTTCCATTCGTGATTACCATTAGAATTTTCGTTATCAATCCAATATAATGTCCCATTGGAATGTCGTAGCATATCAGAGTCAGATGGCAATTCGTCAAAACTGTGGTATCTTCCACTGTTGAATACGTATAGTTGCCCAGGACTCGCAAGTGCTGAATTCATTATTGACGTCAATGTTGATGCAACAGTAATTTGATCCAACTTAGGTATTGATTTGATTTTGTAAACACCATTAACTTGGCTGTCAAATTGTGCAACGGAGATTAAATCACCCACGGACAAGTTATGGAATCTATCAGTTACAAATGTAATATCAGTACCTGGAGAACTAACAAAAACACCAATAACTTTAGCATTAGAATTTTCATATCTCAGAACATCCCAATCACCATTACTTGTAAAACCAACCCAAATTGTATCACCAACACTTATGTTGCCATTATTGGCAATATCTAGAATACTGTTTTCATTATAAGCAGTTGCAGTTACATCATCAAAATTTACATATCCTGCTACGTTGATTTTAAAATTGGTGTTCGTGGTTAAAAATGTATTACTTGCACTATAATCATCAGGCTTTATAGAGAATGATTCTGAAGTTACATGATAAATCAAATCTACTGGCCCAGGATCATTGTCCACGAATTTTAAAATTTGTGGATTTTCCACAAACTCACCTTCAATTAGTGGTAACTCAATTTCGTTATAAGTTTCAAAAGATCCGTAACTACCAATCCTAAACGCCCATTCTTCGGAAAAATCAATTTCTCCCTGTAAATTATGTATAGTAGCTTTTGCTAATCTATCAACTGCATTTTTTGTTCCCTTTTCCTTGATAAATCCCTGATAGAATTTATACTGAGATATGGGGTTTGTAAAAATATTATTTAAATACACTCTTGGCGTATAACCAATCAAGTGTTGCGCCATTTTTTGTTGCGCTGCATCAAAGTTGTCAATATCTAAACTATAAAAATCTTCAAATTGGTTTATTTTATACTCAAAGTTTGGTAATAAATCTTCCACTGGTGAGCTGTTGAGCAGTACCCATTCGTTAAATTTAAATTCTTGACTTCCAGAAATATTTTTAACCGCTGAGTAGTATGCATTGTTATATTTTACAACATCGCCATACGTGTATACTGTATACTCTTTCCAGTTAGTCACAGTTGCTTTGTCGTAAACAAACCCTGGACTAACGTAGTCGCCATCCCATTCTGAGGTCCTAAAACCAACAATCTTCACTCTGCGTTGCTTATAACCTGTTTCAATATCATAGACAATGTCATTAAACACACTAGTGTTATTAAAAACAATTGCATGTTCTTTTTGTACTGAATTTAGTTGTATAAAATAAATCCCGTTAGTTGCATCGTTGGTTTCTACTACACAATTTCCGTCATTTCTAGACACAGTTAAACTGTTTTTAGATAACGGGGTGCCGTCTGACTTTAGAACGTTGTAATCATAAAAACTATCAAAAATATTATCAACAATACTATTTGGTAATGAATACTTTATATAATTAGCAAATGGGCTAAGTGTTATTACACTACCATTTGCCCAATTTTGAGTAGTCCAATATAAAAATTCTTTTGCTGATAAATTCCAATCCAATAGTGAATTTATATCAGAATTGAAACTATCAAAAACAAATCCTTGAGATTCCAACCACTTACCGTATCCAACAATTACATCGTATACATCTTGTATCCTAGTGAACTCTGATCCATACGGAATTTGGACCGTATTGGTTGAAAATGTCAGTATTGTTTGTACTGTTGCCCCGCCTTTGACTGGCAACTTATTAAGTGATTGATAAAGGGCATTATCAAATGTATTCCCTGAAGTGTGACTGACTTTTACTCTATAAAACTTGGTCCCGTATTTTACTACTTGACCTGCCTGATAAAAATTGCCTTTGCTAGCAGAATAAGCAGTTGTAGTGTCTACAGGCGTTAAACTTGAATAATTATCAGACTCACTGGGTGCCCATTCAACAAATGAATCAGATATGCCCCCAACAGTTATCGCTGGCGTTTGTGAATTACGCAGTGGTTCAAATACTGTAAAAAATGGCAAATACTTGTCATAACCTTTTAATACAAATTTTCCATTATTCTTTTCTACTATAATCCCAGAAGCACCAACAGATTTAATTGGATTACTTTTATTTAAAATAAGCGAATAATCCTCTGATGGTAAAATAGCGCCTGGGCTAGTACTAGTTGGGTCAATAGAGTCAATAATTATCTGAATTTTATTTTTATTAACAAATCCACCAACTTTGTAAAATAAATTAAAGTCAATTTCAGATAGAGCGGTCCTTAATTCAGAAATAAATTGATAATTTTGTTGTTTACCAATCTCAGCAACATACACGCTATAGCCGTTAGTTAGCGTGGCGTTTTCACTAAAAATTTTCACATTTTTAATGTTTAAAAACTCACCAGATTTGGTAACCCATTGATTTGCGTTGTTTATACTCAAGTCTGATGGGTTATACATTAGTGATGCGTATAATGAAGGCACTGTTAGTGCCAACATACGTTGAACTGCAAATGGCCACGATGAGCTACGCCGCCAAGCAGTCTCTACTGGACTTTGGTCACCGAACTTCCAATTTTGCCTAGCATTGTACGATGTATAATTTATAACCAACTCTGCTGGATTTCTTAACTTCCCATTAGCATCAACAGGAAGCGTGTCCAGTAACCCTGGTCGAGCGTAAATGTAATTAACTCCAGCGAACTTTATTTCACCGTTTTGTAAGTCTGTCCATAATTTAGTGTTGCCAGATGTATACGGGGCCACTCCATATTCTGCATCCCACCAAACTGGCTTAGAAACCAATCCAAGCATTTCCCATGGATGAGTGTGTGGTCTATCAGTATCATAAAAATACTTAAAGAAAGATCGCCAATTTCCGGAAACTTCTATATTAGTTGATTCATTTAAGCTACCATAATAATTCCAAGTAAAAGGGTTACTATTGTCAAATGTAGTATTTGTAACATAATCTAAATTATGTAAGTTTGCCCATTTAATAAAATCTCGTTGTAAAATACTGTTTACTTCATTTAGCGAATAATCAGTTGTTCTAAATGCGCCTGGTACCAATTCATTGATATCAAATAAATCTTGATTATATCCAGCTTTGATATTATTGAAGATCCTCTTCTCAAGTTCTAAAATGATTTCATCTCTATAATCATTATGTGCGATTGTTATGCTACCATCGTGTCCTTGGATTACTTTTACTGGACCGTTTGCATATGTATAATCGTCAAATATTTCTGGAATGTACTTGGGATACATCCCTAACTTAGTAGGAGTCGGTGGGATATATGCACCTTCAGTACTAGAGTAATCGTGTACTGCAATTTTGTCACCGGGCGTTAAATCCACTAAAATCCTCACCGCGGAGTCGTTTTCTAAAAATTTATAATCCCTACCAACCACAAGCTGTGTATTATTAAGGTACACTAGCACTGAACGTAAATTTAGCGCAGAAGTGTCAAAGTCTTTGAGAATTGGGTACACTGTATTTCGGCTATCAGATACTACCCATTCCCTAACACTCTTGTCATTACCATAAGCTGCCATATCTGAATAGTACCACAGAGCGTTGAAGTCTTTATTTGCATTTATTTCTTGTAATGCCCTATCAACTGCGTCAACTGGATTATTTTGAATTTGATTACTAGTAATCTTTTTCAAAAATTCAGACTTAAATTGTTCGTATTGATCTGCTGATTTTGAAATTGCATTTAATAAACTATGATCTTTATTCGCTATAAAGAAGAATGCAAAAGCTATTGGATTGCAGTTAGTGACTAGTTTATTCCCGTACGATGCCAAATTTCCCAAATCTCGAGAATTGTTTGCCCCAGAAATAGAACCTACAAATTCTGGATCATTTTCTGCCATTGTTTTATAATGATCCAAGGCATCAGTCAAAGTTATTTCTGAAATTTGTCCATTCAAAGGATTGTTTGTTAAACTAACCGGGACTTCATACCAACCATCTTTTGTTAATCGACTGTTTGTATAAATTTTGCATAGTACATTAGTGCCAGCTTTTACACTATTGTTAAATTCAATCAAGTACTTGCCGTTTTTCTTAATAAAATTCCAGGCATTATCATTGATTAATAGTCCATCCAAGTAGACTTTAATCTTAACTGAATCCCTTTCGTTAATCACTAATGAATCAACAATCACTTCTGTTAAATCATCTTTAGTAGTAGTGAACTGCAACACTGGTGTTTGATGTGTCCTTACAACTTCCCATGCGTTTGCAAAAGTTTCGTTATCATAAAACTTGTAAAATGCAGATGCCGCAGGGACATAAGTAACTGCGTTATTTTCAAAAACTTCAATCAAATCAGAAGCAAGGTAGTTTTTAAATGTAAAACTACCAACTCCAACGTTGTTACTCGTCTCAATTGGGAAGCCTAAAATTGAATCAACTGCCCCAGTACCCTCTGCATATCCAAACAGCTTACACCCGCTAAAAGATGTTTGATAGTTTGGCTGACTATAACTTAGCCCAGAGTTATCATATAATTCAAATAGCGGTGGCTGATTTAATTTAGTACGTTGTTGTGAAAACACCCAAGAATCACCATCAAACCACCAGCTTTTTCCTGAATTTTCCAAACCCAAATTAACACTAACTGCTGATTCAAAGACTGGATCATGATCATCTGATTTAACTAGCTCCAATCTCATTTGATTGTCAATCAGCGTGTATTTTACTTCAAATATTTTTCCTCTAACCAGAGGATCAGTGTCAGCATTAAAGATGACGCGGTGTCCTTGGTCTAACAGAATCCCGTCAACATAATACCCTGCTGATCCTTCGACAAAGGAAAACACATCAGTTGTGCTATTGTCGATTAAATCAACGTTCTTTATACCAACTGCACCAAAATTAAACAGTTTTAAATTTGGTTTAAACTCAATTATTGGGCGTTTTGCTCGCTTGTCAGCTGGATACTCAGGAGTTAAATTTAGTGATTCAGCTGATACTTTGATTACATCAGCATGTACCCATCTGTTATATCTTGACCAAGGATTTAAATCCATACTTGCCCTAGACACGGTAATATAATCTGGGTCTATTGGGATTGCCCTAAACTTATCGTATGGATATGAATCAAATGGAGTAGATTCAAAGTTATCATCAAGTTGACTTGTAAATATTTCAGAAGAAACAAGTAGCTTTGAATCTACCAATTTTATCCCAGTCCCAACGCCTTCAACATAGTACTCGTTATCACGATATTGTTCTGGGTAAACTTCTCCACCAAATTTAACCTTCATTCCATTTGAAAGGGGAATACCGTTGCCAGAAATATAAGTCTTTTTACCAACTATTTCAGATACAACATCGATAGTAGCATCTTCATAGGAATTTTTTATTACAAACTGGCCTTGTGTGTATATTTGAGTATCTGATGTATAATATAAAATTTGTGGTGTATTTTCATCCACTTCAATAACAATAGTGCCTTTTTTAATACCGTTATTAGTGACTTTTATATCATAAACATCATCTGTACCATATGATGGGGCGGTTTTAATGTAAAATGGATATGTTGAATCAACTTCAAATTTATATGTGTTTCCCCTATGTAATGTAACTACAGGATCTTCATCTAAACCATTAGGTGTGAAAATCCAAGCACTTTTAATCTCGTTGTCAGTAACTTTGTACGTACTTTCAGTGCTAATACGTACACCAAAAATATCTATAGTGTTTGGCCCAGTCGGTAGCCAATAGTAATTTTGATAATTTACAAATTTATCCCATTCAATTGATGGGCTAAATGCATGGATGTTAGATCTAAACAACCGATCTAAATTTTCCACATTCCCACCTGACACATTTAATTCGTTAATCAAATCATCATATGACTTGACAGACGTAATAGCGCCTGATGTTTTAACAACCAGTGCAGGCTCTAACTGATAATTTTTCCTAAGCTTTAAAGATTCTTCTATGTATGAGTCGGTGGCAGAATCATATGTAGGCGTTAATTTAGACCCAATGAACCCGTCAACTCTCTCAAGATTGGGTGGTTGGAGCATTTGATCCAAAGTCCCAGATAAAAATTTGCTGTTTTTATCTGATCTCAAAAACTCAGGAAGTAAATTTACTGTTTTAATTGGGTTGTTTGCCATTATAATACACCTAACAATATTTTATTTTTTAAAATTCTTTTAAATTCAACTGTGTCATCGTCAACGCATCTACTATATCAATATTAGATATTGCTGCGCCACTTATAAAAATTTCATTACTCAAACATGACACTTCATACAAATTACCAAACACATTATTCTTAGGCACAATAACAAAGTTAGTTATTAACGGTGTCATTAAATTCATAACATATGTTGACAGTTCACTAAAATTAAAAACTTGTCCAAAATCCCAGTTTTCCAATGCAAAAAATTGATCAATTGCATTTAAAATTTTAGTTTTAAGTTCATTATCACTAATCGTGATAGCGGGGTTTCTTACTGCTTTAAATGTAGCTTGCAAGTTACTTTCAGCAGTATCTCCAAATAGCAATTTATACTTGACGGGTTGGAAAATTATTTCATCGCTAATGGTCTTCATTGACTCAATTTTTGCTGAATAGTTTTGTTCAAGACTTTGACTCGTTGGCGGTAAGGGCTTTACTGACGACACATTTTTTAGCCAACTGCGATATTCAGCGTCATATTCTGCAGTTAACATATAAATGTCAACAATATTGCTCTTACTGGGATCTATACGTCGATCTTCACCACTATTGTGTACATAATGGAACTTCAATCCAGATCTACCATTGAACCCTTTGTATGAAGAATCATAAATGAATTCGTCTGTAGCTTCTGAGTAAGTAGTCACAACATTTGCCGACGGATCGTAAAAATAATATTTTTGCCCGTCTACCTTAGATACAACATCGTGTTCAGTTTTAAAAGCCAAAATAGAGGAAGTAGAATCTAAATTATATCTTAATCCATCAGATAAAGTTTTAAAATAAACAAAACTAGTCGATGTTGACACGATACTATTGAAAGTGTCAGGGTCAGTTATTTGACCTGAACTATTATAATCATAAAAACTGACTTTCACTTTCTTAGGTTCAACAAACCCATCCGGTTCAACGATTGCTGCATCAACTTGCCATGTGTAATCTTTACCCAAGCTAACAGCAGTACTCGCTGTGTTAATTGATAACACCGTTATTTTATCTTTGATTACTGACTTAGTGATGTAATCATAGTTAACATTGTCTGAGTCCACAAAGAATGATGTTTCTTTTTCACTTTCAAAGATATAATCAGTATAACGGTACTTAACTTTATAGTTCTTACCAGACCAAGTAAATGCGAATATCCAACTCGAGTCCAAGTTTGTATTTGTTTTATCTCCCTGTTTAGTAAGGCTAAAAGCATTTACCAAATCAATGTTTGTATCTAAAATAATTCCCCAAGATCTGGTGTCTTTATTAAAAGACAATCCAAAATTACGTTGGTTTACGCAAAGATTGACCAATTCGCTTTCAAATTCATATGATAAAACATTAATGAATTTGGGAATCACTTCAACAATAGTAGCACCATCTGGTATAATATTACTCAAAATTACAGGACCTGTTCCGTCATCCAATAGCCCAATCCCCGAATTTGTCCCATCTCCAATAACTTGTTTGGTCATTGTCCAGAATATTTGGTCATTTGAATCAACAAACTTTATCAATGCTCCAGATTTGACATATTTTAAGTTGCTAGTAGTAAAATCACCAACATTTAACGGCGTGTTATTGATTGATGAATAAAAATACCCTCTACTTTCACCAGATACTTTATTAACTAATTTCCATGATGTTTGTAAAATTTGTGGTCTCTCGTAATTGTCAAAATAGAAAGATCTGACAGAATTGGATGCTAGCACTGGTTCTAATTTAGTTTTTATAGCTGAAAAAATTTCGTTTTTGTTTATAAAGTCAAACTCAAACGAGCTTGCGTTGTCAGTCTTATAAATTACACCATCAGTCGCAAATATGTTAGTTTGGCTATACTTTCCAGTGACATCCTTGAGATCAAAATATTTACTTAACCCACTAGTTGTTCGATTGATGCTTTTTACTTTTAAAATATCACTGCCAATTAATAAAGGGCCAATATTGTAGTCCTCTGCAGTGACCATTCTATTTTGGGTATAATATGCTTGCGGAGCTTTATTTTGAATACTGGCAGTAGTTTCTGACCCACTACTGTTAGATACAGTATATTGCAGAGATAACGTGAAGCTTAAAATATGCTTTTGGTTGTTCTTGTTGAAATATGGAACTTCAATAACAATCCCACTCATTTGCTCAGGCTTAATTGAATAAGTTAATCCATTGCTTTGACGATAAATCAATCTAAACTGCCCCTTGGGCAAGTTACCAAAGCTCCCATCTGCAAAGTTCAAATCAATTTGATCACGATCCCGTGAAGTAACACTATAAATATCGCGTTCATTTTTATTAAGGCTGTTATAAATTATGTTATTACCAGTAATACTTGGCACTTTCACCCATGGTGAATCTAAATAATTTCCAGAACTATCTAGTTGCCATAACCAAACATCATCATCATTAATATCTGGTGTATTGACTCCAACAATTTCGTTAGGAACTGGTCTATCTATAGAAAAACTTGCAATTCCCAACGAACCTTGCTTAAATTGAGCAAAGAATCCAGTGTTTGCGCTACCAGAACCTTGGTTATCGTTTTTATAAATTAATCCAAAAGAATTTGCAGGCCTTGGTGGGTCTTCTGTCAACGTGTTACTAGATGAAATCCCACAAGATGTAATTTCAAAATTCATGTTCGTTCCGTTTATATTTTTTAAAAAACTATAAACTGGAACATCAGTATTTGCACTGTTTAGTTTGTACTGTTCTGTTAAAATCCCATCAACAATATTTCGACTATAAGGCTTACCAAAAACAGAAATACCGTTTAAACTAGAATTAATAATTGAAACAAACTGTTGATACCAATTTGAATTTGTCGAATCGTTCCATCCAATTGTAGTATTAGCTAAATTTATTCCCGTAGAATCAATAACATTATCAGTAGTTGATATTGAGGTCACTTTTAAAAACCCACTAGCTGGCACATTACGTTTGGGAACATAACTAACTAACTGTGCTAATCTTAAAACACTATCTCTGCGCTGGGCAGTTTCTAAAAAATTCTCTCGAGCATTTAAGTCTATCCTGAAACTTAAGTTTTGACCAAGATATGCAATTAAATCAATTAGAGCAATGTACTCACTTGAATCAATAAAATCATTAAAATCTTCAGGGTATTTTTCCTGAAGATACTGCACCATTGTTCTACGAAGAGTTTCAAAATCATAGCTTTTAAAATCTGCATTTCTAAAACTTTGATATATTTTTTTCCAGTCTTCTGCTACTAATAATTTTGAATTTGTGGATGGAATCATACAATTGACCTGTTATACTGTATTTATCAAGCGTTAATGTATGTAGTTTATTCCACAATAAGCCCAATATTTTGATCAAATGCTAGTTTCATATTTTTAGATTGATCTGTGCCGTTAAGCAATAATGTTAATTCAAGAATATATCCGGATTCATATTCTGTTAAATCCATTTGAATGGGTGTAACCCTTGGGTCAAAAGTGCAAATTTTATTAATGTCTTCAACTAACATACTTTTAATTTCTTCAGTCAAGGGTTCCATTAAAAAATTCCAAATATCACTACCAAATCCTGGATTCATAACACGTTCACCTTTACGTGTGTTGAAATGATTCAGTATATCTTGGCAGATTAACTCAAAATCATACAACTTTGTATTTGATGATTCAGTTAACGTGCTAAACCCTTTATAAAATTGGCTCTTTTTTATCGCTTGTTGGGTTACACTAGCAGAACTATTAATTTCAATGTTTTTGTATGCCATATTTGTATTTATTCAGTCACTTTTACACTATTTCCGCTACTATCAGTCACTACTCCGTTAGTCCCAGTATACACAACACCAGGCTGTGGGGGTACTATTAAATCAGACCCAACACCTGCATTAGACAAACACTGCAACACTTCACGCTTATGCACTGCTACAGTTGCTTCCACCATTGCCGGTGTGAAGTACCCCTTTTTAGGCGCTGGGTCAAAACTGGGGTTGGCCATGTACCAAGAAGCGGTTTTGGGATCAGTTGCATCTGCAATCTTTTGATCAAGTGATGCAAACCTAAAAGCTGGCAATAACACTGTCAAATATAAATTAGCAAGTGTAGGTGACGGGCATTTAGAGTTTGGCCACCCCCATAAATTGTGAAAATACTTATAAACATAATCCATTTGTTCAACACGACTCATGCCTCTAAGAATACTAGTAGTAGTCCCTAATCTACTGGCACTATCTGTACCAAATTGAATTAGGCCCGTGTATCCCAAGTTGTTAGTTACTGCGGGATCAAAAGTTCTTCCGGTTTCTAAATTCATTATAGCCAACAAATCAATTGGACTAAACTTAAGTTGGTCAGCCACGCTTTTAACTTTAGTTAAGAATGGTTGATCAGTGCTCCATGATACTTTTTTCTTATTAACAGTTCCTCGATCGCCTGATGGCCCGTTTTTCTCAGGATACACTTCGTTAGCACTGCTGCCACCTTCAATAACTGCACCATTTTGTGCTTTTTGTGTCGGTGGTATAGACGTATCAGTATATTTGGAAGAAAACCGAGTGGCGTCAATATTTTCATGTTGATCCCAAGGTTCGTGTGTTGGAACTCGTTGCATAATGCTCAGTATGTTTTCCGATTTATAGAAATTACCGTTGCCCCACCCTACAGTTGTATCGCGCTGCGGTAAAGAGTACAGATTAAGTGGTACTGGTTTCTCTGGAGAATCCGGATTGTCAGGAGGGGTTGCACTTGGACCATTAAAATCTATTCGACTTGCAGACCCAATAATGTTTTGACCAAGCAATGATAAGTTTCCAGCAGAACCAACTGATACCCCATCACCACCAATGCTGAATTTCCCCGAGGACGCATGCCTAGCATCGCCACCAGATGCAACGTCAATGTTTCCAGTAACAGCTACAGAATTATTTCCACCAACTATTAAGTTATTATTTCCAGATATGGAAATCTTAGTCTCATCACTAATTACACTTATTAGCTGATTAATGTTTAGATTGTAATTATTACCAGCTGCAATATTAAAATTCCTGCCGGCTTCCAAGTTAAAATCCCTGTCAGCTTTTAAATTAAAATCTTGCTTCGTGTGGATACTAACACTATCTTCCGCATAGACATCGATCTTTCCATTACTTGTTAGTTCTATCCAAGCAGTACCTTTACTGTTTGCTATATAAATTAAATCATGACTGTTATGTAAGAGAATTTGGTGACCAGTTCTTGTTCTGATTCTTACTAGTTCGTTTTGACCGTTGATATCACCATCATCCATGACAAATGTGCTACCACCTAATCTGCTCACTGGTGCCCTGACTTTTACATCATACCCAATTTCACCACGTTTAGCTCCTGCACTTGCATCTAAAGGCCCAGGAGTACTAATTCCAAAAACTCCACTTGGAACTTCTCTCCTAGCACTGCTTGATGTCACACCGCGTACTGTGTCTAACAGTAATCCCTGTGCTAACAATCTTTCTGCAAATGGGTGTACTGGTTTTCCTATGCGATCTGGATTTGGATTATCTAATTTTTGAACACTTTTGTTAAATTCAGCAACTGGCAAATAATTAGTACCATATTTGCGTTCTTGTTCCTGCGTAATGTTTACTTGTTTACTTGCAGCTATTCCTGGTACCATGTGGTTTTGAAACATGTCTTGAACACAGCCAAACCAATATCCTTGGTTAGGATCACCGTCAATGAAGATGACCATAACTGTTGTACCAATGTCTGGGGGAATCATCCACATTCCATAGCTTTTCTGTACATCGTTAAAATCACTACTATTAGTACCCTCAAATCGCACACTAGTAACACCATAAAATGGACTTAGATATTTGACAATATAGGTGTCATATTGGTTGTGAGTTGGGTTTGGTATGCCCTTAATTAGTGCAACTTCCAATGACCCCATGTATGAAGGATCTAAGTGGTTTGTAATTTCTGCCAAAAATGGCCCAGAGGATGGTAATTTACCAGTTGTTCGTTTTTCTATTGGCATAATTTATAACATTAGTTTGTCCAAAGGACTCGTTCCAGATGATATGCTTCCAAATTTAGAAGTTACTGATTTGGATAAATCAGTTGCGGTTTTAACAGTATCAGACACTGATGAATTAATTGAACTAATTTTCGATTCCACTGATTGAAGAGTGCTTGATACATTAGGGAACTGCTGGGCAGCAGTACTTAATTTATCCTTAAGTTGTAGCGTATCTATTGACGGAAGTTGAGTTGTCAAATTTCCCAAGGGATTTGTCATGCTCTTAGAAACATCAGAAACCAAACTGTTTAAAGCAGATGTGTTAACTAAGTCAGACGACAAACTTTTAATATTTGATACCCCGTATGCATTTGCAACTGCTGATAATCCCTGTGTTTTTGCCAAATCCGAAAGGAAAGCAATGTCAGGCTCAGCACTTGGTGCGATACTATCTGGAACAGATGACGGAATATTTTGGAGATTTTTTGTTGGTATCACATTTAATGCCAAACCTTTAGCAGTTGCTGCAGCGATGTTTACTGAATCTGGAATCTTTTTTGCCAACGATTCAAGTTCACCCAACACTTGAGTTGACAAATTAGAGCTCAATCCAGTAATTTGTGAAACATTCAACCCAAATTTACTAGCAATTGCCTGTGGATCTTTTGCAGTGCCAGCTAACAGACTATCAACTTTGTTCCCCACATTAGCTAGCAATTTTGATGCATTATTACCCATTGCAGCAACTTCACTAATAGTATTAGATATATTAGTAGTAACTGCACCTGCTGCATTCTTTACATCTGACGATAATCGATCGATGTATACAGAGGCACCTTCCCCAATTCCAGAACCTTGTACTGATGCACTAGTTGATTTATTAGAGATATCTCCAATAGTACTTAATGCACGAGATACTACGTTAACTGGGGAAATTGTAGTAGCAGCTGCAATTGCAGATGCTGCAGTTTGCAAACTTGAGTTAAGCGCCGGTGAAAGACCAGATTGCAGTAACCGCAAATTGGATGACATCTGTGTTAAATTGGTAGTCCCAAACACATTTAGCGTGGAATTTACGTCACTAATTCCATTTGAAACTATTGAACCGATTTTTGTTTTCAACGTTTGTTCAAGTCCGCCAAGCATACCAACACCTGCAGTCAATTTACTTAGCGCGCCCGGTAAACTAGTACTGGGAACTTCTCGTCCAATTAGATTCATAATGTCCTGCGCAGCTGGCCTTATGCCAACATTGGCAGATTTAGTTGTATCATCAATTACAACGTCATTGGGTTTAGGTGCAACATTATCCAACTTTGATGGATCAGTGGGCGTTACTTCGCCTGAAAGTATTTGCCCGGGTACTCTCACAATATCTAATCGCTGCTTAAAAACGCCATCATTAAATGTTGAAACTACCTTAATAACACGGTACAGCCCACTAAATGGTAGTTTTTTAGAATCAAAGTAATACGTCCCACCTTCTTCAAAAGAAGATATATCTACTGGATTTCTAAAATTGATTGTAATTAATACTTCACGACTAAGATAATCAACTTCTTCTCGATTTTTACTCGAGTCACTACCCAATCCACCAGTTACTAGGTATATTGGATCACCTAAAATTGTAATTTCACCTGTTAATAAATTTGTTTTAGAGTTTATAACAGACTCATGCATATTCCTGGCCATAACATAGTATGGATCGTATTGCATTTGGTTTCCAGAAACATTGTTGGGCTGTACTTCCATAGGTGCAACGTATGTGGGTGCTTCTAGTGGTGATGCTTGTGTATTTTTATTTTCCGGTGCAGATCCTTTTACTACAACTGAACTACTTGGACCAGCCCCATTAACTGAGTTAGGTTTATCATTGTTTCCCAAAACAGGTGGTGCTGCTTCATAATACAAGTTATTGAAATTTAACTTGAAATCTATGACATCAACATTATTACCCATATACAAATAATTATATTCGCGCGCACTTAGCCCCATTATGACCTTTGGGTCGAACTTTTCAGATTGAAATCTTGGTATACGTGTAAAATGTATCTTATGAGGTATTACAATAAACTTATAAATCTGATAAGGACGTTTAGAATACGTGTTAATTTCAGTTTTGTTAACTACTTCTGTCCTTATTAAAAAGTAATCAAAAAATTGTTGATCGTCAAGCCCCTTTTTATCTGAGCTTAATTTTTTGCGTATGTAAACACTATCTCTGATAACTGCTGAAATAATTTCGTGTAATTGTTGATTTTCAGAAACTTGTATTTGCTGCCCACCTGTTGATATAGGATCATGTTTAGACGCAGTTGGGTCTGTGGAGTTTTCCAAAGTGGTTGGTCTTGATTTGCCGTCAACTTTATAGCCGTCACCGCGTTTATTAGAATCACCAATAGGCACAAATTTAAATAGTTTATTTTCCCTTAAGTTTTGCTCTGATAACGGACTCATGCCTATTTCGTTCGTTTTATTGTAATCAAGAGTGTTATCTGAATTAACAACTGGAAACAAAATTTGATAGCTGTCATGTTCATTAGAAGTGTTCCCATCTTTACTCTTGTTGTCATCATTAACAATTTGTTTGTTCAACTTAGTAGATAAATCAGACAATACGGAACTAACAGAGTTGCCTGCCATAGTGACCGGACGTTTTATGAGGTTGGGTTGTCCAAATGCAGAATCTTTAAATAAAATAGCTGAACACCCATATTTTGTCCCACGTTCATTAACATCAACCGTTACACCAGTAAATTGTATTGGAAAATATCTAGTAGTTTTGGGAATAACCTCAGAGTCACTTAAATCTTTTGAATCAGCATAACCAACAAATTCAACTTTTAAAAGATAAGTTGCTTTTAGGTATGTGGGATACCCAGCTGCTAGTGCAACTACTTGCAGCGCTTCAAGAAACCCATTTATACTGTAGGGTTCATAAATGTCAAATTTAACACTCAACGGCAACGTAGTTCCGCCCTGTTCGGTAAAAGCCATGAGGGTTTCAATTTCAACATTGTTAATAAACATGTCAAACCGTCCAGGACTACTTTTGTTGAATCCCTCAATTATTGAAAGATCGTTGTTAATTTTATCTAACTTTTTTGCGTTAGTACGTTTTACTAAACGATCAATTGAATCATCGCTTTCTGAAGGTTGAGCCGCAATTACGTCTTTTTCCTTTGCAGTGAGTCCAGTTATAATTGCAGGCCCTTTGCCTCCAGATTTTAATATAACTAATTCATTTGCCGACTGTTTAAACAATGATTCATCATGAGCATCAGATGCACGTAATCCTGAAAGTGTAAAGTTATAAGTTAATGACCTGTAGCCATTAAGCACATTTGTTTCACTGGACTGCAACACTTTTCGTGAAGTTTCAATAGTTTGATTTGAGTTATCCACTGTTGTGGAATTTTCTGGTTTGGCGGTTTTTCTCTCAGTATTAGGCGAGTTCCCATTGAATAAAACTTTTGTTGCTGACCAAATTGTATCAAGTACGCCTGGTGTTGATTCTGCTGTCATTTTAAATACCTAAAGATCGTTTAATAGTTGTTATTTTGGGCAAATAAATCTTTAAACCGGCTGTCATGTCAAATACTGGATCTTTAAGCAAGTTTTTATTTCGAACTGAAAAGACCCACCAAAGACCTACATCTGAATATAAGTCATACGCTAATAAATCAGGCCTAAATTCATAATTTTTAGTCACTTCAAATAGTATATCATCAGCTTCTGAAGGAATATCTCTGAAAGATATGACGTCTAAATACCCATTAGGGTAAGTCGTTGAATAGTATGGGCTCGTTTTTGAATATAAAGACATTATAAATATCCTCCTTTTCTAATAGACTTGTTATTAAGCCAAGAAGTAACGCTAAATGATTGCATCTCATTACGGCTATACATTGGTATGCAAGTTACTGTTATTGATGATTTCACTGGAACTGCTGACATGTCATAGAGGTTTTTAGCTGACCCACTTTGCTTACCAAGAGTAAAGTAATCAACATTATCTGGAAAATCTACTTTAAAGTTGCTTATTGCTACTGGAACATTATCCAACATAAAAGCACCATAAGCATCCAACCGACACACTGGGGGTGGTGCACCGCTATCTAAATCCCCAGTTTTATTTCCTCCACCACGCATCTTGGTAAGTGCTCTGAGCAAATGCACAGTAGCTATAAAGGTTGCTGCTTCTTTTTCATTTTGCACAGTAAATGTACCAGTTATTGTAATGGGACTCACGCTACTTCTTTGATAAAAATTTATTGCAAAATTTGAGTGCATGGGCTGTTGCTGTGCATAATCAGCTTTGTGCTCTACACTGATAGTTGGGGTATAAGGGAATATAATTCCCCCTAAGTTTTTTAAAGGCGCCACAGGAAACCCATCATTGGCACCATATCCACCTAAGCCTGATGTCAATGATGTCAAGTAAGAAGCTGGTACCCGAATTTTTACACGCATATCAGCGTTAAACCTATCTTTACCAGACATTGAAGTAACAGTTACTGTGGCAGGCGTTGGTGATAATTGCATTGCACCGGGGTTAGTTTCGCCAATATTGCTGCTATACGATCTGCCTTCATTAGAATAATCACCAGTATTTGATGTGTCTCCAACTATTTCAGCATTTGCATATTTTGCTGCAGTGTCGTCTTCAGTTGTATCAGGATTAGTCGCATCTACATCAGTGACAACTCCCCCAGGCTCAGTAAACTGATTGATGGTTTTTTGTATAGAGTCTTGTTCACGCTGCAATTGTCGAGATTCTTCATTGGAATTTTTAATTTGAGTTCCAATGCCATCAAATATTTTCTTTTTATTTGCGATCTCTGTCAGTAAATCGTTTATTTGACGGTCTGCATTGCTATATTCACTTGAAAAAAATCCACTATCACGTTTTACTTGGTATAACCCAGTGAGGGTGGCATTAAGTTTCTGATACTCATCATAGCTACTAGATTGTTGTTCAAATAGTGCATCTCGACGTCCTTTAAGAGCACTTGCTCTAGAATTAACGTCGTCTAATGCGCTTTGCGCTTGATCTAATGATGTGTAATTTGCCATAATCGTACCTTTATTACGTATTTACTCGAATAAATAAAGTGCTAGTTTATCGAAACTATTGCGCTTAACACCAAAAAGTGTTAAAATGAAAAGAAAAAATGTCAACATTAACTCCACCAACAAGAAAATTAAAATATCTAAATAATAAAGATTTGCTCGCAGAAATACATAAAAGCAAATGCTCGTATTCTAGTTTCGTATCACCCATGTACAGTCACTACGATGCAATTGTTGACTGTTTAGAATCAGTAGATGCAGAAATTGTATTAAGTGCAAAATGCAATTATGCCAAACGCGAAGGCACTAACAAGTTTATTGAACTTAGGGCCGAAGGTGACAAAAAAGTTAAATTGGCTGATTGCATCCCAGATCCCGAAACAATTGATGTTAAACTTGTTGTATTCAGAATTATGACGTACAGTCATATTCCGTTAGCTCCAGGAAGGAAGAAGACAGTAAAAACTACTGCAGATTTACATGAAAAAATCAACTTCCCGCCGTTCCAGCATTGGGCGTTTAATGATCAAAATGAATTAATGTGTGTGGGAAAAAGTCATTGGAAAGGCCCAGTGAGCAGTGGAAAGTTTTGCAAAGATCATGGGCGCATTACTGAAAAGCTGGGGCAAATGTTTATAAAACTAAGTGAGCGCTATGCGCAACGTAGCAACTGGAGAGGTTATACTTACGTCGATGAAATGAAAGGTCAAGCATTGCTGCAATTAAGTGCAATGGGCTTACATTTTGATGAATCTAAATCTGAAAACCCCTTTTCCTATTACACTGCTGCAGTCACAAACTCGTTCACAAGAATTTTAAATTTAGAAAAAAATAACCAAAACATCAGAGATGACTTACTGGAAGACGCTGGATTAACCCCAAGTAGTACACGCCAAAATCAACACGAATATGCTGATGAAATTGCAAGGCAAGCTGAGATATATAAAAATATCAAATTACCCAAATCTGAAAATGATTTTGATATTGATCTTGAAGTGGATCTTGATGTGGATCTTGAAGAAGTTGATGAGTCAGAAGAATCAATTGGAATTATTGAATCTGAAGACGACACTGAAGAGTTGATTTGATTTATCTTGACAAATATGTTATAATTTTAAATAATCTAAAGTTATAACATATAGATGCTAAAATTATTTAAAAAAGCAGCCGCGTTTACTGACCTTCACGTTGGCTTAAAATCAAACTCTTCGCTGCATAACCAAGACTGTGAAGAATTTGTAGACTGGTTTATTGAGAAATCTCAAAAAGAAGGTTGCGATACTGGTATCTTTCTCGGTGATTGGCACAATAACCGGAATGCAATCAATTTAGTCACCTTAGACACTAGTATAAGACTATTAGAAAAACTAGGCGCTGCTTTTAAACAATTTTTTTGGTTTCCTGGAAACCATGACTTGTTTTACAAAGACAAGCGTGACATTCATAGCTCAGCATTTGGCCGGCATATTCCAGGCGTCACTGTGGTTGAAAAAGTATGCACCATAGGTGATGTGACCTTAGTACCGTGGTTGGTAGGTGACGAATGGAAAGCCATTAGCAAAACCAAAAGTAAATACATGTTTGGACATTTTGAGCTCCCACTGTTCTACATGAACGCGATGATCCAAATGCCCGATCACGGAGAACTACAAGTTAGTCATTTTGTACATCAGGATTATGTGTTTAGTGGGCATTTTCACAAACGACAGCAAAGAGAAAAAATTGTCTACATCGGAAATGCCTTCCCGCATAACTATGCAGATGCTTGGGATGATGATAGAGGAATGATGATTCTAGAATGGGGCGGCGACCCTAAGTTTATAAACTGGGAAGATTGCCCAAAATATAGAACTATCAAACTTAGTCAACTTCTTGATGATCAAAATGATATTATCAAAACAAAAATGTATCTTAAAGTAAACTTAGATATCGACATTTCATATGAAGAAGCCAATTTCCTCAAAGAAACATTTATGCAAAACAAAAACATACGTGAGTTGAGCTTGATTCAAGAAAAAACTAACATAGATATGGCCGCCGAAGATGGAATTGGTACAAACTTTGAAAGTGTAGACCACATTGTAGCGACCAGCTTGGTATCAGTTGAATCTGAACAATTTGATAAAAAAGTTTTACTGGAGATTTACAATAACCTATGATCACCATTAAAAACACTACTGCAAAAAATTTCCTGTCAATTGGCAACGTTTCGCAAGCGGTTGAATTTAGCAAAAATAACTTAACTCTAATTCTGGGTGTCAACTTAGATTTAGGTGGTGAGGACTCTGGGAGCAGAAACGGTGTGGGAAAAACTGTTATTTTGAATGCGCTCAGTTATGCGTTGTATGGGCAAGCACTTACTAACATTAAAAAAGAAAACTTGATTAATAAGATCAATGGTAAAAATATGTTAGTGACTGTGGAGTTCGAAAAAGACAATACGGTGTATCGCATTGAGCGGGGGCGCAAGCCTAATGTACTGAAGTTGTTTATTAACAATAAAGAAAAAGAATTCAAAGACGACAATAGTCAGGGAGATAGCCGAGAGACTCAAAAGTCTATTGATGAACTATTAGGGATGAGCCATACGATGTTTAAACATTTGGTTGCTCTGAACACATATACTGAACCATTCCTTAGCATGAGGGCTGCGGATCAACGGGAAGTTATTGAACAACTGCTAGGCGTGACTATTTTGAGTGAAAAAGCTGAAGTACTCAAGCAACAAGTTAAAGAAGTCAAAGATCAAATACAATTAGAACAAATCAAAATCGAAAGCATCAAATCTGCCAATGCCAATATTGAAAAAAGTATTGAAGGGTTAACGCTAAAAAGTAAAGCTTGGGAATCTAAAAAGAATTCAGACATTGAAAAGTTAGCCACTGCTATTGCAAATCTGGAGACAGTTGATATTGATCGTGAACTAGCACTTCACCAAGAACTTAAGATGTGGGATAATAAAAACTCACAGCTATCAAGCCTCACAAAGCAAAAAGCCAGTTACGACGCGGCCAAGTCGCAAGCAGAAAAAACAGTTAAAAAATACGAAAATGAGCTATTGCAGTTAAGTGATAAAAAATGCCCGCAATGTGATCAACAACTACAAGACCATAAGCATGAATCACTTTTAGAATCTGCCACTAAAAACTTGACTGATTCGCTGGCATACTTGGATTCCGTAACTAGTAACTTGGATACTATCCAACAACAGATTGACAGCATTGGTGTTTTAAAGACCAAGCCCATTACTTTTTATGATTCAGAAAGCGAGGCAGTGGGCCATAAGTCAAATCTGGAAAATTTAGCAGTGAGACTTGAGCAAAGGTTTGAAGAGGGCAACCCGTACGACGATCAAATTAACGATTTACGTCACACGGCTATACAGGAAATATCCTGGGATGTGATTAATAACCTTTCCAAATTCCGTGATCACCAAGATTTTTTATTGAAATTGTTAACTAATAAAGATAGCTTTGTACGAAAAAAAATCATTAATCAAAATTTGAGTTATTTAAATAAGCGTCTTAGTTATTATATCAATAAACTGGGACTACCGCATCAAGTTGTATTCCAAAATGATTTGTCTGTGGAAATAACACAATATGGTCAAGATTTAGATTTTGATAATTTGTCACGCGGTGAGAGAAATCGACTAATTTTATCAATGAGCTTCGCATTCAGGGATGTTTGGGAAGGACTATATCAAAACATCAATTTGTTGTTTATTGATGAGCTAATTGATTCTGGAATGGACGCTGCTGGTGTCGAAAATGCACTATCAGTGTTAAAGACCATGGCTAGAGAACGCGGGAAAAATATTTACTTGATTAGCCACAAGGATGAACTAATTAGTCGTGTGAATAATGTTTTAAGAGTAGTTAAAGAAAATGGATTCTCAAGTTACGGATCATCCACAGAATACGCAGACTGAATCTTTTAAAGAATACTTGAGAGTATACATGGAGTACGCTGAACAAATGGTCGTTGTACACAACAATCACCAATCGTTTATTGAGCACCGTGGATTAGAGTCTGGTGAAAAAGTGCGTAGAGCAATGAGAAAAATGAACGACATCAATAAGCGGTTGATGCGACTCAGCATCAAAGTATTCCAAGAACGATCAGCACTACGCAAAGCTGAAAAGCAAAAAGCCAAAGAAGCTAGAGCCAAAAGTCCTCGAAAACTTCCTACCAATAGAAAAGGCGGTCCTGACTGGGCAGGGAATAAGAAAACTACAAAATAACTAAAGCGGCACTGGCCGCTTTTTTTATGATTTATTTTTCAGTGATTAACTGGGGATATAAATAAACTTAAATTACCAAAAACAGTTGACAGCAACTGCGAAATATAGTATCTTATTAATATAACAAATGTGGACGTACAATAATATTGAAGTAACAGAAGCCCCAGAAGGAGCAGTTGGGTTTGTGTATTGTATAACGAACTTGTTAAGCGGAAGAAAGTATATTGGTAAGAAGCTTTTTAGTTTTTCAAAAACCAGTTACAAAATGGTTAAACTAAAAAACGGTACTAAGAAGCGTAAAAAAATCAAATCTAAAATTGATTCTGATTGGATTACATATTTTGGGTCGTCTACTGAACTAAATGCCGATGTTGAAGCGTTGGGCAGAGAAAACTTTAAACGTGAAATACTGCATTTTTGTGCGTCCAAAGCAGAATGTTCCTACAAAGAAGCCAAGGAACAATTTTTGAGAAATGTGCTTGAGTCCAACGACTACTACAACAACCAGATAATGGTGCGTGTTCATGGTTCGCATATTTTAAAAACTTGATATAGCTGCACAAGTAACTATATCAAGCATTATACAGTTTCAAGGTTGACGGGCCAATTATAATACCGTTGGTGAATCCGTTCTGATGTGAGACGGTAACCAGTTCCGATAGCTGTAATCGGGCTTTTGAGCACTATCCCTTTGCGCAAAAAGGGACGCCTTAAATCGACTGTCTGATCTTCGGAGAACATGGACTTTGCGGTTTGCTCAATCGTAATGGTTTCAAACGAGTTGTAAAACACGATGCGTACAATATAGATCGTGACAATCCTGTAATGATTTACAAAGCACCTGAAAGTAAATCTTAAAAATCGCTGTTGGTTGGGTATGGAGCAGAGCCCATAGCAGGAGTTTACAATCAAATATTTGCTGGTACCAGAAAAATCGGCCAGCAAGAAATCCAATTGCAGTAACCATTGCGACGGTTCATATTTTTTTGCACTCCTTTGATCAGGGTGCATCTGAGCTCGGGTTCATGGATGTAAACAAATAATTCATCCGTACAGTACTACTAACTACTTCATGTCTTAAAAATATTTGCGCTGTGCGATAGCACTAGCAAATAGGTTAGCGTCAGCTAACCTCCTTAACTACCAAATACAAAATCACTAAATTAAAATCTCATAAATACTCTCATAGAGGATTATATGAGAGAACAATACAACGAGTATGCTTATACCAAGATGCCCTGGGGGAAGTACAAGGGCATCTTTATAAAGGACATTCCTGAAGACTACTTAAAGTGGGCGGTGATGAACTGGAACGATCGTGGCGTTGCTGAGATGTTTAAAGTAGAGCTTTTGAGAAGAGTGCCAGCTTTAAGAAGATAACTAGCTATTTAAAAACCCAAATCAGGTATAAATATAGTTAATTGGAGTTTTAAATGAGAATAACTGATATTATTTCAGAAGATCAGCTTGATGAAAGCTTGTTTGGGAAAATTGGTGGTAATATTGCACGTGGATTAGGGGCGATTCCTGGTGCCATTCACGGTGCGTGGGATGCTGCTAAGTCTGGCTATCAGGCTGCTAGAGCAGACGTGGGGTCTAGGGGACAGGGGTATGGTGCACAACCATTACCAGCGCCTATTGGGACTACTACAGATTATCGTGGACAGCCACATATCAAGATTAAATCAGGTTGGGTCAATCAATCCACTGGTGATCTTTTTAAACCAAGTTCTCCTGAAGCACAGTCACTGGAAGCGCAAACTGCTGTAGCACGTCCAGCCGTCGCTGCACCTAGTCCCACAGGGAGTTCTGCACCTGCTACAGCAGCTGCACCAAAATTAAAGCCAGCAGCAGCAACTACTGTACCACCAACTGCAGCCGCTGCTCCAGTTAGCGCTGCACCCATTCCAACGCCTAGCACTACATCGTTTGCACAACAGCCAGCAGGGTATTCTCAATCAAAAGCGCCAAATATAAAGTATTCTACAACTTTACCAACTGGTAAAATGCCATCTTTCAGTGCAACACCCCCAACTCCAGCAGAGATTCGCGCTCAAAAGCAAGCTGCGGCCACTGGTGTAGCACAGCAGCAAATGGCAACTCCATCAGTCCTCAAACCCAAAGTTAAAAGAGAACCAAAATCAACACCAGTGCCACCTCCAGCAGAGATTCGTGCTCAAAAGCAAGCTGCAGCCGCCAACATTGCTCAACAGCAACTGGCAATTCCGCCAGTCCCCAACCCCAGCGCCGCCAGCTCACCAGTGCCACCAACTCCAGCAGAGATTCGTGCTCAAAAGCAAGCTGCGGCTACTAGTGCAGCACAGCAGCAAATGGCAACAAATCCGGCGCCAGCAGCTAGACCGGCGTATAATAGGCGTCAAGCAGCATTATTGCAGCGTGGTCGAGCACCTGCGGTTAGAGAATCTATAGACTTCCACAGTAATTTCCTAGGTAGGGTTATTTAAAACAAAGCCTGCAGTAGCAGGCTTTATCATTAGAAGAATGGAAATTTAGTTCTTTCTGTGATTTCTAAGTTTGATTCGATTACCTTATTGATAATTTCTCGATCTTCTGGTGATAACATGTGGGCATCAGAAAAACTAATACCACCACGCATGAACCAGGATATCCTAATTAACTCTTCTTTCATGGCTTTTATATCTCGATCGCATTTGTTGATAAAATCAACAATTTCCTGATTGGTTAGATATAAAAGCCTTACGCGAAAAAAGTTGCTGGATCAAACACCAACGGGACTTCCAAGACTTCACCTGTGATTCCTTGTTCACGCATTTGATCATTTACTGGAATTGCCAGTGGCTTGATGGCATTCTGGTTTTTTAGATTTTCGATATGATTTTGAACCTTGTTAAACACTTCCTTATCAGCGTCGTCAATGAATTCCTTGATATAAACTGGATTATCTGTACTACCTTGGCTAGTATCAATGCGGAAAATGCTTGCAGAGATAGTGTCTACAGTCACTTCAGTTAGTTTCTTGAAACTTTCTTTAAAAAGTCTTATTTTTTCTGCTTCTGGCAACGAATCATCATTGGCCACTTGCAGAATCTTTTGTGTTTCAAAAGTCTGAAGTGCTGAATTGGTAATCTGACGGTAGTCAACGGGCTTTACATATACTGTAATATCAGCATTAATGGGGATTATTGGGTCCCATTTGATAGAATTCATTTGGCTATCAATCACGTAACGCAAGTCAACATCGTACTCTAAATCAATTTTGTCATCAACTGGCACTGTCATCTTTTCGCCATAAGTGGCTATTCGTATAGCAATGAGCACAACGTCAAGATCAATTGAAGGAATGGCCCAAGCATTTTTAATATTGGGGACGCAGTGTTGAATAACATCAACGACTGCCTGCCCGTTCATTAACGCATCTGGTATTTTTAATAGCAGTTCATCTTTAGCAGTCATTGAATATACTGGAAATTCGCCAGTTTCTGGCATTTCTAGCGAACCCGGCTCCCAGAATGCGCCATTGCTGGGCAGTTTAATGTAAATTTTAGGTTGACGCATGAAGTTTGCCAGCGGGTTGGCGTGATTTAGTGGTTTTTCCATTAATGTTTGCTCCGATAAATACAGAAATAAGTGGATTTAATATCTGTATATTATTTATTCCACTAGAAATACCGGGGAAAAAATGGCTGACGTAACAGGTGTAATAGGCAATGAACAAGTAGAACTTAATAATGCGGCAACGGAAGCAACACTGCGGCTATTATTACAAGCGACCCTATCTGCTAATAGACAAAGCTTGTCTGCAATACAAAATTTGGCAAGACAGTCAGGAGTTAGCAGTAGTGGTAGTGTTGGCGCTACTATAGCAAACACTAACAATGCGTTTTTTAATGCCGGGCGAGCAGTTGGGTCTTTTACTAGTAATATTGGGCAAACCTCTGGATTATTAAAAGAGTTCATCAATAATACCGCCGAAACAAGTAGCGTTTTGCGCACTATGGGTAGTGTAAATGGTCCGTTGGGTGGATTTTTAACAATTTTAGCCAAAGCAGCTGAGTACCAGGAATCAAACTTAAAAACTTACCAGCAAATTAGCACAGTGGGTGCTAATTTCGGAGGTAGTTTAACTGATATGAGGTTAGCTGCAACTAACACTTATATGACTCTTGCTGAGTTTGGCGCTGTGGTCACTAGTAATGCGCAAACACTGGCAAAGATGGGTGCAGGTGTTGATAATGGAACAAGGGCGTTCGTAGCTCTCAGCAAAGGGTTAATTAGTAGTGAAACTGGGCGTAACCTACTAGCATTGGGCTATACTACCAAAGATGTCAATGAAGGTATGCTGAAATACATTGAAGCAACTGGTGCAAGATCAACTGCGGAATTAAAAAACGTATCATCTACTAAGCAAATCACTGAGTCTTCAGCCGCGTACATGGAAAATTTGGATGCGTTGGCTAGGGTAACTGGTAAATCGCGTGACGCAATCCAAGCTGAGATGGATGCTGCTAGTAAAAACGCAGCTTGGCAAGCACAATTGCAGTCAATGTCAGAAATTGAGCGTAGCAAGGCTATGTTAGGAATGCAAAATGCGTTGGCATTGGGTGGAAAAGGTGCAGTAGATGCATTTCAGAGTAAAATCATGGGGATCGCACCAGATAAAGCGGGACAAATGTTTATTGCAACAGCTGGTAACATGGCAGCAGTGGTTGATAAGTCAGCTGACATGGTAACTGACGCTAACAAAGATAGCAGCGACATGCGAAAAACTTTAAAAGAAGGGTTATTAGCTGCAAAGGATGACATGGGCAAGTACTCCAAAGAAAGTATGATGGCAATTATACGTGCAGGAGGACCCCTTGCTGATGCTATACAACAAATGGGAATTACTGCCAACAGAGTTGATAAACTAACAGATTCTGAAATTGATAATTTAGTGAAAAAACAAGTGCTTGCAAATTCTGAAGCCAAAATGATGACTGATGCAAATGCTAATTTAAAAGATTTTTCACAAGCACTGATTGGTATGATAAGCCCCATTGTTAGTATGTTAACACCAGCAATACACTTGATTTCAAAAGTATTTGCAGTTATTGGTGACCGTGTTACTGCTGCACTTAAAGAATTTGATAAACTTGGCGAAGGAACTGGCGACTTAGTTAAAACAATAGCAAGTTCTGTTGCACTTCTTGCAGCAGGATATGGTGTATTAAAGTTGTTCGGCGGCGGCAGTGCTGCAAGATCAGCTGGTAGTGGTGCTGGAAGTGTGTTAAGTGGACTTGGTAGTGGAGCAGGTGGTGGAATTGGTGGGTTAATGCGTGGAGTAGCAGGCGGGTTATCAGCATTTGCTAATCCAGCCGTAATGATAGGTGTTGCTGGGTTTAGTGCAGCGATATTGGGTATTGGTGCGGCAATTGCAGGAGCGTCTTGGCTCACTGGAGCAGCATTGCCAAAGTTGGCTGACGGTCTTAGTAAAATTCAAGAACTCAATGGTGAAAACTTAATGAGTGTTGCCAAAGGTGCCGGGGCATTTGGGTTGAGCCTAATGGCATTTGTTCCTTCCGCGTTATTAATTTTTCCTGCTGCATTGGGCGTAAACATGCTAGCTGACGGGTTATTAAAGATGAATAAAGTGGACACAACCCAGCTGTTAAAAGTCGCTGAAGCTATGGAACGAGTAAATGCAGCGACTCCCAGTGTGGGGCAAACTCTCAAATCTGGTTTCTCCAACATTGTTGGTAAAATTACTGGGGCCACTGCAGAAGCCACAGCAGGGCAAGTGACTACTAGTAGTCCAACAGTGTCTGATTCTAGTGCAGTTGTTGCTGAACTGAAAAAACTGAACGTTGTTTCAGGTGAATTGTTGCGAAATATACGTGATTCAGTTGAATATTCTAGAAGAAACCTGGACGCTACCCGAGCTCTGTCGGGAAATCTGTTCCCTACGAACTAAAATAAAAGCAGCATGATTAAATTTTCTGCATTTTCCCTTTGATAAATACCCTATATCATATTGATTTACAAAATAAAGGAACAATTTTATGGCATGGCGTAAGTATTTTACACCAGTAAATGTTAATGGCAATTTAAGCCCAATCAGTGGAGCAAGTAGTGCCCGTGCAAACCCTTCACGTACCAATTATTCAAGTTACCTTCCAGACGTTTACGCTGGGCACCCTAACAGATTGGAACGGTACGGTCAATATGACACTATGGATACTGACAGTGAAGTCAATGCTGCATTGGATATTCTGGCAGAGTTTTGTACCCAGGAAAATGACGAAAATGGTACACCATTCCAAATTTTCTTTAAAGAGCAAGCAACATCATCTGAAATTAAGATTATTAAAAAGTACATGCAGCAGTGGACTAAGCTGAACATGTTTAACAAACGTATTTTTAAAATCGTTAGGAATGCGTTCAAGTATGGTGACGTATTTTTTGTTCGAGATCCTGAAACACAGTCCTGGATGTATGTTGATCCAGCAAAAGTAGATAAAATTATCGTTAATGAAAGTGACGGAAAGAAACCAGAGCAGTATCATATACGTGATTATAACCCAAACTTTGAAGCTCTAGCAACAACTGCAATAAACCCCAGTAATCTCCAAGGGGGTGGCAGTACTTTTGGTGGATCTTATGGATCTGGTACTGGTGGTGCTGGCGGAAGCCGAGGCATGACTGGGTCATTTCCCACTGGTGCCAGTAGTTCTCGCTTTTCTACTAACCAAAATCAATATGCAATCGACGCTCGGCATGTTATCCATATCAGCATGAGCGAAGGATTAGATAATAACTATCCATTTGGTAACAGCTTGCTGGAGAGTATTTTTAAAGTTTTTAAACAAAAAGAACTTCTTGAAGATGCAATTATTATCTATCGTGTACAACGTGCCCCTGAGCGTCGCGTATTTTATATCGATGTAGGTAATATGCCTAGCCATTTGGCAATGAGTTTTGTGGAAAGAGTTAAAAACGAAGTAAATCAGCGCCGAATACCTAGCACTACGGGAGGAAGCCAAACGGTGGTAGATTCTTCATACAACCCGTTGTCGATAAATGAAGACTATTTCTTTCCACAAACAAGTGAGGGCCGTGGATCAAAAGTGGAAATACTACCTGGGGGAACAAACTTAGGTGAAATTGATGATTTAAAGTTTTTCACAAACAAAATGTTTAGGGCATTGCGTATTCCAAGTAGCTACTTACCAACGAGTTCTGATGATGGTGGTTCAAACTTTAATGATGGCCGTGTTGGTACAGCATATATTCAGGAATTGCGTTTTAACAAGTATTGCGAGAGACTGCAAACATTAATGAACACGGTGTTTGATTCGGAATTTAAACTGTATTTACACACCAAAGGCATTAATATTGATAGCAATATTTTTGACGTAAAATTTAACCCACCGCAAAACTTTGCAGCCTACCGCCAAGCAGAAATGGATACTGCTCGAGTGGGAACATTTAGTACTATGGTTGCAGTGCCGTTCGTTAGTAAGCGTTTTGCAATGAAGAGATTTTTAGGTATGACTGCGGAAGAGATTGCTGAAAACGAAGTAATGTGGCGTGAAGAAAACATTGATACTGATCAGAGTTTGTCAGCAAGTGCTGAGCTGAGGTCAGTTGGTGTTTCTGCAAACACAATATCAGGAGACTTAGACAATTTGGCAATGACACCAAACACCCCAGCACCTGAAGAAATGCAAAATTCTGAAAATGGGGCGCCTGCATCGCCACCAGTGCCTAATTCACCAGCACAACCAAACTCTTCTCCAACTTAATAAATAATTATATGTTTCTACGCGAATTTATCTATTTCGACGAAAAAAGCCCATCACCAAAGGAAGATGATAGGTATCTATCTCAAAACGATACTTCAATTTTGAGAAAAACTGACACGAGAAAATCTCGTTTAACATTAGGCATGATAAACTCTTTGAGACGAGCAAGTGAGGCGCACGCAAAAGAAAAACAAGAAGAACTTGGTCTAATTAGAAAAATGTACGCGACCCCAGCACCAGAAGAGAATGCTGCCCCGTTATAAATAAAAGTTTAAGAACTAAATAGGCAAAAATGCAAGATTTTTGCCTATTTTGCGTGGCTATTTTAAAAATACTGTAAATAAAAATACAGCCATGCCGCTTGCATAACTATGGAGAATACACATGTCAACTAAGTTTGAACAATTATTGGATTACCTCGTGAATGAGGAAATGGAAAAAGCTAATGAACTTTTTCATGAAATCGTCGTTGAAAAATCAAGAGACATTTATGAATCTTTAATTGCTGAAGAAGCAGAAGAAGATGAAGAAATGGATGAGTCAACTGAGGATGATGAAGAAGACGAAGAAATGGATGAGGGTGTTGAAGAATTAGAAGATTCTTACAGCATGGACGCCGAAGGTGCTGATGATGCTGACACTGATGAATTTGGTGGCGACGCAACTGATGATTTAGAAACTGATGTCGACTCTGATATGGACGACACTGGAGATTTTGGTGCTGAACAAGATGACAGCCAAGCTGTGTTTGATATTAAAAGTGCCATTGAAGAATTAGAAGCAGCTCTTGAAAAGCTAAATTCTAGTGACGCTGGTTTCGGTGACGAAGAAGGCGATGATGAATTTGGTGACGAAGAAGGCGATGATGAATTCGGTAGCGCAGAATTCGGTGACGAAGAAGGCGACGAAGAAACTGATGAAATGATGGGCATGTACGAAGGTCGCAGAATGACCCGTGAGTACCGTGAAAAAGTTGGTAACGACTGGGAAAAGAATAGCCAAAAGACACAAGGACAAATCGTCGGTGCTAACTCTGGTGAAAAAATGCCTGGATCCAATGAAGGCAAGAGCCCAATTAGCAGTGGAAAAGGTAAACCGACTACTGGTGCTAACGCAAATAATATTTTAGGCAAGAGTTCTACTGCTGCCGAAGATGGTACAAAGCCTCATGGCAAAGTTGGCGGCCTAGTCAAAGGTGGTGGAAAATTTACCGGAAGCGGCACACATAATGTTGATAATGTTAAAAGTGGTGTAAAGACTTTAGGTAAAGTTAGCGGTGGACATGGCGCTGAGAAGAAGGGCGCAGCTCCTGGACCAGTCGGTGCTGGTACTGGTGACAAAGCTGGGCAAACTAACATTGCTCCTGAAACCAAGAAGCAATTCCTGCCACAGTACACCAAGTAAACGAGTATTGGGATGTCAATATTGTATCTAAGAGAACACCTAAGCTTTGATCAATCAGGCATAGTGATGGAATCTGATCCAAAGGATGGCAAAAGCCTTTACTTAAAAGGCATTGCTATCCAGGGTGGCATCCGCAATGCTAACCAAAGAATCTATCCTGTTGACGAAATTGAAAGAGCTGTAAAAACACTCAATGACCAAATTCAAAATGGTTATAGTGTGTTGGGTGAAGTAGATCACCCTGATGATTTAAAAGTTAACTTGGACCGAGTGTCACATATGATTACACAAATGTGGATGGAAGGTCCAAATGGATATGGGAAGATGAAAATCCTCCCAACCCCAATGGGCAACTTAATTCGCACAATGCTTGAAAGCGGAGTAAAACTCGGCGTAAGTTCACGTGGTAGCGGTAACGTTAACGACGGTAACGGCCATGTATCAGATTTCGAGATCATTACTGTGGATATCGTTGCACAGCCAAGCGCACCAGGGGCGTACCCGACTCCAGTTTACGAGCATATTATGAATACTCGTGGCGGGAATAGGGCACTCTGTGTTGCACAAGAAGTAAAAGAAGATCCAAAGGCCCAAAAATATCTTCAAGAAAGTCTCTTGAATATTATTAAAGGTCTAAAATAAGCCCGAGGAGAAATAGATGTTGGACGCATTCAAGCAATTAGTTGAATCTGGCGTAATGTCAGAGGAAACCAAATCAGTTGTCGAAGCAGCTTTCACTGCTAAGATTCAAGAGAACCGCGACCAAATCACCGCTGAACTTCGTGAAGAATTTGCACAAAAATACAACTATGACAAAAGTGTCATGGTTGAAGCAATTGACAAGATGTTGAGCGAAAGATTGGCCGCAGAAATGGCCGAGTTGTATGCTGATAAGAAATCACTAGCAGAAGCTAGTGCTGCTTATCATCAGGGAATTGGCACCAATTCTAAGAAATTAGAAGGATTTGTAATTCAGCAACTAGGCAAGGAACTTGTTGAGTTTCAAACTGATCGTAAACGTGTTTCTGAAAACTTCCAAAAGCTTGAGCAGTTCGTTGTTAAATCACTTGCAAAAGAGATTTCAGAGTTTGCAACTGACAAACGTGACTTAGCTGAAACAAAAGTAAAGCTAGTACGTGAGGCAGCAGGCAAATTTGATGAAATTCGCAAAGAGTTTATCAAGAAAAGTGCTCGTGTAGTTGAAGCAACAGTTACAAAGAAATTAACATCCGAGTTACGTCAGTTAAAAGAGGATGTTGAAAGTGCCCGTAATAACGATTTCGGTCGTAGAATTTATGAAGCATTTGCCCAAGAGTTTAGTGCAAGTTTTTTAAATGAAAAGTCTGAAACAAGTAAATTGTTAAAGATTATTCAGAAAAAAGAGCAGGCATTATCTGAAGCACAAAAACAAATTCAGGAAAAACAGCAACTTGCAGAGTCTAAAGAACGCGAACTACGTGTTCAGAAAGACTTAATGGAACGTAAAGCTGTTATGGCTGAAATGCTAGCTCCACTGGATGCTAGTAAAAGAGAAGTAATGCACTCTTTACTTGAAAGTGTACAAACTGTCAAGTTGGGTGATGCGTTCGAAAAATACCTACCCGCAGTAATGGAAGGCGAAAGAAGAATTAGTAAAAAAACAATGCTTGCTGAAAGCAAAGTAGTTACTGGTAATCGCGAAACAAAGCCTGAGGTAGGCTTAGATAATATTGTTGATCTTCGCAAGTTAGCGGGATTGATTAAATAATAATTCAAGGAGACATGAATGTCACAACTTTTAAATGAAAGATGGTCCGAGACCAAAGAAGCTCTACTTGAAGGCCTACAAGGTAACAAGCGTGCTACCATGGGCGTATGCCTAGAAAACACACGCCGCCACCTGGCTGAAAGTGCGACTGCTGGCGCTACCAGCACTGGTAACATTGCAACATTAAACCGTGTTATTCTACCAGTAATCCGCCGTGTTATGCCTACCGTTATTGCTAACGAAATCGTAGGTGTTCAACCAATGACTGGACCTGTTGCTCAGATCCACACTTTGCGTGTTCGTTACGCTGATGATGGTGATGGTGTTGTAGCAGGTGAAGAGGCACTGAGCCCATTCAAGATTGCTGCCGCTTATAGCGGTAATAACAGCAATTCTTCTCCAAAGGCTGACACTACGTCTAACCTAGAAGGCCGTCCTGGTAAGCGTATGAGCATCCAGATTTTGAAAGCACCTGTCGAAGCTAAGAGCCGTAAGCTCAGCGCTCGTTGGACTTTCGAAGCTGCGCAAGATGCACAAGCTCAACAAGGTATTGATATTGAAGCAGAAATCATGGCCGCACTGGCTCAAGAGATCACCGCTGAAATCGACCAAGAGATTTTAGCTAGCCTACGTGGTTTGGCTACTGTTGAAGAAACTTATGACCAATCACTGGTTAGCGGTACTGCAACTTTTGTTGGTGACGAGCACGCTGCTTTGGCTATCCAAATCAACCGTGTTGCTAACTTGATCGCTCAACGCACTCGTCGTGGTGCTGGTAACTGGGCAGTTGTTTCCAACCAAGCTCTGACTATCCTTCAGTCTGCTACTACTAGCGCTTTTGCTCGTACTACTGAAGGTACTTTTGAAGCTCCAACTAATACCAAGTTTGTTGGTACACTGAACGGTGCTATGCGCGTTTATGTCGACGCTTATATGCGCGACAGTGACGACAATAACCAAGTTCTAATTGGTTACAAAGGCACCAGCGAAGCTGATGCTGCTGCATTCTATTGCCCATACATCCCTCTGATGAGTTCTGGTGTTGTGCTAGATCCAGCAACCTTTGAACCAGTCGTTGGCTTCTTGACTCGCTACGGGTACGTGGAGCTGAATAATACGGCTAGTTCGTTGGGGAATGCTGCTGATTACCTGGGCAAGGTTGCAATCACCTCTGCTAAGGTCAGCTTCAAGTAATCAATTACTTGTACTACTTCAAAACCCGCTTCGGCGGGTTTTTTCTTGACTTTGTTTATCTACACTATGATATTTGTAGACAAAACTCAAATCTCCTATAAATACACTGTTCGCCCGCAAGGGGTTTATGCGGCACCCACCGCGTAGGCAATAGAACTGTCTTAACTAAGGAGAAACAAAATGGGACGACCAATTAAAAAGAAATTTTTTGCAAACTTAAATGACCCTGGCCAAGACCAAGCAACTGGTGGACCAACTGGTGTTGGCGGAGAGGGTGTTGCTAGTATTAGTATTAACAACTCTGGTACGCTGTATACTACTAGCACTACACTGAACTTGACGTTCACTGCACCACAAATTGGCGGAGCAAGTGGAAAGGCAACTGGCCGCGTGACTACTAACGCAGATGGCAACGTTGCTACGGTCACGTTGTTAAAAGCAGGCAGTGGTTACACATCTGCTCCAACTGCCACAGTTAACGGCGGCACAACTGGAACTACTGCGACTTTTGTTATCGCACTAACAACGACTCGTGCTGAAGGCATTAGTGTAAGTGCTTGGGTGCCAGGCGGCTTATCTGCGAAAGCCGCTGATATTATGAAGCAAGAAAGTACAGCCCGTTACCTAGTACAAAATGCTGACGGTGTTGGTATTTGTCATTTAGTGGGTGCTACGCCTGCCGCTGCTGGTGAAATGAGCATTACTGCTACTGATGTAAATGGTAGTACTTACTTTGTTACCAAGCTAACTAGTCGCAAAGCATACCTAACTAGAGATACTGTAAATGGTAGCTTTGAATATGCTAGTGGCGCAGTAACACGCTGGGGAATGCCAGCTGCTACAACTGGCACAGTTAGTATTTCTAACGCATAAAATTTAAAAATATCTTGTGCAACCTCAAAGGCCCTTACTGGGCCTTTTTGCGTTATTGCACATATGTATAGTGAAAATAGGTAAATACCATTATGACTACAAATTGGGCAAAACCTAAATTAATAACTCAATACTCTGAAATTGGTGGCGAAAATACCCACGTACCGTGGGATTTTGGTAGCATTGCAAGTTTTGGAATTTTCCCTATAAAATTAGCAGGTACCTTGAAACATATTGCAAGAAGTCCTAAACCGGACATTTTAAACAAAACGTATTTCGTTAAGTTTACACAATTTCAATTTACTCAGCTTCCCAGTACCATTGAAGGTGTTGAGCTACGATTAGATGTTTCAAGATATGGTAGAATTACAGATGATACAATTCGAGTAATTTCTGGAAGCGAAATGTTAGGCGGTAATTTGGCAAATTTAGTAGTTAATAATAATAAAATCTACAACCAAAGTTTTACTTCACCCACGGCTGGAATCGTTGCACTTAATGATGATTTTGGAGTTGAAATGAGATTTAAATCACACCCAAGTTGGCCACATAATGAGACTATCATTATAAACTCTGTTGAATTACGACTTTATTAAAATAATAAATACTCTAAAGGAATTTTGAAAATGGCAACCATAAGAGTTTCAGGAACACGGCAAGTAACACCAAAGGGATCTAGTAGTATATCAACACCAAACGGTCAGGTTATACTGGATTCGTCAAGCACGTTTGCTGCTGGTAACTTAACTGTCAACGATAATTTATTGGTCAGAAACGATGCAAGGATAGTTGGACAAGTTGAAATCAGTACACCTGGAAACGATGACACACAAATTCATGTGTTGGGAGATAATACTGCCAATACTGGTAACCCTTACGATATTCCATATAATCCAGGAAATATGTATGGCGAACCTGGGCAACGCCGTCAAGCCGCACTTTATGTTCCAGGTGGTGTTGGTGTTGAAAAAGATTTAAACGTTGGTGGGTTTATTTATGGGCGAGTAGAAACTGCTGTAACTTCAACCAACTTAGTTATCAGCTCTACTAATGCTGATAGAGTTTTTTATCCAATTTTTTCAGACAAGTTATCCACGAATTTTTTAGATGGTGTCACTTTATATGGTGACAAAGATGGTGTAAATACTGGTTTGTACTACAACCCGTATAAGGGGCTGTTTACTGTTGGCCAAGTCCATGTTGAAGTTCCAGTAGAATCAACTAGTACAACTTCAGGTGCATTGACCGTTGCAGGTGGCGTCGGTATTCAGGGCAACTTAACTGTAGATGATATTTACACTAAAGTTTTATCATCAATTAATAGTAAGATACAAATCGCTCCAGACGCAGGACTTACTGAAGTCATTGGTGATATTCGTGTTTTAGGTAATAAACCAATTGGTACTGCCCCAGTGGTTACCAACGTACTTTATGTTTCTATAGATGGGAATGACACAAATGACGGTCGTGCCCAAGATCCAAGTAGAGCTTGTAGAACAATCGGTGGTGCATTAAATAGTCCCTATTATGCGCCAGGCACTCAAATTTTAGTCAGTGCTGGGCATTATCTTGAAGACAACCCATTACGTTTAAAGCCATATACAAGTGTCCGAGGTTCTGACATTCGTACAACTTTCATTGAGCCCATTAACAAAACTCAAGATTTGTTCCATTTAGATAGCGGCTGCTACTTAAACTACATGACTTTCCTAAATGGTAGAAGTGGTTTATTAGAAGGCCCTTACACTAATGATGTTAACAGGGGCGCATATGCAACTGCATTCCCGCCATTAACTGGCAATGAACGGATCGACTTGTTCCAATCCCCATATGTGCAAAACTGTACTAACCAAAGTGGACCTTGGTTGAAAGATGGGACCATGTTCCTTCCAAACCAAACCGTTCAAGTTCCATTGGGTGTAGGTGTGGGGTCTTGGCCTGCAAATACTACATCAATAGTAATTAGCGTTATTGATGGTGAAGTTATTCAAGGTCAGCATGTTAATTCAGGACAACAAAATCCGGGGTTTTTTGATGCAAGAACATTATTGCTAGCAAATAAGAGTTTCTTACAAGATCAAGTTGTCAGTTTTGTTGATAACACATTTAACAGCGGAGCTTTTGTTTATAATACAACTGCTTGTATTCGCGATATTGGGTTAATTGTTGACTCAATTGGCCTTGACTTATTGTACAATAGTGAGAGTGAATCAGTATTTGCTGGTTTACAATATTGGGAACAAGGTGGGTCAAACATCTCTGGTGAAGAAACTACTACTACCAACGCTATACGTTTTGCAAAAACTGTTAGCTCAGGATTGCTCGCTGGGATGGGGTATACAACGGCATCTAACATTGTTAGTGATAGATTTGACAATATAATTGATATTTTAAGTAGTGGCACCACTGGTGTAACAGATATTATAATATCAAATGGACTACCGTCAACAAATCAAACTACCATTGATGCTTATAATGCGTTAATGGCCGACAAGTCAGGCATTCAAAACGTAGTAATTGAGTACATTAATGATTCTTTAACATCCCCATTTGTCCTAAGCCCGGGTGCATCAACTAAATGTGCTCGTGATACTGAACTAATTGTTGATGCCGTGATCCAAGACATTCTATTTGATGGTGATTCACAGTCAACGTTTGCAGGGTTACAGTATTGGGCGCAAAGTGTGGGATATGTGGGCGACATTTCAAATGAACTTACAACAACAACCGCAGCAATTAATTACATTAAAGGTTTAGCATCCCAAGTTGTTCAAGGAATTGAAATAACATCTAGCTACCAAAGTTCAGTTAAGCAAGATCGCACACTGCCCGCTGCTAGTATCACTGCAGCAAATCTCATAAGTGGCAAGTTTGATTTGTTGACTAATATTTTGTCAACCGGCACCAATGGTATAACTGATGCAATTGTATCAAACGACATTAATCCAAGCTTAGATAGTGACATAAACAACGCTTTTGCGCTATTACAAGCTAACCGCGATTATCTAAAAGCTGAAGCAGTTGCATATGTTGATTCTACGACTGCTGGGTTTATTTTTGGCGCAACTGAGCAACTTAAATGCTCGAGAGATACTGGGTTAATTGTTGATGCAATTGTTCAAGACGTGATGTTTGGTGGCGATTCGCAAACAACATTTGCTGGACTTCAATATTGGCAGCAAAACGCCGGTTATGTGGGCAGCATTTCTAGCGAACTTACAACTACCACTAACGCCATTAATTACGTTAAGTCACTTGCAACACGCATTGCTCAAAATATTGAAGTTACGGATGGCTACCAAAGTGCAGTAGCACAAAACAGATCACTACCAGCTGGATCGTCGTCAGCCAGTTCCACTGTTAGTTCATTGCTAACTAGTGTTGTTAACATCATTGCAAACGGCACTGCTGGCATAACAGACCAAATTGTACCTAATGGTATTACAGCTAGCGTAGTTTCAGGTGTTGTGAATGCAGCAGCACTATTAACAGCTAACATTAACTATGTTAAAGCAGAAACAATTGCGTACATCAATGCTACTAAGACTCCCGGGTTCACTTATAATGAAACAACCTGTGCGAGGGATGTTGAATACATTTTAGACAGTGCAATATTTGATTTAACTTACGGCGGAAATAAACAAAGTATCCAAAGCGGTGCATATTATTACCAATATAACACAGATAGCGTGTTTAACTTAAGTGGATTCGATGAAACTCCCAAGGCAATTGCTGCGTATAATTATATGAAGGGTTTGCTGACAAATATTATGTCAGGAATTCAAGTTACAAGTACACAGCAAACTAGAGTAAAACAAACAGTTAAAACTATCAATGTAACTGCTGAAGTGAGTGCGGCAATTAACTCAGCTACGGACTGTGTTGATTACATTATAGATATAATTCAAAATGGCCCAGCTTCAGCAAATTCCAAAACACCAATTGGATTTAATGCCACTACGGATGTTAATGTGACAGCGGCATTAATTTTATTACATGATAACAGACAGTTTGTTAGAGATGAAGTAAATGCATACGTTTACAACACTGCGTTTGGATTTAATTTTGGTCCAGTTGAGTCAACTAAGTGTGCAAGAGACACTGGTTTAATTGTTGATGCAGTTGTCCAAGATATGTTATTCAGCGGTGTATCACAATCCACGTTTGCTGGGTTACAATATTGGCAGCAAAGTGTCGGTGGCTACACTGGTAGTATAGCCAATGAACTTACCATGACAGTTTCTGCAATTGAGTATCTAAGTTTACTGATTCAAAATATAGTTCAAAATAATGAAATTGCTGGGTATCAAACTAAAGAACTCCCAGTTTTAAATTTAAATCCCGCAACTGAGACAGAAGCAATCAAACTTGCCAACAGTTTGTCTTTAATTACAAATATTTTATCCAATGGGACAACTGGTATTACGGATGATATTGTTCCAAACGGGTTAACTGCAAGTTTAGATGATAATACCAATGATGCGTATGAAATACTTGTTGCTAACATGGATTATCTCAAAGCTGAAGTCATTGCCTTTGTTGATGCAACAAAATCTCCCAATTTTGGATATGACTCGGTTACATGCGCTCGAGATGTTAGCTACATCGTAAATAGCATTGGCTTCGATTTACTATATGGCGGAAACAAGCAAAGTATCCAAAGTGGGGTGTATTATTATGGATACAATGCTAATAGTGTACTATCTAATACTGGAACTAATGAAACACAGCAAACACTCGTTGCATACAATTATCTAAAATCTTTACTATCAGATGTTTCTAGAGGCATTGCAGTAGTATCACCACAACAAAGTGCTGTCACTCAAGTTTTGGGAACTGGGGGAACTTTGACAGAAGCATCACTAGCCCAAGACAAAGTTCAGGTAATAATTGATATTATTACCAATGGATCACAAGCTGCAAGCAGCAAAACACCTATTGATAACGACAGAACATTAATAGCTAATGTGGAAAATGCAGCTAGCTTAATCCATGCTAACAGAGAGTTCATCAAAGCAGAAGTCGTTGCATACGTTAAATCACAAAATGATATAAGTTTTGTTTATGACCGTGCCAAGTGTGCTCGCGACATTGGTTTCATCGTGGATAGTATCAGTGTAGACTTGCTATATGGTGGAAATAAACAAACAATTCAAAGTGGGGTGTATTACTACGGTTACAGCAACGCTTCAGTGTTTGCTGCTACTGAAACTGATGAAACACGTCAAGCTCTTGCTGCATATGCATACTTGAAAACATTGCTACCTAACATAATCAAAGGTGTACCAATTACAACTGGATATCAGTCTGTAGAAGAACAAGTTTTTGGTGAAACTGGTAGTCCAGTTGAAGCGAATAAATCAGCTGAAAAAATTGATACAATTATAAACATAATTAAAAATGGCCCAACTGGTGCAAATAAGCTGCCTATTAGTGTAACTCCACTTACTACTCCTGATGTAATGCATGCAAGCACTATATTGCAAGCAAATAAAGAATATATCAAAGCTGAAGTTATTGCCTATGTTCAAACGTTGACTAACTTTGTTTACGATCAAGAGAAGTGCCGAAGGGATGTTGGGTACATAATTGATAGTGTGGCATTTGACTTACTACATGGTGGTAATAAACAGAGTATTAAGTCAGGTGTCTATTATTACAATTACACCAATAATACAGTACTTGATGATAATACTGAAAACATTGATGAAACGCCGCAGGTTTTAGCAGCTTATAAATTCATAAAATCACTAGTTATGAATATTGTAACATGCACTCCAGTTACAAAAATTAATATTCTTAACATTAACCAAGAATTTTCGGCCAATTACGCAACGGTGTTCGAGGGCGCCGAACTTGGCCAACGGATTGATTTGATTACTGACATAATCCGCAATGGTCCAAATACTGACTTATTGAAGGCACCCATTGGGCTAGAAATTAGTAGTAATCCGCTATCTATCGATGCATATAATTTATTGCAGCTTAACAAAAATTTTATTAAAGCAGAAGTAATAGAATACATTAACCAGAACTTTAATGAATTTGGATATGCAAAAGAATATTGCAGGCGTGACGTTGGTATAATTTTGGAGAACGTTGCATATGATGCAGCATTTGGTGGAAATCAGAAATCTGTTGAAGCTGGGTTAGCATACTTTGACGGGGTCACAAGTAAAATTGCTGGGCAGGAGTCACAGACAATATCTGCAATTGACTACTTGAATAAACTATGCCAAGATATTATTAGAAACATCAGAGTTACTCGTCAACTTGGTAGTAACCCTACTATTGTGCAATCTGTCAACACTTCACTTAAAGGTGGAGAATTGGCAAGTGAATCATTTGATAATTTATTCAATGTTGTGACTGACATAATAGCAAACGGCCCAGAAGTTGCGCCTGAGATTTACACAAGTACTGGTCCAGATGCTGCATTTGTCAGTTCTGAAATTCTGCTACAAGCTAACAAACAGTTTATACAAGAAGACACTGTTAACTACGTCAACTGGAATCTAACTAATAAGCAACTACCTTACAGTAAAATCAAATGCAAGCGTGACGTCCGCTTAATTGTAGATGCAATTTCACTTGATTTAAAATATCCTACGCCACATCGGAGTCAATCAACTTTTGCTGGTTTACAATACTGGAGTCAGCAGTCGTACACTGGTCAAATAAACATTGAAATTAACCAAACTCTTGACGCAGTTGCATACTTGAAGACACTTTCAGCAAAAGTAATGCAAAACATTACACCAGAAACTGATGCAATTTTGGGTATTACTCGTTATTCAAATGGGGTCCAGTTAACTGATTATGAATCAGCAACTGCAACTGAGGTTGCTACTGTAAGTGGGTTTTATGAAGTAATTACTCAAATATTGCAAAATGGTAACGCTGGTTGGACTGACAAAATTGTTAGAAATGGGAGACCTAGTAATTTATCAAGCGTTAAAAATGCAGTAAATTCGTTACAGTCTAATAAAGAATATTTGTCTGAAGAAATTGCTGCTTACATTGATTACAGCTATCCAACGTTTGAATATGACCGTACAGTTTGCAAACGCGATGTTGGTTACATGCTTGATTCTATTTGTTTCGACTTATTGCATGGTGGAAACAAACAAACCATCCAAGCTGGGTTGAGCTACTATGGGGTCTCTAACCCTAGCACTATCATTGAGGGTCAATCTGTTTATGCAACAAGTGCATACAATAGAATAAAAGCAATAGTTCCAGATATTTTAGTAAATGATCTAGTAGTCGCCAGTACTGGCACAACTGTAAACCAAGTTGTAACATTGCCTGCTGCGTCACAAAGCGAGATTGCTGATATCGTTCAGTCATTGACTACAATAACAGATATTATTAGCAATGGTGTATCTGTTGCATCCCCATTGGTTCCTATATCGTTAACACCTGATTATTCAGAAGCAGTAAATAACGCATACGAGATTTTACAAGCAAATATTCCGTTTATCGTTGATGAAGTAATTCATTATATTGATAACCAGTATAATCCTAATGCGTTTGAGTATAATGAAGAACTGTGCTTTAGAGATATTGGGTTAATTGTCGATGCAGTAAGTCAAGACGTTTTACTTGGTGGAAACCAAAAATCCATTGAGTGCGGGTTAGCTTACTGGAGTCACGGTTATAACCAAGTAGCAGGTCAAGAAACAACGACTACTATGGCCATCAATTATGCAAAAAATCTTGCATTAGAGGTCATAGCCAACAGTCCTGTAACTCCTCAGACAGGCACAAATGCTACGCAAGTCATCAACACATTCTACAAATACGGTGGCGATTATATGCCACAAGAAGCCATTAGGAGAAACTTTGGTATAATTTCTAACATTATCCAAAATGGTCCAGAGTATGCTCCACCAGTATATGCTGGAAGTGGACTTTTTGCGTTAACTGGCCTTAACGGTTCAAGTGTTAACATTAGCCCGACGGTTACTTCTATTAAAGAACTGGATGACGGCAAACTAATAGTAGGCTTGAGTACTTCAACTATTGGGTTTGGCACTAACTCTACTCTATATTTTGGTGATATTACAACATACCCAGTGCAGGATGAGAAAATACCAGCAAAATGGGCATCACGTAAAGTTGACACAATTGGCGCAATGGGCGGAAGTTTAGTTGATGGCAAAGTTATTAGCGAACGTAGTCCTATTCAATCGTTTGTTTACGATGCATTTACTCAAGTAACACAGGGCGGACGTGGAATACACATCACTAATGACGGGTATGCACAGTTAGTGTCAGTTTTCACAATCTTCTGTTCAGTTGGTGTACAAGTAGATAATGGCGGCATTGCATCTATTTTAAATAGTAACAATAACTTTGGTGACTTATGTTTGGTTGCTAAGGGATTTGGTAAACGTAAGTTTACTGGACACATTTATAATCCAGTATTTAAATCATACCCAGAAAGTCCAGTAAATGGTGATGGTAAAGAAGTTATCACTGATACTGAAGAATTGGACAAATACTATCCAACTGGTTATTGGCCACGTGGCGGCAAAGTACGTGTTTATTTGCCAGACTTGGATGATAGACCACACATTTCTTTAATCATGGAAGTTGTGCCACCAGTGGGCCACCAAAACGAACAACAACTTCCAGGGTTCTTGAATGCTTCCCCAGGTAAAGATATAATTCCTGCTGGGTCAATAACCATTAGCGATATTGATACTACTGGTGTTACAATTGGAAATTCACTAAGAATCCGTGACCAATTTGGCAATGAATTTGATAAAAATCCATACCTTCATAATGCTGATGGGGACCCAGTTGACGAGCGTGGCAACATTTTAACAAACCCAAGCGAATTCATAGTAAACCCTGACTATAACACTTATTATGTGCTTCCTGATACTATAGTAACTGATATTGGTTACAGAAGCGTGACACTAAGCAAGGCGCTACCGAGTCGTGTATTTGTTGGAGAGCTTGGCAATACTAACTACTTTGATTTATACTTTTCAGGAAATGCTTACTACACTGTATTGAGCAGTGAACTGGGAGCAAACCCAACTTATAACAGAAAAAATCAAATTGTGCCAATTGGTGTAAATGTACTGTCGACTGCATCAACGGGGTGGGCAGTGAGTCAAGTTGACCCACATGCTGATACGTTGAGATATTTGCAAACTGCAACTAATATGGTTATCAATAATGAAGAAGTTGTTAGGTTAAGCACTGCAACAACACAAGTTATAGACCCATTAGTGTCTGGCGGAGTTCAATCAAAGCCATTTATTGATTTAAGATTTGACGATATTGTAAATATACTTACTGCACCTAATGCGTCCGCTGCTGAAAACGTAATTCCTCCAAGATTGAGAGTAAAGACAGGAACAGTACCAATCGGTGCAGGGAGTGCAATCACTTTGATTGAGCGTAATATTGAATTCTTAGTAGATCAAGCATCAACGTATGCTAAGACTACACATTTCAGCACATACACTGATTTAGATCAAGAAGCATTGGACTACATTGAAAGCAAATGTAAACGTGATGCTAGAATTATTTTACAGCGTGTGATTTATGACTTGGAATCTGGAGGTAACTATAACAGTGTCATGACTGGGTTAAGTTACTGGAATAGATCTGGATCATACCATATAGTACAAATGGGTGAAAACGTTAGAAGACCTGACTTATTCCCAGATGGTGCAGTGGTTAACTTCTATCAAAGAAGCTACATATCTGCATCTGGTTATGTGTTTGAATATGTCGGTGCAGGAACTAACTATGGTGCCCTGCCACAAGTTGGTAGAGCTGACCCGGTTCAGGGCAAAGAGACTATTCAAATAAGTGGTGGTAAAGTATTCTTTACCAGTACTGATCAAAATGGTGACTTTAGAATTGGCCCGGGATTGGTTATTAGTCAAGCCACTGGGGTATTAAGTGGTAGAACATTTACAAAATCACTATTTGCTAATATGACACCGTTTATTTTAGCGATTGAAACTGGAATGCAATAAAAGGAAATAAAATGGCATTAATACCGTTAAACACATTTAAAACAAAAACAACAATACTAACGACTGCAACCACGGGGGAGCTGTATCAAACGGTATCAACCACTACCATTTACACTGCTCCAGTTGGGGTCACATCTATTGTTTTGATGGCCCAAATCTCAAACATTAGTGATGAAAATCAAACAGTTACGGTAGCGCATTGGAGAAATAGGACCGTTCTACAAGATGCGCAAGGTTACGGTTATCAAACTGGCCGAACTCCGTCAATTTTGGTGAAAGATTTTGTTATACCCCCAAATGATGCAGCTAGTGTATTAACTGGCAAACTGATCATTGAGGAGTTAGACAGCATTCGTGCATATGCGTCTTCAACCGGAACTTGCCAAGTGGTATTAAGTATTTTAGAAACAGCTAACGAATAAGAAGAGATAATTATGGCCAAACTGTTAAGCGGATCAACGCTACGCCGTGGTGGTAGCGGTGAATTTATAGATCTCAAAGGTGCACAACCGCAGTTGCCACCAACGGAAACAACTGCCACTGGTTTCACAATTGCCACTGACGGACTACTAAGAACTACATATCGTTCAAGTTTGGGATTTGTTGAGTTCTCAAGCTCCACTATGTATAGTGCTCTACCCAGCGGTTCAATTAAGGTTTTGGCCACTGGTACTACTTTTGCATCCACTAGCACAGATTCCGGTACCCTTGTGGTAACTGGCGGAGTTGGAATTGGTGCAAACTTATATGTTAAAGATGATATCAACGTAAACGGTATCACAATTGGCACTGGCTTTGAAGGTATCAACAACATCGTAGTACGCGGCGTTGCATCTGCAGTAACTTCAGAATATAATTCGTTTGACAACGGTCATGAAAATATTGCAATTGGTTACGATACATTAAGCAATTTAGATAAATCACACCGCAATATTGCAATTGGTAGATATGCCATTTCTACCGGAACTGGGGTAAGCAATACAATTGCAATTGGTGACAGTGCATTAAAAGATGTGGGAATTGTACCAGATTGGTTAGTGTTGCCGATTTCAAATGTAACAATCAAAACTCCAGTAACTATTTCAACAATTTCAAATGCAAATCCAGTAGTTGTCACAACTGTGGAAATGCATGAGTTAACTACTGGGTCTAGAATAACTATAGCTGGGGTCCAAGGGTTAACTACTGGGACGAGAAGTTTAGTTAACAACAATGGATTTTGGGTAGCCATCCTCGATGATTATAGCTTTGAACTCTACAGTGATCCATCGTTCAGTGAAGCCTCGTATTTAAATGGTGACTTGGCATTTTGGACTGCTTATGAAAGTAGTGGAACGGTTGTCAGGCCTTTGGAAATCACTGCTGCAGGAAATGATTATACTACAGGAACTCGGGTATTATTTGATGGTATAAACGGGTTAGTTGATGAAGTCAATATTGATTATCCAGTGGAACTAAACGGGGCTTCTTTCTATGTTAATCCAATATCTGCAGCTGCGTTTCAAGTATACCACGACAGCATTCTTGGGCGAGGTGTAGATGGTAGTCTGTTGACACCATATGTCAATGGTGGTACCAGCGCGCGATACTTGTACAAAGATGGTAACGTTGGCATTGGCACAAATGCTGGCACATCATTATATGATGGTGAACTGAACTTTTTCTTAGGATATGATATTGCTAAGAATTTGACAACAGGATCTTATAACTTTTTTCTCGGGCATGAGGTAGGTAACAACTTAACCCATGGGAGCGGTAACGTTTCTATTATGGGTGATAACCTAATTGACGGTGTTGATAATCAAGTTAATATTGGTGGCGTATTTTATTATAACGGTAAGGGTTATTTACGATTAAACGCTGACACCACGCTCGGCCTTGGATCAACTGCTACTGGTGGAAATACCGGTGGTTTGGCTGTTTTTGGTGGCGTTAGTATCTCAGATAATTTGATTGTTGCGTCAACCGCAACATCAACAAACTCCACGTCAGGTGCGGTAATTGTTGCTGGTGGAATAGGAGTAGGTAAACAGTTAGTTGTTGGTGAAGATTTAACAGTTGGGTCAGTGTCCACTGGGACGCCTGTGGCGGCGCTATATAGCAATAATGTATTATTGTCTAGTTACACTAGTGCTAATATATCAGGCACGTTGTCACAAAACTTGGATGCGTTTGATTCATTAGTTTATCGTACTGCAAAATATATGATTCAAGTTGTTGATGGGTCAGCGGTACACATAACTGAAATATCGTTATTTCATGATGATAGTGAAGTTTATATAACTGAGTACGGAGTTAGTACTAACACTGGCGAGTTGGGAACGTTTGATGCTTCTTTAGTTGATAACATAGTCACGTTAACTTTTATGCCTGTGAACGCCACATCAATGGTAATTAAAGTAGTAAGACTGGGGATAACAAAGTAATGCACTTTACTGCACACACTGCGGCGCATAAATACACAATAGTCCAGTCGGAGAAAAAAACTAATGGCACAACGTAACGATTTTATTGTAAAGCGCTCAATTTCGGCAATATCAACGGCGACAATTAGCGGAACTTCTCAGTCAACTAGCACAGTTACTGGCGCGTTAATTGTTGCTGGCGGGGTGGGCATTGGTGGTGATGTTTACGTTGGCGGTAGCATAGTTGCTCAGCAGCTGATATACGAATACACGACAGTTACTACTACTTCAACTGTAACTGGGGATGTAATAGAAACAACTAACGGCACAGAGTCAACTAGCACCACTACTGGTGCAGTAATTGTTTCTGGTGGTGCTGGATTCGGAAAGAATATCTATTCAGGCGGGTATATTAGTGCGGTATCTGGATTTTATATTGGCAGCACACAACTCATTAATGAAGTTGGTGTTTGGGTCGGTTCCAAAGACGGATTAAGCGGGGATTCTGGGCAACGCGGGTTTAGCGGTTATAGCGGCATATCTGGTTTTTCAGGTGCACGGGGACTGATTGGTGCTACTGGTGCTTCTGGTATTAGTGGATTTAGCGGTTATAGTGGAATAAGTGGAACTAGCGGAGTCAGTGGATTTAGCGGTTATAGTGGCATAAGTGGAACTAGCGGAGTCAGTGGATTTAGCGGTTATAGTGGAATAAGTGGAACTAGCGGCTATAGCGGAGTTAATGTTGCAATAAACAACGATACTATATCTAATATTACAGTATACCCAATGATGTCATCAGAAACAACGGGAAACTTAAATACTGCAACTATATCCACAACAAAAATTTATTTTAACCCTAGTACTGGAATACTATCTGTAACAGATTTGAACTCTTTATCAGATTTAGCGTTTAAAACTAATGTTGAACCAGTATCGAGATCTTTAGAAATTTTACAAGAGCTCAACCCTGTGAAATTTACTTGGGTAGACAATAAAAAAACTTCATATGGTGTTATAGCACAAGAATTGGAAACTATACTTCCAGAATTAGTGCATACAACTAACGGAATTAAAAGTGTTTCATATCAACCATTGATTGCATTTTTAATTAGTGCAGTCCAACAATTGCAACGACAAATTGACGAGTTAAGAAGTAACAAATAAATATTTTATCGTTGACAAAATGCTATAAGTAATGTATTCTCATTAAAAAGAGTTTCATGAAAAAATATAGCATAGTTATACCCACGTACAACCACTGCGACGATTTGCTTCGTCCATGTATTGAATCAATTTTAAAATATACGGACCTAAATGATGCTGAAATCATTATTTCAGCAAATGGGTGTACTGATAATACGCGAGAGTATTTGATTTCTCTTGGTAACATCATTAACGTAGTGTGGAATGATACACCCTTGGGGTATGTTACTGCGACAAATTTGGGCATCCAACATTCTAGTGGACAGTATGTAGTGTTGTTAAATAACGACACTGTATTGTTAGAGCAGCCAATCAATGAGTGGCTAGAAATCTTAAACTCCCCATTTACTAACCAATCCGTGGGTATAACAGGACCACAGAGAATGTCACATAATACTATTGGCCATGCAGAGTGTATTGTGTTTTTCTGTGCAATGATTAGGCGTAGTCTCATTGAAACAATTGGCTTATTAGATGATGCATATTCACCAGGTGGCATTGATGACTTTGATTTTTGCCAGCGTGCAATGCGTTCAAATTATTCGTTGTACACAACCCCAGATGTGAAAATAATTCACAAAGCACATCAAACGTTTAATGTCAATTCAACAAAATATTTGCATACGTTGTGGAGGAACGAGCAATATTTTAGAGATAAATTTGGTCAAATTGATGATTGCTTAAGTGATAAAAACTTTCAAAAAAACAATCAAATTAAGTATAGTATTGTCATACCAACATACAATCACTGCGATGATTTACTGCGCCCATGTATTGATTCTATTTTAACTTACACCGATTTAACTAATACTGAAGTTGTTATATCAGCCAATGGTTGCACTGATAATACGCGAGAGTATCTACTAGCGTTGGCTGATGAATTTAAAAATCTTGGATTTGAACATCATTTAAAAGTTTTTTGGAGTGATCCTGCATTAGGGTATTCTAAAGCCACTAATGAGGGTATAAAAATTAGTATCGGAAAGTACATCGTACTGCTAAACAACGATACTGTGTTGCTAACACAAGAAAAAAACACTTGGTTAAATATCTTGACTAGGCCGTTTGATGTAAATTCAAAATGCGGAATAACGTCTGTAGTAAATGCATTTTCAGAACCAGCTGGGCACGATTTTGCTATCTTTTTCTGTGTAATGATTGATCGAGAAGTTTTTAACACAATTGGCTTGCTCAATGAATATTATGGAAAAGGTGGCGGTGAGGATACTGAATTTTGTATTGAGGCCAAAAAAGTTGGGTTTGATGTTTGTCAAGCACTTGACACTCAATGGTCTTATGAAATAGGAACTAATACTGGATATTTTCCCATATATCACCGTGGTGAAGGCACTGTGCATGATGCCACATTAGTTCCTGATTGGAGTGATGTATTTTTTCAAAATTCGTTAAAATTAGCCAAAAAATATAATAAAAAGTGGTTTAATAAGAATGTAAAAAGCATTGCACCAACTGATCTATTTTGGCTTGAATATGGGTCAGCATCGCATCAACATAATTATAACCTAATAATTAAAGAAGACAGAGTTAGAATTATTTCTGAAAATTTAAATGACCGAGATGTGGTAGACATTGGTGCAAAAAGCGGAATTTTTAGTATTTTAGCTGCATCAAAAGGAGCAGCCAATGTGTTTGCCATTGAGCCTTTGACTAAAAATTATCGAGAACTTTGCTCAAATAGTGCGTATTCTAACTTCTTTGACGTAATTAGACCAATACAAAAATTTGTAGGAAACAAATCAGTACATCATTTAGAATTTTTAAAGACAAAATCAAACAATAGATTAGATTTGTTAGAGCAAGACTATACAACTATTGGGTGTTTTAATATGTCTGACATTTCAAAGCTAGTTAAAAATCCAAATGCAGTATTGAAAGTGGATTGTGATGGTTGTGAATACGATTTATTTTTAAATTCTTCTTATTATGATTTGTTAAATTTTTCATATATTATTTTGCAAGAGTATCAGGATCTCAATCCAGTTTATAAAAATTATGAAGTTTTAGAAAAACAAATGGTCGAGTTGGGGTTTTATATGGAATTTTCCCTGCAAGGGTTTTCATGGATGAAACACAATGGGGAAAAGCTCAATCAACATAATTTACCATTTAAAACAACTTTTTGGAGACGTCGTGGATAAAAAAATTGCAGTAATAACCCCTGTTTATAATTCAGAGAACTATATTGACAAATGTTTAGAAACAGTAAAAAATCAAACGTACAGCAACTTAACGCATTATGTATATGATGACGCGAGTTGTGATGGCACTGTTGACGTAATTAACAATTATTCCGGTCACGATGTTTGTTTAATTCAATCAAATAAAAATAGAGGGCAAAGCTTTGCTCGAAACACATTGATAGCTGCAGCATTGGCTGATAACTGTTCTTATGTAGCATTTTTGGATTCTGACGACTGGTGGTCTGCAACTCATTTGGAAGAAAATTTAGTTTTCCTAAACAAAGCTAATTTAGTTTTCTCAACCCCTCAATGTATTTCTGAAACGGGCGTATCTCTCTGGCCAACATTTTTTATTCCTGACGAGTTCTCAGGAGTTCACCTCAACAAGGGCAATTATATATGGATCTCATCAGTATTGGCAGATATAAAATGCTTTGTTGATCATAAATTTATTACCGAATTTAACAGTATTGAAGATTGGGACATGTGGTTACAGTTATATCATTCTGGATTCAAGCTTATCAAACAGCCAACCCCAACCTCATTTTATTTAATAAGGCCAGTAAGTGAAAAAAATCGTGGGCACAGCATTGTTTCAAAAATATACGAAAAATATAAACATTTAAATGAACATGAAACACAATAAATTAAATTTAACCGGCGGTTGGTTTGAGCGGCGAGATGAATATATGACACGAGTTGATCAACAGCTGAAACCACAAGTGCCTCCACGGCCAGAAACTGTGCTGTGTTCAATTTCAACAAGGGGGCGTTATGACACTACTCTTCCACTTGCAATTCAAGCAGTAATTAATCAAACTAAAAAAGTTGATAAATTAGTTATTTTTGATGATAACGATGAATCTGATGTAGTGGATATGCGGGAATTGCAGCACTATCAGTATCTTTTTGATATTATGAATTATAAAGGCATCGAGTGGGCTGTAATATACGGGCAAAGAAAAGGCCAACATTACAATCACCAAATGGCCAATACTATGGGATATGACTGGGTTTGGAGAGTGGATGATGATTGCATGCCAGACGCCAACGTACTTGAAACTCTGTTTTCATATGCAACTGAATCTGTAGGCGCAATTGGTGGTTCAATTTTAACACCCCCATTTTCAACTGTTGAAAATGCATCTGGGTTGATAGAAAATATATCTGATGAACCCAATATACAATGGGACTATATTCGAGAAGTAAAACGGGTAGACCATTTGCATTGCTCTTTTTTATATAGAGCTGGGATACATGATTATAATCTAGCGCTTTCTAGAGTGGCGCATCGTGAAGAAACATTATTTACATATGGGTTAAAATCTAAAGGATATGATGTTTTAGTAGTTCCCAATGCAGTAACTTGGCATTTGAAAAACAAGCATGGTGGTATTCGAACTGAGCAATATGATATGTTTGCACATGATGAATATATCTATAACAATTACATGAGTCTTAAAGACAAAACTATTGTGGTGTTGGATAACGGAATGGGAGATCATATAATTTTTAAACATATGATGCATGAAATTAAAAATCCAGAAATTTTTTCATGCTATCCTGATATAGTTCCTGGGCGCAGCATTTCGGATGCATATTACTTGTTTGAGAATATTGATAATTTTAGTATATATAAAAAAATGGATGAATGGAAGTGGACAGGGTCGTTAGAGGATGCTTTTAGAAAGCTGTATGTGAGGGGTTGTGCATGAAAATAGTCATTTTTCCATTTGCTAAATCACTGCGGGAATCGAGGAAAGAACATCCAAAAAACTACCCCTGGTGGACGGAGGTCATTTTTAAGTTAAAAGCACAAGGTCACTATTTGATACAAGTGGGCGTGGGGCATGAACTACAATTGACTGAAGATTTTAGAAAAAACTTATCATTGACTGAGTTAGCTGATTTGGTCAAGTCAGCTGATACTTGGATTAGCGTTGACAGTTTTGGACAACACTTTTGCTGGGATATTGGAAAACGCGGAGTTGTTATTTTTGGTCAAAGCGACCCAAATATTTTTGGACATACAGAAAATATTAACTTACTAAAATCGAGATCTTATTTAAGGGAACAGCAATTTTGGCTCTGGGAGCAAGCCGAATTTAAGGCAGAGGCATTCGTTGATCCTGAAACTGTTGTTCAAGCAGTTAACGATATATTTAAATAGATTCTAAACCCTTTAACAAATGACCAATTGAATATAATAAATACTAGTTGCCGAGTTCAACAATATTAAGGGAGAGCGAAGATGGCAATTAGAATTAAAGGAAATATAATTATTCCCGATGTAGTTGGTAATAGTACCACATCGGGAATAATTTCAGTTGGTATAAATGCCATCGGATCATTAACTACTGGAACGCATGATGTTGCGATTGGGTTAAATTCATTAGCTTCCAATACTTTTGGATCCCAAAACATAGCGATTGGATCAAACTCTCTAGTAGCAGTCACTACTGGAAACAACAATATTGGGATTGGTTATAACGCAGGTGTCGCAATTGTTGATGGATCCAATAATACTGTAATAGGCAATTTAACTGTAAACACTTCTACTAATGATACTGTTTTAATAGGTGCTGGTTCAACAGAACGAATTAAAGTTGATAGTTCTGGATTATACATTAACGGTGAGTTTTTCACTGGTGGTGGCGGACTAGGTCTGAGTGGTTACTCTGGTGTTAGTGGTACAAGTGGTTTTAGTGGTTACTCTGGTGTTAGTGGTACAAGTGGATTTAGTGGAGCAGTTGGTGTTAGTGGTACAAGTGGATTTAGTGGAGCAGCTGGTGTTAGTGGCACAAGTGGCGTCAGTGGATTCTCTGGTGTTAGCGGCTATTCTGGCGTCAGTGGATTCTCTGGTGTTAGCGGCTATTCTGGTATTAGTGGTACAAGTGGCGTCAGTGGATTCTCTGGTGTTAGTGGCTATTCTGGTATTAGTGGATTCTCTGGCAAAGCGGGCCCATCTAATGTTATAAATGCCACAAATCAAACAGCTGGATCTTATTACATTGTTGGAGTATCCGATACTGGAACTGACCAAACGGCTAGTGCAAGTAAAACAGCACCGTTGTATTTTGATGCCAGTATAGGTAAAATATATGGTGTTATTAGTACTGCAACAAATTTAGATAGTGGAGCAGCAGGAAGCATACCGTATCAAACGGCTGCTGGATCTACTAGTTTTCTACCACTGACAAGCACACTGTATTCAGTACTGGCCGCTAATACGACTGGGCCACAGTATATAGCACAAGTACAGGCAAAAAATGGTATTGCAAGTTCCACTCAAGCAACTGGGCAAAGTCTCGTAATTACAAGTGGTGGCGTGGGAGTAACTGGCGGCAGCTATTTTGCAAATGACGTTGGCGTTGGTGGAAATCAAGTCATCGGAAACACACTCCAAGTTTTAAGTACAGATTCAAATACAGGTACAAATACTAGTAACGCTCTATACGTTGCAGGCGGTGCTTGGGTTAGTAAAAACTTAACTGTTGAAGGCGATACTGCGTTCAAAGGTCAAGTTGTTTTCCAAGCGACTGCTACTTTTGCAGCAAGTACGATAACTGTTTTTACTGATAATTTAGTTGAAATTCACACCAATGGGTCCCCACATACTCCCTGGACGGTTGATGATGGAAAGGATGTTGGGCATATATACCATTACTACAATGCAAGTGCTGATAGAACTGGATTCTTAGGTTTAGCAAACGACACCAAATATTTAGAGTGGTACAATGACGGCAGTGAAGTTGATGGAGTGTTTACAGGCAGCAGTTATGGAACATTCAAAACTGGTGCAGTAAGACTGGTGTCCGGTGCGGCAGCCACAAATACACAAAGCGGCGATTTGCAAGTAGTTGGCGGAGTTGGAATTGGTGGCAATATACATGTCGGCGGTGTTGCTTATTTTGGACCAACGCCATCAATTGTAAATCTAACAAATCCGTTAGGCGTATTTACAGCTAATCAAAACGATTACGTTCAAGTACAGATACAAAACTTAAATACTGGTAGCAACGCAAGTTCAGATTTTATAGCAACAGCTGATAACGGCACTGACGGCAATTACTATATTGATGTTGGCATCAACAATAGTGGTTACGATACTAGTACTTGGACTATGAGTGGCGCCAATGATGGTTATTTGTATGTAAATTCTGGAAATTTGACTGTTGGCACTGATACTGCTGGCAAAACATTAAAAGTTCACATTGGCGGCACTATGGCTGAAAATGTGGTAGCGACTTTCAATGCAAACGGTACCGACGCCATGTCGAGTGCCACTGGTACTCTAGTCGTTAGTGGCGGTGTTGGTATTGGTGGAAATGTAAATGTTGGAGGAAGCATCACTTTTGCAAATGGGGTATATGCCAATTCCACACAAGTTATTGACAGTAGTGGCAATTGGGTCGGGCCTGCCATTAACTCAGTGGTTTCCGTATCCGAGACAGCACCAGTGTCACCTACTTCAGGCAACTTGTGGTGGAATAGTAGCACTAGTTCTGGAGTACTAAAAATTTATTACACTGACGCAAATACTAGTCAGTGGGTTGATGCAGTTCCAATGAGCGCATCAGGATCTTCTGGCTCGGCTGGTGGATTTGAACAACAATTTCTTTTAATGGGAGCCTAAATCATGGCATCAACTTATAAAGTACTTGGACAAGTAGCACCGAGTGCAACAACAAATACAACATTATACACAGTTCCTGCGGCAACTTCAGCAGTTTGCTCAACTCTAACAATTTGTAATAGGGGTGTTTCTACTACAGTGCGTGTAGCAGTAAGACCTGCAGGTGAAACAATTGCGAATCAACATTATATTGTTTATGATGCTAGCGTAAATCAGTATGACACTACATTTTTAACATTGGGTATTACGTTGGCCACAACAGATGTTGTAACAGTTTATGCCGGAACTGCTGATGTGTCTTTTAGCTTGTTTGGCTCGGAGATTGGTTAATGAGCGCACGACAGTTTTCAAATTCGGGAATTGCTAATAAAAACTTGTTAAGTACAGTCCCCAATGTGAGTTCTGACCCCGATGTATGGGTCAGGCATCCTGCTTGGGTATCAATTACTGTTCCCAGTGATACTGACCAAAAATTTGTCGGGTTACATATTGTAAGCACAGAGTCAAATTTTGTTGCGTTGAGTGCTGCTGGAAATTACACAGTTGATTGGGGAGACGGCACTGTAGAGGACTATGCATCTGGTGTAGTAGCATATCACGAATACTTATATTCTAACAGTGTATTAAATGATACGAACGGACCAGTAACATTCCAAGATTCATCGAATACAGTCACGCGTGCTAATCATGGGTTCACTGATGGCATGCGAGTAACGTTTTATAACATTACGACAACAACTGGAATTACGGAAGGTCAAATATATTATGTTCGCGATGCATCAACTAACACATTTTCAGTGTCATCAACATCGGGTGGGAGCGCAATTGATTTAGTTGGTGACGGTTCCGCAACTTTACTACCTTACAAACAAGCAGTTGTGCAAGTGTATCCACAAGCTGGTCAGAATTTAACTTCATTGAAGTTGAACCAAAAGCACAATAAAACAAACTTGCAAACATACGCGAGCGGATTTGTGGATATCGCAATAGCAGGGGCTAACTTGACTACACTAACTGTTGCGGTGGATGTTCCAGGTAGAACGACACGAAGCATTAGTTTTGCCGGGTTAGAACAAGTAAATTTAGTAAAAACTAACCTTAGGGATTTGGAGAGATTATTTTATGATTGTTCTTCTTTACGTAGCGTTGTTAACATCTCAACTACTGCAACTAGCCCTACCACAAAAGGAGTGTCATTTACTGATGCAGGGGACTTGGTAACATGTGTTAATCATGGACTTGATAACCTTGATATCGTCTATTTCACACAAATCAGCTCCACTACTGGCATTAGTACTTATACAAGATATTGGGCTGCAAACGTTACAACTGACACGTTTACTTTGTTAAATTCATCAGGGTCAGCAGTGGCATTAACTACTGACGGCACTGGGACTTTGTTGATTGGTACATCGCTGGCAGGCATGTTTACAAATTGCAGAAGTTTGCAAACAGTGCCCCTATTCGACACTGCTTCAGTGACTGATATGAGCAACATGTTTAGCAGTTGCTTTAACTTGCAATCACTTCCTTTATTCAACACTGCAGCAGTGACTAATATGAGTGGAATGTGCAGCAGCTGCAATAACTTGCAAGCAGTTCCTTTATTCAACACTGCGTTAGTGACTAATATGGGCAACATGTTTAGTGGTTGCTATGGCTTACAGTCAGTTCCATTATTTGATACGTCATCTGTATCTAGCATGCTCTATATGTTTGAAAATTGCAAAAGTATTCAAACTGTCCCTCTATTCAACACTGTCTCAGTGACTAATATGAACAGCATGTTCATTTCTTGCTCTGGATTGCTATCAGTCCCATTGTTCAACACTGCTGCAGTGACTAATATGGGCGCCATGTTTAGCAGTTGTACTAGCCTCCAATCTGTCCCGATATTTAACACTGCTTCAGTGACTAATATGAGCAGTATGTTTAGTGGCTGTTATATTTTACAAACAGTGCCTCTATTTAATACTGCTGCGGTGATTAATATGAGCAGTATGTTTAGTAGTTGTAGGAGTTTTAAGTCAGTTCCATTATTTAACACAGTATCTGTTACTGATATGAGCGGCATGTTTTCTGATTGTAGGCCGTTAAGGTCAGTGCCGCTATTCAACACTGCGTCAGTGACTAACATGAGTAATACGTTTTCTAGTTGCATTAGTTTGCAATCAGTTCCTCTATTTAATACTTCTGCAGTGACCAACATGAGCAGCATGTTTAATAGTTGTACTAGTTTGCCGACTGTGCCTCTGTTCAATACTGCAGCAGTGACTAATATGAACAGTATGTTTAGCAGTTGCTCCAACTTGCAATCAGTCCCCCCATTTAATACTGCTGCGGTGACTAATATGGGCGCCATGTTTAGCGGTTGTTCAGCATTGCGGAATATTCCAGCATTAAGCGCCGCTGGTGGTACGTCGTCAACAAGTTACAACGGGATGTTTAGCGGGTGCCCGTCATTGTCAACAATATCTATAACTGGATTCAAATACACGTTTAGTGTTACAACATGCGGACTTTCATCAGCTGCATTAGATGCGCTATATACCAATTTAGCAACAGTGACCGGGCAAACAATTACTGTAACTGGGAATCATGGAACTACTGCTGACACTCCCAGTATTGCAACCGCAAAAGGTTGGACTGTAACAGGATAAAACTATGGAAAATACAAGTGGATTTTACAAATTAGATGGCGAGTTACTTTATGGTCCAAATTTTGTGTTAAATGCTAATTATGAACTGCGTCGAGAATATTACGATCAACAGCAATACCCAGTAGATGGCTGGCATTGGTTTGATGACGTGGCAATTGCTAGATCGCATTTCAATTTACCAGAGCTAGTCAACACAACTGATTCACGATCAGAATAAAATAAATATAGTAATCAGGGAACAAAAGTATTATGGCAAGTTTAGATTTTCCTTCAAGCCCGACGCCGGGCCAAACATATATATCTGGTGGCAGAACTTGGGTCTGGGATGGAACATCTTGGAATGGTACTGCTGCTGTAACGATTTCTGGTCCTAGTGGACCCACTGGATCAACTGGATCAGCGGGTGACAGTGGGTATTCCGGTCGTAGTGGATATTCAGGAACCAGTGGTTACAGTGGCATTGGGACCAGTGGTTACAGTGGCATTGGGGCCAGTGGTTACAGTGGCATTGGGACCAGTGGATATTCAGGAACCAGTGGTTACAGTGGCATTGGGACCAGTGGGTATTCAGGCATCAGTGGGTTTAGTGGTGTGGCCGGGGTTGGGTTGACCGCCGGGTCTGCATCAGTTGGGTATATTAACTACAACGGCACTACTAAAACTGCCGGTCAAATGGACGGTGGCACAACTGCACCAACTAATACTACACGCTTAAACTACGATGGGCACTTGTATGCAACTAAGTTTTATGGGGATGGCTCAAGTCTAAGCGGTGTAAGTGCTGGCGCTACACTGTCTGCAGCAAGTTCCCCCGTCACTTATTACTTGGGATTAACAGCATCCACGTCAGGAACTTGGACAGATGCCAGGGTTGATACTGGAAATTTGTACTATACATCTGGAAACAGCACACTTTACGCGACTAACTATAACTCAGCATCTGATGCTAACTTAAAAGATGATATTAGTACTATTATCAATAGTGTTGGGATAGCAAGTCAGTTGCGCGGTGTTAAATTCAAATGGCGCGACACTGGTGAATATTCATATGGTGTAATAGCACAAGAAGTTGAAGCAATTTTACCTGAAATTGTCAAGTCTGTCAACGGCCAAAAGAGCGTAAACTATTCAGCGTTAATCGGTGTTTTAATAGAATCTATGAAGCAAGTCATGAGTGACAACCAAATTCTAATTGCAAGAGTAAATGCTTTAGAAACTCAAATCAATGGGTTAATACTCAAGTAAAAGGCGTCTTATGGCATTTTCAATTAACGGTGCATCGTTAGATAATATTTTTTTAAAACGGGATTTATACTCGGCATATATACCAGTTAACGGGATGTATGTTGCTGGTAATAATCTTAATGGCCAACTAGGCCTTGGTACTAACAACTCAGTTATCACCCCAGTGTTGGCTAACCAATTTGACACACAAGTGCCAGCATTTTTTAAAAATGGGAGCGGAATAATTGCTGATGGTGTTAACGGTATTGATTTATATTCTGGTGGAAGACCTGGGTACGTATATTACCCCATGCAAATGAACACCTCTACTGATTGGTTAACAGTATCAACAGCAGTCGGTGGAACTGGATATTACAGGCACAGTGCAGCAATTAAAAGTGATGGATCTTTGTGGACTTGGGGCAGTTCGTTCCCTGGTCAGTTAGGTCTTGGGGATTATGCAGATCGTAGCAGCCCAGCCCAAGTTGGAACTTTAAAAAATTGGTCAGTAGTGTCTTGTGGGTACCGATTTACTGTAGCTATTAAAAATGATGGAACTCTTTGGACATGGGGCGGAAATTCATCAGGGCAAATGGGAAATGGCGCTAGCTCTAGCTACTCTGCAATTTCTCCAGAAAAAATTGGAACTCTCACTAATTGGTCTGAAATTGCAACTGGGGAAATGCATGTTATGTCCATTAAAACTGACGGCACTCTTTGGGCATGGGGGCTCAATACTTATGGGCAATTAGGACTCGGCGACAATACCGACCGATCAAGTCCAGTTCAAGTAGGCGCACTCACTAATTGGGACAGTGTTAATTGTGGAAGATACTACTCAGCTGCCATTAAAACTGATGGTACGTTGTGGACTTGGGGGAATAATAGCTATGGTCAGTTGGGTCAAAGTGATTTAACGCATAGGTCAATCCCAGTTCAAGTAGGTGCTCTTACTAATTGGTCATCTGTTTCAGCTGGCGCATTGCACACCATGGCCATCAAAACCGATGGCACACTGTGGGCTTGTGGGGGGTATAACAATGCCACGGGCGCGTTGGGCCTTAGTGATACTACAGACCGATCAAGTCCAGTTCAAGTAGGGTCACTGACTGATTGGGGGAAAGTCATCAGTGGGAATAGTCGAACAGCTGCTTTTAAAACTGATGGCACTCTTTGGACATGGGGATTCGGAGCCCTGGGATCACCCAATTCTACTTATAGGTCCTCTCCAGCACAAGCAGGTTCTGGGAACAATTGGAAAGAAGTCGCAGTAGGCTATGATTATATGCTTGCTATAAAAACAGATGGGACTTTTTGGGCGTGGGGAGTAAATAGTATAGCGCCTTCAGGTTCATCGTATTTGGGAATACAGAATTTTAATGCTATAACTGTGGCTAAACTGCCTTTACCTGACTTCAGTTTTAAAAAAATAACAACCACGTATAGTGGGGTAATTGTTCATAAAACCGATAATACATTGTATACATTTGGTGTGGACATGGACTTGTCTAGTAGTGGTAAAACTTGGCAATCTTTTGACACTGGACCTGCACATTTTATCGGTGTAGATACTAGTGGTTTATTATGGACTGCAGGTGAAAATCTATTTGGAGAACTAGGTCTTGGAGACACTACTAGCCGATATACTCCGATCCAAGTGGGTAGCGCAGTTTCTTGGGATAGCGCAATTGCTGGTGTTAATTGTAGTTTTGCAGTTGATGCTAATAAAAAAGCATATGGATTCGGTGCAAATAGCGTCGGAAAACTGGGTCTAAACGACACTGCTCACAGATCTTTACCTACGTTAGTTGGCGCAGAATACTTCACAAACTCGACTTATATTTCTGCAGGTTGGCAAACATCAGTTATCAAAGCTGACGGTACCCTTTGGACATGTGGGTATAACAACTACGGGCAGTTGGGTATTAATACTAGTGGTAACCGCAGTAATTTATATCAAGTGGGAACAGAAACTAATTGGTATAAAATTTCCAATGAAACTACGGTTACAGCAGCCATCAAAACTGATGGCACTCTCTGGACCTGGGGCCGCAACACCTACGGGCAATTAGGACTCGGCGACACTACTGACCGAAGCAGTCCAGTGCAAGTGGGTGCATTAACTAACTGGGACACGGTTGCATGTAGTGATCAGATCAGTACAGCTGTTAAAACTGATGGTACACTTTGGAGTTGGGGCCGCAACACCTACGGGCAATTGGGTCTCAGCGACACTACTGACCGAAGCAGTCCAATGCAAGTAGGGACACTTGCCAATTGGAGTACAGTTGCATGTGGGTACTACCACACAGCGGCCATCAAAACTGATGGTACTCTCTGGACCTGGGGTCGCAACAACTCTGGACAACTAGGCCTTAGTAACACTACTAACCGCAGCAGTCCAGTCCAGGTGGGGGGTTTTGTCAACTGGAGCAAAGTATCATGCGGGTATGGTCACACTGCTGCCATCACAACTGATGGCACTCTTTGGTCTTGGGGGTATAATCAGTATGGGCAATTGGGGCTCAGTGATACTGCTAACCGCAGCAGTCCAGTGCAAGTAGGTGCATTGACTAACTGGAACACAGTTTCAGCTAGTGGGTTTGCACACACAGCGGCCATCAAAACTGATGGTACTCTCTGGACCTGGGGTCGCAACAACTACGGGCAACTAGGCCTCAGTGACACCGCTACCCGCAGCAGTCCAGTTCAAGTAGGCACGTTGACTAACTGGAGTTCAGTCTCATGTGGGTCGAGTTATACTTTGGCAAATAACTCTAGTGGAAATCCATATGCCTGTGGGTATAACGGACGTGGTGAATTGGGCACTTATGACACTACTAACCGCAGCAGTCTAGTTTGGGTAGGCTCTGCTCCTTATACATGGAAAGCACTGTCAAGTGGGGATTTGCACACAGTGGGAGTTCAAACTGATGGCACACTTTGGAGTTGGGGATCTAATAGTTATGGCCAGCTGGGGACCAGCAACACTAATGATTATTGGAAACCAACAAAAGTGGGCACTTTAACTAACTGGAGCAAAGTTGCGTGCGGGAACTATCATTCACTTGCAATAAAAACTGACGGTACATTGTGGACTTGGGGGAGAGGCAATGCTAGGCAACTGGGCTTTAGTAATACTACTAACCGCAGCAGTCCAGTTCAAGTGGGAACGATAAATAGCTATGTAAATGTCCATGCTTGTGGATACTCAAGTGCGTTTGTAGTAAAATGACATCAAAATATACAATTAATGGAAACGATTTAGACTATGTCTACGTAAACCAGTATGATCAAAATTATTTTCCACTGGAATATCTTAATATTACCAATAGGAAAATTATATCCTTTGGGCAAAATGTTTCGGGATCATTTCCTATAAGTAATCTGGGTGCCGGTGTAAATTTTAGTAATTCTGTTAGTTCTCCCAAAGCAGACCTTGATACTACTTATAAAATAAGTGGAGTATTGGCGTCAACAGTTTATTATACTGATGATTCAAACACATATATTCGTGGAAATTTTAGTACTCCTGCCAATAACCCCAATTTGCTGGAATATTTCACAGTTACGCAACGCTCTTCACCAGCCCAAGTTGGACTTTTGACTAATTGGCAAACAGTTAATACCAACATAAGTGCTTTGGCAATCAAAACTGATGGCACCCTTTGGAGTTGGGGTTCGGCTAACGAAGGCCAACTGGGCCTCAGCAATATGACTAGTCGTAGCAGTCCAGTGCAAGTGGGGACACTTACCAATTGGAGTACAGTTGCATGTGGGTACTACCACACAGCGGCCATCAAAACTGATGGCACCCTTTGGAGTTGGGGTTCGGCTAACGAAGGCCAACTGGGCCTCAGCAATACTACTGACCGAAGCAGTCCAGTGCAAGTAGGCGCATTGACTAACTGGAGTAAGGTCGTAAGTGGATTCTATCACACCGCGGCCATTAAAACTGATGGCACTCTTTGGGCCTGGGGGGATAATGGTTATGGACAATTAGGACTCAGCAATATGACTAGTCGTAGCAGTCCAGTGCAAGTGGGGACACTTACCAATTGGAGTACGGTTGCATGCGGGCAAAATCACACCGCTGCTATCAAAACCGATGGAACTCTTTGGACTTGGGGTGGTAACAACTACGGACAATTGGGCCTCAGCAATACGACTAGTCGTAGCAGTCCAGTGCAAGTGGGGACACTTACCAATTGGAGTACGGTTGCTAATGGATTTTATCACACTGCTGCTATCAAAATTGATGGCACTCTCTGGTCTTGGGGGTATAATGGTTATGGACAATTAGGACTCAGTGATACCGCTCACCGCAGCAGTCCAGTTCAAGTAGGTGCATTTACTAACTGGAGCAAAGTTGCATGTGGGCAGGCCCACATTGCTGCCATTAAAACTGATGGCACTCTTTGGGCCTGGGGGGATAATCAGTATGGGCAATTGGGACTTAGCGACACTACTAACCGCAGCAGTCCAGTTCAAGTAGGTACATTAACTAACTGGGACACAGTTGCATGTGGATACCGTCACACGATCGCTGTCAAAACTAATGGCGCCCTTTGGAGTTGGGGTCGAAATTATTTTGGGAGTTTAGGGGAAAGTTCTAGGAATATTTTAGAAGTCGGCAGTACCTCAAACAAACTATTAACTGGATTCTAATATGGCAAAAATTAAGGCAGCATCAAGTGTATTTAACACTAATTACATTATCAACTCCAACGGTCAACTTTATGAAATTGGTGTTAATAATCGTGCAACTACTGGATTGCCCAGTTACATAGGCGATACGTATATCAGTATAGCGGCAGGAATTGATACTGCGTATGGTGTGAAAGTTAGCGGGAGCGTTTGGGCTTGGGGACTTAATACGTACGGTGGGCTAGGGACTAGCGATACAACTAATCGTGTGAGTCCGGTTCAAGTAGGCACACTCACTAACTGGAGTTTAGTTTCGGCTGGACATTATCACACAGCAGCCATCAAAACTGATGGCACTCTTTGGACTTGGGGGTATAACCTTTACGGGCAACTAGGCCTCAGCGACACGACTAACCGCAGTAGCCCAGTTCAAGTAGGTGCATTGACTAACTGGAGTAAAGTAGCATGCGGACAAGGTCACACAGCAGCCATTAAAACCGATGGTACCCTTTGGGGTTGGGGTAGTAATAATTTCGGGCAATTGGGACTTAGCGACACTACTAACCGTAGTAGTGCAGTGCAAATAGGCAGTCTAACTAACTGGTCCACCGTTGCTTGCGGGTATGGCACCACAGCTGCCATTAAAACTAATGGATCTCTTTGGACTTGGGGTCTTAATGATGCTGGTGTGTTAGGGCTCAGCGACTCTATCTTCCGTTCAAGTCCAGTCCAAGTAGGCGCATTAACCAACTGGAATAAAATTTCAGTTGGGGAGTATCACATGGTTGCCACCAAAACTGATGGTACTCTCTGGACTTGGGGGATGAATAACTACGGGCAATTGGGTCTCAGCAACACTATCAGCTACTCAAGCCCGGTTCAGGTAGGCGTATCGACCAACTGGAGTGCAGTTGCAGCTGGAAGTTATCACACAGCTGCCATCAAAACTGATGGAACACTCTGGAGTTGGGGGAACAATAGTTATGGTCAAGCAGGAAACACTGGGTCTACTAGGACCATACCTGTTAGAGTTGGTATTTTGAGTAACTGGAGCACTGTTGCATGCGGAAAGTATCACACTGCTGCTATAAACATTAGCCAACGACTATATGTTTGGGGCAATAATAGTATTGGTAATAGTACTGATTCACTCCTAGGATTTGATAGTACAACAAACAGAAGCAGTGCTATTCAAATAGGAACATTAACTAACTGGACTTCTCTTCCATCTGGAAGTCAAAACACTGCTTGGCCACTAGTATTTAACGGGACTGATTTATACGCATTTGGACAAACACCGGTGAAAGCATTTCACCCTGACTATGTTGCCACTAGCGATCGTACTGCTTTTGAAACTAGCACGCAAGAGGGACTTTATATAAGAGAACCAGTACGTATAGCACAAAACGTTTCTAATGCAAGTTTTGGTTCGGGATTTGGTGGATACATTAAAAATGATGGGGCACTTTGGATGTGGGGATCTACGGAAAATGGATCCGTGCCAGCAGCTAACGGTGGGACTCAAATGCTGCCTTACTTGGGAACGCAGATATCCAAAGTTGCTGGAGCATATGCAATTAAAACTGATGGAACTCTCTGGAAAGTCACAGGAAACAGATTTTACCAAATTGACGAACTCACTAATTGGGACAACTTAATAAACACACAGCCCAGTTCATCAAGATCCTATTACGGAATTAAAACTGATGGCACTCTTTGGACTTGGGGAGTCAATTCACAGGGTCAACTAGGTGTCGGTGATACTGCTACACGAGACTTACCAGTTCAAGTAGGAGCACTTGCCAATTGGTCACAGATATCAAGCAAATATACTCATGTGGCAGCTATTAAAACTGATGGCACTCTTTGGTCTTGGGGATCTAATAATAATGGGTCGTTGGGTCTCAGCGACACTACCAATAGGTCAAGTCCCACCCAAGTTGGATCTTTGACAGATTGGAGCAGAGTGGCGTGTGGCTACCATCACACTATGGCAGTTAAAACCAATGGTACTCTTTGGGCTTGGGGAGTTAATAACTATAGACAATTGGGCCTTGGTGATACCACCAATAGGTCAAGCCCAGTGCAAGTTGGTATATTAAGCGAATGGACCAACGTGGAAGCTGGGTACTTGGCCTCCATGGGTTTGAAAAGCAATGGCACACTTTGGGGAGTGGGGTATAACTTTTATGGTCAGTTAGGTACTGGAAATACTAATACTGCGTCATCATTTGTCCAAATGGGGTCATCTAGTGACTGGTATGATATAAAAATGGGAACAACTAGTGTCTATGGTACAAAATACAATAACGAAGTGTGGGGGTGGGGCAATAATTACCAAGGATTACTAGGAGTTGGTGGTACTGCTAGTCAACTAACACCATCACAGATTGTTAATCCACTTACGGACCAACCGTTAACATCTACTAGTGTGTCGCTGGACAGTAATGGCAACTCTGATATTGGGTACTTAGTGTCAGGCGGAGAAGTTTGGACTACTGCCCATAAAATGGTGTATAGCCCAATTCAAATTGCACCTTACACTACTTGGACAAAAATACGTTGTGGTAAACAGCATACTGCGCTAATTGCTTCTGATGGCACGATGTGGATGTCTGGTCTTAACAGTTGGGGGCAACTGGGGTTAAACGATATGACTGCCCGGCTGTCAGTTGTTCAAGTGGGCAGTTTAACTAATTGGAGCAATGTTGCTTGCGGGTCTGATCACACTGTTGCAGTTAAAACTGATGGCACCCTTTGGGCCTGGGGCAATAACAGTTACGGACAACTGGGGCAAGGTGACCTAACACATAGATCAAGTCCAGTACAAGTAGGATCTATAAATACTTACGTGGCAGTTCATGCAATGAACTACACAACGCTAGCGGAGTTAGCATGACATATAAAGTTAATGGCGTTGATTTTTTCAATAGATACATGTCCCTTGGTGTGATTAAAAAAACAGGGAACTTGCAGGCATGGGGCAATAACAGCTTTGGGCAGTTGGGTCAAGGTAATCTAACACATAGATCAAGTCCAGTGAACGTGGGTACATTGACTAACTGGATCAAAGTCTCAGGTGGGGCTTATCATATTGCTGCCATCAAAACTGACGGTACTCTTTGGACCTGGGGAGGCAACTCCCGTGGCCAACTAGGACAGGGCAATTTGACACTACGATTGAGTCCAGTTCAAGTGGGAACTCTGACTAACTGGGACGTAGTCATGAGCGGATCTCAAAATACGGCTGCTATCAAAACCGATGGTACTCTTTGGACATGGGGGTATAATGGTTCTGGACAATTGGGACTTAGCGACACTACTAGTCGGTCAAGCCCAGTTCAAGTAGGAGCACTTACTGATTGGAGTAGCGTTGCATGCGGACAGTATCACACTGCTGCTATCAAAACCGATGGAACTCTTTGGTCTTGGGGTGGCAACACTTGGGGCAATCTGGGAATCAGTGATACTGTTGATCGATTAAGCCCAGTCCAGGTAGGAACACTTATTAACTGGAGCAGTGTTTCTGCTAGCTATGGTCACACTTCTGCTATCAAAACCGATGGTACTCTTTGGTCTTGGGGGTATAACGTTTATGGACAATTGGGACTTGGCGACACTACTAATCGATCAAGCCCAGTTCAAGTGGGTGCATTGACTAACTGGAGCAAAGTTGCAAGTGGCGCCGGCGCCACTCATACTTCTGCTATCAAAACCGATGGTACTCTTTGGTCTTGGGGGTATAACGTTTATGGACAATTGGGACTTGGCGACACTACTAATCGATCAAGCCCAGTTCAAGTAGGAGC